>Ga0209204_1000003_pt1 | contig 325390 bp, 260 predicted proteins | sample AD_JPNMR2_MetaG_FD_184425 | JGI IMG/M metagenome (GOLD analysis project Ga0209204, IMG submission 184425) | Active sludge microbial communities of municipal wastewater-treating anaerobic digesters from Japan - AD_JPNMR2_MetaG (SPAdes) (version 2) | ecosystem: Engineered > Bioreactor >...
CCCCCCGCCAGTCCCCCTCCCCTCGCCCCTCGCCCCTCGTCCCTCGCCCCTCGTCCCTCCCTGCATGTTGATCATCTCCTGCACGATCTCGCCGGCCACCGGCGCCGCCACCCCGCCGCCGCGCCCGCCGAATTCGATCAGCACCACCAGGGCCACGTTCAGCCGCCCACCCGACGATGACTCCAGGTAGCGGTCCCGCGCGGTCAGATAGCCGGCGAACCAGGCGTGGGTGGGGTCCATCTCCTCGGTGGGCCAATAACGGAACGCGCGCCGTTCCAGGATCTTGGCCGCCCGCGTCTGCGGGTATTTGAGATACAGATCCACCTCATTGGCCGCCACGAACTCATCCTCGCTGCCGTCCGGAAACCGGCAGACGAAGATTCGCTCCACGATGGCTCCGACCTGCGTCTCCGCGCTGCCGGTTTTTCCCAGCAGCACGAGGTCGCCTGTGTTCTCCAGGTGAATGTGCGTGTAGGCCGTACCTCCGGGCTCGTTGACCACGCGGTACATCCCTTCGCGCACCACGCGCAACGCCTCCGGCACGACCGGCAACGGCACCGGTTTGCGTTCGCGGGGGTCATCCGCCCACAGGGTCACCGGCCGCCAGACTCCCGAGGCGATGGTTGCGATCATGTTGGCCGCCTGCAGCGGCGTGGCCCACACGTTCTGCTGCCCGATGGCGGTCAGCCGGGCTTCGCCTCTGTTACCCACCTTGGGCAGCGTGCCGGCCACCTCTCTGGCCAGCCCGGAGCCGGTCAGCCGCCCCAGTCCGGCCTGCCCGAGCCAGTACGACAGCCGGGGCACCTCCATCCATTCGCCAACCCGGTAGAAGAACACGTTGCAACTATGCTGGATGGCGGATACGGGATCGATGTGCGGATGGCGCGCGGTACACTTGAAATACGGCGGCACCGGGTTGAGCTGCCCCTGGCAGTCCACGCGGGTATTTAAGTTTACTTTCCCGTCTGTCCACCCCCCGGCCAGAACCACCGGCTTGACGATCGAGCCGGGCGGGTAACGCTCGGCCACCGCCCGGAACTTCGTCGGCCGGTTCAACTCGTCCGCCTCCAGCCGCCGCCGTTCCGCCGGCGTTAAGTTCGGATCAAACCCCGGATAACTTACCAGGGCCAATATCTGCCGTGAGGGAATGTCCAGCACCACCGCGCTGGCTCCCGTGCTGGGCGGATGGGCGGCGACGGCCTCCTTGAGCTTGGCGTAGATGAACTGCTGCAACGGCAGATCGAGCGTCAGGCGGAAGTTGCGGCCGTTCACCGGCTCGACCGCGCTGATCACCCGGCCTTCGATATCTTCCAACTGCCGGCCACGAAGCCCCCGCAGCCAGCTTTCGGCCATGGCCTCCACGCCCTCCGCCCCGTGCAGGTCACCCAGGCGGTATCGCGCCAGGTCGTTGCCGGCCGCAGGATCGTTCCGAATATCCCGCTCATCCACCTCGTTGAGATAGCCCAGCAGGTGCCCAAGCGATTCGCCCCCCGCATACTGCCGACGATGTCCACCCACGACCTCGATCCAGGGATAGGCGGCCAACGTCACCCGCGCCGCCGCCTGCTGATTCTGATCCAGGCCGCGTACGGCCGGATGGGCGATCCGCTCTTCCAGGATCGGCATGTCGATGCCGTGGGCCCGGGAGACCTGTTCCTTGATCAGGTGTACCCGCCGGCGCGTGCGCTCCTGCCACTCTTGCAGTTCATCCATGGAGGTGCCGGTCAGCTCGCTGATGGCTTGCCAGGAGGCCCGGATCTGCTCCCGGGTGGGCTCATCACGGGGCAGGCCCAGCCTCTTGGCCATGGACCGCAGGGAACGGGCATCATCCGCAATCACCTCATAGCGCACACAGATGTCCCACGCCGGCGCGTCAAAGGCCAACCGCCGTCCTTCGTGGTCCTGGATCTCTCCACGCAGGCAGGGGAAATAGCGCGCGGCCTGCCGGCGCATCATCTTCTCCGCCGTCGCCTGGTGGTAATCCCCCTGCAGCGCCTGCATCTGCACCAGGCGCAGCACAATCCCTGCCGTGGGGACGGCCAGCAGGATGAGCAGCACTTTCAATCGACGCTCGAACATGGGAAGGCGAACTACACCGCGGACTCCGATCGCCGGCCAGAGGCAAAAAGAGGGACAAGCCTTGACCCTCTCTCACGTTCCCACTTTCCGCCCCCGCTCACGTCCTTCTGTGCCGTATCGGCCGGCTTTCGGGCCGCAGGCCGGTGAGCCACGTCAATCGAGTCAGGATCCACAACAGCGGAGGCGTGCAGATACTCGTGTAGACGGCGGACAGCAGCCCCGCGTGCCAGGCCACATAAGGACCCGGCCCCGGCACCGACCAGCAACGATACAGCAGCGTCGCCACCTCGATGCCCGTGGCGAAAACCAGCGCGATCAGGAACTGGGCGATCGGATGGCTGCGAATCACCACGTGACGCACACGGATGATGCCCCAGGCGGCCGCCCCGTAGCAGAAGGCGTGCAGCCCCACCCTGCCACCGGTCTGCAGGGTGAACAGGTCCAGCACGAATCCCAGGATCCAGGCTGCCATGGCGGCATCCGGCCAGGGGCCCCAGAGGGCGTAATACACGGCCAGGATGAACATCCAGTCCGGACCGATCCGACCCGATTCAAACCAGTCGAGTCGAATCAGCGGAACCAGCGTGGTCTGGCAGACAATGCCAATCACCGCCAGGATCGCGAATGGGAACCATTTCATGCAGAGCCTGTCCCACTAAGCATCGCACGGGCGTCCTGCCCGAGCTCAAGGGGCGAGCGCCTCGCCCGCCTCTGGTCGCACAAGCACCCGGCCTGCGCGCGGGAGCGGGCCTCCTGCCCGCCTCTCTTCACACGGCCCGCGCTACGGCACCGGGCCGTTGAGTATCATCAGGATGGCCGTCGCCGCTGCCAACTGCACCCGGGGGTCATCCGGAGTCTGCATTCTTTTGGCCAGCGCATCCAGCGCCCGACGGTCGCCGATCTCGCCCAGGGCCATGGCCGCCATGGACCGCACCCGCATGATCTGGACCTCCGGCGGGTCGTCCCGCAGGTTCGGCTGCGCGTCCTTCCAATTCAGTGAGGCCAGGGCCAGATCATACCCGTCCGCGTAGCCCAGCACACCCAGACTCCGCGCGGCAGCCAGCCGGGACTCCAGATACGGCGAGCTCTCCAGGCGCGTACGCAGCGCCGGCGCCACCCGCTCATCCTTGATGTAGGCCAGCGTTATCAGCGCGTAAGGCTGACGAAAGCTCTGACCGGCGATCGCATATTGGAGGAACTGGCTGATGGCGTCCCTGTCTCCCAGCCGGGCCATCCCCTCCAAGGCTTGAAGTTTGACGCCTTCATCAGGATCGCTGTTGGCTGCCAGTTCCAGCAGGGGCAACGACTTCTTATCCTCCAACAGGCCCAGGGCCATGGCCGCATTCCGCCGCACAACGGGATTCTCGTGCCGCCGGAGCAGCTCCACCCACTCCACCCGATGGGAGGTATCGCCCAACCGCTCGAGGGCAAAGTACACGCCTACGCGCACGCTGGGATCCTCATCCTTCAAGAGTTCCCGCAGGGTCGGAGCGGCATCCGGGTCTTTCAGCCGGCCCATGGCCATGCACGCGGCAAAACGCACGGCCGGATGCTCATCCTTCATGGCCCCGCGGACGAGCAGCAAAGCGTCTCTGCCCATCACCTTCGCGGCGGCCTCCACGGCCTCGGCCCGAACCACCGGATGCTCCGGATATCGCACTCCCTGCCGGACGTAGGTGGCCGCCAGCTCGCGCAGCGTGTTGTCCGCCGGCCCGGGCGCGGCATACTGCGAACAGCCTGACAGGGCAACAACGAGAAACACACCCGCCAGCCTTGCTGACAAGCCACACGCTCGAAAGTCGAGGCTGCCGGCCCTGATTACCGACTCGTCCCTCGGCCCTCGCCCCTCGTCCCCTTCCCGAACCCTGAACCCTGAACCTTGAACACTCATTTCGCGCCCCTTCGCTTGCCTCGCTTCGCCCGACGACCCTCTCGCCACCGCTTCCAACCCACTCGGCCGGCATCGATGATGCCCACGGCGGCGATCAACGACCAGCCCACCGGCAGCAGATCCCCGAACCGGCTGTAAAACGTGATGCGCGGGTCCAGCCACACACCGGCCGTGCGATGGCCGCTGCCGCCGGCATGTAATCGCCGGCCCTCTTCCTGCACCAGGTCGTACCACGAGCCGTCCGGGCGGACAAACCCGCTGATGCCGGTGTTGACCGACCGGGCGATCCCCACCCGGTTCTCCACCGCCCGGAAGGCACAGTTCACCAGGTGCTGGGCCTGCTGCGTGCTGTAGCCGAACCAGCCGTCATTGCTGATATTGAGCATGAAATCGGCCTTCTTGGCGCCGTGCTCGTCCAGGATGAACCGCCGGAACACCTGCGGGACCACGTCTTCATAGCAGATGGTCACGCCGAACCCGAACGAGCGGCCGGGCTTCGATTTTGCCTGAATGGGAAAGACCTTGTACTCGCCCCCGGGGGTCAGCGAATACTCAAAGTCGTCGTCGCGCCAGGCCGCGGGGATCCACGGGCCGCTATTCAGAAAGCGGTAGAGTGGTGGGAAAGCATATCGGAAAGGAACATACTCCCCGAACAACACGAGGTTGATCTTGTCGTAGCGGTCCGGCGAACCGCCGTCGGGCTTGAACACGAAAGCCGAATTGAACCGATGGGCCTTGGGATAACTGCCTGGCGGCTGCGGGTCCCAGGTCATCCCGCCTACGACGAGATACACCTCCTGCTCGTCGGCCATTCTGATGAGGGTCTGTCGATCGGAGAGCTCTCGACCGGCCCTGATCGTATCCCAGTTGAGATACGCGCTCCAGGGCGTTTCCGGAAAGACGATGATGTCGGGCGAGTCGGCCAGGGCGGATTGAGCCAGCTCCATGTACGCCTTCCGCTTGTCCTCGTCCGTCGCCGCCGTGGGATTGTCGAAGGTGAACAGCGGGAAGTCGCCCTGCAACACACTGACCCGCGGTCCCTCGATCTGTCCGCCCTGGTAGAGCCGGAATTGACCGTACAGGAAGGCGATCGCCCACAAGCCCAGCGCAAAGCCGGTCGCCAGGCGGAATTTCCGCACGTCGGTCACGGGCTGCCGCCGCTTCTTCTTGAAGGTGCGCAGGGCCAGGTCGGCCAGCCAGCCGTTGACCGCCGCCACCACCAGCGATACGCCGTAGACCCCGACAAGGTCGGCGATCTGGATCATGCTCAGAAAACGAACCTGGCTGTGCCCCAGCAGGAACCAGGGGAACGCCAGCGGCCCCCGGGAATGAATCAGCTCCTGCAGCGTCCACATGAGCGGAAAGGCCACCGCCAGGCTCAAGCCGCGCTCACGATGCAGGTGCCGGGTTCCCCAGGCCACGAGCGAAAACAGCGGCGCCAGATAGAGCAGCGAACAGAGGACGTAGCCCTCGATCGTGGTCTCGCTCAGCCAGCGGAAGTGCAACAGGTAAAAGGCCGCGCCCAGCAGGTAGCTGACCACGTACAACCACCGGCTCCACCCCGCGACGGCCATCGCCACCAGCCACGGCACAAACACCACGTAACCCACCGGCCAGAACGACCAGGGGGCGAACAACGGCAGGCTCAGTACCCACGTGAATGCCGCCAGGAGCACGATCGGCCAGCGGCTCTGAATGTCCGCCTGCCCGGCCAGCAGCATGCTCGGCAAGGTCTGGTCCGGCTGAGATTGCTCATTCCTGGATTGCTTCTTGGGCTTCAGCTTCACACACGTAACCTTCTACTGCTCACCCGAGCGGAATTACCTGAACGATACTGCCCTCCCGGGCCGCGGCCACCCCCGCCTCCCGCACGATCAAACCGTTGGATCGCGCCAAGCCGAGCGGATCGCCTGAACCCTGCCAACGAGTGGGCTTTGCCCGCCACTGGCCGGGCTCGTCCGCCCACAAGCGGGCTGGAATGTACTCCGCCCGCGACCCCGCCGCCCGAAGGCCTGCTTCGAGAACCGCCGGAATGGTAGGCGACGGTCCTATCTCTTGCCCCTGCAGGCCCGCCAGCACGGCCCGAACAAAGACTGACGAAACACCCGTAGCAGCTCGCCGGGTTACCCGGCAGACCGAATACCAGTTGCCCCCCCGGCCCCACGTCGAGAGCTAACAAACACGGTCCATTGGAATTACGTATCTGTGCCCCCACCGGTTGGGCTGTCGGCTCCACTAATTCGTCCCCGGCCACCAGCACCGCCAGGCGCGGCCGTCGGCACACTTTCACGCTGACGGCCCCCGCCGCCGACCCTGCGATCTGGGCCGGGCCTGGATGAGTCCCCGCCTCCAGGACGACCTCGCTGGCCCGGGTATCCTCGCCGCGGACGGCAACATATTGGCCAAGCGCAACTCTTTCGTCAATAAGAACTTGCTGCCCATCGCCAGACAGCCGGGCGCGCTCCACCATGACCACGGCGTCGGCGCCTGGCGGCATGGCCGCCAAAACGTCTGCAATAGAAGCCAGACTCATTTCTGCATTCTGTCCGATGCCCTGCGGAGCGTCAATTTTCAGTCCGAGAACCTGTGACTGCCAAGGTGGCATCGACAGGATATTCCATATAATGGGCGTCGCCTGGGTAGCGCACGGGAGTGAGTGACTGCCCCGCTCCATGGCGCAGGGGCCGTATTTCAGAATTGTCTTGAGGTTCGGGCGTGCTGATGAGCAGATCAGGCATACTCTACTTCGGATCGGTAGCCGGCGCCATCGTGGGCATGTGGGCCATTCTGGCGGCGGGCAGCCACCTCAGGGCCCCCCACGCCCTGGGTGGCGTCTGGGTCCCGGTCGAGGCAGACCTGCCCGGCGTCGTCCCGTTCACGATTTCCCAGTCGGGACGATTCCTCAAACTCAAACTCGACTCCGCGAAACCATTGACCGTGAATTGGGAAAGCGAGACCACCGACGCATCCGGCGGCCTGACCATCCGTCTCAAGGGCGAGGGTCAAGACGTTGAGGTATTCGTTCCCCCGGCCGAGTCACCTGATAACCCGCCCGCATACCGATTCGTCTTTCGGGGTGCGTTGAACGGCACATGGTCGGCGGTCCGGACTGGCGATGAACCGCGAGCCGAGGCTTCGCAAACACACTAGATCCGCTGACAAGGAAAGCTCATGCACGCCAGCGTCCTCTCGGTCTTGCTGCTCCAGATTTTTCTGATTCTAGCCTTGAGCAGAATCATGGGAACGCTTGCGGCCCGAATCGGGCAGCCGAAGGTCGTCGGCGAGATGCTGGCGGGCATTATGCTCGGGCCCAGTCTGCTGGGCTGGATCGCCCCCGACTTGTGGGCATTCCTGTTTCCGCCGTTCAGCAAGGATCTGCTGAATGTGCTGGCCCAGATCGGGGTCATCTTCTTCCTGTTCCTGATCGGATTGGAACTGGACACCCGCCTGCTCCGTGAACGTGGGCAGGCCGCGCTGATCATCAGCCAGCTCAGCATCATCGCCCCGTTTCTGCTTGGGGCGGCCCTGACCCTGTTCCTCTACCCGCGCGTGTTCAATGACGGCCCCCACATGAACTTCACCACCGTGGCCCTGTTCATGGGGGCGGCCATGAGTATCACGGCCTTTCCCGTGCTGGCCCGCATTCTGACCGAACGCGGCCTCCAGCGGACGCCGCTGGGGGCCCTGGCCATCACCTGCGCCGCCTTCAACGATGTGGCCGCCTGGTGCATGCTGGCCTTCGTGATCGCCCTTGGCCGCGCGGAGGGACTGGTGCCGGGGCTGATTACCGTCGGCCTTTCGGCCATCTACACGGCGGTCATGTTCTTCCTGGTCCGCCCTCTTCTCAAGCGGCTGGAAGGCCTGTACGAGCGGCGCGGCAGTTCCGACCAGGTGATCCTCTCGCTGATCTTCCTGCTCACGCTGCTTTCCGCGGCCGCCACGCACTGGATCGGGATACACGCCCTGTTCGGAGCGTTCCTGCTGGGCGCCATCATGCCCAAGAGTTCGCGATTCCTGAACTTCGTCACCGAGCGGCTGGAGGGCTTCACCGTCCTGTTTCTGTTGCCGATCTTCTTCGCCTATGCGGGACTGAGGACCCAGATCGGCTTGCTGGACAACTCCCACCTGTGGGGCCTGACCGGCCTCGTGGTGCTCGCCGCGTGCATGGGGAAATTCGGCGGCTCGTTCGTTGCCGCCCTGGCCAGTGGAATCCACTGGCGCGAGTCGGCCGCCCTCGGGATCCTGATGAACACGCGCGGCCTGGTCGAGCTCGTCTTGCTGACCATCGGCCTGCAAATGGGCGTTATCACTGACGCGGTCTTTGCCATGATGGTCATTATGGCCCTGGCCACCACGGCCATGACCACCCCCATCCTGCACTGGGTTTACCCACGGAAGCTTCTGGAGGCGGTCATTGCCCGGGAACTCGACGCGACCAAGGATTTCAGGGTGGTGGTTCCAATCTCGCGGCCGGAGAGTGCCGCCGGACTGGCCCGCATCTGCGCGGCCCTCGCCCCCGGCGGCGGCAGCGGCAAGGTGTACGCTCTGGGCCTGCAGCAGGCCACCATTCACGAAACCCTGGGCATCACCTATCCGCAGTGCGACCTGGCCAGCGGCGAAGGGCTTCGCGCTCTGCTGGCGGAAACCAGCAACCGGGGCATCACCGCGGAACCCATCGCCTTCATCAGCCGCGACATCGCCAGCGACATTGCCAAGGCGGCGCGGGCCAAGCAAGCCGACCTGATCCTGATGGGATATCACAAGTCCTTCTTCGGAGAAGCCATGTTTGGCGGCGTCGTGCATCGGGTCCTGACCGGGGCGGACACCGACGTGGCCATTCTTGTCGATCGCGGACTGGGGGAGAAGTTCAAGGTGCTGGTCCCCTACCAGGGAACGCCGCATGATCGCCTGGCCGTCAGCCTGGTGCGCCGCATGGCCGCACACCCGGACATCAGCGTGACCATTCTCCACGTGGTCCCCCCCGGCAAAGCGTCGGATTCTCGCGCAGGCGCCGCCGGTATACGCAAGCAGAGCTTCCCCGGCTCCGTTGAAATCTGGGTGGTGGAGGATGTCGGGCCGATCGATGCCGTGGTGCAGCAGGCCGGGGATTTCGATTTGATTATCCTCGGCTTGAGCGAAGAATGGGGCATCCAATCGCATTTCTTCGGTCTGCGCGCGGAACGGATCGCCGGCGAGTGGCCCGGTTCCCTGCTGTTCGTGCGCAAGCACGCCCCGCTGACCAGTCTGGCGGGCGATGAAGGGCTGTGGCTTCAGAATGATCCTCCACTCGAATCGCAGGCCTCGCGATGATCGTGTAAAATGGGCGACATGAAGCGCACACGAACGACAGCCGTTACCATCGGCGATGCCGCCCGGGCGCTGGACCACATCGCGCCCCCGGCCTTGGCTCAATCCTGGGATAACGTTGGTCTGCTGGCCGGCGATCGCACGGCTCGTTGCCGGCGCGTGCTTCTGTGCATCGATCTGGCCCCCGCGGTGCTGGAAGAAGCCGTTCGCCTGCGCTGCGAACTGGTCATGGCCTATCACCCCCCGCTCTTCCAGCCCATCCGGCGCATTCTGGCCGACAGCCACGGGACCGACTCGATACTCCATCGCGCCATCGCCGCCGGCATCGCTATCTATTCCCCGCACACCGCCCTGGATGCCGCGCCCGGCGGCACGAACGATGTGCTCGCCGGCTTGTGCGAGCTCACGGACCTGGGCCCGTTCGAATACGTGACGACTCCTTCTGATCACAGCAAGGTGGTTACGTTCGTTCCCCCGGCGCAGCTCGAAGCAGTGGCCCAGGCCATGTTCCAGGCCGGCGCCGGCCGGATCGGCGATTACGAACAGTGCAGTTTCCGCTTGAACGGCACGGGGACTTTCTTCGGCACAGAGTCCACAAACCCGCGCGTGGGCCGGAAGGGCCGGCTCGAAGAGGTCGAGGAGATCCGCCTGGAGATGGTCGCCCCCAATTCCCTCTTGCCGGAGGTAGTCGCGGCCTTGCGGCGCAGCCATCCCTACGAGGAGCCGGCCTTCGACATCTATCCACTGACTTCCGAGCCCGTTCAAGGCATTGGCCGGGTGGGACAACTCCCCGCGGGCTGCACGCTGGGCAGCCTCGCCCGCCGGCTCAGGAAGGCGACCGGATCGAAGGTCGTCACGCTGGTGGGCGATGCCGGAACGGTCATCAAACGAGCAGCCGTCTGCGTGGGAGCCGCCGGACGGCTGCCGCTGGAACGGCCCCGTTCCGCCGACTGCGACGTGATCGTTACGGGCGAGATCCGCCATCACGACGCGCTGACTCTGCTGCGCCGCGGCGTTTGCGCCATCGCGCTGGGGCATTGGGAAAGTGAGCGGCCCGCGCTCGAACCGCTTGGCCGGCGTATCCGTGAAATGCTCCCCGGCATCGAGACAATCCTCAGCCAGGCGGATGTGCCCCCCTTCCGCCCGGCCCCGGCATAGCCTTCCCGTATCGGCGCGTGGCCCCCTGTCGACACTTGGGTCGGGGGTATAATCAGGCATGTTTTGCCGACGCGGGCTCCACTACCGGAGAATATAAGTGATGCGCATTCTGTTTGCCGTTCTGCTCAGTACGGGTATTTCGTTCACCAGTTGTATTGATATCCTTCGCCCCGGCGGGAAGATATGCACCACGGAATTCCGGTACGGCGTCAGCGCGCTGGTAACCGACGCCGACACCGGCGAGCCGATCACCAACGCCATATTGACCTTAAGAGACGGCAGCTACACCGAGGTCATGGAGCCATTCCCCACCGGCCCGGGCGAATATGCCGGCGCGGGCGAACGGCCCGGCACGTACACGCTGACGATTGAGGTGCCCGACGTGGCCACTGATACCATCTCGGACATCGAGGTCGGCTTCGACGGCTGCCACGTGATCGGGGTGGCCCTCGACATTCGAGTCCGGCCAGGTCAGATCGAGGTGTCTCCCCGTGACGGCGCCTGCACCGAGGTGTTCGTTTATGGCGTCAGCGCTCACGTCAAGAATGCAGTCAACAAGCAGGCAGTCACCAACGCCGTCCTCACGTTGACGGAAGGCGATTACACCGAGGTGATGACGCATGTCGACAATGGCGACTACGTCGGCGCGGGCGAACGACCGGGCGTCTACACGCTGACGGTCGAAGCCACTGGTTTCCAGACGCAGGTGATTGAAAACATCGAAGTCACCCGCGGCATCTGCCATGTGAACACGGTGGAACTGGATATCGACCTTCAGCCGGTCAATCCGTAAGACACACAGTCGTTGCCGGCTTCGGATCGGCATGCCCCAATAAGACGGGAGTCTCCCGCGCCAACCGACGCGAGAGACTCCCGCAAGTTTCTGAACCCTGAACCCCGAACCCTGAACCCTGAACCCCCTACTGCCTCGGCTGCTGCTCGGTGAACGTCTCGCTCGCGGAGCTGTTGACGCCCAGCCGCGCGAGTTGATCGTTCACCTCGTTGTCGCCGGGGTTCAACTGGTAAGCCTTCGCAAAAGCATCCAGCGCTTTGGAGCGATCGCCCACGATGCTGTACAGCTTGCCTATCGACGCGTAGGCACGGGCGTTGTTGGGATCGCTGGCCAGGGCCATCTGGTAGCGCTTCAGGGCGTTATCGTAGTCGCCCATGTCGCGATAGGTGTCGCCGGCGTGGATGTAGTGCTCGGCGGCGGCGCCGCGATTGTTGTAGGCCACCGCGTCAACCGTATCCAGGGCCTGGGCATACTTGCCGCGGGCCTCGAAGGCTTCCGTCTTGGCCTCGATCGCCGCCAGCCAGTTGGGCCAGCTCTTGATCGCCTGGGAGAAGTAGATGATGGCCGTATCCAGCTCACGCTGGGCGCCCGGAATGTCACCGTCGCGGAACTTGGCCGCGGCAATCGCCCGATAATTCAGGCCCATGTAGTAGTTGCACTGGGGGTCGGCGGCCTTCATGCTCAGGCCGTGCCGCAGTGTGGCCATCGATTCGACGTACTGCCGATTGCGGTACTGCTGGATCCCTTCCGCACGGATATCGTCGATATCCTGCGAACATCCAGAGCCCACCACCAGGCTGAAGAGAGAAAAGGCCAGAAGAGAAACAATCGCATGTTTTCGAGTCATCATGACTACAGACTCCGTGTGGAGATAGACTTCCGTGCCGGCTGCATCGTAATCTCCCGGAAGGGGAAATCAAGAGCTTTCGGCAACTACTTATATCGGCATAAAATGCGCACATGTCTAAACTGGTTCGACAATACGTGATCCTGCGCCATGTGCAGTCGGAGGGCCCCCACTGGGACCTGATGCTCGATCAGGGCGAAACACTTGCTACCTGGCAACTTGCGGCCGATCCCGCGGCGCTGGCGGAGAAAAACTCACCGGCCGTGATTCCCGCTCGGCGGATTGCGGATCACCGGCGTGCCTATCTGACCTACGAGGGGCCCGTCTCGCGCGGACGCGGACACGTAACACGCATAGATTCAGGAACTTACGAATTGACGCGGCAGGACCAGACCGGATGGGGAATCCGCCTCAATGGCATTCTGCTTAAAGGCGACTTCTGGATCTCGCCCCTGGACGGCCAAGTCGAAGGGAAGCTTCAGCGGGTCGGGGGCTAACGGCGAGACCGTTCCTGGTGGCGCAGCCGCTCGATGGTCAGCACCAGCGCCCCGGGCTCAAACGCCACGCCAATGATCCGGAACCGCTGGCCGCCGCCGGGCCACTTTCCCGTGTTGGGTATCGTAATCCCCTCCAGCAGGTCGGTCAGACGGGGCCTCGACCCCCGGGGCGTGCTGACCCCCGCCCGGGCCAGCTCTGCCGACAACCGCCCGCCGAGAGACTTCAGCCCCTCGCGAACCGCCGTTCGCGGCAGGCTGAGCGACCCGCCGGAGATGTCGTCCAGGCGAACCGTAACGCCCTGCGCGTCAGCCTCGACTTTCAGCTTCGCGCTCACGATGGTACGCAGGTTTCCCTTTTCTCCGAAGGTGTACGTCGCCGCAACGCGGACTCCATCCGCTTCGAATACCACCATGGGCTCAGTGAACTGAGGCGGGATCATCTGCCGGCTCCGCGGGTCGATGAGATCCCAGCCGGCCAGCCAGGCGTTGACCTGATTCTGGGTGATCCGGAACTGAAACGGCTTTTGCGCGGCGTTCAGGGTCTCGTTGAGCGCCTGGAACGTCCATTCCAGATCATCGCGGACCCTCTGCTGAATGTCCTTGTCCGGCGGGATCTGAACCGGCTGATACCAGGCGGGCCTGTGCTGGAAGAGCAGCCAGCAGGTCAGCAGGGTGGCAATCAGCAGCGCGACCAGGCCGGCCACGATCCACCGCCATCGTTTCAGGATCTTTTTGAGCACCCGTTACCCTCTTGCAATACGCATTACGGCGTTCCGGCTCCCCGTGTTGGCCGCCCTCATACCGGCACTTTGATGAGCCGTGCTGGCAGATCGGATCAACCCGACGGATCCGACCGGTCAGACGGATCGGACGGATCGGACTTCCCCGGCGGCTCCCACAACCGCCCCAGGGACCGGTGAGGGCGCCCAGGGCGGAAGCCCGAACATAGCAACCGGCCACTGACAACTGACCAGCTCATTTGTCGCCTCCCCTGCCCATCGATACAATACCCTTCCCAATAACTCCATGGAGAATGCAAGCATGGGCATGACCATTACTGAAAAGATTTTAGCCAAGCACGCCGGAAAAGCCTCCGTTCGCCCAGGCGACAATATCTGGGTCAATATCGATATCCTCATGACGCACGACGTCTGCGGGCCGGGCACGATCGGCGTGTTCAAAGAGCAGTTCGGCTCCACCGCGCGGGTGTGGGATCCGAACAAGGTGGTCATCATTCCGGACCATTACATCTTTACGGCCGATTCCAAGGCCCACCGCAATATCCAGATCCTTCGCGAGTTCGTGAAGGAGCAGGGCATCAAATATTACTACGATCCGGACTTCATCAAGGGCGAGGGCATGCCCAGCCCTTATAAAGATCCCATGCAGACCAGCTACAAGGGCGTCTGCCACAAGGCGCTGCCGGAGGAGGGACACGTCCGCCCCGGCGAGATCCTGCTGGGCACCGACTCGCACACCTGCACGGCCGGGGCGTTCGGCCAGTTCGCCACCGGGATCGGCAACACCGACGCGGGCTTTGTGCTGGGCACCGGCAAACTCTGGCTCAAGGTGCCGCCGACCATGAAGTTTGTCTTCCACGGCCAGATCCCCCCCTACCTGACCGCCAAGGACCTCATCCTGGCCGTCATCGGTGAGATCGGCGTGGATGGGGCCACGTACCGCACCATGTACTTCGCCGGGGAAGGCATCGCCTCGCTGACGCTCGAAGACCGCATGACCCTGACCAACATGGCCATCGAGGCCGGCGGCAAGAACGGCGTCTGCGACGTGGACGAGAAGACGCTGCGTTATGTCCGGAAGCGGTCCAACATCCCGCAGTGGGAGGTGCACCAGGACGATCCGGACGCGGAGTATTTCTCGACGCACGAGTTTGACCTGGCGACGATGGAACCCATGGTGGCCAAGCCGCACTCGCCGGACAACAAGGACACCGCCCGCAACTGCCGGGATGTACGCGTGGACCGGGCCTACATCGGCTCGTGCACCGGCGGGAAGATCACGGACATGATCTTCGCGGCCAACATCCTCAAGGGCAAACAGGTGAAGGTGCCGACGTTCGTGGTGCCCGGCTCGACCGAGGTGCATGCGGACATGCTTCGGCTGAATCTCCGGGGCGAGCCCAAGGCGGACGGCGAGAAGTCGATCTACGAAACGCTGATGGAGGCCGGGTGTCAGATGGGCCCGTCCGGCTGCGCGGCCTGCCTGGGCGGACCGGCGGACACCTTCGGGCGGCTGAACGAGCCGATCACCTGCATCAGCACCACGAACCGGAACTTCCCGGGCCGCATGGGTCATCTGAAGGCCGGGGTGTACCTGGCCTCGCCGTTGACCGTCGCAGCCAGCGCGGTAACGGGCAAGATCACGGACCCGCGTGAGTTCATCGAGCAGCCCATCGCCACGGGACATGCGGGAATCGTGTAGTAGCAAGGACCGCGCCTGAGGCGCCCCATGCCAGACGCCTCGCGGCGTTGGCTGGCGATGGCCTTGCATGTGAACTTCCCGAGCTTTTGCAGAGGCCCTGATACGGTTTCCGTTGCGAACTTGGGCAGGTTCCTGCTTGGTTGTTGGTCGCCCCGCTGCTGATCGCTTTAATCTTAGCGTGCCCCACCTCTGAAGAGGTAGGGCACCCTACGCACAGGATGCATTTGGAACCCGTATAATCCGCCGGGATCCACCCCGGATTCGGGGCGGTCCGGCGACGGAGCTTTACGCGCGGATCGCCGGCCCAGCGAGGTGGCGACGGCCCCAGTTGCATCCCTTTCATTCTTTGACTGCCGTGTACATTCCTGACTCGGCAATAGTGAGCGCTTCACAATTGTTGTTGACCCTCGTTAGCTCGCGCTTTAGCATGAAGGTGTCGCAACATGCAGGCATCGGCAGGATTCAAGCAGGCCTGACGAATACGTGTCCAAACGAGAGGACGCCACCTATGCCAGCTCTCCAACAAGCTCAGGAACTCAAAGATTTTGCGGAAGAGATGTTCGAACTCTCGAAGGAGATCTGGGCTGCCCAGACTCGGGCCAAGGGCCGCAGCCATGCCGAGATTTCGGAGACGGAGTTCGTGACCCTGGACATCCTGGCGAAAGCCGAGAAGACCCTGACCGTGGGGGACATTCAGCGGAAGATCGGCGTGTTGCCGGCCCAGATGTCGCGAATCATCCGGTCGCTGGAGAACAAGGCCGAAAAGCCGCTTATCGCCTGCAAAATCAATGCCTCAGACAAGCGCAAAGTGGACGTGGAACTGACTCCGGCCGGCCGGCAAGCCTATCAGTCCTACCGTCAGACCAAGCTGGGGGCCACGGAAAAGTTGCTGGCCGCACTCAGCGAAGAGGACCGGACGGAATTGATGCGGCTTCTCCGACTGATCCGCGATTTCATGCATAAATCATTAACCTAAAAGGCCTTACGAAGAATTACAGATTTTATTATCAATCCGCAAACTTTTTCTTGCCTTGTACTGTCTATCCAACTGAAGGAACCGTAGAATGGCTGGCAGAGGCGAGCCAGTTGACGTTGAGGGATCGTCGCCGGCCAGCATTCCGGGCCCTGTGCCGGGATTAAGGAGTGAAGCCATGAAAGGTGGAAGGAAACTGGTGACTCTCGGGTGTCTGGCGGCTGTGGGACTGGCGCTGGGAGCGGGGATCCGGCCGGCCAAGGCTCAGTATTACTATTACTCTCCCGCCCCGGTGTACGTGGCGCCCGCCCCGGTGTATGTGGCTCCGGCACCGGTGTACTACGCCCCGCCGACAGTGGTCTACCGGGCACCGGTGTATCGCACGTACGGGGTCTATCATCGGCACTATGTGCAGCCACGTTATCACGGTCATCGCAGCTTCTCGTTCGGGTTCGGTTATCACCGATGGTAACCGGCGGGTGAGCTGAAATTTAGCGGATTTACGTAGGCGGTGGAGTCTACGCGGCACCAAGCCGGGCGCGGCGCCCGGCTTGGTTATTTTTGGAGGGTGATCAGTAGCCGATGGTCCGTTGGGGTCGGCCGGATGGCTATCATACGCGTATGGACAAACCATGCATCGAAGGCGTTGTGGCGGTCATTGAGCGGGATGGGTGTTTGCTGGCGATTCGACGGGCGGCGGGAGTCTTGGCGGGTGGTTGCTGGTGCCTGCCGGGAGGGGCGATCGAGGCCGGCGAGTCACCGGCAGAGGCCGTAGCCCGGGAAGTCAGGGAAGAGGTGGGGCTGGAGGTTCAGCCGGTGAAGGAAGTCTGGCAGTGGCTCCGCCCGGATGGCCAGCTTCGCTTGTACTGGTGGCTGGTCCGCCTGCCGGAGGACGCTCCGCCCCCCACGCCGGCGGTAAGCGAAGTGGCGGAAGTCCGGTGGGTCCGGCGGGAAGAGTTCCACCAACTTGAACCGATCCTGGAGAGCAATCTGCAATTCATGGAGTTCTACTGCCGGTTTTGCCGCAATGGTAAGCAGACGCATACGCGCACAGAGACGAACTGATGAAAGGGCCGGACGCCCCGGTCGAGAGCCCGAGTCAAAAATTGCGACGGAAAGCGCGATTGGGTGGAAAGCCCCTGCAATTCAGCGGTGATCCACCGGCTCGGCCTTCATCTTGGCTCTATGGTTTCAGGGATGAACGCGAGCCGGGGTAGAATGATAATGATGCGGTGCGGCCTATAATTGGGCTCAACAATGTGGCCCCGGAATTGCTTGGGGCTTGTTTGGACCGGCCAAATCCTTTATTATCGGTCTTTCATTTGCCGGTGCCTGAAAAGAATGCATCCGAGCACAGGAGGTGCCTTCTTATGCTCATCAAAAAAGGAAAATCACAGGTCACTTTCGTCTTTCAGCCGACCAACGGCTGTCGGAAGGTTCAGCTCGCCGGCACTTTCAATGACTGGGAGCCGTCGGCCTGCACGATGACGCGGCAAAAGGATGGAACCTACCGCAAGCGGCTCAACCTGGAACCGGGCGAGTACCGCTACAAGTTCCTGGTAGACGGGGAATGGGTTGAGGATCCGCAGGCGGACTCGCTGGTGCCAAACGGCTTCGGGACTTATGACTCGCTGGTTCGAGTCGGGTAGATCCACGAGTACAAAGGAGGAGCGGCCGGAGCCCCGGCCAGTTACTGTAGAGTCGCAGAACCCTCCAGGTGGAGCCGATTCGAGCGTCATTTCCGGCGTTTGAGTCTCGTACTTCAGTTGAAAAGGCAGAAGCCCCGCGAAGGCTGGGCGGCCGGTCGGTTGCGCCCTGACGCGCGAAACCATCTGACCTCGCGATCCTTCCACACGTGCTGACCATGCGCGGTTCCGCGACACGTATCGCCGTGCGCGATTTTGTGACACCCCTTAAGAGCCGCCGCTATGCCGTGTGTGCCACTGTTCTTGAGCAGTGCGGAACACTGGGGCCATTCCGGCACGGCTCAACAGCCCTGGTACACAGCTCAACAGCCGAGGCGAGCAGACTGTGCCCCCGGCTCTCTCGCGCGCGGGCGCAGGTATTCGGCATCCTGGACTCGACATTAACGCAGGCCCGCCCCACCCGGCAGGACAATCTGCGGCATCAAGAAGCAATCCTCGATCAACTCCGGCGGCTTGGACAACGTGGCCTGGCCGATGATGGCGTCCACCGCGTCGAGTGAGGCCGCTTTGACGTCGCGCTCGGTGACGCAGTAGACGGTGTTCCCGATGAAAACGCCGCGGGTCAGACCATTGTAGCGGTAGAAGCATCCGCTCGGACTGAGGTCCTCGTCAGACGCGATCCGGCCAAGGAACTGGAAGCCATCCTCAACCGTGACGCGATAGACGTAGAGGCCGGTGAACTCGTGATTGCCCCAGCTCGCCCCTCCGCCAGCGGAGGTATAGACATCAGCGGGGAAGGCCAGCGCGTTAGCACTAGCGAAGTAGTTGAGGGCCTTGGGATTGTAGTTGGCCTCGCTGCTGGTGCCCCGACCGCCGATGAGTTCCTTGTGCAGCAGGACCGGGTCAGCCGGGTCGGTCACGTCGAAAATCGAAAGCTGCAGGCCCTGGATCCAAGCGAATGAACCCGCATCCTGGGCGTCTTTGCCGATAGTCAACAGGTGATTCTCATCGAGGAGCTGGATGTGGTCGGAGTAGCCCGGCACCTTCAGCTCGCCGACCACGCGCGGGTTGGCCGGGTCGCTCAGGTCGAGCGTAAACAGCGGGTCGACGCGCTGGAAAGTAACCAGGAAGCCACGATTGCCGACGAAGCGGGCGGAGTAGAGCTGTTCGCCCGGGGCGATGCCTTCGATCTTGCCAACCGTGACCAGGCTGGGAGCGACCTCGTCGCTGCCGGGGGACTGCTCAAGTATATAGACGCTGTTGTCCTGTCGGCTGCTGTTGGCGCCGAATTCCGTAACCGTGGTCGCGACGCGAAGCCGGCCCTCAAACTCGCCCAGCGAATACTGGTTCAGCAACCGGCCGGGCACCAGCCCGCTGCCGCCGTAGGCGGTGCCGTCAGCGGTGAAGGCCAGCTTGTGAATGACGGTGTCGGAACGTGAGACGCCGGACTGGTAATCGTATTTGGTGTTGGTCACGTAGAGCGCCGCGGGGCTGACGTAGATGACGCCCGCATCAGCGGAGATGCCGGTGGATTTAAAGGGCGTGGTCGGCGACTGGATATCCAGCGTCACCACGATGGTCATGCCGTAGCCATCGGGGTTCTCCGGGCGGAAGAAGCTCTGCCAGTCGGCGATGTCGCCGGACCGCGTTGAACCGTCGGCCGCAATCAGTTCGTAATCGGGAATCCAGTCTTCCAGAGGCATGGCCTCGAGCGTCGTCAGCGTGGGATCGTCGGGCAGCCTGGGGATGGTGGTCAGGACAAGGTGGAGCAGGTTGCCGATCAACCGGCTGCCGGCCAGATTGCCCTCGAAGCGGAGCGTGGCCTCGATCACAGGCGCGGCGGGGTCGGCGATGTTGATGACGGTGACGGTGGTCTGGACCCCGTCGTTGAGCGGCCCACCCACGAGCGACTCGACGCCGCCGTCGGAGGACGGACCCTGGTTGGACAAGGCGACATCCGCTTGGCTAGCAGGAGCGGGAAAGACAAAGCCCATATCGTGGAAGTGGTAGATGGCTCGCCGGGAGAGGGCAACCAGTCTGTCCCCGCTGAGATAGAGGGAATCTCCGTTGGCCTCGATATCGATCTTGCTCACCTCGGCCAGACCGGTCGGCGGATTGGCTTGAACAATGTGGATGGTATTGCCGCTCAGCACGTAGATGTACTGGTCATCGTTCTTGACCACGTCACTCTCATCGACGCCGGCCTCCTGGATATTGGTTGTGGAAAACGGATCGCCGGTACCGGCCGAGGCATTGTCGCTGGCCGCACCGGCGCTGGGGGCAGCGGCATCCGTGGCCACATTGGCCTCCGGCACCAGCCCCAAAAGCGAAAAGCCAAACAGGCCGCCGGATCGCTGATAGCTGGCTTGGGCCTGGTCAACCAGATAGGCCTTGAATTCATCGGCCGAACCGAAGCCACGCAGGGCGGCGATCCGCTCCTGGGGGGTGTCATTGGGACGTGCACAGGTGGCGCCGAGGAGGAAAAGGGCCAGAACCGCCGAAGCGAAAATCCTGAGCTGTTTCATGAGCAGACTCCCTGTTTCCCCGTCAAATGTTGTACAACGAAGTCATGATGAAATTATAACAGACCCCAATGTGTCCTTTTGGGGCCCTGCTCTTCCCCGCCGGGTGGGGGGCCAGGGGCATTTCCGGCTGGAGAATTCTGTGCTTCTGCCATGGTCAGACGGGCACCGGGCCTCGGGCGGCGTGACCAGGGGTTCTGGCGAGGCGGCCCACGGGACTGTGAAATCGGACAGGACGCCAGCAGGGGATTATGACGAAACGGTCGGATCCATTGAGGGGACGAGCACCTTGCCGGCCCTCGGAGGCGTGCGAGATCCCCCAGGCAGGCAAGCTCCCGGCCTTGAAGGTGTGCAGGATGCACGGTCCCCCCGCCAGGGTTTCGACCACGGCGGGGAAACCTCCCGGTTATTAACCACCTCTTGACAAGGGGCGGGCCGCTGATCCGCGATTATCGGACCGGCGAATAATCGTCTCAACAATAGGACCGTTTTTTTGAACCCCGACGGGGCCCCAACTGTATAAAAGAGGGACAGGAATACGCATGGAGGGTGAATTTTCGTCGGTTTTTTGCTGGTTTTCACACCAGCATCTTTTATAATCGTGAAGATTGAGGTGTACCCCACCCCCCGCCTACCTGGAGGGGAGTAGCCGCCGAGGTGGGTCATTCTGCGAAAGAGGCGGCGCTCGAGAACCCCGAACCTCCCATATAGGCGCGTGTGCGTCGAAGGGTGTAGAGCGAATGGTGAGAGGATCTCACCTGCGGTTATGTTTTAGACTGAGGACGAACAGTGGAACTGGGTCAGACCTTACAACGAGTGACGGATCTTAAATTCGTGCTTTACAGGCGCCCCCTGCACCCGGAGTTGTTCCACATTCATCAGAGCCGGCACTTGGAGCGGTTCGCCTACCATGCGGACATCTGGATTATGGGGCTCTCCCATGTGGTGAGCGTACAGTCAGCGGGACGTTGTGTCACGGAGGTGACGGCCGACGATATCGAGGTTCTGCCGCAGAACGGCATGGTCACTTCCTTCCAGTTCCGGGGCGAGCGCGATCACCTGGAGACGTTCGACGACGGGATGCGTTACATCCTCTCGACCCAGGTGGAGCGCATGAGCCAGAACCTCTTCCACGCCTCGCATCGCGATCTGATAAACTACGCGAGCACGCGTGGGATGCTGGTGCGGTTCGACGACTGGGCCGATAACGGCGCGCCCGTGCCGTTCTCCTTCGTCGACTTCGAGGCCCGGGACAAGGAACTGCACGTTCAGGCGTTCCACGCGTTTCCGGCGGATTACACCATCCTCAAGACGCAATCCATCATTGAGGTCGGGACCAAGCCGCTGCCCCGGACCCGGCCGCACAAGCGCTCAACCCTGTAGCGGGCGCGGGTTGTTGCAGGTAATATCACGCGGGCGAATCGGGCTTACCGGTTCGCCCGTTCCACTTTATACTGTTTAGCTCCGCCGCGTGCGACGAACTGAAGCACACGGCTGAAATGGCGTCGCACGCGACGCCGCTGAAACAGGCACTGCCACACAGGCACGAGAGGTTTTTCGATGGAAGAGAGCATCCGCGGCAAGGCTTACGTTCTGGGCGACAACATCGATACCGACCAGATCATCCCCGCCCATTACCTGATGTATAACCCGGCCATCCCCGAAGAGCGCCGGCAGTTCGGACGATACGCCCTGAGCGGCGTTCCGGCGGGCCAGAACGGATTGCCCGGGGGCAACATTCCCTTCGTGGACCAGACCGACCCGTCCAATACGCGCAGCGAATTCAGCATCGTGATCGGAGGCAAGAACTTCGGCTGCGGCAGCTCGCGCGAGCACGCCCCCCTGGCACTGGCCGAGGCCGGCATCAAGGCGGTGGTGGCCGAATTCTACGCGCGCATCTTCTTCCGCAATTCCGTGAACGGTGGGTACCTGATTCCCTACGAGTCGGTCGAAGGGCTCGTCGGGAAGATCCACACCGGCGACGACGTGGAAATCCGGCCCGCCGAGAACGTGTTGATCAACCATCGCACCGGCGAACGACACCCGCTCAAGCCCCTGGGCGAGGTGGCCCCCATTATCGAGGCCGGCGGCATCTTCGAATATGCCAAGCAGGCGGGAATGCTTTAGAGGGGCGAGGGGCGAGGGGTAAGAGAACGGCGGGGGCCGAGGGAGCAGAACGTAGGTTGCATACCAGCCCGGAGCGCAAGCGGCGGGTCGAGGGGATTATGGCCTTCGGCTGTTTCGCTTGTATCCCGGGCTGGTTCAGAGGCACCAGGCTCCGGTGACTGCTATCGCCATTTTCGACATCGCTTCCGCATTGATGCTCGCTTGTCTGGGGGTAGCGCTCCAGGCAGTCCCCCCTGCCCGGTCCGCCCGGCTGGGGTGGATCGCCTTGGCCGTCGCGATGGTCGTCGTAGCCAGCGTGCGGTGCCTGACGGACGCGAAGACGGGGCTGGACCTGGCCGTCACCGCCCTGCTGATCGGCGTGGTCCTGACGGTCGGGCGGGAAGTGCTGATCCGGCGGGCCTGGCCGGCCGGGTCTTTCGTGGTGGCCATTGCCGTGGTGACGGCCGTGGGGATCTACGGGCGATCCCACCGGCTGGCAGAGATAGCCGAGACCGCCGACCGCCCCCTCCAGCCGGACGTGGTCTACTACCAGCAACAGGCATTGGCGACCGCAAACCCCTTTGCCGCCGGCTATAAGTCCCCCCTCTGGCCGGCCCTGCATTCGCCGCTGGTCCGGCTGATGGTGGACCGGGACCTGGCCATGCGGCTCCTGAGCTGGGCGTTCGGCATCCTGATGCTGCCGGCCGTGGCCGTGGGGATGGGCCGGCTGTTCGAGCCGTTGGTGGGCGTCATTGTGGCCGGCCTGCTGGCGGCCGACACCTTCCTGATCGACTTGTGTACCCAGGGACTGCGTGAGGAGCTGGGCATCTGCCTGTGGATGGCGGTGCTGGTGCTGCTGTTCGAGCAGCGGCAGTTCACCTGGAAACGGACGCTGGCGGCCGGCATGACCGCGGGTATCCTGCTGCTCTTGCGCAATACCGATCTGCCGGTGCTGATGGTTTTGCTTGGCTATGCACTGATCCGGGCCCGCACCCCCCTACCGCGGATTCTGGCTGGGCTGGCCCTGCCCCTGGCGATCGTGGCCCCATTTTATGTGAACCAGTATCGGGCCTACGGCGACCCGTTCTACCTGGAGAAACGGGATGCGCGGTATCACGCCAATCTCGAGTTTCGCAGTCGGGGCGCGCCGCCGGGGCTGACCATGCCCACCGAGGCGGAGTACGCCCGGGACCTCTACGCCGGCGAACCGCTCTCCCCCGCGGCGTATCTTTTCGCGTACCACGACGCGCGGGAAATCGTGGCCAACCAGTGGAACGGCCTGCGGCGCGTCCTGCTGGGCGACCCGTTCGCGGCGGATTTTTCACTTTGGCTGCGGCTGGCGTGTGCGGCCGGAGTGGTGGCAACACTGTTACGGCCGGGGCAGCGGTTCGCCGGGCTGTTCGTGGCCGGCAGCGTGCTGGGCATCCGGGCCCATCTGATGGCCATCGGGCATTTCGAGCAGCGGCTGCTGTTGCCGGTGATGGTGATCTGGCTGGCGGCCGGATGGTGGCTTATTACTGCCGGGGTCCGGGCGGGCCTGGGGCGGTGGGTGGTATATACTCAGCACGTGGGGAGGGATGAGGGGCGAGGGACGAGGGATGAGGGACAAGAGGATTGAGAGGCTGAGGGATGGGAGAGAGATGGAGAGTGTAAGCGTGTGAGAGTGTGAGAGAAGGAGAGAGGGGTTGCTTGCGCTCCTCTCTTTCGGGCTCTTGCCCTCCAGCCGGCATGTGTCGGGGGTTGGGATTGGTGGCCTTGTCCATTGCCGGCGGGAAGCCGTTCCCACGGATGGTTTACAGAATCAGGAGTATTCATGGCTATTCAGCAGCTTAGCCCGGAGCAGGTCCGGAGCATGACCCTGGAGGAGAAGGACGAGTGGTGGCTCAAGAACGTATTCCGGGGCGACATGCCGCAGCTCACCATCCGGGCGGGGCTCACCGGTATGATCATTGGGGGCCTGCTGTCCCTCACCAATCTCTACGTGGGGGCCAAGACCGGCTGGACGCTGGGCGTGGGCATCACCTCGGTCATTCTGGCCTTCGCCTTCTATCGCGTACTCTCGATGATGGGCCTGGCCAGCGAGTTCACCATCCTTGAGAACAACGCCATGCAATCGATCGCCACGGCGGCCGGCTACATGACCGCGCCGATGATCTCGTCGCTGGCGGCCTACATGATGGTGACCAACTCGATCATCCCACCGTTCACCACGTGGATCTGGATCGTGGTCATCGCGACCCTGGGAGTCCTGTTCGCGTTTCCCCTGAAACGGCGGTTCATCAACGATGAGCAGCATCCCTTCCCCGAAGGCCGGGCGGCCGGCATCGTCATGGACGCCCTGCACACCTCGGACGCACGTACCGGGTTGCTCAAGGCCAAGCTCCTGGTGGGCTCCGGAGTCGTCTCCGCGCTGGTTGAGCTGTTCAAGCACCATGCCATCCTCGAACGCGTCAAACTGGGCATGCTCACCATCCCCGAGCACCTGGAGAATTGGTTTTATACGCTCACCGGCTGGCAGCCGCGCATCCGCGGCATTTCCCTTCAGCAGCTCACCGTAACGCTGGAGCCGGAACACGTGTTGTTCGGCGCCGGCGGGCTGATGGGCATACGCACCGGCGTGTCGCTGCTGGTCGGGGCGTGCATCAACTACCTTTTGTTCGCTCCCTGGGCCATCGAGATCAAGCATATCCTGCCCAATGAGGCCGGGAACTATGGTTTTCGCGAGATCACCCAGTGGGCCCTCTGGCCGGGCGTGGCGGTCATGACCACCGCCTCGCTGGTAGCCTTCTTCGCCAAGCCGGCGATGATCGTCAGTGCATTCGCCGGCCTGCTGGGGGGCAAGGCTCAGATCTCCGACCCCATGAAGCGAATCGAACTGCCCATGTCCGTGTTCGCGATTGGCATTCCGATCGTCGGGGGGATTGCCGTATACCTGGCCCATCGCTTCTTCGATGTCAGCTACCTGATGGGCATCATTGCCATCCCGCTGGTGTTCGTGTTCACGCTGATCGCGGTGAATTCGACGGCGTTGACCTCGATCACACCGATCGGGGCGATGGGCAAGCTGACCCAGCTTACCTACGGCGTGCTGGCCCCCGGTAACATCAAGACCAACCTCATGACCGCCGGTATCACCGGCGAGGTGGCCTCCAACGCCGCCAACCTGCTCATGGACATCAAGCCGGGCTACATGCTGGGGGCCAAGCCCCGTCAGCAGGCCGTCGGCCACGTGCTGGGCATCATCGCGGGGGCCTGCGCGGCCGTGCCCGTCTTTCACCTGGTCTTTCTCAAGAATGGCGTGGACGGTCTGGTCACGGACACCTATCCCATGCCCTCGGCCACCATCTGGAAAGCGGTGGCCGAGATTCTGACCCAGGGCATTCATAACCTGCCGTCCACCGCGGTGAAGCTGGCCATCGTCTTCGCCGTGCTCGGGATCGTGATGGAAGTCTTCCGCATGATCACGCGCGACCGCTTCCCGCTCTCCGCGGTGGGCCTGGGGTTGGCCTTTGTGATTCCCTGGTCGCAGTGCTTCGCGATGTTCCTGGGCGCGTTCGTGTTCTGGCTGGCCGGCCGGCAGTGGAAGCAGGTGGGCACCTGGGGCCACCGCGTGATCGTTGAGAATCAGGAGCCCATCTGCGCGGGGATCATCGCCGGCGGTGCGCTTACGGGCATCGCGGCGATTATCATTGAGCAGTTCTTGCTGTCATAGGAGTCGCCGATGGGCACAGATCGGCAGTGAACGGAGAGATGATCATGGCCACTTCATTCGAAATCCAGCCGACGTTGACGCATGATCCGATATCGATGGGCCCTGGGACGCCCGCCAAAGCCGTGGCGCCGCGCCCGCTGCTGCCTGTACTGCTCGACAAACGGCTGCGGCAGTGGTGCGGGCTGGTTCGGTCGGCGGCATGGCATGCGCTGCTGGTCGGACTGGCGGCGCTGCCGGCAACCGCCGCTCATGGCCAGCCGGAACCTTCGCGCGCGACAGATACCCCTCGCTTGTCCACCCGGCCGGCTCCCTCCAACGTATCGGCCACCGCACCTGCCAGTGGGACGCCCAAGGCCAGGTTTGATCAACTGGTGTATGAGTTCCCCGAGGTCTGGTCCGGCCGAATCATTGAACATACCTGGGCGGTTCACAACGACGGGGATGGCCCGCTGGAGCTTCTCGCCGTCGAACCAAGCTGCGGCTGCACCGCCGCCGAGTTTGACAAGCGGATCCTCCCGGGCGGCCAGGGCAAAATCGCCGCCAAGCTGGACACCCGCGGCCTTAACGGCGATGTCATCAAAACCATCCTGGTTCGGACCAACGCCCCGCAGGCCGGCTCGGTCACGCTTCAGTTCCACGGCAAGGTCAAGTCCCGAATCAACATGGAGCCGCCAAGCGGAGCGCAGTTCGGCCAGCTCGCGCCAACCAGCGATCTCACGAGAACTGTCACGCTGACCAACAACACCAGCACACCGCTCAAGATGGAGCCGGTCACGACCCAGCCGTCGCCATTCAGCCACACGTTGAAGGAGGTCGAACAAGGCCAGAAATACGAGCTGGTGGTTTCCGCCGACCGCGACAAGCTCAAGGAGGGTCTCAACAACGTCCAGATGAAGTTTAAGACCGGGCTCGCGGAGGAGCCGGAATTTCTCGTACCGGTGAGCATCTATGTGCCGCCCCTCGTGCAGGTGCTGCCGCCTACGATCGCCATGCTCACGCCCCTGACAGCGGATTTCCATCGCGAGATTATGCTCAGGTACACCGGCGAGGGTTCGATGAAGATCACCGGCGTCTCAGCGACCGATCCGGCCATCAAAGTCCAGGCGATGGAGGTACCGCAGCCTCCGCCGCCGGCTGGCGCCACGCCGCGACCCTCGGGCCGCATATGGAAGTTGGTGGTCGACATCCCGCGTGGATGGAAGCCGCCGCAGGCCCGGCCCGTGGGTGAACCGGAGTTCCAGTCCGGACTGCCCCCCATCGAGATCGTAGCCCAGACGGACCTGAAGGAAAAAGCGGAAATCAGGATCCACGTGCAGGCGCTGACGCAGTCCCGTACCCCCAGCCAGACGTCGGCCACCACGCAGCCGCGCTGAACGGGGCCACTGAACCGTTTGTTGAAACGCAAACCCCGCAAGTGAACGCCGGGGAGGTTTGATTCAGGTGTGGCAGGAGCCGTCCCTGCCGGCCCTTCAGGCACATGGAATTCAACGGCCGGTGCGGGGGCCAAGCGCTACGGCGAAAACGGCCGGTGCGAGTCCGGGCACTACGGCGCGAACGGCCGGTACAGAGCCCGACCGCCACAACTGGAAATGGCCGGCACAGAGTCCGCCGGTACACGAAAGCGGCCGGTACGGAGCCCGGCCGCTACCATCAACTTTCTGTGTCCTCTGTGGCTGAAGTCAACTCTGGGGCTTGGCCTTCGCGAGCCGTTCGCGGATGTATTCGGCCCGGGCGATGCTGCGCTTTTCGCCATCGAGCTTCTTGCCGGCACGCTTCTGCAAATGAGCGGCCTGGGTTCCGATGAACAGCTCGTTGATGGTGTCGAGGTCGATGTGCTTGATGCGTTCAAGCGTCACGCCAAGTCGCAGATGCGACAGCAGGAAGAGGGCCTCTTCGCTGCTGATGGCCCGGGCATTTTCCAGGATGCCCAGGGCGCGCCACACCTTGTCGTCCAAGGCGTGCAGGCGGTCGCGTTTGAGCGCCTTGCGCGCTTCCTGCTCGTACTTGACGATGGGCGGGATCACCGTCGAACGGAAGGTGGTGAGGATCTCCTCTTCGCTTTGGCCGAGGGTGGTCTGGTTGGAGATCTGGAAGAAATCGCCGGTGGCGTCGGTCCCCTCGCCATAGAGGCCGCGGACGGCCAGGTGAAGGTCCTTGGCGGCCCGGAGTACCTTCTCGATCTCGTTGGTCAGCTTGAGCCCCGGCAGATGCAGCATCACCGAGACGCGCAGGCCGGTGCCCACGTTGGTCGGACAGGCGGTCAGGTAGCCATACTGGCGATGGTAGGCAAACTCCACCAGCCCATCCAGGGCCGAGTCCACCCGGACCATCTCCGACCAGGCGTCGTCGAGATTCATTCCATGGCGCAGCACCTGGATACGCAGATGGTCCTCCTCGTTGATCATCAGCGAGAGCGTCTCTGACGAGGAAATGGCCACGCCCCGGCTGCCTTCGCCTTCGGCATGCTGACGGCTGATCAGGTGCCGTTCCACGAGGAGCTGGCGATCCAGCGGCTCAAGCTGATCAATGTTGACGTAGAAGGTGGTCTTGCCGAACTCGCTGGCGGTGATCGCTCCATGGATGAGCCGTTCGATTTCGCGGCGTTCAGGGAGAGTGGCTTTGCTCAGAAAATGGTGGTTGGCAAGATTGCGAGCCAGGCGGATACGGGAGGATACCACCACGTCGCCCATGGGGCCGCCGGTCCGGAGCCATTCGCCGGGAGCTTTAATGAGATCATCAATGGTCATTTGGATTGCAGCTCCGCAAGCCGGTCGCGCAGTTGGGCGGCCCGCTCGTAGTCTTCGCTTTCAACGGCCTCGCGCAGCTCTCGCTGAAGGCTCAGCCGTTCACGCTCGATGGAATTGGTGACAATCGGCCGGCCGGGGCCTTTGCCCGTATGGTGGGTCTTGCCCTCCTGGGCCCGTTCGATGACGCTGCCCAGCGCGTCGCCGAACACCTCGTAGTCGTTGGGGCAACCCAGCAGGCCCTGGCTGCGAAATTCGACAAAAGTCATGCCGCAGTCGGGGCAACGCAACCGGGCCAGCTCCTGGACGCCCGACTGAGACATCAGGAAGGAGTTCAGCAAATCGGGCACGGAGAGGTGCTGTTTGACAATCACACCTTCCTGGGCAGCGCACGTCTCACAGAGATGCCGCTCCCGTTTCTCGCCCTTTATCAGGTCGGTCAGATGAACCGTTGCGGTCTGCTTTTTGCAGTGTTGGCAAAGCATTGTTTGGATCTACCCGTCGAGGCTCTAATCTGTTGTGGTTAATCAGTTTAATCTTAGATATGCCGGTCACGGTCGTCAAGAAACGGTATAAGCCGCGATACAGCCGGGCGCTTCGCGCACCCAGACGCCGGTGAGAGGCGCCTCCCGGCCAAGCCGGTCCTGGAGTTGTTCAAAGACGCGGCGGGCCACGTGCTCCGCGGTCGGGTTCAGGCCGGCCAGGAGCGGCGCCTCATTCAGGTTAGTGTGGTTCAGACCGGCCACCACCTCCCGCAGGGCGTTCTGGACGGCCACAAAATCCACCAGGACGCCGATGCGATCGAGGGCCGGGCCCCGGAAGACCGCCTCTACCTGCCAGTCGTGCCCGTGGAGCGGTTCGAGCTGCCCATCGTAGAGCCGTACCTGGTGGGCGGCAGAAAACCCGGCCTGCACGCGAACTTCATACATGCCTGTTTCTAACATGCTGGCTCCCGCACCATTTGCCGCCCTTCCGGCCGGCAGATACCATAGCTCATCATGGCTCGATACTTTCCTGCGTACGACGAATTCGAACAACTTGCCCAGCGGGGCAACACCATCCCGGTCTACTGCCAGCTCCTGGCCGATCACCTCACACCGGTGATGGCCTTTATGGCTTTATCGGCAGACAGCCCGCACGCGTTCCTGCTGGAGAGTGTAGTCGGCGGCGAGAACATTGCCCGTTACTCCTTCCTGGCCACCCACCCGACTATGACTTTCGAGGCCACCCGGGAGCAGATCCGCATCCAGGGGCCGGACGGCCTGAAGGAGGAAACCAGCCCTGACCCCCTGTCCCGGCTGTCGGAGCTGCTGGCCTCCTTTCAGGCGGTAGCCAACCCGGACCTGCCCCGCTTCACCGGCGGGCTGGTGGGGTACGCCGGCTACGACGTGGTTCGCTACTACGAGCCGCTGCCCAATCCTCCGGAGGACGACCGCCAGTTGCCGGACCTGTTGTTCGGACTGTATGACAACATGGTGGTCTTCGACCACGTGCGCAAGACGATTCTCGTGATCAGCAACGCCCACGTGGATACCGACGGCGTGGAGCGCGGCTACCAGAAGGCCTGCGACCGGATCGCGGCCACCATCGAGCGGCTCAGCGCTCCCCAGCGGGCCCGTATCGGGCATATTGAGCGTCAGGGCGACCCGACGCTGCCGTTCACAGCCAATTTCACCCGGGCCGGGTTCGAGAAGGCCGTGGAGGCCTGCAAGGAGTACATCAAGGCGGGCGACATCTTCCAGGTCGTTCTGTCGCAGCGGCTGGAAGTCGAGACCCCGGCCCAGCCCTTCGACATCTACCGGGCCCTGCGGGTGGTCAACCCTTCGCCTTTCATGTTCTACCTGAAGAGCCCGCAGGTGACCCTGGTGGGCGCGTCACCCGAGATCATGTGCCGGGTGGAGAACGGCATAGTCACCAACCGCCCGCTGGCCGGCACTCGTCGTCGCGGCAAGACGCCCGAGGAAGACCGCGCCCTGGAGGTCGAATTGCTCGCCGACCCCAAGGAACGGGCCGAACACATCATGCTGGTGGATCTTGGCCGGAACGACGTCGGCCGGGTGGCCGAACCCGGCACGGTGGAACTGACCGACGTGATGACCATTGAGCGATACAGCCACGTGATGCACATCAGCAGCAATGTTCGCGGCAAGCTGGCGCCTGGCAAGACGGCCTTCGACGCCCTGCGCGCCGCCCTGCCGGTGGGCACGGTGAGCGGCGCGCCGAAGGTGCGGGCCATGCAGATCATCGACGAGTTCGAGCCCACCCGGCGAGGACCGTATGCCGGAGCCGTGGGCTACGTCGATTTCGCCGGGAACATGGATACCTGTATCGCCCTGCGGACGATGGTCATCATGCCCGGCCTGACTGCCAGTGGAAAGCGGCGGGTCTTCGTCCAGGCCGGCGCAGGATTGGTGGCCGACTCGCAGCCGCACACGGAGTACGAGGAAACCATCAATAAAGCCAATGGGCTGCTGCGGGCGATTGAGGTGGCGGAGAAGGGATTTGAAAGGTGAATGTCTAATGCCCAAATCCTAATGTCTAAAGAATGCGCTGATGACCAAATGTCTAATGGCTAAAACGAACACGCGGAGTGCACTGCAGCTGCCGCACTCCGCGCGGACCTTCAGTCATTAGGGCTTAGTCATTCTTTAGACATTAGTCATTGAGCCGGCGTGACTTCCACGTTCGACGCCACCGACTTGAGATCCTTGAGCACATCCACCGACGCGAAAATCCTGTAGGTCGCGCCGGGCGTGATCGGGGCCGATGCAAGTTGTATGGGGCGATCCTTCCACATCCGCCCCCCGCGACGATGCTCGCCGATCGGGCGGGATTTGCTCTTGCGGGCACGCTCTTTCTTGACCGCCGGATCCTGCATGAACAGCCTCGTGAGCGTTTTGATCCGCGCCGCGGCCCGCGGACGCGAGACGACCTTGACATTAACCCATTGCCCCGGCTTGACTTCCGTTGCCATCGTAAACTCCAGACCTTGCTCTTATCTCTTGGTTGACTCGATTCAGCGCGAGCCTCTTCCGGCACACTGAAAACGCGAGAATATAGCGGGGCAACGCAAAAAATGCCAGACCCAACCGGCAGGCGTGTTGTCTCCCCCCCGAAAGGCGTGCGTTATCGGCCGCACCGAAAAAAGCATCTGGCCGGCCCTCGGGGTTGGATGCCTGTGGCCAATGCCCCCCCCATTCGAACTGGTCAGAAGCCGCAGTCGGAGCCCCGGATTGGGGTCATTTGCCACTGCCTAGAGTCTTCGTAAACCATTGCTATAAAAAGTCATAAGGCTCTCGCCAAATTCCATCTTTCGTCTCGCCAAGGACTTAGTGAAAAAAATCACAAAGCATGTGAAATATTTCACGAAGTGGCACCCAGTTTGCCAGCTAGCATCCAGGTAGGACGTGTTTTTTTGTTCGTCTTTACGCGAAGGAGCGTCAGAGGTCATGAAAGCGCAAATCGCAACGGCTGAGCATGCAACCAGCGGCAAGAACAGGCCGGCTATGCCGGAACAAACGCAAGAAGCGCCGGCCGTGCGGTCGTGTGACCTGGCCGGGAGCAAGAGTGGAGAACGCAGCTGCGAGGGCCAGCTTGCGGTCTCCGAACTGGAGCAGCTTATCGCACGGGCCCAGGCCGCCCAGCGCAAGTATGCCGAGTTCTCCCAGGAGCAGGTGGATGAGGTTTTCCGCAAGGCGGCCATCGCGGCCAACGCGGCCCGGATCGAGTTGGCCAAGCTGGCCGTCGAGGAAACGGGGATGGGCCTGGTCGAGGACAAGGTGATCAAAAATCACTTTGCGGCGGAGTACATCTTCCACAAATACCGCGACGAGCGAACCTGCGGGGTCATCGAGGACGATCGTTCCAGCGGGATTCGCAAGATCGCCGAACCGATAGGGCTGATCGCGGCGGTGATTCCCACCACCAATCCGACGTCTACGGCCATCTTCAAGGCGCTGCTGGCGTTGAAGACCCGCAATGGGATCATCTTCGCCCCCCACCCGCGGGCCAAGCGCTGCACGGTCCGGGCGGCCCAGATCCTGCGGGAGGCGGCGGAAGCGGCCGGAGCACCCGAAGGGCTGATCGGCTGGATCGAGAACCCCACCGTGGAGCTTTCCGGACAGCTTATGCGACATCCGGCCATCGGGCTGATCCTGGCCACGGGCGGGCCGGGGATGGTAAAGGCGGCGTACTCCTCCGGAAAACCGGCCATCGGCGTGGGCGCGGGCAATACGCCGGCGGTCATTGACGAGACGGCGGACCTGAAAATGGCCATCAGCTCCATCCTCATGAGCAAGACTTTCGATAACGGCGTGATCTGCGCGTCCGAGCAGTCGGTGATCGCGGTGGACGCGGTCTATGAGGCGGTGCGCAAAGGGTTCACCGAGCACGGCGCGGTGATCGTCACCGGGAAGGACAAGGAGCGTCTGGGCAAGACGATCATCGTGGATGGCAAGGTAAACGCCAAGGTCGTCGGGCAGTCCGCGGCCACTATCGCGAAGCTGGCGGGAATCGACGTGCCGGCGGACACCAAGGTGCTCATCGCGGAGGTCGAGGAGGTCGGCGTTCAAGAGCCGTTCTCTTATGAGAAGCTCTGCCCGGTGCTGGCGTTGTACCGGGCCAAAGACTTTGAGGCGGCGACCGACCTGGCCGTCCGGCTGGCGGAGTTCGGCGGGATCGGGCACACCTCGGTGTTGTACACCGCTCCGCGCAACCAGGATCGGGAGCGTGTGTTTGGCGAGAAGCTCAAGACCGGGCGTGTGCTGGTGAACATGCCCAGCTCCCAGGGCGCGATCGGCGACATCTACAACTTCCGGCTGGAGCCGTCGCTGACGCTGGGCTGCGGAAGCTGGGGCGGGAACTCGGTCAGCGAGAACGTGGGCATCAAACACCTGATAAACGTTAAGACAGTGGCCGAGCGGCGAGAGAACATGCTGTGGTTCCGCGTGCCGCCGCAGATCTTCTTCAAGTACGGCTGCCTGCCGACCGCCCTGCGGCAGCTCCAGGACCGACGGCGGGCCTTCATCGTGACCGACGGGCCGCTGTTCGAGCTGGGCTACGTGGATAAGGTCACCGACGTGCTCGAAGAGATGGGCATCGAGTGCGAGGTGTTCTACCAGGTGGAGCCGGACCCGTCGCTGTCCACCGTGAACCGCGGGCTGGCCATCATGGACGTGTTCAAGCCGGACGTGATCATCGCCTTGGGCGGCGGGTCTCCCATCGACGCGGCCAAGATCATGTGGCTCATGTACGAGAATCCGAGCGTGAAGTTCGAGGATCTCTCGCTGCGCTTTATGGACATCATGAAGCGTATCTGCACTTTCCCGACGCTGGGCAAGAAGGCGCGGATGGTGGCCATTCCGACCACGTCCGGGACCGGCTCGGAGGTGACGCCCTTCGCGGTGATCACCGACGACCGCGAAGGGATCAAGTATCCGATCGCGGATTACGAACTGACGCCGGACATGGCCATCGTGGATCCGGAGCTGGTCTTGACCATGCCTAAAGGGCTGACCGCGTCTTCCGGCATCGACGCGCTGACCCACGCTCTGGAGGCAGTCGTATCGGTGGTATCCACCGAGTACACGAACGGACTGGCCCTCGAAGCGATCCGGCTTCTGTTCAAGTACCTGCCGGCCTCCTATCTCAACGGCCCGGCCGACCTGAAGGCCCGGGAGAAGGTCCACACAGCCGCAACCATCGCGGGCATGGCCTTCGCGAACGCGTTCCTGGGCGTGTGCCACTCCATGGCTCACAAGCTGGGTTCAGCGTTCCACATTCCGCACGGCGTGGCCAACGGGCTGCTGATCACGCACGTCATTCGCTTCAACGCGACGGACGTGCCGCGAAAGATGGCGACGTTCCCGCAGTATACGCACCCCTACGCCAAGGAGCGCTACGCGCGGGTGGCCGACCATCTCGGACTGGGCGGCGCCACCGAGGACGAGAAGGTCAACCGGCTCATTGCGGCCGTCGAGGAGCTCCGTCGGACGCTGGATATTCCGGCCTCCATCGAGGCGGCCGGCGTGAAGCGCGAGGAGTTCTACGCCAAGGTGGACCAGTTGGCGGAGCTGGCTTTTGACGATCAGTGCACGGGGGCCAACCCACGGTATCCGCTGATTTCGGAGATCAAGGGGTTGTACCTCAAGGCCTTCCACGGCGAGCCAGCTTGAAGCAGGGTTCGGGGTTCAGGGTTCAGGGTTCAGGAAGAAAGGGCGAGAGCAGGATTGAGAGCGGAATCTTAATCCTGCTCTTTCTCCTGCTCTTACTCATAGTCCTAATCTTTATCTTACTCTTTCTCTCAACGACGAAGCGATTAAGAGCAAGAGAAAGATTAGGAGACAGCCCTCGCTTGCGCTTCGGGCTCTGACTCCTCCGCGCTTCGAGCTGGCGCCCCTGCCGCCGTGTCGCCGTGTCTCCTTGTCACCCCCTCACCTTCTCTCCGTCTCTCCCACTCTCCATCTCTCATACTCTCACACTCTCCATCTCTCACACTTTCGCTCGCCCTATCTCTCCCCCACCCCCTCAATCCCCTTGTCTCCTTGTCGCCATACCCCTGCGCATTGTTTCCACGCGCGCCCGCCCTCGCTTGCGCTTCGGGCTCTGGTCAGCTAGCCGGCCGGGCGAGCCGGTGGAGCACCACGAAATACTTCTGGGCCTCCATCATGTCCCGGGCGACGCACTGGAAGGTATCCGCGGCCAGGCGCTCCACGCCGGGGACGCACGCACAAATGTTGAGGCCCTCCCAGTGGCGGAAACGCACGGTGAGCGTCACGGGCAGCCGGGGCTTGAGCGGCTCGATCTGCGAGGCCCGGACGGTGGCGCTGCGGGCGGCAGCTTCGATGTCCTCGCGGACCTTGGCAATCGGCCGCATGCGCGCGGCGTTGAAGGCCAGCCCGGTCTTGGTGGCGACGAACTCGAAGCCGGCGGGCAACTCCCTGTCGAGCTGGGCTTTGAGCCGCTCGTCGCCGGTAACCAGGGCCACGGGGACGTCGAAGTGGCCGGCGAAGGCGGCGGCCCAGGCGGATTCGCCGATGGGCTCGCCATTCAGGCGGAAGTCGAGCACGTTGCCCGACCACGTATGGGCCAGCGTGCCGTCAACGGTATGGGCGCGGGGGTGATAGCCGATGAGGAAGACGGCGTTGAAGGTGGTATCGACGCCCTCCACCATGCTGTTGAGCGGGCCCCATCCGCTGATGAGTTCGGCGGCCGGATGGAGGCGGTCCAGCGGGATGTTGTTGGCGCCGTCGTGGGCGTCTTTCACCACGATCCGCTGGGCGCCGGCGGCCAGCGCGCCGCGCACGGCGGCGTTGACCTCCTCGACCATCCATTCGCATGCCTGCTGATATCGTGCCCCTTCCGGGTCGGCGTGCAACTTGCCCATTACGCCGCCGATGCCTTCGATGTCGGCTGAGATGAAGATGTTCACGTTTGATTCCCTTTCAGCGAGTTCAACAATATCTCTTGAATTCCTCGACCGTCATGCGTGCTTGACGTAAAACAGAGGCCAGCGTTCCACGACGCAGCTCAGAGAAATGCATCGGAACGTTGACAGTCAATGTCCCCTCACGCCACTGTGCATGACTATCCCTTTACCGTATGAGCACAAAGCCGGCACGGACCAGTGCAGCGGCAACCTGCTTGGGGCGTAGCTGCGGAAGTTCAGGCATGGACCTTCACCGCCAAATCCACCCGGAGCCGGAATACCGAGACGACATTCTGTGCATCGGTTCGTCGTGGATCCTCCGATTCAGGAACAGGCCGCAGATAGGGGAGGTTGGATTCGAAGCATGACTCCAGGTAGCCGGCGACTGCCTCCCGCAGCATGTTCTTGGCTTCGGTTTCGGTCTTGCCCTGCGAAGCAACGGCCAGTTCGGGGCAAAGCGAATAAAAACCATCCCCCTCGCGAACGATGAGGCCAGTAAAGACAAGTGCGTCACGATTCATTTTGCATCTCTTTTCGGATCCCATCGCTCCGAAGGCTGCCGGAACACCTGGTACAGGTAGTATAGCCCCGGCTCCGGTTCTGTCCGGCCGAAATGCTCACCGGGCCGCCCATCAACGTGAGCCGGTGATCCGCTCGGGCGACGCGCTTGCCGCGAAAGCCAATGAAGATCGGCGACATCGATTCGCTGCTCCGGGCGGACATAGGGTAAGATTATGGACCGGCGCCCATGCAGTCAATGCTGCATGGGTCGTGGACAAATCAAGGTCTTTGCACAGAAGGATGAATGGATGGAATACCGAGCGAAGATGATTGCGGTCCTGCTGCTTTCGGCGGCGGTGGCGAATGGCACGGAAAGCACAACGCAGCCGGCCGGAGTCGGCGCGATCAGCCCGTCGGCGGCGGTCCAGGACGAGAAGACCGGCATGCTCTGGTACGACGCGAAGCTGCTGACCATCGAAGGCAAGGGCTGGGCAGAGACGGAGGAGTTTTATGACCGCCTGCCGCCCCACGCCCAGGGGAAAGTGCCGGAGCACGTGTGGAACCTGAGCAAACGCAGCGCCGGCCTGGCCGTGCGCTTCATAACCAATTCACCCCGGATCCGTGCGCGCTGGAAAGTGGGCTCGAACCTGGCCATGCCGCACATGCCGGCCACCGGCGTCAGCGGACTGGACCTGTACGTTCGCTGGCGGGGAAAATGGCGGTGGGCCGGAATGGGCAAGCCCACTTCCGAGAACAACGAGGCCATGCTGGTGGATTCGGCCGCGGACGGGCGGCACGAATATCTGCTGTATCTACCCTTATACAACAAGACGCTGTCTCTGCAGATCGGGATCCCGTCCGGTTACGTGCTGACCAATCCCGGCCCCCGAGCGGCCAAGCCGATCTGCGTTTACGGCACGTCGATCGTGCAAGGCGGATGCGCCTCCCGGCCGGGGCTGGCCCACGTGGCCATCCTGGGGCGCAAGCTGGACATGCCCACGATCAACCTGGGGTTCTCCGGCAGTGGGAAGATGGAGCCGGAAATGGCCAAACTTCTCGCCGAGCTGGACGTCTCGGCGTATGTGCTCGATTGCCTGCCGAACATGACTGTCGAGATGGTCCGGGAGCGTTTCGAGCCGTTCGTGCAGACCTTGCGCCAGGCCCGGCCGGAAACCCCCATCGTGCTGGTCGAACATGTGCCTCACGGGGGCGAAGCGTTCCTGCCCGGCCGGCGAACCAACGTGGAGCGGATGAACCGGACCCTTCGGCTGATCCATCGCGATCTTCAGGCCAAAGGGGTCACGGGCCTGAGCTACGTGCCGTATGACCAGCTCCTGGGCACCGACGGCGAAGGGACCGTGGACGGCGTTCATCCGAACGACATCGGATTTCTGCGGTTTGCCGACGCGATGGAGCCGACCCTGCGGCAAGTTGTCGGGGCCGGTGGTTGACGGCTGTGGCAATTCTTTGTGGCGGGGTGGCGCGAGGTCCTGGAGGGTGTGCATCTTGCACGCCTTTGAGGCGAACAGGATGCCCACCCCCTGATGCGCCCGGCCGCTTCACCATAATCCTTTGCCGAACCCGTGGTTGACCCTGTTGGCGCGGCGGGCTTAAAGTATGGATTCGTGGAACAGGGAATCGGTTTGAAGCATCAGCATTTGGGAAGTTGGTCATGAAGCGCATTATGCAGGAAACATCCGGGGACGGTGCATTCCAAGGCGGGCAGCCCACGCGTCGCGAATTGCTCCGCGCGGGCGCGGCGGGTGCGGTTGGGCTGGCTCTGGCCGGGGGATCGCAGGTTGAGGCGTCGAAGGTCGCCGGAACCGTGAGCGGCCCCGGCACATGGCAGCGCCCGAACGCCCAATCGGTCATTCTGGTCTTCCTGGAAGGCGGCTTGAGCCAGGTGGATTCGTTTGATCCCAAACCCGAGGCGCCCCGCGAGATTCGGGGGGAATTCGGGGCCATCCGCACGAGCGCGGACGGCATTCGGATCTGCGAGTTGTGGCCGGAGGTGGCGCGGGTTGCCCATCGCATGGCCTTTATCCGCTCGATGAGCCATGCCGAGTCCGCCCACGAGCGCGGGTTGAAGCAAATGCTCGACGGCCTCATGGCTATCACCGGAACGGCGGTGGACGATGGCAGCTTCGCGTTGAGGGGCCTGCCACTGTCGGAGGGCATTTCACGGACGGCAGGCTGTTCAAGGGCGGTTCGCGCCAGCGCGGGCATCAAGCCGGAGCCAGCGTCGATCCGCGACACGTACGGCCGGACCCCGTTCGGACAGCGGATGCTGCTGGCCCGCCGGCTGGTGGAGGCCGGGCGGCCCTTCGTGGCCGTTCGCCATGGCGGATGGGATATGCACGCGGATGTCCATGCGGGCATGCGGGCGGCCGTTCCGGCCGTCGATCGGGCCGTGGCCGCGTTGATCCGCGACCTGGCACAACGCGGTTTGCTGGATAGCACGCTGGTCATGATCAGCACGGAGTTCGGCCGGAGCCCCCGGCTCAACCGCGATGGCGGCCGGGACCATTGGCCGAAGGCATTCAGCGTAGCTCTGGCCGGCGGCGGCATCCGTGGCGGCGAGGTAATCGGGGCGTCGAGTGCGGACGGGATGGAACCACGGGACACGCCGGTCAGCCCGGCGGACCTGGTGGCCAGCGTGTGCAAACGGCTGGGGATTGAAGACACGACCACCCTCGGCATCGCTCACAACGGAAGGCCGATTGCGGGATTGGCGTGAAGACGTGGGCGTGTGAAAGTGTGAAGGTGTGAAAGTGTGAAAGCGGGAAAGTGAGAATGTAGGAATGTGCCAAAGTGTGGGCTCTTGAGCGGTGTCGGGACGATTCGAAAGTTCCGCACGGCTCAAGAGCCGTGGCACACACAACATGGCGGTGCGACGGATAGTGAATTGCGAGACGGTGTGCCACGATCCACCCCCCTTCGACAGCCGTGACCCGCCCCTCCGGAAAGTGAACAAGGCAAGCCTTGTCTCTCACAGTCCCTCCCGGCCGGCTATCGTCCCGCCCGGCAGGCTACTGTCCCGCCCGGCCGGCTGATGTTCTTGCCCGGATGCGCTCCCGCACATCCAGCCGCCATTCGCTGATTCGCTCGCGCAGGCGTTCCTGAAGGGGTTCCAGGTCGATACTCTCGTCCAGATCGGCCAGCAGAGGCAGCTCACGGCCGAGAACTTTCGCGGTAATGACCGGCGGGCCTCCCTGGCCGGCGGAGTTGAGAATGCGCAGACGCCGGCCATCGCTCAACAGCCGGGCGCTCATCTGGGTAAATTCGACAGACTCCGGCAAGAGCCTTTCCGGCAGGGACAGGCCGGCCTTCTCCTTGATCAGTTCGAGCAACAGCGTGCGATCGACAGTGGCCGGGCCGTGACGCGGCGGGAGCACCTGGATGGCGGCGTCGGCCGCCACGAGGCGGTTATCGCGTATTTCAAGGTTGTGCACGTGCACGAACAGCCGGCCCCGGATGCCGCCCTTTCCCAGCACTTGCCGGATGAACGAGTTGGCGTCCGCGCCCAGCCATTCGCCACTGAAGGCGAGATGTTCGAGCCCGTTGCCGGTCAGCCGGGCATCGCGCACCGTGAGGCGGGCCTCACCCCCCAGGTCCTCCAGTCCCAGACCGGCCAGCAGCGATCCGGGCTGCAACTGGCGCAGCTCGCCGCGAAAAGCCAGGCGTTCCAGATCCTGTTCAAACAGGAGGATCTCATCGATGGTCAGGTCGATGACGGCCGGGACGGGCCCCCAGGGGAGGCGCCTGGTCAGTTCCTCCAGGTGCACGCTGGCCGCCGAGCCACTGAGCCGCACCCGGTCGCCGAACGGCTCCTGGTGCACTGTGATTCGCCCGGTGAACGAACCCTGGGTCACCGTGCCGCCCAGCAGTTCATCGAGCCCCAGGGCCTGGAGGGGCAAAGTCGGCACCACGAGCGTGACCTCGGGGATGAATTCATCCTCGTGCGGGTCGATGCGGGCGAGAATCTGAATGGGCTCGCGGACCGGGGTGCCATTGAGTTTGCGGCAGGTCAGAGTGGCATCGCCGCGGCCCTGGTCGTCATAGAGAATCGAGCCATCCACGTCCTCGGCCAGCAGGCGGAAATCCTTCCGGGGCCAGATGATGCTCGCCTCGCTGAGGCGTATTTCGTCGATGTTCATGTCCCGGTAGTTGTGGGCCAGGCCCTCGCGGATGACCCGCAAGTAGTCTTCTTTCCGCCAGGCCTCCGAGCCGATGGAGAGTACCGGAGATTCGATGGAAACAAGTGCGGCGGTGCCGTTGGCCGCACCGGCCGTATCCCAGACCGCCCTGCGGCAGTGAAAGATGCGCTCGCGACGGTCCGGCAGCCAGACCTGCACCTGGGACAATTCCTGGCTGGTAAATTCGAGGGGGCGAATCCGGCCGATGTCGGTTGGGAGATTGAAAAAACGCGTCAGTCGCTCCTCCGTGCGCCGGCGGTACAGCTCGCTGCGGTGATAGGCGCCGTACCCAAGGGTGGCGCCCAGGCTGACCGCCACGGCGATGAAAACGAGAAGAGCGATGAGGACACGTCGTTTTCTCATGCCGGTACTGTAATCGGGGGGAGGCTGGGGAAACAACGGCAAGAGGATGCGGGGGCGTCCGACCTCAACCCGCCATGCCGTCCAGGCTGGTCTGTATCCCGCCGTCCTTGAGCTGTACGGGGGTGCCTGCTCGGTTAGAATATCCCCGATGTCCACGCATGGCTTTTTTCATATTTCCCTGGCCGCCAAGTGCCGGCTGTTGTTCGGTCTGGCCGTGGCCCTGATCATTGGATCGGCCCTTTTTATCCCCTGGCGAATCCTGGAGAAGCTGGTCCGCGTCCACGACATGGATCGTGCCCGGTGGGCCGCCCAGGTGGCCCGGGCCTGGATCGATCCGTCCAACCCCGACTGGGGGCTGCAACAGGCGCTGCTCGACCAATACTGGCGGGACAACGTCAGCGAAGACTTTAAGGCTGCACAGCCACGGCTGGTACCCCTGCCGGCCAGTGGAACTCTGGGGCAGGTCCGCCCGGTGATTCCAAGACCACTGCAAGCCCCCCTCTCCTGGTCGACCAGGACGATTGGCTTCATGGTTCTGCACACGCCGACGGGCGAAACCGAGTGGCTCATCCCGGTGTCCTGGCACCTGATGCCCAAGAAGGTCCAGGATCGGATCGAGACGCTGGCCATTCGCACCGTCCGCTTCGGAAACCCGTTCCTGGACAAGACTCAGCGCCAGGCCGCGGCGGAGTTCCTGGCCGATGAGCGGTTGCAGGGTTTCAAGGGCCCAGTCGACGAACGGGCGGACGGGGCCACCGTTCATCGCTACCTGCTGCCCATCCGCAGTCTGGACGCCCGGACTCGCCGGCAGGTCCTGATCGGCATGATCGACGTGAAGCTGCCCACGCCCGAGACCGACCAGGGGGTTCTGGTGGCCCGGCTGGTGATCGGCCTGGCCGGCGGGCTGGCCGGTTTTCTGGCCATCCTGGTGTTCTATCTCATCACTCAGAAACTGATCCTGGCCCCCGTCCGGGATCTCAAGACGCTGGTCGAGCAGGTGGCCAACGGCGATCTCACCGCGCGTTCGCACATCGATACGGGCGATGAGTTCGCGGAGCTCTCCGTGGCCTTCAATGACATGCTCGAACGCCTCGAACGGGCGCGGGCCGAGCTGGAGAAGATCAACCGGTCGCTGGACGCGCGGCTGGGCGAATTGGCCGAGACCAACGTGGCCCTGTACGAATCCAACCGGCTCAAGAGCGAATTTCTGGCCAACGTCAGCCACGAGTTGCGCACCCCGCTGACCTCCATCATCGGGTTCGCCGACCTGATGCGCGACGCAGCCCAGGACGATCATCCGCTGGACAAGAGCCGCATCGCCCGCTACGCGCACAACATTCTCACCAGCGGGCGGATGCTGCTGGATATCATCAACGACCTGCTCGACCTGGCCAAGATCGAGGCCGGACGGGTGGACCTGCACCGGACCACCTTCTCGCTGCGCGACCTGTGTGAAGCGTTGGGCGATTTTCTCCGGCCCATGGTGGACAAGAAGGCTCAGACCCTCACCATCGAGCTTGACGACGAATTACCGCTGATGAGTTCAGACGCAGGCAAAATCCGCCAGGTGCTCTACAATCTGCTGAGCAACGCCAACAAGTACACGCCGGATGGCGGAGCGATCCGGCTGGAGGCGCGCCGCATGGCGGAAGACCGCATCCGGCTGGTCATCGAAGACAACGGGCCGGGGATCGCACCGGAGGACCAGGAACGGATTTTCGAGAAATTCCGCCAGCTCGATTCGTCGGTGACCCGCGAGCACAGCGGCACCGGGCTGGGGCTGGCGATCAGCCGGGAGCTGTGCACGATGCTGGGCGGAACGATCCGCCTGGAGAGCGAGGTGGGACAGGGCGCCCGCTTTATCGTGGAGTTGCCCATCGAGGCCCCGGAAAACAGCCATCGTCCACTGCCGTCGCTCTCGTGAACCGGAGAGAACCCGTCACGCCGGTGACGGCGCAGCGCGAGGGAGCATTCGGATGAGTAAACTCGGCCTGATCGTGGTCATCATGGTGGCCATTGTTCTGATTGTCCTGGTGGTGCTGCAATTCACCGCTGCGCCGCCGAGCCCGCCATCGCCTCCTCCCACCAACGGCATGGCCGCGCCGGACGCGAGTTCAGTTATGCTGGATGGACGGAAATGGCGGCTTGCCGATCAGCGCGGCAAGGTCGTGCTCCTGGATTTCTGGGCCACCTGGTGCCCGCCGTGTGTGGCCTCCATACCCGAGCTCAAAAAGATCCACGACACCTTCAAAGACCACCCCGACTTCCTGCTGGTAGGCGTATCCGGAGACGAGGAAAAGTCGGCCCTGGAGTCTTTCATCCAGAAACGGGAGATTCCCTGGCTGCAGCTTTTCGATATGGCCGGCGACTACGAGATGAGTCGCAAATTCGACGTTACCCTGATTCCCACCACGTTCCTGATCGACCGCCAGGGCAACATCGCGGCGAAAAACCTGCCCACCGAACAGTTGATCAAGGAGATTGAACGGCTGCTGAAAGCGCCGGCGTGAGCCACAGATCCCCTGCCCCCGGAGCGGCCAATGCAACCCCCGCAGGCAGGCCGGCGAGGGATACCGCTCTGCCCGGGGGATGGCAACGGGGCCGGTGGCTTGAAATCCCAGGTGACATCCGAACACTGGATCAGGCCCGCATCCTCCCGGAGCGCCGGCAGGAGCCTGGGCGCCGTACCTGACACCCGCGAACAGGAGCGAGCGACGAACGCGACAAAAAGGAGAGAGCACCATGGCGCGAAAGATTCGACTGCCCGGCCACCTTCTCACTGCTGACCTCTTGCTTCTCACCTTGCCGCTGCTCCTGAGCGCCGGCGCAAAGGCCGCCGACCTGCCGAGACCGCCGATCGAGGGCCTTCCCTTCCAGATCACAGCCTTCGACGCCCGTGACGTCGTGGCAGGACATCCGCGCGTCTTCTTCTCGCCGGAAGAAATCGAGCGTGCCCGGAAACACATCCAGGAAGATGCCGGCAGCAGGAAGGTTTTTGAGAAACTGATCGCCGACGCGGACCAGCAGCTCGAAGTGTCCCTCCAGCCCCTGGACGAGAGCTGGTGGGAAGCGAACCGGACCCGGCCCTGGGAAGAGACCTACCCACAGATTTTTCAGCACACCATGCGCGAGCCGGCCGTGTACGCTGTGGCCGCGAGCACGCTGGCAACGGCCTGGCTGCTCACCGATCGGGCGGAATATGAAGAGCAGGCCGGTAAGCTGCTGCTGCACCTGACCTCCTATCAGTTCAAGGCCGAGCACTACGACGTGGGCATGAACTACGCCATCTGGCTGCTGCACGCGCTGCGGGCGTATGACGCGCTGTTGCCGGAGCTTTCGACCGCGAAGCGCGAGCGCATCGACGCGATGTTCACCCGCGGCGCATGGGCGGTGGCCAACAACGACATCTACTGGATCAAAAACAACATCGGCGGCGGACTCAACAACCACCTGGCGTGGCACAAGATGATACTCGGGCTGCTGGGCCTGTTTTATGACCGGCCGGAGATGGTCGAGTTCTGCCTGCACGGCCCGCGGGGGCTGGCGCCGCTGCTGGAGGATGGCCTGCTCGATGACGGGCTGTGGATCGAGAGCAGCCTTGGTTACCACTTCACCGGGATCGTGCCCATGGTTCTGTTCGCCGACAGTCAGAGGCGGATGGACCGGTCACCCACGCTGTTTGACCTGACCCTCGCCAACGGCCGCACGCTCAAGCAGCCGCTCGACGCCATGTTCAATGTACTGGCGCCGGACGGGCTCATCCCGCCCATCGGCGATGCCTACGGCGGGCGAAACAGGCTGTGGGACAATTCCATCTACGAGTACGGGTGGTGCGCGTGGGGCGACCCCAAATACGCATGGCTGCTGTCCAAGGCCAGGAGCCGTTCCGTCCAGTCGCTGTTCTCTCCACCCCTTCCGAAGGAGGTGACCGCCCCGCCGGTGCGTTCCATCCTGTTGCCGGAGCATGGCTACGTCTTCCTGCGTTCGCATGAGGATGACGCCTACTGGGACAACCCCCAGGCGCGGTGCGCGTTTCTCACCTACGATCGCAGCCACGTCCATTCCAATGCCGACAAGCTGAGCCTGATGCTCTTCGGGCAGAATCGGATGCTGGTGTCGGACGTCGAGGGCAAGGCCACCGTGCCGCATGCCTTCAGCAGCAGAATCCAGCGCGAACTCAACCGCGGCGGCCTGAGCCAGAACACGGTCATGATCGACGGTCGGGATCAGCGCAGCGAGGGGCGGATGCTGCGTCTGGTCGAATATCGCGACACCCCTGCCGAAAAACGTGCCACCGCCGCTGACGAGGAAGGATTGCTCTATCCCGGAGTGCGGCAGATGCGCACCATCTGCATGACCCCGGAGTACGTGCTGGATGTCTTTCAAGTGAATTGCACGGCCGGGCCGGGCACTGCGCCTACCGAGCGGGAGCGACAGATCGACTGGATCGTCCACATCATGGACGAGAAGGCCGGCGCCCCGCCGGAGCACAACCCGGCCCTGAACACATTGAAGCCTTTTGAGCTGCCCCAGACGGGCGCGTGGCCGTGGCTGAAAGACGCAAAGGCCACGGAAAACGGTCTAGGCAGTCTCCTCGTGGATGGGCGGATCGCCTTCGACTGGCGTGGCGAGGGGGCCCGGCTGCGCCTGCAGATGCTTGATCCCGGTGCGGAGCGGGTGATCGTCTGTGGGTATCCGGCCACGGATGAGCCCGGCGCAGGGACGATCCCGATGCTGATCGTCCGGCGGCGCGGCCCGTCGGCCGTATTCGCGGCCATCTGGCTGGTCGGCAATGAGGTGAAGCAGGCCCGCCTGACGTCCCTGCCGGGCCGCCCCGGACAGTTGTTGTACGAGGTGCAGGTCGATGGGCGCACACGGCGACACCTGGTACCGGTTCTGCATTAAGTACCGGTTCTGCATTAAAACCAGGTACGCCACGCGCTCCCTCAACTGCGCCTGGCATGTAACCGCGTTTCGGGAGATCAATTGAACCACCCCGAGGCGCAGTTAAATCGCCCCGTAGGGGCGAAGCGAGAGTAGCCACGGGTGGAGCGAAGCGGAACCCGTGGTTGGCGTGCCTCTCCAAATCTTCTGCCGCCCCGGCAGGGGCGGCGTGAACTCTTCACGAGAGATTCACCCCAATCCAGTCGGTCCAAGAGTCTTGTGCTTCGACCCATGAGGCGGGCAGGATGCCCGCCCCCCCTGATGGGCCCGGCCGCTTCACCATAATCCTTTGCTGGATCCTGGTCGCCTCCACACTTAATCAGAGCCCTTGCATTTCATCCTCGTCTACCGTCTACTGGTAACTTTGCCGCCGGCGATTTCGCCGGCCGCGGGAATATCATACAGAGCGGTTCGGCCGGCCAGGCCCCGACTCGAGCAGGAGGTCAACCATGTCAGATCGAGACAGCGGCAACAGAGTAGGACGCCGATCGTTCATTGCCGGGGCAGCCGCCGCCGGTATAACCATCGTGAAGCCCTCGCTGGTACGCGGCACGCAGGCCAATTCGACGGTCGACCTCGGGCTCATCGGCTGCGGCGGACGCGGCAACTGGATCATTCCCTTGTTCCAGGATACCAAGAACGGCCATTACCGGTTCGTCGCCTGCTGCGACTACTACCAGGACCACGTGGACAGAACCGGCGACAAGCTGGGCATACCGGCCAGCCGCCGCTACACCACCCTCTCGGGCTACAAGCGGCTGATCGACAGCAAGCTCGACGCGGTGGTCATTGAGACCCCGCCCTATTTCCATCCGGAGCAAGCGGCCGCCACGGTGGATGCGGGCAAGCACGTGTACCTGGCCAAGCCCATCGCCGTGGATGTGCCCGGCTGCAAGTCGATCGACGCCTCGGGCCGGAAAGCCACGGAAATGAAGCTGGTGTTCCTGGTCGACTTCCAGACCCGGGCCGACAAACACTACCAGGAGGCCGTCCGGCGGGTTCACGAAGGCGACATCGGCCGGCTGGTCTGCGGCGAAGCCCGCTACCCGTGGGGCGTCGGGAACTTCCCCGGCCCGGCCACGCCGGAGGATCGTCTGCGCCGCTGGTACTGCTACAAGGCCCTCTCCGGCGATTTCATCATCGAGCAGAACATCCACACCCTGGACGTGGCCACCTGGTTCATCAACGCCGACCCGATCCAGGCCGTCGGCATCGGCGGCAGCAAGCGACTGCGCAGCTACGGCGATATCTGGGACCATTTCGCGGTCATCTTCACCTTCCCCAGCAAGGAAGGCAGCCCGTTCGTGCTGTCCTACAGCGGCAACCAGGCCACGCCCGGCGCGCCCAACGAGATCCCCTGCCGGATCTACGGTTCGCGCGCCACGGTGGACACGGATTACTACACCCACGTGTGGATCCATGGTGATCCCAAGTCCGGCAAGCCCTACGACAGCGGCGTCTTCAAGGACCTCTACAGCACCGGCACGGCCAACAACATCCGCACTTTCTACCAGTCCATCATGGAGGGCAACTACTCGAACCCGACCGTGGCCCCGTCGGTCCGGAGCAACCTCACCTGCGTCATGGGGCGGGACGCCGCCTATCGCGGCAAGCCCATCACCTGGGATGAGCTGATGAAGTCGGATGAGCGGCTGGAACTGGATCTCACGGGCCTGAAGGCCTGATTGCCCGTTCTGAGGAGACCACCACTTGCGTAAGGTGATGCTTTCAAGTGTCTGCGCCCTCTTTTCCCTGGTTTTCGGAGGATGCATCGATCTGGGGGGTGCTGCGGATCTGCTGCCCGTCGGAACCCCCTTCGTGGTTCGCGGAACCATGACCGTCGGCGGCAACGAGACCTGCCTGCGATGGCAGGCGGACAATGGCGTAACCTACTACCTGTACCAGGATGCGCTCCTGGACAACACCGTTTTCGACCGGATCACCACGCCGGGGGTCACATCACGGCTGGTGGTGGCCACGCGCAGCGATCTGCCGGCCCCCTGCACGGTCGACCGGGTCGTGCAGGTCCAGGAGGCGCTGGAGATCGTTGAATAGCCGCACGGAGACTGCTCATGCGGACACAGGCTGCCTGTCGCGCGGTCGGTCCGATCTGCCTGTTGCTTACAGCGGCAGGCGGCTGCGGGCCGATGGACCTTCTGGGCCTCACGGATGACGGCGGCGCCGTGTTCATCCTGGACGTGGAGCGGCTCGCTTCGCCGACCGTTACCGAGCCGGGGCTGTACCGGCCGGAGTTCGTATTCCCCATCGACCCCAACGATCCTTCATCCCCGCGAGCGGCGGGCTTTTTCCTTGAAATCGCCGCTGACGCCCCCGAGCGGCTGGAGATGCGCGCGCTGGGTGGGCCGGGGGTTGCGCCCACGCCGTTGAAGCGCATTTCCCCGCTGGCCGGCGAAGCGCTGGCGTCTCCGACCGGCTGGGACTTGCCGGAGGAGGCCCGCACTCTGCTGCTGGACGGCGTGGGCGTGTTCTGGCTCGATGCCCCTCCGCGCCGAGGGCGCGTGCTCTATCAGCGCGTCGGCGTGGTCCTGCCGGACACGTGGAGCGGCGCGAGCATCACCCTGGACGTCTGCATCGCCCCGTCCCCCACCGGCGCGGTGATGCCGGGGGCCCATATCGAGCTGGCGCGCGATTTCTTCTACATGGCGGCCATCGGGGACTCGGTCATGTGGGGCAACGGCCTGCGCGAGCCGGATAAGTTCTCGCGCCGGGTCGCGGCGGAAATCGAGCGGCGCACCGGCCGGCGCGTCGTCCTCCAGGTGCACGCGATCTCTGGTGTGCGGATCGTGCCCTCTCCCGAGGATGTGATCTGCCGGGTGCGCTGCAACGGCGAGGTGCAGACCGCCACCACCTCCGTCACCGCCCAGGTGGACCTGCTGGAGGCCCCCGAACGGCTGGAACTGGTGCTGATGGACGGTTGCATCAATGACGTCGGGTTGCTGCGGATTCTGAACACCGATACCCAGCCCGAGGCGCTCGCCGAATTAACGCATCAGTTCTGCCACGACGAGATGCTCAAACTGCTGGACAAGACGCGTCTGGCCGCGCCCGCCGCAAAGATCGTCGTCACCGGCTATTACGACATCGTCAGCCTGGAATCGAGACTGCCCGAACTGGCCCAGTACATCCTGGCGAGCGGAGTGGACGATGACCCGAGCGGGCTGGGCGCGGCCCCGGAGATCGCCGAGCAGACGCGCCTCTTCCGGGAGATCGCCCATGCGTCGCTGTCGGCGGCCGTGGAGGAAACCAACGCCGCGGCCGCGGAACCGGCGCGCATCGCTTTCGTGGATCCTGGTTTCGGCCCCCAAAACGCTCTTTTCGCCTCGGAAACCCTGCTCTGGGGTCTGACCGCCGATCGCATTCAGCAGGCGGCGGCCAACGAAGGGTTGACCCTCTTCCCGGAAGACCCGCTGGCCGACCTGCGGGCCACCGGATGCTTCAACAACCGGCTGGTGAACCCCCTCGGGTGCCTCTACGCTTCGGTGGGCCATCCGAATCCGGCCGGCGCGAAACGCTACGCCGAGGCCATCATCCCGGTCCTGGAACAGTTCGGCGTCATCCCGGCCGCGGAGCTCCCGTAGCGCCACAACTCCGCGGCTTACCGATAGCGGTGGAACCCGCTGGCCTCTTTCAGACGCTCCAGCATCTCGAACACGATCGGGCAGGTTTCGGCACGCTCGATAATCGCGATCATGCGCGAGGCGATGTTTCCCCCGATATAGGGATAACCCCGGCAGGCCTCCGGACGGTCTTCATAGATGCCGCATCGGTTGCCTTCGAGAAACACGCAGGGCGCCCGCAGTGCCGGCTCGTCGTCGTCAAGCGGGTCCATGTGCTGTTCCCGGAAACTCGAAACGGGCAGATTCAGGCGGGCGGCCAGCCGTTCGACCTCGGCCTCGTCCACGGGTACGTGGCAGCTCCGGCAGCAGGCCCCGCAGGTGGTACAGTCCATCTGGGCTTCGGCCTCACGGCCAAATTGTGCCGCCAGGCGATCGATCTCCCGCGTTCGACGCAGGGACTGGCGTTTGAGAAAGGAACGGAAGCGCCAGTTCTCCTCTTTCCGTTCGGCGGCCAGACGAGCAACCGTGTGGGGATCCTTCTCCATGGAAGACATCCTCGGGACTGGAACCACGCCCCTGCGTCCAACGGTCACCGCCGGCTTCATCCCGCGGCCACGCCAGCCGGACGGGTGGCCAACTGGCCCTTCAGGACCTGCAGGGCCTCGCGCAACTGGCGGTCAATAACGACCTCCACCCTCGACGGCGCGCTTGCCGGGGCCGTGGCGGCGCCGGGGGCAAGTCGCGTGGTCGGAGCGGGTTGGGTCGTCCCGGCCGGCTGCGAGGCGGCGGCCGGCTCGGTGGTCACCACATGCGGGCGGCTCTCCGGCGCATGCTTGGTGGAATACACGGCAATGTGCGACTCGATCATCTCCGTTCGTTCCTGCGCCGTCAGGCTCACCCTGCGATCGGGAGCCACCCCCCTGCCGTGGATTCGCTCTCCGTTGGGCAGATAGTAATAGGCCGTGGTGAGCTTCACCGCCCCGCGGTTATCCTTGAGTTCCTTCATCTCCTGAACGCTGCCCTTGCCGAAGGTCTGTTCGCCGATCAAAACGGCCCGGCCGTGATCGCGCAGGGCGCCCGACAGGATCTCCGAGGCGCTCGCCGAGCCCCCGTTTACCAAGACCACCAGCGGAATGTTCGGGTACAGATTCTTGCCGCTGGCGTGGTAAACGGATTGGCTGTTCCGCCCCCGGGTGGTGACGATCACTCCGCTGGGGATGAAGCGGCTCGCGATATCCACCACCACGTCCAGCAGCCCGCCGGGGTTGTCGCGGAGATCGATGATCAGCCCGCGGATGCGCTCCTTGGCCAGCAACTCGCGCAGGACCTCGTCGAGTTGCTCGCCGGTGAATTTCTCAAAGCTCGAGATGCGCACGTAGCCGATCCGATCCTCGGGGTCGATCAGGTAATCCCACTCCCAATCCGACGACCGGGCCCAGCCGCGGACGGTTCGCACGGTGATCAACCCACGGGTCACGGTCACGTCGAAGGGCTCTTCGCGATCCTGGCGGCTGATGGTCAAGGTCACGCTGGTGCCGGGTTTGCCCTGGATCAGTTCGACGGCGTCAGTCACCTTCATGTTCGCGGCAGGCTTGCCATCGATCTTGAGAATGCGATCGCCGGCGCGCAGCCCGGCCTTGTAAGCGGGCGCACCCTCAATGGGAGCAACGATCTGCAACCCCATTCCGGCGATTTCCCCCACCTCGATCCCGATGCCGACGAACTGCCCTTCGGTCACTTTCTGGAACTGGCGATATTCGTCCGCGTCGAAGTACTGGCTGTAGGGGTCCAGACGCCCCAGCATGCCGTCAATGGCCCCGTGGAGCAGCACCTCAGACTTGGGCTCTTCGACGTAGTTCTTGCGGACCTGGAACAGCACATCCAGCAAGGGGCTGAAGTCCTTGTAGAGCGTGTCCCGCCGGATGAGCGGCTCGGGAACCTTCCAGAGCAGAACAGCGATCACGGCCAGAACCATGATCCAGACGATATTGCGCTTCGGCATGGGTCGAATCCGTTACTTCCTTGGAGCCCGGGTGGGCGGCAAACAGGTTATTGTCCAAGGCCGGTCCTGTGGTGTCAAACCGGCGCGCTCCAATCCGGCACACATTAAATTCATTAAACCCCTGTTGCATCACGGTTTGACGTGATTGTCAGGCGGGCTGCCGGCCGGTACACTCGCCGCCATGAAGTTGCCCAAGCTGCCGCATAGCATGAAGTCCCGGGCTCGCGATCGGTTTGAAGCCTGGGCCATCACCTACGACCGGTCGTTGCTGAACCGTTTCCTATTCCTGCCCTCCTATCAGATCTTCCTGGAGGAGTTATATGCCTGGCGCGGCGAGAGCGGAGAGCCCTTTGAACTGCTCGACGTCGGCTGCGGGACGGGAACCTTTGACCTCATGCTGGCGGCATCACCCCTGAAGGCCCGGATTGTGGGCCTGGATTACGCCCCCTCGATGTGCAAGGTGGCCAGGCGCAAGGCCGAACAGACCAGGGTGGGCGGCCGGCTGAGCTATGTCGCCGCCGACAGCGAGCATCTGCCCTTTGCCGACGCCTCCTTCGATGCGGTGACCTGCAGCAACTCGTTCCACCACTATCCTCACCAGCAGAACGTGGTGATGGAAATGCGGCGGGTTCTCCGGCCGGGCGGACGCCTCCTGCTCATCGACGGCTTCCGTGACAACATCGTCGGCTGGATGACCTTTGACGTGATCATCGGGGCCGTGGAAAAGGAGGTCTTTCACGCCCCCTGGTCTACGATACACCGCTACTTTGAAGCGGCCGGATTCCGTGAAATCCGCCGCCGCAAGTTCAATTACTGGTTTCCAGGCCTGCTGACCGTCGGGATAGCCTGAGCCGTCGGGCAGCGCGGGCCAGGCCCCGGAACGCGCCTCGCCCGCGCCGTCCGCCGTGCCTCAGACCAGCGGCCCGGAGGCATCAGGTGGGCTGTAACTCAGGCTGCCCGCCGGCCACCTTGGTGAAGATAAAGCCGTCGCCGCCGACATCCACTTCCACCGTGTCCCCTTCAGCGAAATCGCCGGACAGCACGCGGCGAGCCAGGGGATTCTCGATCTCCTTCTGGATCAGCCGCTTCAACGGCCGGGCCCCGTAGACTGGGTCATAGCCCTCGCGGGCCAACGCCCGCCTGGCCGCGTCGGTAAGCCGAATGGCGATCTGCCGGTCGGCCAGACGCTGGCGCAGATGCTCGAGCTGGATGTCCACGATCTTCGCGAGGTTCTCCTGCGTGAGCCGGTGGAAAATGATGATCTCGTCGATGCGGTTGAGGAACTCGGGCCGGAAGTGCCGTTTGAGCTCCTCACGGACACGGGCCTCGATTTCAACGTCGATGGCGTGCTCCTCGGTCATCTGCTGGATGAGCGGACCGCCGATGTTACTGGTCATCACGATCAGCGTGTTCCGGAAGTCCACCGTCCGGCCATGACCGTCGGTGAGGCGGCCGTCGTCGAGCACCTGCAGCAGCAGGTTGAACACATCGCGATGGGCCTTCTCGATCTCGTCGAAGAGAATCACGCTGTAGGGCCGGCGGTGGACCGCTTCGGTGAGTACCCCGCCCTCTTCGTAACCGACGTAGCCCGGCGGCGCGCCGATGAGGCGAGCCACGGAGTGCTGCTCCATGAATTCGCTCATGTCGATGCGCACAAAGGCCTGCTCGCTGTCGAACAGGAACTCGGCCAGCGCCTTGCACAATTCCGTCTTGCCCACGCCGGTCGGTCCCAGGAACAGGAACGAGCCGATGGGCCGGTTGGGGTCGCCCAGGCCCGCCCGGCTGCGGCGGACCGCATCGCTGACTGCCCGGACGGCTTCCTCCTGACCGACCACTCGTTTAGCCAGCCGCTCTTCCATGTGCAGCAGCTTTTCACGCTCCCCTTCGAGCATGCGGGCCACAGGCACCCCGGTCCACTTGCTGACCACCTGGGCGATCTCCTCCGGGGTGACCTCCTCGTGAACCAGGGCCTGGCCGTCCTTGTGCAGGTCGGCGAGGGTCTGCTCGCTCTTCTTGAGCTGGTCCTGGAGATCGCGCAACTCGCCGTAGCGGATGCGCGCCGCCCGCTCCAGATCGCCGCGCCGCTGGGCGTCCTGGAGTTCGTTTTCCTTGATTTCGATCTGCTCCTTGAGGGCCTTGGTGGCATTCAGCGCGCCGACTTCGCGCTCCCAGCGGGCGGTCAGAACACGATCCTCCTCACGCAGATCGGCGAGCTGTTTTTCGAGCTGCTCAAGCTGCCGGTGTGAGGCTTCGTCCTTCTCGCGGCGCAGGGCCTCGCGCTCGATTTCAAGCTGCATGATCCGCCGGCGAATCTCGTCCAGCTCCGTAGGCATCGAATCGTTCTCGATCCGCAGCCGCGAGGCGGCCTCGTCGATCAGGTCGATGGCCTTGTCCGGCAGAAAACGATCGGTGATGTAACGGTGCGAAAGCGTGGCCGCGGCCACCAGCGCGGCATCCTGAATGCGCACGCCGTGGTGCGTATCGTAGCGTTCCTTGAGGCCGCGCAGGATCGCGATGGTGTCTTCGACGCCGGGCTCGCTCACGTACACCGGCTGGAAACGGCGCTCCAGCGCGGCATCTTTCTCGATGTGCCGGCGATACTCGTCCAGCGTGGTCGCACCGATGCAGCGAAGCTGCCCGCGGGCCAGGGCCGGCTTGAGCAGGTTGCCGGCGTCCATGGCCCCCTCGGCCCGGCCGGCGCCCACGATGGTGTGCATCTCGTCGATAAAGAGGATGACCTCTCCGTCGCTCTCCACCACCTCTTTGATGACCGCCTTGAGCCGGTCCTCGAACTCGCCCCGATATTTGGCCCCGGCGATCAGCGCGCCCATGTCCAGGGCCACCACCCGCTTGTTGCGCAACAGCGCGGGCACGTCGCCGTTGACAATGCGCAGAGCCAAACCCTCGACGATGGCCGTCTTACCTACGCCGGGCTCGCCGATGAGCACGGGGTTGTTCTTCGTCCGCCGCGTCAAGACCTGCATCACCCGGCGGATCTCCTCGTCGCGCCCGATGACCGGGTCGATTTTGCCCCGACGGGCCAGCTCCACGAGGTCGCGCCCGTAGCGTTCCAGGGCCTGGTAGGTCTCCTCCGGGTTTTGCGTGTCAACTCGCTGGTTGCCGCGGATATCCTTCATGGCCGCCAGCAGCGCCTCGCGCGAGACGCCGGCCAGCGACAGCACCTCTTTGGCCGCGGATGGCACTTCAGCCAGCCCCAGCAGAAGGTGCTCGGTGGAAATGTACTTGTCCTTGAGCCGATCGGCCTCGCGCCGGGCAGTCTCCAGCACCTGCTGTAAAGCGGGATCCATCGTAAGCTGCCCACCGCTGACCTTGGGGCGACGCCCCAGTTCGCTCTGGACAATCTGTCGGAGACGATCCACGCGCGCGCCGGCCTTCTCCAGAATGGGGACCGTGATGCCCCCTTCCTGCCCCTCATCACTGATCAAGGCCAGCAGCAGGTGCAATGGCTCTAACTGGGAATGCTGAAATGCGGACGCCTGTTCCTGGGCCGCCTGCAATGCTTCTGCCGCTTTAACGGTTAGCTGATCCGGGCGGATCATGTCGTCACCTCGATTCTCGCATCACCGCAAAACAGGTGATCGCTGATGCTGGGAAGCCTGCGTGCAAATGCCATGCCAGACCAGCGCGCCCCGGAGACTTGGGCCGTTCGCGTACTATGCGCCCGAAGCAGAGCCGTCGAAATGATAAATACCGTTAAATGCGCAACTTATGCAGAATACTGGAGCGAGACTGCCGTGCGGACTCAGACTGGAGGACGCCCGGCACGGGGTCCGAGCCTCGCTTTCAGGAATGCCGCCCACCTCATGGAGTGTCAAATTGGCAGGTTGGTGAGATCGGAGATCAGTTAGACAGACCACCGAGCGCGCCCACCCCGAGCGCATCGTAAATCAGATTCCGGATGAATTCGTTGGTGATGGCGATGGTCAACCCGCCGACCACATCGGCGGCAATGGTATTACAGGTGACCTGCAGAAGCGTACCGCTGCTGAGCACCATAAGGCCCATCATCCATCGTTGCCTGCGAGAAGCTCTGCGCACGTTAAATTCTCCGGCCGGCCAGCAAGGCCTCTTCTTCCGATTCATCCCGGTCCGCGCCAGCGGTCCGGAGCGCCTTACTGCTCATCCGCATCCACGTCAGCCGGCTGAGATGCCGGCGGAGCAACGGACGGCCCCGTAGGCGACGCATAAGCCGTCGATCCGCCTACCCGGCCGGGAGAGCGAGAATCAGCGTCGAGCACCACGATCTCCGAAACGGTGTAAATGGGGATCGGCGGGTTGGCATCGCTGAGCACCTGCCGGGCGCTGGCCCGGATGCCCACGTACTTGCCGTAATAGTCCACCGGATTGATCGGGCTGCCCGGCGGGAGTTCGATGTAGGCCAGAGTTCTGGCCGAAACACCGGCCCCCTGCTCAACGATGCGCCAACGCTTGGCCCGGCCGCCGGTACCTTCGTAGATGGTGCTCACGCGGATCTCGCCCTTGACCACGATTTCATCGCCGGGAATCACCGGCCGTGGCTTGGGGATCCTGGCCCGCTCGGCAGCGAGTCTATCGGCATTGGCGATAGCCTCCTCCCGGAGCCGGTCAATCCTGCGCAGGCCCTCCTGGGCATCCAGATAGGCCTGGATCTGCTTGATGCGAGCAGTCGCATAGAGCGAGGCGATCTCGTCTTCGCGCTGGTCGGCGATGGGCTGGAGCTTGCTGACGATCTTGCGGTAGCCCTCCTCGTTGCCTGGCTTGCCGCGGATGGCGGTCATTTCCGCCTCGATGGCGTCAATCTGCAACTGGTATTTCTCGGTCGCCTTGACGGGGCCGGGTTTCTCTTTGCGAACGGTCCGCCTGGCCGAAGGCTGCCGGCCCGAGGACCTCACCACGATACCGCTGCCCTCCGACTGGTCGGCCAGATCGCGCGTCACGGAAGGGCTTTCCTCGCGGGTCAGCGGTTCGTCACCGGGGAGCTTGAGTTCGCCCGGGGCCACCCGTTCGGGCTCCTTGGGCGCCGGCGTACTGTCCGCCACCGTCGCGCCTTCCACAAAATCACCCTTCACCCACAGGTGAGCACCCTCCGGCGGCTCGATCTTATAGAAGGCCCCGTCGGGACTCTCGCCGAGGATGTGAACCTTGTCGCCCCTCTTGAGCTTCACCTGCTTGGCGTATCTGCGGTCGTCAAGATTGCTGCCGGCGTAGACCCAGCACGCCTCGTTGACCGTGCCGGTGTCGTCGGAGCGATCCACGTAGGTCTTGTCGATCAGGCTGAAGGTCCCGGACGGCGGCAGGATCTCCATCCACCCGTACTGCGAACCCACCACAGTCACCGGGTCGCCACGATTGAGCTTCGTAACGGGATAGTAGTTCTGGTGCGAACCGCTGCGGACGTAGACGTTATCGCCCTTGATCTTCGCCTGCTGCGGACCGCGCGTCGTGGACGCCTCCGCGGCCGGGGCTGTCGTCTGGGCTTGGGCCAGGCCGGCCAACCCCATGACCACCCCCGCCCCGATCATCACCGACGTCCATGCCGTCTGTCGCGTGAAACCAGTCATGACTCCGTTCCTCTATGAAAAGCCGTTCATCTGCCGATTCTGGGTCGGCGGATTGCCGCAATCCGGCGGCCTGAGAAGACTGTTCTTACCGTATCCGGTTATTATCGGGCCGGCAGGACAAATTGCCACAGGCGCCGGCCCGATTTTGCCCCGCGAAACCAGCCGGGAGCAACCGGTATGGGCGCACAACAACTCCATGTTACTGGACTTGGCTGCAGGGTAACCCCGGCCCGCCCGGATGTCAACTGGATATAGGGCCTTGGTCCGGCCGTCCCCCCAGGAATGGGGAGACTTCACCGACCGTCAAACGCGAACCAGGGGGGCTGGATCCTTGACCCCTCCGGCCCTTCGTCTACGATTAAAGTTGACGTATGAACCACTGTGCCAGACCAATCATTTGCCACATGGCGGTTCGATCCCTGACGGGGGCGGGGGTGCTATGTTGTTTGCTCGTGGCCGGTTGCGGGACCCAAAGCCGATCGGCTCCCGGCGTGGAGCGTTTTGACGCCCACGGGCGAACCTACTACATCGACGGAGCCGGAAACTGGGGATTCGGGGTCACTGATATCCAGCAGGGGCTGCGCCGAGCCGGCTACAAGGGTAACATCATTAACTATCGCTGGTCTCCCACCTTCAACCCGGCCCTGGACCAGACCGTCGGCCGGGCCGCCGCCCGCTCCCGGGGCCGGCAGCTCGCCCGGGAGATCACCGCCTACCTGCGGGAATACCCTGGCAACAAAGTGAACATCATCGCCCTGTCCGCCGGAACGGGCGTGGCCGTCTGGGCTTGCGAAAACCTGGAGCCCCCGGCGGAGGTCAACTGTCTCATCCTGCTGGGATCCAGCCTGTGGGCCCATTACGACATGAGCAAGGCGCTGGCCAACATCTCGGGCGGAGTGTGGGTCTATTACTCCCCTCATGACCAAGTCCTCAGCGGGCCGGTGAAGGCCCTGGGCACCATCGACGGACGGATCATCGCGGATTCGGCCGGATTAATCGGCCTGCATCCCCCCTGCGGCGACGGCGGCAAAATCCACAACATCGGCTGGTCGCCCAAGTGGGAGCGTTACGGCTGGAGCGGATCGCATACCGACGCCACGAGCGAGCCGTTTGTCCGACAGGAACTCGCCCGGCATATCCTGTCCGAATTCCCCGAGCTTCCTGAATTGCTCGACGAGCCCGACGGGCAGCCGGACGAGTCCGACGAAACGCCCGATGGAATCGCCGATACGGACGAGACCCTCTCCAACGAATGGCCGACTGTCCAGACCCTCGCGGTCGGGGAATAATTCTTGCGACGAACTGAAGCCACGACCGGCACGCCGCGACGGTGCCGGCCGGACAAGCGCTCAAGGCCCCGATCTCGTTCGAACTGTTGACGGTTCACCAGTCCGCAGCGCAAGAACACGGCTCCGCGGAGCCGTGGTACACGATCCGGCCGTGGCGACTTCAAAAATCCGAGGTGCGGCATGGGTGACGAACTCGATACGGCAGCCTCGACAACCGGCCACACTGATCCGAGGGCCATCTCCACCGGCAAGGTGCTCGTCACCGGCGGCAGCGGGTTTGTCGGCCGGCACATCGTCCGCGAACTTGTGGCCCGCGGCTATCAGCCGGTGTGCCTGGTACGCGACCCGGACAAGCTGCGGGCGCTGCTCACCCCGGAGCAGGCTTCGCGAACCATGACGGTACGGGGCGATCTGTTCGATATCGAATCGCTCGACCGGGCCAGCGAGGGCTGCGTGGCGGCCATCCATCTCGTGGGCATCATCATGGAACGGCGGGCCGCCGGCCAGACCTTCGGACGCATCCACATTGAGGGCACCCGCAATGTGGTGGCCACCTGCGGCCGGGCGGGCATCCGGCGATACGTGCACATGTCCGCACTGGGCGCCCGGCCCGAGAGCCCGGCCCGCTATGCGCAGACAAAATGGTTGGCCGAGCAGGCCGTCCGCGCCTCCGACCTGGACTGGACTATCTTCCGCCCCAGCATCATTCACGGACCCGACGGCGACTTCATGCGCATGATGAAGTTCTTCGCCTCCAGCCGGCTGCGGTTGCCGTTCATGCCCTACTTCGGCAGCGGCAACGCCCGCGTGCAGCCCGTGTGCGTCCGCGACGTGGCCACCTGTTTCGTCCGCGCTTTGGCGCTGCCGGAAACCATTGGGAAGGTTTACGCGCTCGTGGGGCCGGAGCGGTTCACCTGGAAAGAGCTCTACGACGTCTGCGCCCGGGCCATCACCGGCCGGCGACGGCTGAAGGTGCCGGTACCCGTGGCCGTAGGAAAACTGGCCGCCCTCACCGTAGTGCCGCTGATGCCTTCGTTTGTCCTGCCGTACAAGTTCGACACGGGCCAAGTGCAAATGAGCCAGGAAGACAGCATCGCCGACCCCGAGCCGGTGGAACAGACCTTCGGCATCCGCCTGCGCGACTTCCGCGAGGAGCTGGCGATATACGCGGCCCAGCTTTGAGGCAACTTTGCAGTATTTAACGTTTTACGCTACGCTGTCTCTATGATCCTCTGAGGAATAGCCATGACGCGCGTCGAGACAACTCCTAAACAAGACGGCACTCTAAAGCTCGACGGCTTGCCGTTTCATGCTGGCGAGACTGTTGAGGTCATCATCAGGCTGAAGGCAGCCCGGAACGATCACAAAAGATACCCGTTACGGAACACCCCGGTAAGTTACGCTGATCCATTCGAGCCGGTCGCCGCCGAGGACTGGGAAGCTGCGCAATGATTGTCCTTGACACGCACGTATGGGTGTGGTGGGTGCATGGGGATGAGGCTCTTCCACCGGGTGCCATGGTCACACGCGGCCCCTCAAACGTTGCCGATACCACTTGGCTCACGGCCGCGGGTGACCATGCGGGACACTCCGCCGATTTCGTCATGCTCATGCATCGGAGGCCGGGCACAAGATAGGCATGGCCCCGGGGACAAACGGCCGGTACGGAGCCCGGCCGCTACGTTGGAAATGATTGGCTCGTAGGTGTTGCAGGGTGCCATGGTCACACGCGGCCCCTCAAACGTTGCCGATACCACCTGGCTTACGGCCGCGGGTGACCATGCGGGACACTCCTCCGATTTCGCCATGCTCATGCATCGGAGGCCGGGCACAAGATAGGCATGGCCCAGGGGGCAAACGGCCGGTACGGAGCCCGGCCGCTACGTTGGAAACGGTTGGCTCGCAGGTGTTGCAGCATCGCGCACGGTCAGCATATCCGGCCCATAACAGCACAAGAGACACGGGATCCCGTGTCTCTTGTGCGTTTGGTACCTGAAAGAAGACTCTTTGTCTTCTCAGCGATCTTTGCGATCTCTGCGCCCTCTGCGGTGAAAGGGCCAGCCGATCCAGCGAAGGGGTCAGTCGATTTCCTTCGCGTCGATCCACTTCATCATCTTGCGCAGCTTGCGGCCGGTCTGCTCCAGCAGGTGGTCCTTGTCCTTCTTGTACAGGGCGTTGAACATGGGCATGCCGGCCTGGGCCTCGAGGATCCACTCCCTGGCGAACTGGCCGGTCACGATCTCGTCGAGGATCTTCTTCATTTCCTTGCGGGTTTCCTCGGTGATGATCCGCGGGCCGCGCGTCAGGTCGCCGTACTCGGCGGTGTTGCTCACGCTGTAGCGCATGTAGTTGATGCCGCCCTGATAGAACAGGTCCACGATCAGCTTGAGCTCGTGCATGCACTCGAAGAAGCAGATCTCCGGCTCATAGCCGGCCTCGACCAGCGTCTCAAACGCCGCCTTGACCAGCGCGGTCACGCCGCCGCACAGCACCACCTGCTCGCCGAACAGGTCCGTCTCGGTCTCCTCGCGGAAGCTCGTCTCCAGCACGCCGGCCCGCGCCCCACCGATGCCCGCCGCCCAGGCCAGGCCGAGTTCCTTGGCCTTGCCGGAGGCGTTCTGCTCGATCGCGATGAGGCACGGCACGCCGCCGCCCTTGACGAACTCGCTGCGCACCAGGTGGCCCGGCCCCTTGGGCGCGACCATGATCACGTCCACGTCCTTCGGCGGCTTGATGGTGCCGAAATGAATGTTAAAACCGTGGCAGAAACCGAGCGTCTTGCCCGGCTTCATGTGCTTGGCCACTTCGTTCTTGTAGACGATCGGATGCAGTTCGTCGGGCAGGGTGAAGATGATCAGGTCGGCAGCGGCTGCCGCGTCCGACGCCGACATGGGCGAAAACTTGTGCTCCTGGGCCAGGCGGTAGTTGTCGGTCCCGGGCAGCTCGGCGATGATCACGTCCACGCCGGAATCGCGCAGGTTCTGGGCGTGGGCATGGCCCTGGCTGCCGTAGCCGATGACGGCCACTTTCTTGCCCTTCAGGAATCCAAGATCAGCGTCCTTTTCATAATAAATAGTCACGGCCATGGGTTTATGTCCTTTCGTATCTTAGAGTCGGGACCTTTTGAAGTCGGGACCTTTTGAAAGAGTCACAGTCTACGCGCCGGCGGGCCGGTGGCAAGCTCGTTTGAGGCGGGGCCCAACTGCGTACACTAAGACTGGACATTGTTCACAAGCAACAGGGCAGGCTCACGGTCGGGCCGCCCGGCGCGTGTGGAAGGATTGTGCAGCCCAGCCGGGCGTCTCCCCCCGGCCGTTATCGCGAGGCCGGCCCCACCAGGAGTAACGTACGCCCCGCGGCCAACGACAGGGCGATCCGCCCCCCACCGGACGAGGTCGGGCCCACCGTGATCTCCCGGATCCCGCTATCGGCGGGATCGGCCAGCGTCCAGCGACCTGGCACAGCCACGGCCAGCTCGCCTTTGTAATCCTGTTTGCCCACGTTGACCAGCAGCAGGATTTCGCGCCCCTCGCGCTTGAATCTGCCCAGGACAACCTGGTCGAAGGCGGGATGCAGCCGGCCCGCGGCTGTCCGCCGGGAGGCCTCCTCGCCCATCCGGCAGGCGGCCTTCATGTCGTCGCGCAGCACGTGCCCGCCGGCCGACCGGAACTGCTCCACGATCCGAGCCGCGGCGTCCGGCAACTCCACGCCGTCGGGAAGCACCAGCGCGGTAAAACTCTGCCGCCCGACCCACAACCTGCCCTCGCGCACCTCCGCCCCGGCCAGCGTCTCATGGTCGGCCAGCATGAACGGCACCTGAGCGGTCGCCAGGTGCCGCCCCAAACGCATAAAGGAGTCGATAAGCTGCCGGGCGAGGGCCGATTGCGACTCCAGCGTCAACGGCCTCGCCATGGGCACATACTCCGCCCAGAGGTCGTAAATCGGGTAGTACAGGAGAACGTCCGGATCGGGGCGGGCGTCACGCAGCAATGCGTTCAGCCGGCCGACAAACTCCATGTACGCACGGGTGTCGGCTGCCGGGCGTTGCCTGCGGTTGTAGTAGAGCGTGAACTCGGTCACCCCCAGGGCAGCTTGCCACGCGGCCGTGGCCTGCATCTGCGACAACGAGGCCGGCCCCTTGGATGCCATTTGCTCGGAGAAGTCGCTCACCTCAGTCATGACCTGCCGGCGGCCCTCGATCAGCGCTGCCGAGGCGGGCAACGCCGCCGCCAGCCAGCCGCCATGGAACACCGCGTCGGGCGTCGAGGACAACATGTCCAGGCCGGGAATGTGCATCCTTCGCAGGCACTGGAGCGCATTGCCCTCCAGCGGTACGTGGTGCAACGGCCTCTCCTCCCAGAGGCTGTGGCCGGAAGAAGCAACGCCGTGTGCCTCACACCACTTTTCGAGCCGACCGAAGTAGCGATCAGCCACCAGGTCGGCAATCAGGGCCCAGTAGCGCCGCCGGACCTGGCGATCCGCCTCACTCTGGCCGGTGAAGAGGCTCTTGCGGACGGCCATGAGGTCCTGTCCGTAGCGGGCCTGATACTGTTGCGGAAGATCCTCGACCCAGGGCACACAGGGCAGCGGCCGTACCGTCGGATCCAACGGATCCTTGACCGGCACCCGCTTACGCACCTCCTCGGACAACTGGCCGGTGTCGAGCGCCATCAGCGAAGGTTCGTCGGTGAAGGTCGCCCGGATGGTGGAACCGAAATGCTGCTGGAGCCGCCGCCAGTAGGCCTCGTGGGTCTTCTCGATAAAGGCCCCCACGGCCCCTTCGTCCAGGAGGTTGGGGTACCGCCGGGCGGCGTGAAAGTTGTTGCTGGCGTGCGTGTACTCATAGGCCGGCCGGAGGATGAACGGGTCGGCCTGCGACGGATCGTAAGCCAGGACTATGGCCTCGAAGCGGGGATTGTCCTTGAGCACCAATCCCCCCGCCGCGCCGCTCGGATATCCTTCCTCATCGTAGATCCAGACCAGCAGCCCCATCTGCCGGCAAGACTCGACAACCTGGACGAGCGTCTGCCAGTTCGGTTCAGAAGTCAGGTAATCCTTGAAGCTTACGTTGCAAACGATGCCGCCCGCGCCCAGGTCCTTGAATTCGCGCAGGGCCTCCACGATAGCCTGAGCCGGTGGGAGGCTATGAACGATCTGAAGCGGCCTCAGTTCGGCCGGCGGATCGGACCACGCCGCCAGCCAGCCGGCCGGCCAGTCGGAAGTGGCGGGCGCGCTCTGCGGGCCTGAGCCCAGCAGAACACCGGGGCCTGTCATCACCGTACAACAAACCAGGATGATATGCGCGATTCTCATGGGCAAGCGATTGTGTGGATAACGCCGGCCGCGTCAACCATCACCGCTCCGAATAGGGCGAATCCCGGGCCGGCCTTTATTGCCGGCATCCACACGCCTACGCTATACAGGTACGTTCGTCACTGACGACCATCGAGTCGCGGAACGGTTCATGATGGCAGACGCAACACTTCAATATGCCTCGCGTGGAGTCCCTGTCTCCGGGGAAAAACGCCCCCCTTCCCGCAAGGCGGAGCATTTTTTCTGGCTGGATCGTCTCCGCTTCGTCGCCATGCTGGATATCGTGGCGATGCACACCGTGGGCAATCACCTGTTGCACGGCGTGGGCCTGCCGATGCTTCTGCTCATTTCGGTGGCCTTGCAGGCCGCAAGAGTGCCGCCGGCCGCCCCCGGCGCGGTACTGGCCCGACGCGCCCGGCGTTTACTGGTCCCCTGGCTTTTCTGGTGCGCGGTCTACACCGGCTGGCTTGTGCTCCAGGCCCTGGGCCACGGCCGGCCGGCCTGGAGCTGGTTTCAGCCGCTCATGCCCCTCTACGGGCCGGTGATCCATCTGTGGTTCGTGCCGTTCATATTCCTTTCGGCGCCGGTGGTGGCGGTGATTGTCGGGATCGCGCATTCACGCCGCAGCAGACCGGCCATCGCCGTCTTCGCCACGTCCGGCATCCTGGTGGTGTTGGCGGCGTAGGCGGTTCGAACCGCCTACGCGGTGCCCCAGCCCTTCAACCAATGGGTGTTCTCGGTGGGCACGATTCCGCTCGGCGCGGCCATTGGCCTTGCCCTGACCACCCAGGGAAAGCGGCGATTGCGCCTGCTGCTGGCCCTGGCGGGACTTGGAATTCTGCTGACGGCCGCCGGCCTGGAGTGGGTTCGGTTCCCGTTCCCGTGTGAGAGTTGGATGCTCCGCCGACATGGCCTGGCGCTGATCGGCGTCTGCCTGATGGCGTGCCTGAGCGGCGGTGGCGGTCCCGTCACCCGCCTGATGGTGAACACGACGTTCGGCGTCTACCTGACGCATCCGCTGATCTTCCAGGTGCTCAGAGAAATGCGGATCGTGGACGGCTGCGCATGGATCGATTTCGTTGTGGTCTATCTGCTCTCGGCGGTCGTAACCCTGGCCATGCGGGCATGCCCTCTGAAACGATTCGTCTGACCGCCGACGTTTCCAGATGAGCAACGCCTGTGTGCCACAACTCTTGAGCCGTGCAGGTTTATCGAGAAGCCTGGGCGCGGTCCGTACGGCAGAGGCTCTACTGCTCGATCGGTCAAGCTGGTGCAGGCGGGTGTCAGGGGGATGAGCCGTCTTCAACCCCAGTGTCCGCCACGCGCAAGGGGGGCAAGATGCCCGCCCCCCTGATGCTCGCTGCTCAGCGGCAGTGGCACACATGCGGCTGTGCCGTTCCGGCTTTTTCCTTGTTTCCAGTAGACTCTCCACCTTTGCAGCCATATGAAATAATGATCCAGTCACGCAAAGGGGACACTCTGCCTCAACGGGGTTGCAGACTGCCAGGCGGAACAGAGGAGCCGGACGCAGCTCTGCATGCATACCTGATGGGATACCTGTGTAGTGGCGCGTTTCTTCCATGCGGGAGCCGCCACTGACGGAGGACCAGACATGTCAACGTTCAGATCGGCGGCGCGAACCATGTGCGGGATTGGGCTGCTCTCAATGATGGCCGTGTCGGCCTGGTCCTGTGCGCCCACGAAGCAGGACGAGGATCTCCTGACAGAGCCGGAGCGCAACGCGGCTGGTGCGGCCGTCCAGTCGACGTCCGCGCTTGCCCAGACCGCCGGTGCGACCAGCGTCGTCAGCACAAGCCAGCCCCCCACGGCCAAGCCCGCGCTTGCCACCAGCGGCGTGGCAGGCTGCCCGGTGTTGACGATCTCGCCGGCGGAAGGCACCGCGACCTTCAACGTCTCGCTCGATTTCGACGGCGGGTGCCCTCTTCCCGACCAAACCGAACCCGTCTGCTCCGGTTCCACGAGCGGCCAGATCGACTTTTCCACCCAGCACGTGAACCTGACGTTTCAAGCCTTGAGCTGCGACAGCGCGCCGTCACTGGACGGGACGGTGGACCTCAACTACAGCGTGGCGGATTCGTCGATCACACTGGACGGCACCTGGGATCTCACCTTCACGACCGCCGAGGATCAGAGCCGGATCACCGGGCCGGGCACCGTGATTTTTGACACGGCCGCCCAGGTCGTGACCATCAGCCAATTCGAGGGTCAGTTGACCCGGGGCGCCGACACCTCGAATATCACCGTGGACTCGGTGGTGATTTCGCTGGCGGACAACCCCTCCCTGACTCCCTCCGCGGGGACCATTCGATTGGACGGCGGACTGCTTCGCCAATTCACCATTCGATTCAATGAGAACTCGCCCAGCACGAGAGTGGTGGAGGTCAGCATCTTTGGGCTGATCTTTGTTCCCATTGACCTGGATACGTTTGATTTGTAGTGGATGGTGGATAGTGGATCAAGGCCGTGTGTGCCACGGCTCTTGAGCCGTGCTGGTTTGTCGAGAAGCCTGGGCGCGAGGCAGAGGCTTCGATAACCGAGAGTCCTGCTCGCGATCCGCACTGCTCAAGAGCGGCGGCACACAAGGTGACCTCCTACAGCGAAAGCGACCAATAGTGCCACCCGCCCGGCCAGGGACAGCCCGGAAAAGCAGAACGGCCCCTCCCCCCATCAATTGGTGGCGGTCCCGAATATCCCCCAAGCCATCTGGAAAAGCGGACCGGGGGCTTGCGCCCTTTATGACGCTTGCGGATCTGTTTGGGTAATGCCGACGCCTCTTCACGCCGCTTGAGGCGGCTTCAGGCCAGTGCTTGATGACGTTTGATTCTCTAACCGGGTAATGGCGAGCCGCGGGTGGCCCACCTCTTCCAGAGGTGGGTTCACGATTTGGACAACCGATGAGGGTGCCGATGACATCAACCGCAAGCCCGGCTGATGACATTTGATTCTCCAATTCGGCCATGACGACAGGGTGCCGGTTTATGACGTTTGCAGATCTGTTGGGGCAATGCTGGCACCTCCGCCACGCCGCTTCCAGCGGCGTTGCCGCCGAAGGCGGCTTCAGGCCAGTGCTTGTAGCACTGGTTGAAGAACGCATTGCCTCTCCACTTGGTTCCCCCTTTCCCCGTGTCCTCAGGGCATTTTAACCCCCTTTCCCTTGGCCCGGGCCTTGAGGCCGTTCATTACCCGGTTAGAGAATCAAACGTCATCAGGGCGCTCCCACTTCCAAGGCCCTGAAAAGATCCGGATATATAGCCCTGGGCGTGAGCCCACGGTATTCTGAGAAGTCACGACAGGCCAGCCCTGAAAGGGCGGCGGATTCTACGAAAGGTGCCACCATGTCCCAGTCGTTGGCGTGTCTTCAGTATCATCTCATCTTCAGTACGAAGAACCGCGCGGCCATGATCCTCCCTGACCTCAGACAGCGGCTTTACGACTACATGGGCGGCATATTGAAAAACAACGGCGGTCGATTGCTTGTGTCGGGCGGAACCGCAGACCATGTGCATCTGCTGGCTACGCTTCGGCCCAAGCCCGCCGTGAGCGATATCCTGAGAGACCTGAAGGCAAATTCGTCCAAATGGATGCACGAGACGTTTCCCAAAATGCGAGCCTTTCGCTGGCAGGATGGCTACGGGGCCTTTACCGTGAGCTATTCCAACATTGAGCAGGTCCGCCGGTACATCACAAACCAGGAGCAGCACCATCGGCGAATGACGTTTCAGGAGGAGTTTGTTCAGTTTCTCGAGCGGCATGGGATCGAATACGATCCAAGATACGTGTGGGCGTAGTCGAGTCTGGTGCCGTGCCGGCGTGTCGGCCCTGAAAGGGCCAAGGTGAATAGACGGGGGCGTAAGCCCCCGGAACCCGGCGACATGCGAAGAAGGAAGCCCTGAAAGGGCGAAAGAATCGATGACCACCGGATCACGTCGCGTGTCAGGCCCTGCCAGCGCAGCCACAGCGGGGGTTGAATCACGCCCCCTGGACGCCGGGGCCATGCGGGAAATCCATCTGTCGCCCTTACAGGGCTCATGGGTTCATTGGGGGTTGGGAGATTGGTTCGTGCGCGGCTCACGGACCGGGGGCTTACGCACCCCGGCTATTGACTATTGACTCACGCCCTTTCAGGGCGTTGCCCCCCCGCCGCGTGTTCCGCCGAGGCCGAAGATCGGAATGTCCCCCACTCTCTCAGCCGACATCGGCTCTGCCATCTCGAACTGATTCATCCCCCGCGGCCTCTGCCCAAAGACTCAGTGATGTTCAGTTTTCGACCCCTCCCGTTTTCGACCCCGACCCCAAGAAACGTGTGGGCGTAACCGAGTCTGATGCCGTGCCGGCGTGTCGGCCCTGAAAGGGCCAAGGTGAATAGACGGGGGCGTAAGCCCCCGAGACCCAGCGACACCCGAAGAAGGAAGCCCTGAAAGGGCGAAAGAATCGATGACCACCGAATCGCGTCACGTGTCAGGCCCCACCAGCGCAGCCACAGCGGGGTTGAATCACGCCCCCTGGACGCCCGGGCCATGCGGGAAATCCATCTGTCGCCCTTACAGGGCTCATGGGTTCATTGGGGGTTGGGAGGTTGGTTCGTGCGCGGCCCACGGACCGGGGGCTTACGCACCCCGGCTATTGACTTGCGCCCTTTCAGGGCGTTGACCTCGCCAGGCATTATTGAATACGAGAACAGTCCACGATACGAGGACACAACGTCGTACAGGAAAAAGAAGTATTCCCGCTACGCGTTTGGGGTACTCTTCGTCGGAGGGATTTGGCTAGCCGCTGCAAATCATTACCGCAAAGACGGAACAGACGGCACTCGAAAACAACTGCCGATCCGCATAAGACGGCTCGTAGGGCAGTATCTACGTGGCCTCTGAGGCCCCCTCGTGTTCCCACCGATCAGCGTCCACAACATAAGGCAAGGCGGACGCCACGCTAGCCAAGATCGCATTGCGACGGTCGCTGAAAGCCGGGTTCCGTCTCACGAAACGCTCAACAGCCTCCTCGGGAGGCACGTGAAGTGGCCCGCGGCATGAGCACTCTGACTCGCCCCCCAAGGATAGCAACTGCGTATCCAAGTCTTGAACCGACAAATCGCCTCTTGCGCGTCGTTGCGCATACAACCTCCTTCATCATTGGCCCACCATGAAAGCGGCCGACCCGTTTGGGTCGGCCGCTTTTGTATTTCTGCCTGCTTACCGTTTCTCTTCGAACTCGGCGTCGATTACATCCTCGCCGCCGCCAGCAGCCGTTCCGGCGCCCGCGGTCTGCTGCGGGCCGCTGCCGGTGGCGCCACCGGCAGCACCCGCCCCGCCGGCCGCCGCGGCTTTGGCCGCCTCCTCGTACATAATCTTGCCGATCACTTGCGAGGTGGACTTAACCTGCTCCATGCTCCGCTCGATGGCCGTGCGATCATCGCCCTTGAGGGCTTCCTTGAGCTGGTTGAGCGCCGACTCGATGTTGCCACGATCCTGCGGCGGAACCTTGTCGCCGTGCTCCTTGAGGACCTTCTCGGTCCGGTACACGAGGTCGTCGCCCTGGTTCTTCAAGTCCACCAGTTCGCGACGAGCCTTGTCCTCGGCCGCGTGGGCCTCGGCGTCGCGCCGCATCTGCTCGATCTCCTCCTTGGACAGACCGCTGGAGCCCTCGATGCGGATGGACTGGGCCTTGCCCGTGGCCAGATCCTTGGCGCTCACGTTGAGGATGCCGTTCGCGTCGATGTCGAAGGTAACCTCGATCTGCGGTACGCCGCGCGGCGCCGGCGGAATGCCGGTCAGGTTGAAGCGGCCCAGCGACCGGTTCCCGCTGGCCACCTCGCGCTCGCCCTGGAGCACGTGGATGGTCACCTCGGTCTGGTTGTCGGTAGCCGTGCTGAAGATCTCCTTCTTGGACGTCGGAATCGTGGTGTTCCGCTCGATCAGCTTGGTCATCACGCCGCCCAGCGTCTCGACACCCAGCGACAGCGGCGTCACGTCGAGCAGCAGGATGTCGGTCTTCTCGCCGGCCAGCACCGCACCCTGGACGGCCGCGCCCACCGCGACCACCTCGTCCGGGTTGATGCTCTTGTTCGGATCCTTGCCGAAAATCTCCTTGACCAGCCGCTGGACGACCGGCATACGCGTGGAGCCGCCGACCAGCACGACCTCATCCACGTCGCGCGGCGAGAGCTTGGCATCCTCCAGAGCCTTCATCACCGGCCCCCGGCAGCGCTCCGTGAGATGCTCGGTGAGCTGCTCGAACTTGGCCCGCGTGATGGTCTGCTGCAGGTGCTTGGGCCCCGTCTGGTCGGCCGTGATGAACGGCAGATTGATGGTCGTCTCCTGGGTGCTGGAGAGTTCCATTTTCGCCTTCTCGCAGGCCTCCTTGAGCCGCTGGAGGGCCATCGGGTCCTTCCTGAGATCGATGCCTTCCTTCTTGCGGAACTCTTCGGCAACGTAGTTGATCAGCTCCTCATCGTAATCGTCGCCGCCCAGGTGCGTGTCACCGTTGGTGCTCAACACCTCGAAGACGTTGTCGCCGATGTCGAGGATGGAAATATCGAACGTGCCGCCGCCCAGGTCGAAGACGGCCACCTTCTCGTTCCGCTTCTTCTCCAACCCGTAGGCCAGGGCCGCCGCGGTCGGCTCGTTGATGATGCGCTCGACCTTCAGGCCGGCGATCTCTCCGGCGTCCTTGGTCGCCTGACGCTGGGCATCGTTGAAGTAGGCCGGAACGGTGATGACCGCGCGGGTCACCTGCTCGCCGAGGTAGTCCTCCGCGGTCTTCTTGAGGTCGCGGAGAATCATGGCGGAGATCTCCGGCGGGGTATACCTCTTGCCCCGGACCTCCACCTTGACCAGCTCACTTTCCCCATCGACGACCTTGTAAGGGACGATCTTCTCTTCGGCATGAACCTCGTTGTGCCGCCGGCCCATGAACCGCTTGATCGAAAAGACGGTATTCTGAGGGTTGGTCACCTGCTGATGCTTGGCAATCTGCCCCACCAGGATTTCACCCTTCTCCGTAAAGCCCACGACGGAGGGGGTCAGCCGTGAGCCCTGCTCGTTCGTCAAAACCTTCGGCTGATCGCCTTCCATGACGGCCACCACCGAATTGGTTGTTCCCAAATCTATCCCGATAATCTTGTTCGAAGCCATCAAAACTCTCCTTCCGGCTGTGGTAGCATCGAGCGCAAATTGGTATCAGAAGAATCGCCTAGCATATGCAATACCAGTCGCCCTCAACACCAATGTTTTCGATAAGACCTTGTCCGAAAAGACGTTAAGTAAAGACCAGCATTCTCCCGGCGGTACGCTTTTTCTGCCAGACTGGCAGATCAGGACGGAATGAAGTTGGCACGGTCCCTGTTGAGCCGCCCTGTCGGTTTTTAGGGTTGGCAGAAACGTATCTCCTGATAAGATAAGGGAGACGCGCGTCTGTGGTAAGACCATCATGGCAAGTGAACAACCTCCGGCACTCGCGACACTTGAGGGGCAGAACTTCCCGGCTGTCCGGCAGGTCTCCGTGTTCATGGAGAACCGGGTCGGGCAACTGCTGCGCCTGACTCAAACCATTGATAATGCTGATGTTAGGATCATTGCCCTCTCGATTCTGGATTCGGCCGACTTTGCCGTCGTACGGCTGATGTTCGACAAGCCCGATGACGCTCTGGAGGCCCTCCACGCCGCGGGGTTCGCCGTCAGCGTGACCGAACTACTGGCAGTGGTGCTGCCCAAGGGAAATCGCGGGCTGCTGTCGGTCTGGTCGGCCCTCCTGTCCAGCGAGGTGAGCGTCGGGTACGTGTATCCCCTGATCCCCTTGGCGGCCGGTCCGGCCATTGCCATGTCCGTAGACAGCCTGGAATTGGCCATCGACACCCTCCAGCAACACAAATTCACTCTCCTGACCGAAGCGGATTTTCAGGTTGGGCCGTAACCACTCCAGCCAGACAGCCTCCCTGACCGAACGATGCGCCTGCCACAGGTTGCGTGGCCGGCACAATGAACCAGTGTGCATCGGGCCCCGACTGCCAGAGTGGCCGAAGCCAGCACTTGTACCGAGATGCTTAATTCCAGCTCATAGCAAGAGTTATCCAGGTACTTATGTATGGAACGCGGATTGCTGACCCCCTAAGATGATGTGGTCGACGGTTTGAGAGACTGCCCCGGATTTGGGAGGTATCGAGTTGATAGTTTTTGACCCGATGTATTTTGTCATCCTGGCGCCCGGTCTGTTGTTGGCGATGTGGGCACAGTACAAGGTGCGCTCGACATTTTCACGGGCCAGCGAGATCCCGGCGAAGCGAGGCTGGAGCGGTCGGGATGTCGCCCAGGCGATTCTCAATTCCAACGGCCTCCAAGACGTGGAAATTGAACCGGTAACCGGCTATCTCAGCGATCATTATGACCCCAGGCACAAGGTTCTGAGGCTCAGTCCCGACGTGTACCAGGGACGGTCCCTGGCGGCCTTTGGCGTGGCGGCCCATGAAGTCGGACACGCGATTCAGGACGCGCACAATTACGCGCCGCTGGGCATCCGCAATGCGATCGTGCCGATGGCCAACTTCGGATCAAGCCTGGGCATGCTGGTCCTGATGGTCGGCATCGGCATGGGGCTCCAGACGCTGGCCATTCTGGGTTGTGCGTTGTTTACCGCGGTGGTGATCTTCCAGGTGGTCAACCTGCCTGTGGAGTTCAACGCCAGCCGGCGGGCCCGCGAGGCGCTGCTGGCCAGCGGAATCATCAGCCCCGCCGAGGACAAGGAAGTCGGCAAGGTCCTCAACGCCGCCGCGATGACCTATGTGGCGGCCACCCTGACCAGCATTCTGACGCTGCTCTATTTCCTCATGCGGGCAGGCGTGATCGGCGGCGGGCGCAACAGGGAATAACCGCCCACGAACACATATGAAACCGCGAACTCCGGAAGGCCGGCGGCGTTGATTCCCCGCCGGCCTTTCTTTGTGACCGCACGCGTCCAGTTTGTTGACTCGCCGCCTGATCCATTCGAAAATCCCACCCCGAGGCACAAAGCATGGTTGAATCGCGGACGTCAGAATCCTTCCCGGCCCGGCAGCGCCGCCGGCGCAACCTCCTGCTCATGGTGGCATTGCTGACGGCCGGCGCGGCGGGAGTCACCTTCAAGTACACCCGCCATCACCTCTTTCCGAAGCGCTTCGCGATCGTGGAACCCGGCCGGCTCTACCGTTCCGGCTACTGCGAACCGGGTCCGCTGACGCGCATCATCCGCAAGCACAAGATCCGAACGATTCTCACGCTCTTAAATGACGAGCCAGACTCCGAGGAGCAGCGGAAAGAAGAGGAAGTGGTCAGGCGGGAAGGCGTTCGCCTGATCCGCATCGGAATGCCGGGGAATGGCTGCGCCGATTTCGACCTGCTGGAGCAGGCGGCGGACATTATTGCCGACCCGACCAGTCACCCACTGCTGGTTCATTGCTACGCGGGTTCAAACCGGACCGGGGCCTGCTACGCGGTCTGGCGGATGAAACACTGCGGGTGGAGCTGGCGCGAAGCACTGGACGAGTGCCAGGATTACGGGCTCTCGCCGCGCTATAGCGCCAAGCTGTTCGAGCACCTCAAGCGGTATTACATCGAGCGGATCGAACCCGCCTCGAAAGCGGTGAGCCGCCCGGCCACTCGCCCACCTGAACCATAGCGGATCCCCGCCACGGGCCGACCGGGGACGAGAGCGCCGTTTTAGTCGCTATTCGTCGAACAGGAATTCGACGCCCATCATGTGGCCGCGGGAGGTCTGCATGCAGTAGCGGACGACGGCCCGGCCATAGAGCGTCAACTCAGGCACGTGCAACGCCAACTCGATCACCGTGCCGACCGGGTAGTGATGATCGCCGCACATGCCCATGCCCGTTTCGCTCAAGTCGCGACAGTCGAAAAAGCCCGGCGGGCACTGCTCATCGTCAGCGACGCGCACCTCGACCTGCCCCGGGAAGGGCCAGCGCGGCGAGCGGCGACGCTCCGGCCCGGCAAACGGTTCGATATGCACGGTGGACCGGCGGGTCTTGATCAGATTGATAACGGCTTCGCGCGACAGCTTGACGATTTCTTCGGTTTCCATGTTGCCTCCCCTGAAAGGACTTCCCCGCATCGCCCCCCCCGGTCCTCGGGACCGAACTGATTACCCCTGGGGGGACTGTTCATCCTGGCGCCCCGCGGCCGGGCCCTCTCCCGATACGCGCAGCTTCAGATTCAACCCCGCGTTGTGCTGAAGGCTGATCGTCCATGCATCTCCCTTGCGCATCGGCATGGACGGGTTCTCGACTTGAACTAACCGGACGCCGTCCCGCTGCCGCAGGTCCGGGTCTCGGGCATAGTCCCAGAATCGAGACCATAGCTTCTGCTCAAACTCGTTCGGCTGCGAATTGACCCGATAATAATCGGGGACATCGCCAACCTTCTCCAGCGGAACGGCATCGACCGGACGCTGATAATCACCGAAAACCCCGGCAAACAGGGCCAGGCTCTTGCCTCGCAGTGCATCCCCCATGGCCACGTGCTCATGATCAAACATGATCACCAGCGTCTTGAAGTGGGCGGCGGTGCCTTGAATCGTGACCCGCCGCGACGGCAACGGATGGCCGTCTCGATCCAGCTCAACAAAATCCAGTGTGGTCAGGTCGGTTTCGGCGGGTTTGCCGTCCACCAGTTCACCGGCCTTGATCTGCTCAACGACGTACACCTCCGCGCGGCGATCCGCACTGGTCAGGCGTTCGATGGACCGTTGAAGCTCGAATTTCTCGCGGGCCAGGGCCTCGTTGGCCTGGCGCAGCCTGTCCGTCTCGCCCGGTGAAAGCAGGATGAACGTAGCCACTCCGCTGGCCGCCACCACCGCTAACCCGATAATCCATTGTGCGAAGCGAACCAAGGTTCCATCCTCTGGGTTTTTGCCGGTCAGTCTTTTCCACCTGGGGAACGGCCGGCATTATACCCCCCATCCGGTCCACGCGATACCGCTCAGCTATCTTATACAATTGTTTTTGCCGGCAGGTCGCGGAAAGCGACCCGGGGCGGTCCGGTAATGCCCTCCAGCCCCCTTGAAAGCGTCACGATGAGACCGCCCCCAGCCAACCGCCGGCGGAGAAACGCCCCATTCCTCACACATCACGAAGCTCGCCCCCCGGGGGTAACGACCGAAAACAGCCCCGGCCCAGTGGTCAGGCCGACAGCGTGACCGGCGTCCGCGGGACGTTAATCTGGATAAAGACATCGTCGTACTGGCGTTCCAGGTAAGCCCGTGACGGCCCGCTGGCGATGTGGTCCCAGGGCAGAATTTCGGTGACGGCCCGCTCGCGGTGGGCGTAGAAGGCCGGATCGATCCCGGTCTCTTCGAACGCCCGCTGCCAGAGGGTGAAATCGAAAACTTCATCCCACCCGTCCATACGCGCCCCCAAGCGATAGGCGGCCTCGATGGTAGGCGCGAGCCGGCGGTCGCCGCGGGCGAACACCCCTTCGAGAATGGATCGCTGCGGCGAGTGCGTGCAGAGCTTGACGGCCGAGCGCTGCCGGCCGGCGGTACGGGCCAGAATCCGACGGGCCTCCTCGAAATATTCGAGCGTCTGCTGCGCGGCCCACTGGAACGGCGTGTGCGGCTTGGGTATCAGCCAGCTTACGCTGGCGTTGACCGAGGCCGGCCCCTTGCCGATCTCCCTGCGGGCCTCGCTCACCTCGCGGGCGAGGTGGTAAATGCCGGTAATATCTTCCTCCCGCTCGCCGGGGAAACCGCACATGAAGTAGAGTTTCACCGTTTTCCAGCCTGCCCGGTAGGCCTGTTTCACCCCGTCGATCAGGTTGCCATCGGTGACTTTCTTGCGAATGGCGGCGCGCATGTCGTCCCTGGCGGCTTCGGCCGCGATAGTCAGGCCGCTCTTGCGGACGCTGTTGGCCATCCAGGGGATATTGGCCAGCATCTTGTCCACCCGCAGTGAGGGCATGGACAGGTTCACCTTGCGGGCGCGGAACTGATCATTGATACGCTCGGCCAGTTCACGAAGCTGCGGATAGTCGGCCGTGGACAGGCTCAGCAGACCGATCTCGTCGTGGCCGGTGGTTCGCCACATCTCCTCGGCCATCTCCAGGATGCGGTCCACGCTGCGCAGGACCAGCGGGCGCTTGGTGTAACCCGCGTGACAAAATCGGCAGCGCTGCGGACAGCCGCGCATGATCTCGATGGCGATGCGGTCGTGCACGATCTCCGTGTAGGGCAACAGCGGCCGGGTGGGAAACGGCACGGTCTCGAAATCCGGCGTCTGGCAACGGGTGATCCGCTCGCGCGGCACAAAGCCCGGCGGGCAGGCCGCACTGGGCCTGATCGCCGCAATCGTGCCGTCCGGGTGATAATCGAAGTCATACAGAGAAGGAGCGTAGATCCACTCGAACCGCCGGGCCATTTCCAGAATCATGTCCCGGCGCGAGGCCCCCTGCCGCCGTAACTCGCGGTAGGCCTCGATGATTCCCATCATCGAGTGTTCGCCGTCGCCGATCACCACCAGGTCCAGGAAGTCGGCCACCGGCTCGGGGTTGTCGGCCTGTGGACCGCCGGCAATGACCAGCGGGTGGCGGTCGTCGCGATCTGCCGCGCGCAGCGGAATGCCGGCCAGGTCGAGCATGGTCAACAGGTTGGTGAAGCCCATCTCGTACTGGAGCGACACGGCGAAAATGTCGGCCTTGCCTGCTTCCTGGCGAGTATCCCAGGTGAAGAGCGGGATCCGGCGTTCGCGCATGACCCGCTCAGCATCGACCCACGGCGTATACACGCGCTCGGCGCACACGCCGGGCAGGTGATTGCACAACCAATAGATGATCTGGCAGCCCAGATGGCTCATGCCGATCGGGTAGGCATCAGGGAATGCGATGGCGATGCGCACTTCCGCCCGCTCCCAGTCGCCGGGCTTGACGAGTTGGTTCCACTCGCCGCCGATGTACTGGCCGGGCTGGGTCACGCGGGGCAACAGCTCATTACTGACCCGCTCGCGAAGCGTCATCATGAACACCTCAATTGTCCAGCGGACTGCTTTCGTGCCTCGAAGTTTTCGTGCCTCGAAATTCAGAGGGATTATATGAAGCGGGTCACCACTGGCCTACCAGGCGGTTGCGCAGCGCCACTCCTCCGGGACGGCAGGGCCGGTGTATTCGCGTCGGTTACCTGGATCAAGAAGCTCAGGAAATGAGCGGCGGGTCAGCGTTGCCGGTACACGATCCGACCTCGCGTCAAATCGTAGGGCGAGACTTCCACTGTAACCATGTCACCTGGGACGATCCGGATGAAGTTCTTCCGCATCTTTCCGGATATGTGGGCCAATACTTCGTGCTTGGTGCCACCCGCGTCGGCCTCAACCAAAAATTGTGCATTGGGCAGAGCCTTGATCACACGGGCGTCAAATTGAATACTCTCCGACTGTGCCACTGTAGCTCCTGTCAAAAAAACTATACAACTGGATACCCCCTTCATCGGGGATCCATTATTATCCCGGTTGGCATGTCTAAAGGCAACTGCCAGACTATAAGGGGTGGTTAGATATTCGATAAGCCTTGCTGAACAAGACACTTGGACTATGAATTCAAAAAAGCTCCCCCGCCATCCATCCGGTGCCCGCCCCCCGAGGGATCAACGGCCCCCACGGGACAAGCTGCCCGCGCGCTGGGCGGCCCTGCGCATTCTCTCCGACCTCCGCGAAGGCCGTCGCACCGCTCGCGAGTCCATCGACGACCTCGTGGCCAACGCTCAGCTCGCCCCCCAGGAGGCCGGCCTGACCACCGAGCTGGTCATGGGCGTGGTCCGGCATCGGCTCACGCTCGCAAAAGTGCTGGGGACGTATGCCGTCCATGGCTGGCAACGGGTGAGCCGTCAACTTCAACACATTCTGATGATCGGCGCCTACCAGATCATCTGGCTGGACACCGTGCCGGACTTCGCGGCGGTCAATGAGGCCGTCAACCAGGCGCGATCTGCGGGCGGCAGCAAGGCCGCACGATTCGTTAACGCTATACTGCGCCAGCTCTTACGTGATATCGAAGCTCAGCGGGTACCCTGCGCTGAGGCAGACTTAGTCCGGGCCATTCCCGTCAGCGAGACAGCTTGTTTGCAGCTCCGCCGCCCGGTGCTGAGTGACCCGGCCGTCAACCCCACCGCGCATCTGGCCGAATCCACCTCCCACCCCACCTGGCTGGTGGGCCGTTGGATCCACCATTTTGGACGGGAGGCCGCTGAGGCCATCTGCCGGGCCGGCATGCGCCGCCCGGTGGTCCAGCTTCGCCCCAACCGGCTGCGGATCGACGCCGAAGGGTTGATCAATCGACTTCGGGCGGAGGGCTTTCAAGCGGAGCCGACCCCTGCCGACGGCGCTGCCGTGCCGGGAAATGTGGCCGGGCTCATGCGTTCGGAAGCCTTTCGGGCGGGCCTCTTCCAGCCCCAGGACCCCACCGCCATGAAGGCAGTCGAGCACATGGACCTGGCCCCGGGACAGACCGTCGTGGACCTGTGCGCCGGCGCGGGTACCAAGGCGACCCAGATGGCCGAAATCATGAAGGATCGCGGCCTGATCTTGGCCTCGGATAAGGAAACCGGCCGGCTCGACCAGCTCAGGGCCAACTGCGAACGGCTGGGGGTGACGGCGATTCGGGTCGTCCCATCGGATGCGATCGAGGCGGCCGTGGCCGGGCTGGACCGGCTGGACTGGATCCTGATCGATGCCCCATGCAGCAACACCGGCGTGCTGGCCCGCCGCCCGGAGGCTCGCTACCGCGTGGATGCCCGCACCCTGGAAGGACTGGCAGCCATCCAGCTTGGGCTGCTCAACCTGGCGGCGAGACTGGCCCGGCCGGGTACGCGCCTGCTGTACAGCACGTGCAGCCTGGAGCCTGAGGAAAACGAAAAAGTAGCGGCGGCCTTTGCCAGGGAGCACTCCGACTGGGTCATGACCGGCAGCGAACTGACGCTCCCCTGCTCGGACGGCCCCCCGGCCACCTGGCATGACGGCGGCTATTGGTGCTCATGGGCTCGAACCTGATTGCGTACGGGGCGCCTTGCCGGCGGCCCGAACCGGGAGCGGCGCTAAACTTCACGGCCTCGCAAGCCGATCTTGCCGAAGATGGATGCGTGGATCGTGACGTTGCTGATCCTCAGTCTGGGGGCGGGGGTCTTTCTGCGCCTGGTCGCCAAGGAAAAGCACCGCCGGGAACGCCATCTCCAGATTCGCTTGGAGGAGCAGCTTCAAAAGCTCCAGGAAGAAAACGAAGCCCGGCCAGTGGAATTGTCCCAACAGCAGGCGGACACCGGGAAGGCCGCTACGGCTGAGCCGGAGCCGGAGCCCGCGTTGACTTCCGCTGATTAGCCGTATATTTTGACATCGCCAGGGACCGGTAACGGTGCGTCCTCAAACCCGCGTGGCGCCGACAAACCCATGTAACGCCGGCGTTTCGCCGATGAATCATTCGGGGTTTTGAACGCACATGAGTCGTCCGCGGTAGGAGCGCGCGCATGTCTGACCTTCGCCATCAATCGACCCACCGTCTGTCATTTTTCGCCACCCTGCTGGCAACCCTCATCGGGGTAATACTGGTGATTGTGGGCGTGTGCCTGATGATGCGTCCCGGACAGACCGGGCAGGGAGCGACGTTGATCGCTTCGGGCCTGGTCCTGAGTTGCTTCGCATTGCTCTCTTATGCCGCCCTCGGAGTGATTCTCAAGGCGGAGTCCAACATCAACCGCATTCACGGGCTCACCCTGGACATCCTGGACGCGTTGAAGCGGTTCGAGCCGCAGATCAAGGTCATCGCCGACAACAGCCAGATCTCCGACGCCGCCCGCTCGATCACCAACCGCGCCCGCGAGAGCGAGGCCCTGCGCCAGGCCATCCGCGAAGAGATGTACAGCGGCAACTGGGAGGCCGCGCATTACCTGGTCGATCAGATGGAACGCCGGTTCGGCTACAAGCTCGAAGCCCAGAAGCTGCTCGATGAGATGAACCAGTTCCGCGAGATGACCATCGAGGACAAGATCACCCAGGCCCTGTCCTACATCGAAAAGTTGATGAACGAGCACAACTGGCTGCGCGCCCGCCAGGAATCGGAGCGGCTCATGCGGCTCTTTCCCCGCAACGAGCGGGTGGCCCGCCTGCCGGCCGAGTTGAACCGCCGCCGCGAACTGCACAAGCAGGAACTGCTGGCCCGCTGGAAGGAAGTGGTTCAACGCGCGGAGGTCGACGAGGGCATCGCGATTCTGACGCAACTCGATCAGTACCTCACGCCGGACGAGGCCCAGTCGCTTCGCGATTCGGCCCGAGACGTGTTCAAGGCCCGGCTGCTCAATCTCGGCGTGCAGTTCAGCCTGGCCGTTCAGGAGTCCCGCTGGCGGGATGCCCTGGAGGTGGGCCTGCAGATCCGGCAGGAGTTCCCCAACAGCCGGATGGCCCAGGAAGTCACGGAAAAGCTCGACGTGCTGCGCGTCCGCGCGGGGTTCGTCGCCGACGCCGAGATCGTGCAAGTCAATCCGCAGGCGGGGTCCAGTACCGGCCGGAGCAAGGCCTGAAAAACCCGCGTCCCAGAACCTACCCCCACCGCCGCCCCATGAGCTACGGCTCGTGCGCCTTCTCGTGTACGCTTGGGGTCTCCCTGTGTGCAACGGCTCTTGAGCCGTGATGGGACAACCCAGGCGTTCTCCACCATCGTTCGGCACGATCTCAGGCGGGGCGTCTGTGCCGCGCGGTCCAGTGATACGGCTTCCATCGCAATTTTGGGGGCTGCGTGGTTGTCACTCTCCAAGCTGCTGGTCATCTGAATCTTCGTGCCCCCACCTCTGCAAGAGACGGGGCACCCAACGGCTGTTCCCTCCCCAAAAAGAACCGCGGCCCACAGGCCGCGGTTCAGTAAGCACGCTTCATTTCAGGCAGCGCCGACGCCTTACAACCCCGCGCTGAAGTCATCCTCCTCGTCGCTGGGGGGCGGAGGTGCAACCGGCTTGGGTGCGGATGGGGCCTCCATCGGAGGGGGAGTCGCGGGACCGGCCTCCGGATAGGATTCCTGGCGTCGCGGCTCGTCCCGACGACGCTCCTCGCGCGGACCGCCCCGTCGATCACCGCGCCGGCCGCGATCATCGCCCCGGCCTCCCCGGTCCCCGCGACGGCCTTCGCGTTCATGTCGACCACCGCCGCGCGGACCGCGCTCGCCGCGCGGCTGGACCGGCCGGGGAACCGGCGAGAAGGTGCTCCCCTCGCGCTCGGGGCGTCCGTGCCGCCCGGCCGCCTCCCGCCTCAGGTCGGCGATCAGCGAGTTGTAGTCGCTGAAGGCATCTTCCTCGTCGCGATTGGCAGAGACGACCGATTCTTCTTCATCAGGCGCATCCGCTTCGGGCGGGGTGGCCGCAGCCGCCGGCTCTGCCGTCCGTGCCGCGGGCGGATACGCGCTGCCGGCCTGCTCCTCGATCAGGTGGGTGATGTCGTCGTCGCCGAAATCATCGTACACCGGCGGCTTGTACCCGGGCGTCTTGGACCGCTCGAGCTCCGCCTCGTAGGCTTTCACCACCGCCGCCTGAATTCGCTCCCGGCAGGCCGCATTGATCGGGTGGGCGACGTCGGCATGGAGCTTGGCCCGTCCCATGGCGTCCTTGGGGGCCCGGTTCTCGTTGAGCTTGAGTCCGCAATCATTGCAATACTTGGCCCGCAGGTGATTCTTGCAGCCGCATCGTGGGCAACGATCGGCCAGCTTCCGCGACGGCATGGCCACAAAGGGCCCGGATACGCCGTCGATGATCTTCAGATCACGGATGACAAAATCCCCGTCCAAGGTAATGCTGCAAAACGCACGCAGACGCTCACTGGAATCTTCCACCAGCTTGATCCGAACTTCACTGATCTCCATGGATGTGTTCTCCCTTGCGTGGGCATTAAACGATGAGGACTATCCTCGCGGCAGGTTTCGGTTCTCCAACTCGTATCGAATCCCAGGTGTCTCCACTCGCGTCCTCTATTCTCGCGCGGCCGTCTGGGCCTCGGCCCGCACGATGGGCCGGACAACGCCGGCCCGCAATCCAAGTTCTCGCGCCACCATGTCCACCATCCGCTCGGCCTCGTCCCGGCTGTCGAAGGCCGTAAACAGCGTCGAGCCGCTTCCCGAGACGCGCACGGGCCGGCTCGCCATTGCGGTCAGTCGCCGCACCAACTCTCCTAAAACCGGACAGACCTCCAGGGCCGGCTCTTCCAGCATGTTGAAGGTCCACTCCATCCACTGGACCGCGCCGGAGGGTGTCTTCGCGAACTGCTCGGGAGAAAGGACGCCGGGCTCGCTTTCCCCCGGATGACCTGCCCCTGAAGCCGGTCCAGACGATCGTTCTCCGGCAGGCCGCCAGGCCTTGTACACCGCGGCGGTGGAGACGGGGATGCCGGGAAATACCAGCACCACCCAGCCCTGCCACCCCAGCCGGGCCGGCCGGATCCGCTCCCCACGACCGGTCATGATAACCGCGCCGCCGTGCAGGAAAAGCGGCACGTCGCTGCCCAGCTCGGCAGCCACCTCCGCCAGCCGCCACACGGGCCAGTCCAGACGCCATAAACGGTTCAGCGCCGTTAATGTTGAAGCCGCGTTGGAACTTCCCCCGCCCAGGCCGCCCCCTACCGGTATCCGCTTGGTCAGGCGACACTCAACGCCCCCGGAAACCCTGCTGACTTCAGCCAACCGACGAGCCGCCCTGATGATGAGGTTGTTCTCATCCACCGGAACGTCCGGCACGTCGCAAAACAGGCGCACCCCGGCCTCGCCCGCCGCCGAAAAGCTCAGGTCGTCGTACAACGACACCGGCGAAACCAGCGATTCAATATCGTGATAGCCGTCCGACCGCCGGCCCAACACCCGCAGGGTCCAGTTAATCTTGGCCGGCGCCCGCATGGTGAGGACCCCATCAGCGCGATCCTCACCCGTTATGTTATATCCACAATGCAACATTAGAGGTGAACAACGATGTTCCATCCCAGCATGCATCTCAAGTTGCGATCCAGAGCCGACCCGAACTCGGCGAACGGCAATTGTACTGACTGGCCCCTGCCTGTCAAGCTTGCAGGCCACCCGTGCAGCACCGCTGAAGCGGCAGAGCTTCGCGGGCGGGCGCGGGCCGGCGAAAATGCCGTCCGGATCAGGCTCGCTAATGCCCCGCCACCGCAAACCATGCAGGCTGCCTCCGGCTCTACGCGGTAAACAGCTTCAGCGATCTTCTCCTTCGCATTCACGATCTTGACGGATCGAAGCGCAAGGCTTAAGAACCGCTCTCGACAGCTCTCTATTATGTGGAGGTTCCACGTGTTCAACCACTCGTTGAGGCTCAATTTTTCACGCTTATCGGTCTTGCTCGCCGCCTCGGCCGCGCTGGCCCAGTCGCCGCCGGCAGGGCCCAACGTGGTGCTGATCATCGCCGATGATCTTGGATACGCCGAGACCGGCTGCTATGGCCAGAAAAAAATTCGCACGCCCCACATCGACCGGCTGGCGGCCGAGGGGTTGCGCTTCACGCAATTCTACAGCGGCAGCCCGGTGTGCGCGCCCACCCGCTGCACGCTGATGACCGGCCAACACACCGGCCATGCCGAGATCCGCGCCAACCGCGAGATCCAACCCGAAGGCCAGCATCCCATCAGCGCCGGCGCAATCACCCTCGCCGAGGCCCTTCAAGCCCGCGGCTATGCCACCGCCGGAATCGGCAAGTGGGGCCTTGGCCCGCCGGGCTCCCATGGGGCTCCTGAGAAGCAGGGCTTCGACCTGTTCTTCGGGTACAACTGCCAGCGGGCGGCCCACAACTACTACCCCACCTACCTGTGGGAGAATGACCGGAAGATCCCGCTTAACAACCCCGAATTTCCCTCCCGTCAGGAATTCCCGGCCGATGCCGACCCCAATGATCCCGCCGCCTACCAACGCTACCGGGGTAACGAGTATGCCCCCGACCTGATGGTCGCCCGCGGCCTGGAATTCATCCGCGCCAACCGCGAACGGCCGTTCTTCCTCTACGTGGCCCTGCCCATTCCGCACATGGCCCTGCAGGTACCCGAAGATTCGCTCAAGGAGTACGCGGGCGCCTTCCCGGAGACGCCTTATCTGGGCGGCAAAGGCTACCTGCCCCACCGCACGCCCCGGGCCGCCTATGCCGCGATGGTCTCGCGGCTCGATCGCTACGTCGGCCAGATCGTGGGCCTGCTCCAGGAGCTTCAACTCGAAGAGCGGACGCTGGTCTTGTTCACCTCTGACAACGGCCCGACACATAACGGCGGAACCGATTCGGCGTTCTTCAACAGTACCGGCCCGCTGCGCGGCTTGAAGGGCAGCGTCTATGAAGGCGGCGTACGCGTGCCGCTGATTGCCCGCTGGCCGGGACGGATTACGGCCGGCAAGGTTACCGAGCACGTTGCGGCCATGTGGGACATGCTGCCGACGCTCTGTGAAATCACCGGCGCCGAAACGCCGCCGGGCATCGATGGAATCAGCTTCGCGCCCACCCTGCTGGGCAAGGGCGGGCAGAAGGAACACGAGTACCTCTACTGGGAATATCCCGGCGGTGGCGGTCAGCAGGCAGTGCGCGTTGGCAACTTCAAGGCCGTGCGACAGAATCTGCTCCGTGGCCAGAAACGGACCGAGTTGTACAACCTCGAAAACGACGTCGGCGAGCAACACGACATCGCCGCCGACCATCCGGAGGTGGTCAAGCGCATGGAGCGGATCATGCGCGAAGCGCGCCGGCCGTCGGCGGTGTTCGAATTCGCGCCGTTGGACAAAGAGGCGAGTTAACTGGAAATCAAACAGCGTCCGGCATGTTCACCCGCGGCCGCGCAGCCGAGTGGTATTCAAAAGGTCACAGGGGGCCGCGTGTGAACATGCCACCCCGGCTGTGAAACCGGGTGGTATTCGCAGGGTCGTCGGAGGCCACGGGTGAAGATCGCACCCAGCAGCCCAAACAGGAGTGCGAGCATATTTGCCCCGAAGGGGCATCAAGAGAGTAGCCACGGGTGGAGCGAAGCGGAACCCGTGGTTCAGGGCCCGCCCAATCTTTCCTGCCGCCCCGGCAGGGGCGGCGTGAGCCTCCGCACGAGCCTCACCCGCCCCTGCCGGGGCCGCGTGTGAACATGGCACCCGGCGGGGAGAATAACCAATGTCCAAATCCCAATGTCTAAAGAATGACCGATGACGAAATCCGAATGCGGCCAGCGGCCTGGTAAGCTCTTGCTCCCCCTGGCGCAGATGGCCGCCACCGAGTGCCGGCTTGACGCATGGCTTTTCCGGCCGTATGAACGCCGCTGGTGGATTCGTCCACACGTATGGTGAGCGTCTTTGGCGCGGGTGCCATGCCAACGGGCCTGTACTCGGGCGGGTGGGCATGTTGAAGTCAAACAGCGTCCGGCATGTTCACCCGCGGCCACGCAGCCGAGTGGCGTTCAAAGGGTCACCGGGGGCCGCGTGTGAACATGGCACCCCGGTTCCCGGTGGAAGGAAGAACGGCCGGTACGGAGCCCGGCCGGTACAGATTGTGAATGAGACAACGGCCGGTGCGGAGCCGGGCCGTTGCGAATTGTGAAAGGCAGAACCGCCGGCGTGGAGACCGGCCAGTACAAATGGTGGAGTCACGATATGAAACGTCCTCTCGCGATCACGTTGCTTGCATGTCTTCTCATCCCGGTGATGGCCAACGGCGCCGATCCCGCCTTTACCCGCGAGGAGGACGTGATCTACGGCCGGAAGTACGGCACCGCCCTGACCCTGGACGTGTTTACACCCAAGGCCAACGCCAACGGTGCGGCGGTGGTCGCGGTCATGAGCGGCGGCTGGTTCTCCGCCCACGAGATGATTTCGCCCCCCACCTTCAGCGAGTTTCTCAACCGCGGCTACACCGTCTTCGCCGTCGTGCATGGCAGCAATCCCAAGTACACCATCCCCGAAGCGATGGAAGACATGCACCGCTCCATCCGCTTCATCCGCCACCACGCGAAGCGGTTCAACATTGACCCTGAGCGCATCGCCATCTACGGCGGTTCCGCGGGCGGGCACATCTCGCTGATGATCGGCACCTCCGGCAAGGAGGGCGATCCCAAGGCCAAGGACCCCGTGGACCAGGCCTCCAGCCGGGTGCAGGCGGTCGCGTGCTGGTTCCCGCCGACGGATTTCCTCAACTACGGCGAGCAGGGACGAACCGCTCCGGCGGCGCTCGAAAAAGAACTGTCCATGTTCAAAGCGCCGTTCGACTTCACCGAGCTGGTCATGGACACGCCGCCGTTCGGCAAGCGTTTCGTGCTTATCACCGACGAAAAGAAGCGGCTGGAGATCTGCAAGGAGATATCGCCCGTCACGCATGTGTCGGCGGACGATCCGCCGACGCTGATCATTCACGGCGAGGCTGACAAGCTGGTGCCGATCCAGCAGTCGGAGGTGATGCTGGAGAAGCTCAAGGCGGCGGGCGTCACCGCCGAGTTGATCCGCCGGCCGGGGGCGGGCCATGGCTGGGCTGGAATCGAGAAAGACCTCAAGCTGTTCGCGGACTGGTTCGACCGGCACCTCACCCGGCCGGCGACGCCCGCTAAGCGCTCGGAGTGAAATCCAAAATCCCGTAAGCTGTAACGGATGATGGGCAAAGCCCGTGTACGGCGTTTTCGTGATTCTCTGACAGGGAGCCCCTCATAATGAACCTCGCCCCCCTCCTGATTCTCGCCCTGGGCGGGCTTGGCGCAGAGTCCGCCAGTGCCGTGAGGTCAGCAGAGCCCGTGCACATCGGCTCCCGCCTGGAGCCTTTTGTCGATGCGTATCTCATCGAGCGGATGGAGGGAACCGCGTTCAAGCTGCACACCCCTGTCGATGCCGGCCAGGCTTTCGCCTTCGACAAGCCGTGGGAAGGGCCGTTCAGCGCCTATGTGACCGTCCTCCGCGACGGCCAGCGCTACCGGGCATACTATCGAGGCGCCCCCGTTTCCAACCATGAGGGCCACGAACCCGAGGTTACCTGCGTGGCTGAATCGACGGACGGCATCCGTTGGACCAAGCCGGAGCTGGGCCTGTTCGAAGTGCGCGGCCAGCGGGCCGGCAACGTCGTCCTGGCCGGCGACCCGCCTTTCTCCCACAACTTCGCGCCGTTCGTCGACACCCGCCCGGGCGTGCCTGCCGCGGAGCGGTACAAGGCCCTGGCCGGCATCGGCCAAACCGGACTGAAGGCATTTGTGTCCGCCGACGGTCTGCGCTGGCGGCCTCTGCGCGACGAGCCGGTGCTGCGCCACGACAGATCCTCGTTCGACTCCCAGAACGTGGCCTTCTGGTCTGAACACGAAGGCTGCTACGTCTGCTATTTCCGCACCTGGCATGAAAGGATCCGGCGCATTTCCCGGTCCACCTCTAAAGACTTCCTGAACTGGACCGAGCCCGTCCGGATGGAATACGGCGACGCCCCCATTGAACACCTGTACACTAACCAGACGCATCCCTATTTCCGCGCCCCCCACATCTATGTCGCCATCGCCGCGCGCTTCATGCCCGGCCGGCAGGTGCTCACTGAACAGCAGGCCCGGACCGTTGGCGTGGACCTCAAATACTTCAAGGATTGCTCGGATGCGGTGCTGCTGACCACGCGCGGCGGCAATCGCTACGACCGCGTCTGCCTCGAAGGCTTCATCCGTCCCGGCGTCGGCCTGGAAAACTGGACCTCGCGAACCAATTACCCCGCCTGGGGCGTCGTACCGACCGGGCCGGCGGAGATGTCGCTCTATGTTCAGCACGCCTACGGCCAGCCGCGCCACGAGCTTCGCCGATACGTCCTGCGCACGGACGGCTTTGTTTCCGTGAATGCCCCCGCCCGCGGAGGAGAAATGGTCACCCGACCAATCGTTTTTACCGGGCGGGAACTGGTCGCGAACTTCGCCACCTCCGCCGCGGGCGAGATCCGCGTGGAGATCCAGGACCCTTCCGGCTCGCCGCTGCCAGGCTTTGCCCTCGACGACGCGATCATGCTGATCGGCAATGAGATCGAGCGGACGGTTTCCTGGAAAGCGGGATCCGACGTGTCGCGACTGGCCGGCCGGCCGGTGCGGCTGCGCTTCGTAATGAAGGACGCGGACCTGTACTCACTGCGATTCAAGGCGGGTGAGTCACAGTGAAACGACAGGCCGCACAGCCATCTAGAGCAACACGATCGTAATCCCCTCGTTGTAGCAGTTCAGATCCGGGTCGCGGGCCAGCTCGGGGCAGGCGTCCAGCACCCGGCGGGCAACCGGATCGAACAGATCCCACTTCTCGCCGGCCACAAAGGCCTGGATGGTTCCCTCTTTCTGACGCTTGCGAAGCGATCGGCGAACGGCCTCGCGCAGAGCGCCCCCCTGGCCGGTGGAGCCGTAGCCGTGAATGATTTTCATGGTCACCGCGCCGGCCGCACGGGCCTTGCCGATCTGGTCGGCGAGGCGTCTGCGGGCCTCCTCTACACTCGGAAAGCCACTCTTGAGATGGACAACGTAAAGCGCGGCGGGCATGTGACCTTCCAGCCCCCCTCCATCAACGGCATTCGGGTGGGGCCATCCATCACTTGTGGAGATCTTTTTTGTTTCCGCTAAGCCGGTTATCGGCGGCAATGACCGGCGTTGCCCCGTCCCAGGACGAAATGCCGAAGGCATTATTCCGGCACGTGTTCCGGCTCAGCGCCGGGTGCGTACCCTGGCCATACGCGCCGATCCCGCAGTTGCCGTTATTATCGCACACGTTGCCGCGCGCGTCACCCCCGGCCCCGTCGTGAAAGGCGATGCCATGCACGGTATTGGCCACGCAGTGGTTGTCCGATAATTGGATGGTGGTCTTGCCCATCACCACGATGCCGGCGTTCTGGTTTCGCCAGCAGGAATTGCCTTCCGCCTCGCCGGCCGCCCCGTTCGCGAAGACAATGCCGAAAAGCTTGTTGGCGTTGGCCTGGTTGTGCCGAAGCGTGGCGCTGGTGCCCGCGCCGTCAACCTCGATGCCCGTCCGGTTGGCTTCACAGACATTTCGCTCGGCGGTGGCCCGGGCTCCTTCAACAATGCGGATGCCGGTCCCGGATTGCGCGCCCTGCGAACCGTCGGGGGCGCCGGAATTATTCCGACACTTGTTTTCCAGCAGGCGAACGTCGGTCCCCGCTTCCCGCACGTGAATGCCCACCCCTTTGTTGCGCTCGCAGATGTTGGCCCGGTACTCGCCCCGGGCCTCGCCGGCCACGTAGATCCCGTCCGCGTCGTTGTCACGGCAGACATTCGATACCAGCAGCGGGGTAGTCCCCCGCCCCGTGACGCAGATGGCGTGCGTGCCGCTGCGCTCGCAGACGTTGATCTCAGCCAGCCCCCGCGAGCCCGCCCAGAAGGCAATCCCGCCGTGAAGGTTGCTCTGACAGATATTGCGCCGCAGCTCCGGCCGGCTGTCCTCACCCTGGCTGAACACCCCGGTATCGCAGCCCCGGAAGATGCACTCGCTGATCTGCAGCGACGATGCGATCATGGCCACGCCATCGGGCAATTGCTCCTTATCCGGCAGCACCCGGGGACGCAGCTCGGCGCGCTCGATCCGGCCGTCATGTTCGACTTCCACCCGAACCGTCCCGCCGTCCCCGGCCTGGACAGCACAGGCAGTCAGCAGGTAGCTGCACTGGCCAACCGGCCGGCCGTTCACGCGGCTGACCCGCCCGCCGCGGATGCCCGCCGCCTCGGCCGGTCCACCAGGAACAACCTCCTTTATCCACACACCGCCCGCGCGAACCTCCAGCTTCATCCCCAGGCTCAGCATGCGCCCCGGCGCGGAGTACGGGCCTTCGAAGGTCAGTTTTTCAATGGCCCCGGAGGGACAGTCCACCGCGATCAAGGCGGCCGGCATGTCCACGGCCGGGTGAATGATGCAACGCTTCGCATCCTCGCCGCGCAGCGTCACGCCGGAGCGAAACCAGATCGTCTCGCGATAGGTGCCGGGTTTCACCACGATGACCGAGCCGGCCGGCGCATCGCGCATGGCATCGCTGATCCGGCGATAGACCGCCGAACCGTCCGCCGCGACAATGCGCGTCAGGCCTCCCCGTCCAGCGTTCCGCGGCGCCGCTTCGGCGGCTTGAGCCCACGCCAGGGAGGGAACCATCACCAGCCAGACGGACAGGAGAATCCAGGTAAGAGCAGGGACTGGCGGTCGCATGCAAGCTCTCCCGCACTCCCCCTCGACAGGGAAACCATGCCGCCCCAACGGCGTATGGTCAGCGCATGCTAGCTGCCGCCCCAAACGCCCGCAAAAACGGGCATGTTTTGCAGGTGTGCCCGCCTCATCCGCAATCCGGAATCGGCAACCGAAAGCGCCCGGCTCAGGCTTTCACGACGTTCTTCTTCGGCCCCTTCACCTGGGCCGTCGCGTTGCGCGTGTCCACCACCAGTTTCGCGTTCTTGACGATCATGGCGTAGTCGTAGCAGGAGTGATCCGTTGAGATCAGCACGCAATCGTACTTCTTCAACGAGGCCGGCGTAAGCGGCACCGACTTCATCCGCAGATCATGCTCGCGCTGCTTGTGCGTGCTGGGCACGTGCGGATCGTTGTAATCCACCTTCGCGCCTTTGGCCTTCAACAGTTCAATCAACTCGATGGAGGGCGACTCGCGGATATCGTCCACGTCCTTCTTGTAGGCCAGGCCCAGCACGAGCACCTTGGCCCCCTTGAGGGCCTTCTTGTGCTCATTGAGCGCGGCGGACACGTGCTCCACCACGTACTCCGGCATGCTGGTGTTGATCTCGCCGGCCAGCTCGATAAAGCGCGTGGGCATGCCATATTCGCGAGCCTTCCAGGTCAAATAGAAGGGGTCGATGGGGATACAGTGCCCACCCAACCCCGGACCGGGGTAGAACGCCTGGAAGCCGAACGGCTTGGTCTTGGCGGCGTTGATGACCTCCCACACGTCAATGCCCATCCGCTCAAAGACCATCTTCAGCTCGTTCACCATGGCGATGTTCACGCAACGGTAGACGTTCTCGACGATCTTGGCGGCCTCGGCCACCTCGCAGCTCGAAACCGGAACCACCGCCTTGATGGCTTTGCTGTACAGGGCGACGGCCAGCCGCATGCTTCGGGGCTCCAGTCCGCCGACCACCTTGGGAATCGTCTCGGTAGTGAAGTCCTTCCGGCCGGGATCCTCCCGCTCCGGCGAAAAGGCCAGGAAAAAGTCCTTGCCCGCCTTCAGGCCGCTCCGCTCGATGATCGGCTTGACCACCTCGCGGGTGGTGCCCGGGTAGGTGGTGCTCTCCAAAACAACGAGCTGATCCCTGCGGATCTGCCCGGCGATCGTTTCCGCCGTCTTAATCACGTAAGTCATGTCTGGATCACGGGTTTTGGACAGCGGGGTGGGGACGCAAATGATGATCGCATCGCCCTTCTTGAGGTCCGCAGGGTTGGACGTGGCCACGAAACGGCCCTTGGCCCGCATCTCAGCAATGAAGCTGCTGGGAATGTGCTGGATGTAACTCTGACCAGCGTTCAGCTTCTTGACTTTCTCTTTGTCGACATCGTACCCAATAACCGACAAGCCCCCCCGGGCAAAGCTGCGGGCCAGCGGCATACCCACATAGCCCATCCCCATAACCACGACGCGCGCCGCCCCAGACTGTATTTTATCAAGCAAATGATTATCCGACACAAATGACTCCTTCTAAGACGCCCGTTCCCCTTGCAGATTCGATAATTTTATGAAGCGACTCAGCATTGACAAGCTGAACCGAACTTTCGCACCATATCGCACGATTAATACTTATGTCGGCAGCAGCAGGCTCATGGTACAATCGCCTCTTTCAAGTGTTCTGCCGCACTGGAGGGCTGAATGAAGATTCCATTGTCAAGTCCGGATATTTCGCAGGCGGAACGCGATGCGGTTGCTGAGGTAATGCTGACTTCTCAGCTCTCCCTGGGGCCCCGGCTGCCCGAGTTCGAGCGACTGTTGAGCGAATACGTGGGCGTACGCTACGCCGTGGCCGTCAACAGCGGCACCAGCGCCCTGCACCTTTGCATCCGGGCCATGGGCATCGGCCCGGGCGACGAGGTCATCACGACCTCCTTCTCTTTTATTGCCACCGCCAACTGCATCCTCATGGAGGGGGCCCGGCCGGTCTTTGTGGATATCGACCCGGAGACCTGGAATATCGACCCGGCCAAGATCGAGGCCGCCATCACCCCCCGGGCCCGGGCCATCCTGCCGGTGCACGTGTTCGGCCTGCCGCCGGACATGGACGCCATCCTGGCCATCGCCCGCAAGCACAACCTGCGCGTACTGGAGGATTCCTGCGAGGCCCTGGGGGCGACCTACAAAGGCCGGCGGGCGGGTTCGCTGTGCGATGCCGGCGTCTTCGGCTTCTACCCCAACAAACAGATCACCACCGGCGAGGGCGGAATGATCGTCACCAATGACGAGACGATTTACCGTCTGGCCACTTCCATGCGCAACCAAGGCCGCGGCGTCAACAGCGGCTGGCTGGCTCACGAGCGCCTCGGATACAACTTCCGCTTGAGCGATATCAACTGCGCCCTGGGCATCGCCCAGATGAAGCGCATCGACGAGATCCTGGCCCATCGGGCCCAGGTGGCCAAGTGGTACCACGAGCGGCTGGGCGATGAGAAGCGCATCTCGCTTCAGCGGGTTCCGTCCGACCGCACGATCAGCCATTTTGTGATGGTGGCCCGGCTGTCCGACGATTACACCCGCGAGGACCGCGACTGCATCATGGAAGGCCTGCGGGCGAAGGAAATCGGCACCAACAACTATTTCTCGCCCATCCACCTGCAGCCGTTCTACGCGGAGCAAGGGTGGAAGCGCGGCGACCTGCCGGTATGCGAGGCGCTGTCGGATCGGACGATCGCTCTGCCGTTCCACGGACTGCTGACCGAGCAGGAAGTGGATACGGTGTGCCGGGAGTTCCGGGCGCTGCTGAGCCGGCCGTACCGGGCGTAGGTTGCGGGCTCGCCCGCAACCGGAGGGTTCAGGGTTCGGGGTTCAGGGTTCAGAGAGTCTTGCCAAGAGAACAGGGAATCTTGCGATATCCTCGAAAAAATGCAGATGATGGGTCAGCTCAGTAGACTCGACATTGCGGCATGCCCTGTGTTGGCTATAATCAAGATGCCATGAGAGCCATCAGAGCCGTCATCGACGATGGGAAAGTGACGCTGCTTGAGCCGGCAGATCTCTCCGGCCGGCATGAGGTTCTCATTGTGGTCAACGACGCGGAAGCCACGACTGGGGATCAGGAATGGGGGCGGATCCTGCGCGACCAGAAGGCCCGCCCCGCGTTCGATGAGTTTCTGTGCGCGGCCGATGGGGAAATCGCCGCCGGAAAGACCGAACCGCTGGATCCTGATCGCCTGTGACTTCACATACGACACGCACCTTCCGACGGTTATTTGACCAATTGCCCTTTGATATACAGGAACGAGCCAGAAAGGCATTCCGCCAGTTCCTCGCCGATCCGAGCCACCCTTCGCTCTCCTTTGAGCGCCTCGTCTCCCACCCCGATCTCTGGGCAGCACGAATCTCCGCCGATTACCGGGCTGTATGCAAAGTGGTGGGCGGCACAGCATACTGGCTATGGATTGGCTCCCACAGGGACTTTGACCGGCAGTTCCCCAGAGGTTGACGCTCGCAGGTCAGGTCAGCAGCCCCGGCGCGAATGACGATGGCACTCACGGATAGATCAACGCATCCGTATCCGCCTGCGGCGTCAGGTTCGGTAACAGACGGCTGGGGGCTGTTCCAAAGATGGCCTCCGCCTCCGTGGCGTCCGGGCGTGGCCATTGGGTATAGATGTTGTCGTCCTTCGGACCCGCCAGCGGCTTGTTGGCCCACTCCACGCGTCCATCGACGAACAGGATATTCTGGCCTTCGCCTTTTCCAATCCCACCGTGATTGGGAGAGTTCCATGGCCGCCAGTCGTCAGGGCTGGATTTTGCGCTGAGCCCGGCCGGCGGTCTGGGTGGAGCCGATGCTCCGCTTTCAGCAGCTATACCAAACGGCCCTTTATCGGCCGCCAGCACGCATCGCGGATCCCCCTGGTAGCCGGGCCGGCCGTAACGGCCGTAGGGCACTTGATAGCCGTAACTGACCTGCTTATACCATGCGCCGCTCTGAGGCTGTGCCGCGGCCTTTGGTACGTCACCTGACCCGAAGTCCCAATAATCCATTGGGTAATCTTCTTCGTTCTTCTGATCCCCAGCTTCCGAACAAATGAATGAAGCCGGCATCACGCTGCCCATTCGGACGAGCGTCCAAAGGTTTCGCGTAGTGGAGATCTCCCGCCCGTCAGGCCCATCCACTTCCGACGTTTCACCAGCTTTGGGCTGGTTTGCCACGCCCCGTTTGGAGCCGATCCGCCCAACGTAGTTCACCTGCCCGGTGGCTGTGGCGACCTGCTCCGGCCAGTGAGCGGCAATGGGCAACCCCTGGTTACCATCAACGGCATAGATAGACAACCCCTTCGCGATGCCACTCAAATTGGCGGCGCAGACTGTGCGACTGCTCAGCACGTGTACACGGACAATTGCCGGATGTAGAACGGCCGCGATCATCAACAGGGCTGCCGCGCCACCGCAACACCAGAGCAGAATCCACCAAAGCGTCCAACGATCTCCTCGTGGCACTTCGATCCGGCCCGAGTACGGGATCACCTGCGGCGCCACCGGCATAGGCACCGTCTCGCCCGGCGCCGGGGCCATCATGGCCGTGGCACACCTCGGGCACTCGACGGGTTGCCCCGCGCGATCATCCGCGATTTCAATACCGTTGCCGCAGGCCGGACAGCGAAATTGGATGGACATGTTTCAGCCTCCTGGCGTCTTCTCTGCCGCATAGTCAGTGCGGTTTTCAGTACACCAGTTTCATGCCGAAGCAGGCGGGTAAGAGCCTATCACTTTACAATTCAGGCGGGTAAGATGTCCCACCCACAGTTGAGGCGGGCAGGATGCCCGCCCTCCAGAGGGGCGGCCGCCGTGGTCGGGGGGCGGGCATCTTGTCCGCCTGATGGGCCGAACAGCCGGTACGGAGCCCGGTCGCTACATGAGGCGAACGGCCGGTACGGAGCCCGGCCGCTACAGAGGCTGGTTAGAACTCCACGATCTCCACGGTCGCGCCCGCCTCGTCCGCGCGGGCGATGACCGCCCCGGCCGCCAAGCCGACGAACAGCCCGTGCCCCACCAGGCCGGGGATGGCGTTCAGCTCGGCATCGAGCCTGGCCGGATCATCGATGCCGTCAAACTGCACGTCCACGATGGGGTTGCCCAGATCGGAGATGACCGGGCCGAGTTTGCCGCCGCTGGTTCGCATGACCGGCCGGCCGCCCAATTCGCGAAACCGCCTCATCGCCGAGGCCAGTGCCGGCGTGACTACCTCGGCCACCACCGGATGCTTCCGGCCAAGATGCTCCACCCATTTTGAGCCGTCCGCCACCACCAGGTATCGCCGGGCCATCGAAGCGATGATCTTCTCAATGACCTGCGCTCCCCCGGCCCCCTTGAGATGGTTACCGGCCGGGTCGATCTCATCCGCGCCGTCGAGGGCCATATCCAGCTCGCTGACATCCATGGCCTCGCGGATGGGGATGCCGCACTCGATGGCCAGCGCGCGGGCCTGATACGACGTGGGCACCCCGACGATCCTGAGCCCAGAGTCGCGAACCCGCTCGCCCAGCCGGCGCAGGACATGCACCAGCGTGGAGCCGGAGCCCAGGCCCACGAGCATGCCGTCAGCCACCAAGTCAGCGGCGGCGTAGGCGGCGGCTTTTTTGAGATCGTCGCTGGTCATGATGACAAGCTGGCGGTTCACAACAGCCTCAGCCGCGGCTGAAGCCAACAGAAGGAGAGGATCGAAGGGAGTCAAAGGGGCGACTCCCATCAGTCTCTAAAGAGCCCGGCCTAAGCGCCCGCCTTCTGGAAAAAGCTCCATGGATGGGCTCAAGAGAGGCAGAGTCGCCCTCTCAAACCTTCCCACAAATCATCTGAGAGTGTCGCCCCATCGGCACCTCTCACTTCTCACTTCGCGCAGCGCCTACTCAAATCTCCACCGGCTTCCCGGTGAGAATGCTCTTCTTCTCGGCCAGAGCCAAAGCCACCGCATCCCGGCTCTCCTGCGGCGTGCTGATCGTCGGGTTACGGCCTTGTTCGATGCAGTCCAGCATGTGCTGGATCTCGCCGAAATACCCGTCGCCGGCCGGCAGTTCAACCTTCTGAGCCTCGTCCTTGCCCTGGAACAGGGTCAACGGCGTGTTGGGATTCAGATCGAATATCAGCGCCGCCTTCTCAAACACGGCCGTATAGCCCATGTTGAACCCATAGCTGGCCGGCATGTCCCAGGCGCCGATCAGTTGCGTCACGCGCGAACTGCCCGGGTAGAACCACTGGGCATGGACGCGGTCCATGCCCCCGCCGGTGCCCTGGCAACCCTGGGCCACCACAAAGGCCGGCTTGCCGAACAGATGCAGAGCAAAATCCACATCATGCACGTGCAGGTCGAGGATGGCCCCGCCGGACAGCTCCGGGTTCGCGATCCAGTTGTTCAGTGAGTAGTCCGGAAAGGCGGCCTGGCGACGGAGCTCCAGCGACCGCAACTGTCCGAAGCGACCATCGTCTACGGCCTTCTTGAGATACACATACTCGGGCCAGAAACGAATGCACTGGGCGATCATGAACCGGCCCTTGGCATTTTTGGCCGCGGCCAGCATCTCATCGCAATCTTCGACCGTCAGGGCCATCGGCTTCTCGCAGAGCACGTGCTTGCCCGCTGCCAGAGCGGCCAGCACGACCTCGCGGTGCAGGAATGTCGGGGCGCACAGATCGATGAGATCCACCTCAGGGTCGGCCACGATGTCCTTCCAGTCCGTGTATGGCCGGATATTGCCCAGGTCGCGCTTGGTGCCCTGCTTGTCGCCGATGTTCCCGCCGACCTTGGACCAGTCGCCGGCCCGGCGATCAGCCTCTTTGTCGCACAAGGCCACGACTTTGGCTCTCTCCGTCATTTTTTCGTACTGGTTGAAATGGTTCCGCCCGATGAATCCGGCCCCGATGATTCCTACCCGAACCATATCTATCCTCCTATCATTTCTGAGGTTGTGAACCATGAAAGTGGAATCCGTTCGCCCACCACAGAAGCGGATGGTAACTCATCGCCCCTGCGGGCGGAAGCCCTGCCGATCGCACGCGCAGAAATCTCCGCGTCGATGCCGCCCAAGGGGGGGGCGTTCCATTTCAAATGCGCTGGCCAAAGCATGGATAGCTCATTATTATCGGTGCCCATGAAAATCAACTTACTCTCAACCAGCATCGTGGCCCTGGGTCTGGTCGGCTTCGCGGCAGCGGCTGACATCCCTTGGCCGGAACATCCTCGACCTGATTTTCAACGGCCCGCCTGGGTCAATCTCAACGGCCAGTGGGCGTTCGCCTTCGATCCCAAGGACGAGGGCGAGAAGGCCGGCTGGTTCAAACCGGACCACAAGCTGGCCTTGAAGATCACGGTTCCGTTCCCGTGGGAGAGCAAGCTGAGCGGCATTGCCGACACCGAGTACAAGGGCGTGGCCTGGTACTCGCGCGAGGTGACGCTTCCCGACGGGCCGGAGTGGCAGGGCAAGGACGCCTGGCTGGTGATCGGCGCCTGCGATTGGGAGGCCACCGTCTGGGTCAACGGCGAGGAAGCGACTCGGCACGTGGGCGGCTACATGCCCTTTGACGTGAATCTGTCCAAGTTCGCCAAGCCGGGCGAGAAGGTCACGGTGACCATCCGCGCCGTTGACATCACTGACCCGCAACAGCCCACCGGCAAGCAGGTCCACTGGTACACCCGCACCAGCGGCATCTGGCAGACGGTGTATTTAGAGGCCAGACCCGCGGCCCATATCCTGAACATGCGTGTCTTCCCCTCTCTGAAGGACGGGGCGGGAAAGTTCGAGCTGCTGCTTACCAAGGCCACCGACGGAAAAAATGTCAGGTTGTCCAGCCCTGACGGCGCTTTTGAGTCAACCACCGTCCGCGCCCGGCAGCTCAAAGGGACTGAAACGGCATGCACGGCCGTGCTGACCGCCAAGCTGAAACAACCGCGGCCCTGGTCGCCGGACGACCCGCATCTGTACCCGGTCATTCTGGAAGTGCTGGATGGAAAGCGCGTTGCAGACCGCGTGGAAAGCTACTTCGGCCTGCGCGAAATCTCCATCGCCAAGGCCCCCGGGCGCGACTACCAGTACATCTATCTCAACGGCAAGCCCCTCTATCTGGCCGGCGCCCTGCACCAGTCGTTCCACCCGGACGGCATCTATCACTATCCCAACGACGCCGTGATGCGCAGCGACTACGAACTCTGCAAGCAGATCGGGATCAACTTCCTGCGCATCCACATCAAGGCCCCCATCCCCCGTGAACTCTACTGGGCGGACAAGCTGGGCGTCCTGATCATGCAGGACATGCCCAACTTCTGGCATCACAGCAACCAGGCCCGGGCGTGGTACGAAAAGATGCTGGAGGAGACCATCGCCCGCGATTTCAACCATCCGGCCATCTTCGCCTGGGTGGATTTCAACGAGACCTGGGGCCTGAACAACCCCGGCCCCTACGACGCCGAGCGCCAGAAGTGGGTGGCCGGCATTTACCGCAAGACCAAGGAGCTCGATCCCACCCGTCTGGTCGAAGACAACTCCCCCTGCTACTACGACCACGTGGAGACCGACATCAACTCCTGGCACTTCTACATCAACGACTACGCCGCCGCCAAAAAGCACCTCGCCGAGGTGGTGGAGAAATGCCACCCCGGCTCCAGCTTTAACTGCTGCGAGGGCTGGACGCAGAAGGACGCCCCGCTCATCAACAGCGAATACGGCGGCATCAGCGCCGGCCTGGGCGACCAGGACATCTCCTGGTGCTTCAAGTTCCTGACCAACGAGCTGCGTCTGCATGACAAGATCTGCGGCTACATCTACACCGAACTCTCCGACATCGAGTGGGAGCACAACGGCTTCGTCAATTACGACCGCTCGCCCAAGGAGTACGGCTACGAGTACTGGCATCCCGGCTTCACGCTCAAGGACATCAACAACCCCGACTTCGTCGTCATCGACGCTCCGCCGATGATCGAGCTGAAGGACAAAGAGGTGGTCCGTGTCCCCATTCGCATCAGCCACTGGTCAAGCCACGAGGCCAAAGACCTTAAGCTGCGCTGGTGCACGCACTGGCCCGCTCCCCCGACCCTGTCCCCCGCGGCGCCGGAACTCCGCTGGGAGTCGCGTCCGGCCAAGTGGCGGCCGTTCACCGTCGTCGAGCAGGAGCCGATCGTCGTCACCGCGATGAAGGACCGTCCCGTCGGGGCCCTGCTGGTCGAATTGCTTGACGGCGAACAGGTGCTGGCCCGCAACTACATCAACCTCTGCCAGCAGATCAAGCATCCCGGCATCCAGGCCACGGGCAAGGACCGCCTGACGCTTACCTTCTCCCCGGGTGATTTTGCCGAACGGACCTTCGCCGGCGCCGTGCCGATTGTCAGCGGCCAGCCAAGCGACTGGGTGGCCGGCCGGGAAAGTGGCTACTACCAGTATGAGCTGGAACTCCCCTACGGAGCCGCCCTCGACCATCTGCAGTCCATCACCGTCAGCGCTGAATTGGCCTCCCGGGGCTTGGAGGAAAAACTCGACTGGCCTGCACGGCGAACGCCCCATGACAAACCGCAGACCGACGGCAAGAAGCATCCGACCGACGTGCGCGTCAGTATCAACGGCGTCGAATTGGGTCGGGCAAAACTGCCCGACGATCCGGCCGACGCCCGCGGGGCGCTCTCGCACTATCGCGGACTGGCCGGCGGATATGGCTACATGACCGCCATTACCGTCGCCGACGAGGACAAACTCGCCCGGATCGCCAAAGAGGCCGGCGCCGAGCGCCTCCTGCGGCTGCGTTTCGAGGTGCCGGCCGACGCCTCCAGCAAGGGCGGGTTGACCCTCTACGGGGCCGGCCTGGGCTGCCACGGGCTGCCCCCTTCGGTCGTCCTGACCTTCAAGCCGGGCCACGGCCCCGCCGAGGACTTCAAACAGGATAAATCCCCCGCGGTCAATCAGGCCCGCGAGGCCATTCGCGCCCTCGTCCCCACGGCCGAGGCCGGCGGTTACGAATGGCGCTTCACCATGACCCAGCCGGCCGCCGACTGGACCGCGCCGGAATTCGACGCTTCGGCCTGGCGAAAAGGCCGCGGCGGATTCGGCTCCCGTGGCACGCCGAACGCCGTCATCGGCACGTCCTGGCGGAGCCCCGAAATCTGGCTGCGAACTGAGTTCACCCTCGACGATCCCGCCAGCGTCAGAGGCGGATCCTGGCGGATTTACCACGATGAGGACGTCGAAATCTATCTCAACGGCGTCAAGGTAGTGGCCCTGGGTGAGTACACCACGGAGTACATCAACCTGCCGCTGGAGCCTAATGCTCTGAAAGAGCTGAAAAAGGGCCGCAATGTGCTGGCCGTGCACTGCCGGCAGACAAGCGGCGGTCAAAACGTGGATGTGGGCCTGACCCTGCTCGGCCCAACCGGCCAGAAATAGATTAGGCTCCGGCCGAATGGCCTGAGCGTTCTCCGCGGGCTTCAGATGAAGTGCAAGGGGCCCCGGGATGGGTGCTATAGCCCGGCCGGCACGGCTCAAGAGCCGTGGCACACAAATCATCCGCTTTGGCGTTTCACCACCGTGCACGGTCAGTTGGCCGTGCACGGTGTTTTTAGTTTCGTGCCGTCGGGGGGCCAACGGCGGCACGGAGTCCAACGGCCGGTACGGAGCCCGGCCGCTACGCATGGCGGAAACAACCGGTATGGAGCCCGGCCAGTACGCGTGGCGGGAATGGCCGGTACGCACTGGCGGAAAAGGCCGGTATGGAAATGCCTGGCCGTCACAGGTGGGGCCAAATTCCTGGCCCGGATAGGGTACCAGACCTACCCTGATTTCGATCAGGCTATCCAGTTGACATTTCCGGGGCCAAGCCCTTTAATATGCCCTCACAGCCAATCGCGGATGTGGCGGAATTGGCAGACGCGCAAGGTTCAGGTCCTTGTGTCCGTTAAGGACGTGGAGGTTCGAGTCCTCTCATCCGCATCCAACCTCAAGCAGCCCTCGGGGCTGCTTTTTTTGATGGCTTCAGCCCCATCAACGAGCAACGCACGGCCAGAAGACGCAGCCAATCCCCCCGCAATCGAAGTAACGACATGGCCAGTCCACTCCGTCCGCCGCCCCTTATCCGCAACCTAATAATTAGCAATAACTTAAATACACAAGCCGCGGTCGCCCTGCTTTCCCCCTGATTCTTTGCCCCTTTGGTTTGCCGCCTCTCCATGCCCGCCCCTCCCAAACCGTCGCCGCACCCGCTACCATCTCACCGTGACTACCAGGACCTCTGGCATGATGAACGCGCTGGTCTACGACATCGGTCCTGCGCGGTGGTTGGCGACCAAGGCTGCCGGCTGGTTCACCCCCGCAGCCTACTACTCGCGGATATCCGCAATCAGCCTCCGCCAGGTGCCCATCCCCGCTCTGCCTTCGCCCGAATGGCTGCGTCTGCGCCCCATCCTGGGCGGCATCTGCGGCACCGACTTGGCCGCTATCACGCTACGGCATCACCCGGCCGGCATTCTTCAGGTCTTCTCCAGCATGCCCGCCGTTCTCGGCCACGAAAATGTCTCCATCGTCGATGAGGTCGGACCGGCCGTCACCCGCTGGCGGCCCGGAGACCGGGTGGTGGTCGAACCCTCCCTCTCCTGCCTTCCGCGCGGCATTCATCCGCCCTGCCCACAATGCACGGCCGGCCGTTTCACGCTGTGCGACAACTTCCTGGCGGGCCCCCTGCCCCCGGGCTCCATGATCGGCTGGAACTCCTTCACGGGGGGAAGCTGGGCGCCCTACTTCATCGCGCACCAGTCCCAGCTTTACGCCGTGCCCGAAGAGATGAACGACGAGGAGGCCGTGCTGACCGATCCCATCGCCGGCGCCCTCCACGCCGTGCTTCGCCACCCCCCCGCGGACGACCAGACCGTCCTGATCCTCGGCGCCGGGCTCCTGGGTCTGGGCATTGCGGCCGGCATCCGGGCCCTGGGCGGCCGATGCCGACTGATTGCTTTGACTCGTCACCCGCGTCAGAGCGAAATGATGCAGCGATTCGGCGTCAACGAAACCATACCGGTGCGCCGAAAGGACTCCAAGGCGGTGCGGTATGGCCGGGTGGCCGAGCGCATCGGCGGGAAGCTGTACCCCTCAAGGTTCGGGAACCGGGTGCTCATTGGCGGGTTCGACGTGGTTTACGACTGCATCGGCACCGGCGAGAGCCTGAGCGACGCCATGAAATACGCCCGTTCCGGCGGGACCGTCGTCGAAGTCGGCACCTCGCAGATCAGCATGGTCGATACCACTCCCCTGTGGTTCAACGAAGTCAATCTCGTGGGGGCCAATGGCCGGGCCTTCGAGCAATACGACGGCCGGCGCATGCACACCTACGAAATCGTCTTCGAGCTGGTAAAGCAGAATCGTTTGGACCTCGCCGGCCTGCTCACCCACCGATTCCAGCCGGCCGATTACCGCAGGGCCTTCGCCGCCCTTGTCGATAGGGCCCATTCGGGGGCGATCAAGGTGGCTTTCGAACCGGCCGTCAGGCCACGGTCCAGCAGCCTGCCCGTTGGGCAGCAAAGCGAAGCGCAGGCCTGCTCCCACTCGCGGTAATCATGGCGGTGCACTTACCGAAAGGGCCAAGACGGTCCCCTCTCCGGCCCGCAGTCGGCTACTTCAGGTTCTCAGGATTCAGGGGTTCCAGTTCTGGCAACACGAACCGGCCGTCCTGGCGCACCAGCTTGCCGTCAAACCACATCTCGCCCCCGCCGGCATCCGGCGTCTGCATGAGCACCATGTCCCAGTGAATGTCGCTCTTGTTGCCGTTGGAGGCCTCGTCATAGCAGGCCCCCGGCGTGAGGTGGATGCTGCCGGCGATCTTCTCGTCAAAGAGAATGTCTTTCATGGGCTTCGTGCAATACGGGTTGAAGCCGATGGCGAACTCGCCGACGTAGCGGGCGCCCTCGTCGGAGTCGAGCACTTCGTTGAGCTTTGCGGTGGACGTGCTGGTGGCTTCGACGATCCGGCCATTCTCGAAAACCAGGCGGATGTCGTTATGGGTCGTGCCGCGATAGATGGTCGGCGCATTAAAGTGAATTACGCCATTGACGCTGTCGCGAACCGGCGCGGTGAAAATCTCCCCATCGGGGATATTAAGCTTGCCGTCACAGGGGATGGCGGGAATGCCCTTGATGCTGAACGTCAGATCGGTGTCCAGCGGTCCCTTGAGGCGGACCTTGTCCGTCCGTTCCATGAGCTGCTTCAATGGCACCATGGCCCGGGCCATTTTGGCATAGTCCAGGGTGCAGACATTGAAATAGAAATCCTCGAACGCCTCCGTGCTCATCTCGGCCATCTGGGCCATGGACGGGCTTGGCCAGCGCAATACCACCCAACGGGTCTTGCGAACGCGAACTTCATGATGGACGCGCTTCCAAACCGTGCTCTCATAAAGCTTTTGCTTCTCCGCCGGAACGTCGGAAAGTTCGGAAACATTGGGGTTGCCGCGCGCCCCGATGTAGCACTGCATCTTCTCCATCTGGAAGCGTTCCACGTCCGCGGTGGTCTCCCACTGGGGCGTACTGCCGGCCAGCATCAGCGCGCGGTTAATCTCCACGCTCTTGAGCAGCACGAAAGGCCGTCCCCCCGCCGCCGCCACGACCTGCACCAGGGCTTTGACGAAATCATGGGGCACATCAATGGCTTCAACGAGCACGTTTTCATCCGGCTTCACCGCGCACGAATAGTGGACCAGCACGCGGGCGAGCCGCTCTACGCGCGGATCGATCATGCGTATTCTCCCTGAATTACCAATTATTGTCCCTGGATTACCAATTATCGGGCATCAACAGGCCACGGCAGTGACGGAAAAATCCTCGTTCCCGAAACGCTGCCGCACCATCGATCAGCCACGGACGTAATAAATGCACTGTCGCGCTTGCCAGGAGCTGTGAGTATCCTATCATTTCACGATCAATGCCGAAAACCGTCAAGAATCCTGAAACCAACCCACCTGCTCGTCGGTTGGCACTCGGATTGCTACAGTTTCAGGCAGAGGCCCATTGGGCTGACAAAGTGTGCAAAATGGCACTCAACGATTGGGAAAAGACACCTGCAGTGCTGGTTTTGCAGAACGCTGTACAAAACCTTCCTTGCAGGAATAAAATGAATGAGAAAGGAGCGGGTTGAGCCCAACCGCTTGGCCCGGAAGACGACTATGACATTGATGGCGGAGCCGAAACCCCTGAAGGGAGTGGAGTCCGGCGGATCTGGAGCGTCTCTGGCCGCAGCCAGAGATCTCATCCAGGCTACCTATCCGAACGTGGAGGGTCAGATGATTGTCCGCCTGGTCAGCAAAGCGCCCGGCACGACCTGGTATCGGGTTAACTGGTACAAGCAGGGCGAATTTGGCACGTATATCCACCATTCGCGCTTCCTGGCTCTGCGTCAGACGCCTGACGGTCTTGTGGTTGAGGACCAGACGGTTCAACCCCGCAAAAGGGAAGACTCACTGAATTAAGCAGGAACGCAACTGGACTAATCAAGCCGGAGCGGGGGGCATTTGCCCCCTCGCTCCGGTTTTGCTTTTGGGCGAATTCGCCCCACCTCGCCCTGTGTACCACGCCCTGTGTGCCACCGCTCTTGCTCTTGAGCCGTGCAAGGCAACTCTCGGCCTTCGATACTGCTCAAGAGCAGCGAAACACACCATGTAGCAGCATCCGCAGGCCTGCCGCAAGATTGTGCACGGCCACATCGTTTTGCATCTTCGGGCACAAACGGCCGGTCGCCCAGCCTGTGCCGGAGCCCCACCCGGCCGCCTCAGGCGCAGTGAGACTCACCACCCGCAAAGGGCCCTAAAATCAATCATGCGTATCACCTTTCTCGACAGCTCGTTCTTTCTGGCCCTGGTCCACAAAGATGATCCCCTGCACGAGCGAGCCGAGGCCTGGCAACGCGTCCTGCGGGGCGAGTTCCTGACCACCGAATACGTCCTCCAGCAGACCGCCGACGCGTTATGCGAAGAGTCGCTGCGCGAACTGGCCCTGGAAATCGTCTGGCTCATGCGGGCCGACCCGGGCGTGGGAGTGGTACCGGCCTCCACCGCCCTCCTGGAAGAAGGCCTCCGGCTGCTCCAGGAACAGAAAGGCACGGACTGGTCGCTCACGGAATGCACCTCTTTCGCAGCCATGCGGTATGCCGGCCTCCGGGACGCACTGACGACAAGCCGTCACTTTGAACAGGCAGGTTTCCGGTCGCTGCTGCGGATGCGCCCGCCGGACGAAGTAAAGACCACCAGCCCCGACATCCGCGAGAAGCTCTGCGAAGCCATTCGGCATGGTTGCGTGGTGAAGTTCCGATATCACGACGGGTTACGGCTGGTTGAGCCCTACCGATACGGGCGCAGCGTGATGGGCCACGAGTTGTTGCGCGGCTTTCAACGCGGCGGGGCCAGCAAGTCCGGCGAGGCCGTCGGGTGGAAGACTTTCCGGGTGTCCGAAATCGACGAACTGACCCTCACGGATCAGCACTTTGGTACCGCCCGCTCAGGCTACAGTGGCGGTGAATCCATCATGAGCGAGGTCTACTGCCAGGTGTAGACGCCGGTCGGCGATTCGGTTTTTATCTCATTTCCGCCGCCTATCAACCCGATTTCAGAACTGATCATGCAAACGGGATACTCAAGAACTGACGACATGCGTGGCAAGGTCATTACCCTGATCTGCCCCAACCTGCGCTGTCGCTGCCTGTTGCAAGTTCCGGAGCATACGCGAGGGAGGAAAGTACGCTGCGGACGATGCGGCAGCAACTTCCTCGTTCCGGAGGCGCCTCCGCCTCCACCTGCGTCAAGCGGAACCCATTCCTCCGATAAGTCGCGGCATTAAATGGCCGTGCGCGGCGGCAAGACAACGAAGAATTGCGGTTTTTCATGTTTGCGGACCTGCCCAGGAAACGGGCAGATAGCCTGCCAACCTGGCCTCCCGCAGCCAGATGACCGGAATAGCGATCAAACATCATCGGCCCGCGCGACGGCACGCCGCGGGCTTGTCGCAGGGTGACATACCCGGCAGTTCTACCGCGAAAACCTCTCGCAACCAGTTTTCGGACTCTCTGCCTCTGTGTATAGTGGATTCATGCGGAATACCGCTCCTCACAGCCAGAGGGTCCGATGCGTCGCGTGGGTAAGGCTGCCTGTCGCCTGCATCCTGAACCTCGCCATGCTCTCCGGATGCGCAACGCTGGGCACGTCAGTAGGCAGGATCGTGGACCCATTCAATCTCATGGGCATGGGTCCGCCGCCGGTTCGCATTGGGATTACCCACCTTGAGCTCTCGCCGCTGCTGGTACCGCGGGCGGTGCTGTTCGAGGAGAACCTCACCTTCCATCTGGGCGCGCCAGTGATTTTCGACCTGATGACGCCCCACCAGATCCACGTGCACCTCGACACCGGCCGGCTGAAGTTTGCGATGCTCTCGACCCGGGAATTCTGCCAGGTGGCCCCCGACGAGAGCGCCCGAATCGTTGCCGTCGCATTGAACGAGCATCGTCAGAGTTACCGCAAAGGGCTCTTGATCGTCTCCGCCCAATCGGAAGCCAAGTCCCTGGAGGATCTGCAGAATTACCGCTTCCATCTGCTGCCACGAGACCACGTGCTCAATGACGCGGCGTTGGGGGCGCTGCTCAACGCCGGCGTGGCCCACGGCAACCTGATTGAAGGCATTCGTGGCGTGGAGCTGGTAATGGGCCGGTCCGGTTCCGCGGATGTGGCCAGGTGCGTCGCGGCCGATGCCCGCGCGGCCGGCGTGATCGACGAAACCGACTATCGAAACTGGCCGGCCACCGGCGGCGCCTTCGCCGGGCTCACCCCATCGCGCGACATGTTTCGGGTGATCGGCGAGACGATCCGTGTGCCCGAGGGACCATTCGTGGCCTCTGCCCACACGGACCCCGAACTGGTCGAGAAAGTGCGGCGATACCTGCTGGAAGTGTTGCCCCAGCGGAAGCTGGTGCTGGGCTCGCTGGGGTTGACCGGGTTCGCGCCACCAGTCGATTTGAACGACTACGAGGCATACTGCGCCCTCTACCGCCAACTTCACCCGGCTGATGTTCCCTCGGTTCCCGCGGCGGGGAAGGATCTTTGACACCACAGCGCAAGGCCGCAGCGGCCGGGCTCCGTACCAATGCTGTCCGGAATCTTGCGTTGCGCGTAGCGCGACGGGCCCAGTAGGCCTGCTGCCGGGCGTTGGCCCGGGCCCGTTGGATCCGGCGTCGGGCCATGATCGCCGGCGTCTCGGCATCCGGCGGGATCAATCCGCTGGTGATGTGACTGATCATGGCCCAGTCATAGCTGCTGGGCCGGTCCTGAATGATCAGAGCCATCAGCAGCGTACCGATGACCGCCGCACCGATCTGACGGAGCAACGGCGGCGAAAAACGAACCCGTCCCGTTTTTGCTCCCGGGACGAAGGCCATGGCTGAACGCTGATCGCTGACGGCTGAACGCTGAATGCTGACCGCTGACCGCTCGCCTTGATGACCGCTTGCGGATTGAAGACGCGTGCGCTATTCCGCGCAGGCCGGATCGGCCGGATGGTCTTGCCCGCTGTAACAACGCTGGAACACGCCGAAGTCGTTCTGGTCTACGTCGCCGTCCTGATCGCGGTCCAGAATGTCAAAAGTCGCCTGCGCGCAGCCGGCCGGTGGACCGAAAGTGGCCGGACCGGTGGAACAGAAGTCGAAGACCATCAAGTCCTTGGCGTCCACGTCCCCATCTCGCAGGAAGTCAAACGGGATCATCGGGGGGCAGCCGTCCGCGTCCACCGGCGAGCCGGGAATGGTGTTGAGACACAAATCCAGGCTGTCCGGAACACCATCGCCATCGCCGTCACCGTCGCCGCGGATGGCCAGGTTGTGATGCCCGCCCGCCGCGACGGCCACGAAGCCGCTGTTGGGCGCGGGGACGTTGCACTGGCCGTACCAGTTGGCTCCCCAGGCCACGATGGAGCCGTCGGCCTTCAGGCCCAGGCTGTGGAACCATCCCGCCGCGACGACCACGAAACCGCTGTTGGGCGCGGGAACGTTGCACTGGCCGTAGTCGTTGTCTCCCCAGGCCACGATGGAGCCATTGGCCTTCAGGCCCAGGCTGTGATATGTGCCCCCGCTGGGACGGCCACGAAGCCGCTGTTGGGCGCGGGGACGTTGCACTGGCCGTAGCCGTTTGATCCCCAGGCCACGATGGAGCCGTCGGCCTTCAGGCCCAGGCTGTGCCCATAGTCCCCCGCAATGGCCACGAAGCCGCCGTTGGGCGCGGGGACGTTGCGCTGGTCGTAGTAGTTGTCTCCCCAGGCCACGATAGAGCCAATGGTCTGGCCGGCCGCCCCCCCGGCACTGACGCCCAAGGCCAGCAAAAACCCGATTGCCGCAACCCTGAAGAAACGCGTCATTCAGCACCTCCGCACCACAAGAAGAGACGCGCCTACGCCTGCTCGTTAGGAAACGTGTATACAGCTTCCCTGCGTTCTTTACCAATCACCGCCCCAGTTTACCGCGTGGCTTCTTAGGACACAAGAAAATTTGCATCAATAATGAATCCGATGCCGCCAACGCGAAGATGCCGTGTAACGAGTCTCTTCATTCAGGATGCCACGCAAACGGGGGAACATGAGACGGTCACGAATGGCATGGGATAAACAGACGGGACAGGTTCGTTTCTGCCGACTGACCAGGACGCCGACGAGCCGGCCTTCGCGGGTTCATGCCGCGGAAACGGCAGCGGAACTGGAGCCCGACAGCGCAAAGCCGTAGCGGCCGTTTTGCCCATCAAACGGCCGGTACGGAGCCCGGCCGCTACAGCAGATGCCCACTTTGCGCTGTGGGGTTTGAGATCACAAATCCCCCGCATGTCTGACTCGCCAGATCCGGCCGCGCGTCAGCAGACCGGCCGGGGCGGTCGTTTCCACCCGCTCCATAACCGGGTCCAAGCCAAAGGATCGGGCCCAATCCTCAAAGCCGTCGGCGGCCGAGCGATTGGGATCGCTCAGCCACGCTTCGCCGCCCGGCCGGAGGGCCGAGGCCACCCAGCGGGCCACCGGCTCGCACTTGTTACGTTCATAGAGCAGGTCTGAGCCGAGAATCAGGTCGAATCGAGGCTCGTCCAGCGGAATGCGATAATCGAGGCAGATGGAGCCGGCCAATTCCACGTGGTTCAGGTGGGCGTTGTACCGGGCAAAGAAGGTGGCATCCTCGTCATAATCGCTGGCGGTGACGGCCCAGCCCATTAGCGCAGCCGCGATGCTGACCACCCCCACGCCACAGCCGATCTCGATGGCCGGCCGGCCGTTACCAGCCGGGCCGTGAAAGACCGCCTCGGCCAGGAGGGCGGAACTGGGCCAGGGCTGGGCCCAGTACGGCATGTATTCGTCCTGTTTGAATCGCTCGTGCGTCTGGGGCCGGTCCAGGAGAGCGTCCATGTCCGCGGGCCAGATGAGTTGCAGAGTGTGTCCGGCGATCAACCATGCTTCCCGGCGCACGAGGTAGCCGCGGAAAGTTCCGTCCTTCAGTTCCTGTTCCCAGCCGGTCAAAGGGCCTCCATGGTATAATGCAAAGTGCATCCTTGGGCCGTTGGTGCGATTATAAGCAGGTAACTCATGAGCGTTGCACCACTGAACACGCCATTGGTCTACGCCCGCGAAGGGCCGTACTACCTGACGCCATTCGACCAAATGATGGCGCCGGTAGTGGCCGGTTGGGCTCGTGCCCCCCAGGTGCTGTTCTGGCTGGCGCCCAGTACGCCGGCTCCACTGACGGCCGCCAAGGTGGTCGGCTGGGCCGGCCCCGAAAGCGGACCACGGCTGTTCCGCCGGGATGACGTCCTCGAGCCGATCGGTTACCTGGAGTTAAACCCCATGCCCGGCCAGCCGGGGCATTACTGGCTGGGACACTGTGTCATCCGGCCGGAGCAACGCGGGACAGGCCTGGGCCGCCTGATGATCCAACTGGTGCTCTCCGAAGCCTTCGTCACCCGGTCCGCCTCGCGGGTCAGCCTCATGGTATTCCCGGAAAACCTGGCCGCGTACAACTGCTACCTGGGGGTCGGCTTCCGGGCGGTCAGCGATCAGTACAAGTACTTCGCGACCACCGGCAGGCGCTACCGCATGGTCCAGATGAGTCTGCACCGACAGCAATACGAAGAACTGCGCCGCCGCCGGGCACCCGGCGCATAGACCGCGCCCGCCAGCGCAGGAACTGCGCGATTTGCACCGGCCGATCTCACCACCGACTCAGTCGTTGGCTTTGCTTTCACTGCCGCCGTCGCCGGCATTCTCGATCGCGGCGATCACCCCATCCAGCACTCCGTTGACGATGCCTCTGACGCCTTCTCCGATGGGGCCGGTGGCCGCCTCACGGAAGGCAGCGGCCGCCTCATGGTCACAGCCTGGACCGGATGCCCCCACCAGCACGGCCACCAGAACCAACCCCAGCACGGCCCGCCTCAGGCCTCTTCGTGGAAGGCTGTCATCAGAAAGCCGCATGAGCAAATCCTCCTGTATGCTCCTCAAAGGACGGCGACTCCATCCGCCGTCCGTAGGTGCATATCGGATGGTGGCCGTGGCCGGGATGAGGCCCGGACCAGGCGGGAACATGCCCGGCCGGCCTGACACGGCCAGCCCCAGGCAGTTCTTGCGCACTACACAGCCGCCCATCTTCCTCTTGAATGACCAGGTGCGATGTCCTGCACGGCTCAAGAGCCGCGGCACACACCGGAGCCGTCGCACACGCCAGAGCCGCAGCACACAGCGTCTGGCGGCGAGCCACGGACGCGTCGCCAGAACGCGCACGATCAACCCGTTTCGCGCCGTCAGGAAGAATCAAACCCGATCGGATATACTTCCCACATGGAGTTTTCGGGATGATCACCTTCTCACTGCAAAGCGGTTCCAACGGGAACTGCATCTATGTGGAGGCCGGCGGGGTACGTCTGCTTTTTGATGCGGGCATCTCCGGCAAATGCGCCGAGGCCCGAATGAGCGCTCACGGCCGGAACATCCGTGATGTAGACGCCCTGCTCATCTCTCATGACCATGTGGACCACCTGCGTTGCGCGGGTGTCTTTCAAAGAAAATTCAAAGTGCCGATTCACATGACGCGGACTACCCACGCCGCCGCGCCGTGCGATCTGGGCAAGCTCAGCAATGTCCACTACTTCACCGCCGGCGACCGGCTTCGGTTCAACGGGGTGACGGTCCACACCATCCCGACGCCCCACGATGCCGCTGACGGGGTCGGCTTCGTGGTTGAACATAACGGCACTCGGCTCGGCATTCTGACCGATCTCGGACATCCGTTCGCCGCCCTGCGCGATTGGCTCGAAACGCTGGATGCCGTTTATCTGGAAAGCAATTACGATCCGCAGATGCTCGCGACCGGACCGTATCCGCGCTATTTGCAGGAGCGCATCCGCGGTCCTCACGGCCATCTCTCCAACCCCGAGGCCGCGGAGTTGATCCGGTCAGCCGGCCGGCGGCTGCAATGGGCGGCGCTCGCGCACCTGAGCCAGGAGAACAACCACCCGGAGATTGCCCTGGAGACGCACCGCCGGCACGTGGGCCGAACCTTCCCCTTCCATCTGGCCGGCCGCTATGACGTCAGTGAACTGCTGGAGATTTGATCAGGCTCAATGAGCGGCTTGTGCAATCGCGGACGCGCGATGCGCCTTCTCGGAAAAAACCCCGGTCCCCGGCGCCGCATGAAGCACCCGCGCGGGCACCCCTACCACGGTGGTCAAAGGCTCCACATCCTCGATAACCACCGCGCCCCCGCCAACGACAGCTTCGTAGCCAATCCGCAATCCCTGGAGGATGGTGGCCCCTATGCCCACGAAGGCGCCCGATCCGATGGCCACCCGGCCGGCGATCCTCGCCCCCGGGCAGACGTGGGCGGCGGTACCGATCATGGTTTCGTGATCCACAATGCAGCCCGTATTCAGGATCACCGAGTCGCCGATCTGGCAATGGGCACACACGAGGGCCCCCGCCGCAATGACGATATTTCGCCCCAAAGTGACATTGCGGGCCAGGTTGGCCGAGGGATGGATGGCATTGATGAGCTGCAGGCCGGCCGCCTCCATCTGTTCGGCCATGTCGCGACGGATGCCGTTATCCCCGATGGCCACGACGGCCGAAGTCACCCCCTGGGCACACAAATCGGGAAGCACGGAGAGGTCGCCCAGAATGGGCAGGCCGTCCATCCGTCGACCATGCAAGGCCGGGTTGGAATCGAGAAAACCGACCACCTGGTACTGCCTGGCCGACAACAGAATGTCCAGCACGACCCGGCCATGGCCGCCGGCGCCCATAATCACGCACTTTTTGCGTGGCGGCACGCGGCGCAAACTGATTTCACGAGCTGAATCGATCATCTCCCCCTTTATCGGACGGCACAGGCGGCGGCTGAACTTTTTCCCCTTTCGGGGCGTAAATCAAGCAGAGGCCGCCCATTCCGGCCGCTGTGCGCCTGTATCCTGCAAGATACTGTGGTTTCATGGCTTAGGCACAAACTGGGGCAGGCCGATGATATGACCGATGATTAGCCCATCGGTCCGGGTAGAGCCGGCCGCTCGCGGTCGATCGTTTACCGGACGTCGTTGACCGGGCACGGACCTGAGCCGTATAGTGCGTCCTGGCCACAGGGGCGGCTCACGTCCAGGTGTTCGACCCTGATCGTATGAAACCGAGGGTAGACAGTCGGAAAGGCGACCGATCGATGTCGAGCGAACAATCCGAAAGCTCCTCTCCACCCGCAGTGCTTTCCAACCCACCGCCTCCCCCTGGCCGGAGTCCGATGGTCGACGCGATGCACTGGGCCAGTCGCAACCGGTGGTTCATCGGCTGCGTGGCGTTGTTGGCGGTTTTGACGATCGGTTTCGAGCGGCGTTTCCAAAATATCGTCATCCGAAAACTGCCCCTGCCGCTCAAGCGGGAACTGAGCCAACTGGACCGGGAGAAACTCACTTACCGGGACCCCTCCGGCGAGACGATGAAGTATGTCCTGGCGGGTAACCCCATTCAGCTTGCGCCCGAGATGGTAAACGAACTGGGCACGTCGCAGTATCTGAGCTGGCCCCTGAGACTGTGGCGATGGAGCGAAGATCAAAGCAAGCGTCAGCCTGCGGACGATCTCTTCCATCTGTTCATCACCTACTACACCGGCAAGCCTGACCAGGTGCCGCACGTCCCCGAGCAGTGCATGCTGGGCAATGGTTTCCAACCGGTGGGCAACCAACTGCTGACCGTGGAACTTCCCGACCTTCCCGAGAAGGACCGTGAAGTGCCCGTGCAGGCGCTTCTGTTTCATCGCCGGACTCTCAGGGACGAAGAGAGCCGGCTGGTCATGTATACCTTCCGGGCCTGCGACCAGTGGCATGCTGACCGCGACCGGCTGCGTATGACCCTGGGTAATCCGCTGGCCCGTTACGCCTATTTCAGCAAGGTGGAAATATCGTTCCAACTGCCTCCCGAGAGGCCCCCCGAGGCAGTGGCCAAGGCGACCGAGGCAGGCAAGCGCTTCCTGCAGGTAGCGCTTCCGGTGCTGGTGCGGGATCATTGGCCGATCTGGCCCTCGGATGACGCGCCAGACCAACCCGTTCAGGCCGAAAAGTGACGGGGTTCCAGGAGCAACGGCCTCGATTCAGATAGAAAAGGAAGACTCTGCCAATGGCACAACGATTGAACAAGAAACTGGTGGTCGGTCTGACCATTGCGGCCATGGTGTTAATGACGATCTGCATGTTCGCCCTGATCGTCGTGCTGCCCCCGCCAGACCCCGCGCCGTTTGTCCAGCAGGCCAAGGACTTCGAGGCCAAGAAACAGTACGAGCAGGCGGCGATCGCATACAACAATGCGGCGGAACGGGCCCGCCGGGCCATGCTTAATACCAGCGATTCGGAGAAGAAAGCCCGCCTTCGTCAGGACATGACCAACTACCGGATCCTCGTCGGCGACATGGCTTACAGCGCGGGCCAGGCCGGCAAGGCGCTCCAGGCCTGGCGAGCGGTTATGCGCGAAGACCCGACCAATGAGGCGGCCCAAACGCGCATCCTGAACACCTACATCGATTTCTACCGCCTGGTCGGCACGGCGGACTGGCCGGGCCTCGAACAGGAAGCCCGTCTGCTCAGCGAAATGAACAAAGAGCAGCCCAACCCGATGGGCCTGGGTTGCTGGGGCCTGGCCCTGACCAAGCAGCGCGGCGTCAAGCCCGAGAACGCGGCCGAAGGCGAGAAGCTCCTGAAGCAGGCCTTTGAGCTCAAAAAGAGCGACCCCGATCTGGCCAGCTACCTGGCGGGCTGGCACATGGAAGAGGCCAGAATGCTGCTGAGCAGCCCGCGGCCCCAGGAAACCTACAAGCAGGCGGAAGCCCGGATTCGCGAGGCGGAAGACGTCTATGAGCAGTTGAAGGCCCATCTCCCGGAAGATTCCAAGCAGGCCAGCACGGCATGGCTCTATCGGGGCCGATTCTACCTGGAACTGCGCAACCTGCTGTGGATCCGGCTGGAAATGTTCCGCCGGGGCACCACCATGGGCAGCTCGGAGCCGGAACTGCTCAAGCAGCTCGACGAAGCGGATCGCAAATGCCTCGAATCGCTGCAGCAGGCGGCCCAACTGAACTCCAGCGACGACAGAATCCTCTGCAGCATGGGCGACTATTGGGCCTTTAAGCCTTCGACCGAGCGCGATGAAGCCAAGCGAAAGAGCGAAACGGAAAGCCACCAGGCGCAGGCCATCGAGGCTTACAAGAAGGCAATCCACGCGGCCCCGGACGAGTTTGAGGCTTATTTGAAGCTGTCCAACCTTTACCGCCGGTCGAGCAAGCTTGCCGAAGCCGGCGATGTGCTTCAGGCCCGCGTGGACCGCCGCATCAGCCGGGGCACCCACATGGAATTCCGCAACCGGCTCTTCATGCTCAAGATTCGCGAGGAGCTGTTTGATGTGCGGGTGGCCCAGGCCGGCGGCCTGCCGCGTGATAGCGAGGAATTCGCCGCCATCCTCAAGAATTTGAAGGAAGTGCAGTATTCGGAGTACGTGAACGAGGCGGAAGGCCGCGAAGAAAACGGCGTCGCCAAGTTCATGAGAGGCCGGCTGTACATGCTCGAAGGCAACTACCCCCGGGCCCTGGAGCTGATGAAACAGGCCAGCACGGCCACCCGCGGGTCAGATATCCGAGTTCAGCTCGTGCTGGCCCAGCTCTACCATCTCAACAATGTTCCCGCCATGGCGGTCGAACTCCTGCAGGAGCTGACCCGGACCACCGTGCCCAATCACGATGTGGCCTGGACCCTGCTGGCCACCGTGCAGCGCGATCTGGGACAGCTTGATCAGGCGCAGCTCTCGGCGGATCGAGCGCTGAAATTGAACCCGCAGAACCGCGAGGCCATGCTCATCCTGGCCGGCATCTACCAGGCAAGGAACAACGAGGCCGGCCTGGAGGCCATACGAGCCAAGCTCAATCTGCCGGAACAGGCGGCCGACAAGGCCGTCCAGGAAGCGGTCGCCCTGCTCCAGGGGTCGTCGGAGGGAGAGGATGATTCCGCCCGGGTCGAGCAGGCCAAAGCCAAGATCTACGAGGCCCTGAAGTCGGATCCAACCCACTTCGCCGCGCTGCGCACGCTGGCGTTTCTGCTGGCCGCCAAGGCGGAGGATTCCGACGCGGTCAAGTCGGCCAAGTCCCAGGAACTGAAAGCCGCCTTCAACAATGCCCTGGCCACCCTGGACAAGCGGATCGCGGACCTTACCGCGACTCAATCGGCGGCCGGCGAGACGGAGGAATACAAGCGCCTGGATGCCAACCGCCGGAATATTCGCAGGCTGGCGGCCGCAGCCGAGGGCGCCAGAGAGGATATGCTCCAGCGTCTCATCGAGGTCGTCTCCCATGAGGATACGCCACCCTATGAGAAGGCCATATCGCTCGCCCAGCTTTACGTCAACGCAGGGGAAAACGAAAAGGCGATCGAGCAGTTGAGGACGGCCCATCAGCTTCGGCCGCAGGAATCCGCGATCCTGGAGCAGATGTTCAACATCGCACTGGCCAAAAAAGAGACCTGGCCGGTGGCCGAGAATGAATGCATCCCCAAGCTCATCGAGCTGGGCGCGACGCGCGCCGGCGGACGCTTCCATCGCGGCCGTCTCGCCCTGGCCAAGGCGGAAACCGCCGCCCGGGAGAACAACGCCGCGGAGGTCCGGGTCCAGGCCGACCTGGCGCGCCGCGAAGTGGAAGCCGGCCTCAATGAGTTTCCCTCCTATCCCGACGGCTATGTCCTGTTGGGACAGGCCCAGTTCCTGCTCAATCTATCTGAGGAAGCCCAGCAAAGCCTGGCCAAGGCCCTGGAGCTCAATCCTCGCCATACCTCGGCCGTGCTGCTCATGTACAATCTGGCCCGTTTTCGCGGGGATGAAGCCCAGCGGCAACTTTACGTGCGCCGGCTGGCGGAGTTGAACCCCACGCACCCGATCGTACTGAAAGAACGGCAGGAAGCCGAAGACCAGGCGAACCCGGCCGGTGGCATCGCTCGAAGAGAGAAGATCGCCCAGAGCAACCCGCAGGACCTGGACAACCTGCTGGCCCTGGCCGCCCTGTATGTGCAGACCAACCAGGCCGACAAAGCCCGGGAAACCTACGAAAAATGCCGCAAACTCGGACCCGAAAACCTGCTGGTGGTCGATCGGTATGCGGCCTTCCTGCGCCAGAAGAGCCCGCCTGATCCCGCCGCGGCCGCCCAGTTGCTGCAGGAAGCGGTCCAGAGCATGAAGGAACCCCGCAGCAAGGCCGGCGCCCAGCTTATGCTCGCCCGCCATCTTGAAGAGTTGAACAATGCCGGCGGCGAGAACGCTCCCACCGACGCCAACGTGGCCGCGGCCTACGAGGCGGCCGCCAAGATTCACGAGATACCCGAGGTGTTGCTGGACATCGCCCGCTTCTACGAACGAACCCAGCAGCCCAAAGAGGCGGAGGCCAAGTATCGCCGGGCGATCGCTATCAGCGGCGGCGATGAGAACACGAACGCCAACCGGCAGGCCCGGTGGTCCCTCATCCAGTTGCTGATGAACTCCCCGGAGGATCGCTTCACGGAGGTCGATAAGGAGATCGTCGCTTACGGAGAGAAGTTTACAGACGGCTATGCCCTCATCGCTCACTCCCAACTGGCCATGATCACCGGCCGGGTATCGCAAGCGATCGAGGACATGAACAACTACATCCGCCAGCGGCCCCAGGATGCGATGGGCTTCTATCGGCGCGGGCAGATGCACTACCAGCGTGGAGCGATCGCCCTGGCGATCGAAGATCTGCGCAAGGCCGCGTCACTCGATCCGACGGGCTTCAATTTCGGGCATCGGCGCGCGCTGGCCAGGTGCCTGGCGGAAACCAACCAACCGGACCTGGCGGTCGCTCAGTTGAACTCCATTCTCGAAGACAACAGGAAGACCACGGGAGACATGCAGCAGGTGGTGGAGTTGGAGACGGCCAGGCAGCTCGTGGAGCTGCACGTGGGCCGGCAGCAATGGGCGGCGGCCGAAGCCGTGATCCTGCCCCGTTCGCGCGAGCCGAATTCCCCCAACCGCGTTTCCTGGCTGGCCATGCTGGCCAACCTGTACTCGCTTCAGGGCGATGCCGCCCGCGCAATTGCGGCCACCCGCGAGGCGGTTGAGGTCACCGGGATGCAGCTTCGGTCTGTCATGAGCCTGGCGGAGCTGTGCCTGCGCATGAAACGCCCGCAGGACCTGATCCAGTTTGTCAACCAGCGCGTGCCCGAGGAAACGCGCAAGCAGCCGCTCATCCGGATCAAGCTTGCCGAAGCCTACGCCGCGGCCGAGCAACCGGCCCAGGCCATCGAAATCTACAACCAGTTGCTCGATGGCGCCGGCGACGACCTGGCCGGTGTCAAGGCCATCGCGATGAGCGCAAGCGCGAATCTCAAGGACGGCCTGGCGACGCTCAAGAGCCGCCTGGCCGCCCGGCCGGATGATCGTTCCGCCAAGTATGCGGTCGCCCTCGCGCAGCTTATGGATAGCGCCGGTTACGAGGCCGGTTTGCAGGACATGAACGCCCTGCTGGCGAGCATCACCGGCACGGACGACAAGGCCAAGGCGGAGAAGATCCTGATCCTGGAAGACCTGTGCAGAGCGGTTCACGCCCACAAGGATCTGCCCACCGCCCGTAAGCTCTACGAGCAACTGGTGACCTTGGCGCCAGGCAACACCATGGCCCAGAACAATCTGGCGTACCTGCTGCTCGACTCGTTCAAGGAGCCGCAGAAGGCCATGGAACACGCCGAGTTGGCGGTGCGCAGTCTGCCGCCGGGCACCAGCGCCCGCGACCGGGCCCTGATCATCGACACCCTCGGCTGGGCTCAAGTTGTGGTCGGCAATCTGGACATGGGCATCGCTCGGCTCAGGCAGGCGATTAACCTCCTCCAGACCGTGCCCGCGGACATGGGGTACACCATGGCCGGCACGTATTACCACCTGGCCGAGGGGTACTTCCGTCGCAGCCAGGCGTCATCCGGCCGCACCCCGCAGGCCGACCGCGAAGAGGCCGTCCTCGCCTGCCGCCATGCGTGGCGGCTGCTTGCCACGGCCGGTCCGGCGGATCCGGATAACGTGCGGAAGAACGTGCAGGCACTGGCGGAAAAGCTTGGCATCCCGCTCGAAGAGCAAGCCCCGACCACCCAGGCGGCCCAAGCCCAGTAGGGTCAACCGTCCTGAGCGATCTACGACAAGGCCACGAATCTACTCGTGGCCTTGTTGCTTTTTGGGGAGCGACGCGCCGCCATGCTGGTTGTTGGTCGCCCCGCTGCTGATCACTTGAATCTTCGCGCGTTCGGAGTACCTCACCCTCTGAAGAGGCGAGGCACCCGCACCCAACGCACAAGATTCATTTGGAATCCGTATCAGGCCCGGGAACCACGGGACCTCGCCTGGTAGTTGATGTGTACCACCTGGGCCGGGGGGAAGCCGTTGAACCAGGTCGAGGAGGCGTGGCTGTAGGCGCCGATGTTCTCGCTGTAGACCAGATCGCCCAGGTTCAGGTCCGGCAGCGGCTCGGACTGGCAGATGGTATCGAGCGCATCGCAGGTGGGACCGAAGACGGCGCAGAGCTGCGTCGGGCCCTTCTTGAACGCCTTGATGTGATACTGACAGTGGTCGAACAGCACGCCGGAGAAAGTGTGATAGATGCCATCATTCAGGTAATAGCAGCGTTTGCCGTCGCGGTCGGCCTTGCCGATCACCTCGGCCACCAGAGTAGCCGCGGTGGCCACCATAAACCGGCCCGGCTCGGCGATGATCTCCAATTCCGCCGGGAAGAGCCGCCTGAACTCGGCGTTCAGCACCGCCGCCAACTCGCGGAAGGAGCGCACGTTGCCGTCGTACGGCGCGGGGAAGCCTCCGCCGATGTCGAGGAGCCGCAGCGCATAGCCCCGGCCGGCGGCCTCTTCCAGCACCTGGGCGGACATGTTGAGCGCCTGCACGAAGTTGTCGTAGTTAGTGCATTGGCTGCCGACGTGGAAGCTGAGCCCCTCCACGACCAGCCCGGCGTCGAAGGCGGCCGCGATCAGATCGGCGGCCTCGCCGGGAGCGGCACCGAATTTACTGGACAGTTCGACCATCGAGCCGGTGTTAGGCACACGGATGCGCAGGGCCAGGCCGGCGTGCGGAGCGTGCCTGCGAATCTTGCGAATTTCTTCGGGGTTGTCGTAAGTGACCAGCGGCTTGTAGGGATCGAGCTCCTCCAGCGTGGCCCGGTCCTTGATCGGGTTGGCGTAGATGATCTTGTCCCAGATGTAGTTCTGCCGCTGCGCGGGCGGGAGGTTTTTGATATTCTCGTACACCAGCCGGAACTCGCCGATGCTGGCGACGTCAAAGCTGGCTCCAGCTTCGTAGAACGTGCGGATGATTTCGGGAGCGGGGTTGGCCTTGACGGCGTAGTACGCCTGCACGCGCGGCAGGCGCCGGCGGAACTCCGCATAGTTGCGACGAAGCACGTCATGATCCACGATCAGGAGCGGCGTGCCGTGTTGCCGGGCAAGCCTTTTGAGGAGTGCGCTGCTGGCCATGACTGTCTCCACTGCCATGAGAACACCGGCCGGCCAGGGAGGCTGGCCGGCCGGTTATTGTACGCTGCCTGTCCGGATCGACCCGTGAATGATGGATCAAAGCTTGTACTGCGGGATCTTGAGCAATTCGCCGTCCCGAAGCGCCGACTGATGCGCGATGATGCCGCTCACCGTCATGTTGAGCGCCAGGGCCACGTCCACCAGCGGCTTGCGGTCCTCAAGAATGGCCAGGACGAACTCATTCATGAGATAGCCGTGAGAGCCGCCGTGTCCGCCGGGGTCCACTCCGGGCGGTAACGGCGGGCGATTGATGTTGGGCAGTTTTTTCTCAAGCCCCTGGTACTGGCCGTAGACGGTGCCCTTCTGACCGCGCACCCGGCCCATTTCGCCGCTGAAGCCGGGGGTGTCCCAACTGACGGCCATCCGGGCCATCCCCCCCTCGCTGGTGCGGAACAGGGCGATCTCGGTGCCGAAGGGGTTCTTGTAGGGATTGTTGGCCGGCTGGAGCTTCTCGAGCAGGCTGGGCATGCCCATGCAGGAGACTTCGGTGAAGCTCCCGTGCGTCACGCCGAGGCAGTAGGCGTTCGAGTGGGTGGGATACCATTGCGGCGGCAGGCCGACCCGCCAGCCCTTGTAGGAATCGATGGGCTTCTCCGAGTAGTGGTAGTATTCCCCTTCCGCGTACACCAGTTCGCCCAGGCCGCCGGCCTCGTAGATCTTCCGCATGGCGTAAAGATCCGCATGGAAGCAGGAGGTCTCGAACATCATGTACTTGAGACCGCTTTTCTTCACCGCCTCGAAAACCTTGTCGGCATCTTCCAGCGAGCCGAAAACCGCCGGCACGGCCGTGGCCACGTGCTTGCCGTGCTTGAGCACTTCGATGCAGTGCCGGGCATGATTGGGGGCGTCGGTGGCCACGAAGACCGCCTCGATCTTGTCGTCCTTGACCAGCTCTTCGAGCGAAGGATAGGTCTTCTCGCACCGGCAGGCTCGGGCCAGGGCCGCGCACCGGTCCGGAATAAGGTCGCTGACGGCGACCACCTCGACGTTCGGGTGGTCCTGGAAGCTGAAGGCCGCCCCGAACTGGCACACGCCGTAGCCCACGATGCCCACCCGGACCTTGCGATCGGAGACGGGCGTCCAACCCTTGGAAACATTCGGGTCGGCAGGCTCTTTCTCAAAACCCTGGATGGGCTTCTCCTCGGCCCCTGCGGCAGCTTGAATCCCCAGCGCGGCGGCGCCGGCGCCCAGGGCCTGCAAGAATGAACGACGGGTGGTGGGGTCATGCATCGCGATGCTCCTTAGAGTTTGAGTCCAAGCCGTAATGAGTACCCGGATTGGGCCGGGCCGTCAAACCCCGGTCCGGGCAGGCGGCGTCGAGCGATCCGCCACCGGCAGGCAAGCCCGCCGGGGCCCTGAGGCAGCCCGCTGGAGGCCGCGTCAACATCTGTGCAAATTCCTTCGGAGGCAGCCATCAGTCTCCTCATGCTGATCGCTTTACCTGCTTCTTGCTGGCCTCTGGCAGCGTGATGAGCGGACACAGATGAGCTGACTTGAGCCACCGCCGATTCCTCGACAGTCGCACTATCACGGGATAGACCAGGCACACGCTGCTGCGGGTCTTCAGGAACGCCTTGGCCGCATTGGTCCGCAGCCGCTTCATGGCCTCGGGCGGTTGCCCCGCACCACCGCTCGGGCCGTTGCGCATTCGTTACACTGGACGTCCGAATGCTTGCCTCACTCTCGCACAATTCCTCGCCGGCGTCTCGCACCTTCTGTCATCGAGCACCACCGCCACTCATCTTCGCGAAACGGAGGTGACGGAATCAAGACGGGGTTGCCCCAACGCTTATACACCAACAAGACACCGGTGCCCCACCGGCCCCTGAACCTTCCAAAGGCGGGCAGGATGCCCGCCCCCCTGAAGCCCGAATCTTCCCCCCCGAAATCCACACCCTTGAAGCCCAAAGCCCGGCCCATCGGGAGCTGGCGGCCCCAACCCTGGCTTTTCCCCAAGAACCAGTATGCTGCGGACCAAATTCCGCCCTGTACACAATTTGACGCCAATAAGCCCATCTGATAAACTTTTGCCACCAGTTTCACAGGGAGCCTGACGCCTGGCAACCAATCGCAGCACGGGGATGGGGCTCCATTTTGCACAACATAGGGAGGAACCAGCCATGTACATGAAATTCGTGGTAGGAATGGTCGTCCTGCTCTGTCTGTCGCTTGCAACCGCGATGGTCACCAGCATCCTGTCGTGGTCACAGAGCGAGGTGGCGCGGGCTAAACCCGGGGCGGCCGTTGAAAGAGAGGCGGAGCGACTGCTCGGTACCAAGCCGGAGCGATCCTCTCCACCGCTGCCCAGGTCCCAGGCGGAGCCTCCCGCCCCGCCGATCCGCACATTGCCCGAGCCCACGGAGGTGGTTAGCAGACGGCCGGAGCCGGTGACGCCGGTCAACGCTCCTCCGCCTATTCCAGTCAATCCGGCCACGTTTATTCAACGTCGCGGCCAGGAACGCCCGGTAGTTGATGAGTTTCCAACAGAGCCGCAAGAGTGGATTGTGGAGCTCGTGCCCCCCACGGCCGGTCAGCCCCCCACCACCAGCCAGCCCACGTCGGCTCTCTACAAATACTACAGCCTCTTGAAGAACGAATTCATCAAGACAGAAGATGGCCGCGTCACCTTCGTCCCGGATGAATTGCGTCAGGCCATCGCTGCGTTGCGTGAAAAAGCCGCCCGCGAAAAACGACGACTCGATCAGCAGATAGCGGACATCACCGCCTCCATCGCAGCGTCGGAACAGGCCCGTAAAACCGCTGTCTCCCGGGAGCGGGAGCTGAAAACGGAAGCATCTAAAAACGCGCGCCGCAGCAAGACCACGCATTGGGTAGCCAGCCCGCGCGGAATCAGTGTTCATACCCATCGAGATGGTTTGAAAGAATCTCTGGCCACCGAGGCCAAAGCCGCCGCCCGCGAACAACAGGAGGCCGCGAGACGCAGGCAAAGCGATGCGCGAGCCCTCATGGCCCAGCGCGCACAGCTTCAGAAAGAAGCGGCTGCATGGGGCGCGGTTGCGGTGGCCAATGATCGTGTTCTGCCGCCACGGACGTTCTGGAATGAACTGCCACCTGCACAGCAGGAACAGATTGCCCGCGTGGGGCTGACTCTTGACGAATTCAAACGGCTGATCACCACCCTGGGCGAAACCGAAGAGTCATTCCTGGAGGCGGCGAAGGCAATGGAAGCACCTGGTCAATCAGCAGATCAACTTGCCGACCGGCTTCTGGACTATTTTGAGGGCCACAAACCCCCACGTCCGCAAATGTGAGAGGCGAAAAAGACCGGGAGAAGGCCAGGCGGTCGGAGGAAACCGTTGTTCCCCGGCCCCTGAATATCGCAACAGAGCTTCGGCCCATGAGGCGGGCAGGATGCCCGCCTTTGGAGGGTTCAGGGTTCGGGGTTCGGGGTTCAGGGGGGCACATCCTGCCCGCCTGAATACCTCGGAGGGCGACCATCTTGCCCGCCTGCTCCGTTCATGAAATGCCTTGTCCGCCCGGAAACTGGGTCCTGGAAACGGCATCAGCGCGGCCAGTACAGCCACGTCGCTACCACCAGGCCGATGGCGGTACCGGCCAGAAGGACGGCCTTGATGATCAGCACTGACCGCTCCAGCCGGGCTGCGGCCTGGGGGTCGGCGGCGTATTGGTGCAGGAGTTGCTTGCGGTTGGCAATGCTCGAATGCCGCCAGCTCCGCGCGTCGATGGGAATGCCGTTCAGATCGGCGATGCGGTGAAGGGCATCGGCGAAGGTGGTGGCCGCGGTCGCGCAAACCGGCACTCCGCCCGGGGGCACGCCCGGTCCCTTTTCCCCGGAGGGATCGAACGGCGTGGCCGTGCCGTGCAGCACGCAGGGGCGGTTGCACTCGGACTCCGAGGGCGTGACGCTCTGGGCCCCGAACAGGTCCGCCTGCCATTCGAAGCGTCTCGAAACAGCGCCGAAGCCCATCCCCCACACCAGCACGACCAGGGCCATGGCCGCCACCTGCAGGTAGCCCTCGAACTGAGCCAGCGGCGGGAAGTACCCCGGCCACTGGGCGCGGGCCCGCATGGCCAGTTCCATCAGCCCCCCGACGATGAACATGCTCAGAATGGCAAAGAGCAGGTAATACTGGATATGGCGCTTCTTCACGTGGCCGGCCTCGTGGCCGAATACGGCCTCGATCTTGCGGTCATCCATCATCTCCAGCAGGCCATCGGAAAGCAGGATGTAGCGCACCGGCCGGAAGAGGCCCATTACCGCCGCATTGACCACCATGCCGTCGCTTTCCCAGATGAGGATACGCCGGTAGGTCAGGCCGATGCGTTTGCACATGCGCTCGAGCCGATCACGGAGTTCGCCCGGCGGCAGCACGCGGGTATGCCAGATGTGCCGCAACATCAGAGGGGCCACCAGAAAGACCAGCCCGGCCACAGCCACCAGCACGGCCTCTCCTCCCCATGCCACCTTCGTCCAATGGCGAATGGATCGGGAGTAGTAGGAGACGAGGTCATTGGCAATGACGATGGGAACCATCGGCACCGCGATGATCAGCACGTGCTGGCGAAACATGAAGCTCAGGTACGACCCGAGCCGCCACACCGGCCGGGGAAGAATCCCGGCCCGCAACTGCTGGTCGAAATGCACGCGGCGGATGGCGCGGTCAGCCGGATACAACATCACCCAGCCGAGCAGAATGGCCGTAAAGAACGGCACCAGCATGGCCAGTTCGTCCAGCCCGTAGAAGCTTTGCAACCACCGGACGGATCGGACGCGCTGCGCCCAATCGGTCAAGTAAATGCTGCCGGCCAGCCCAAAAGCCAGCACCACGCGCACGGCAAAGGTGCCCTGGGCAAACAGCCGCTGGGCCCCCGGCAGCCAGGCCGGCTCAGAATCCAGACGGGTGCGGACGGCTCGCGCGAACCCCCAGGCGACAATTCCCGCAAGCAGCGCCTGCCCTGCCACCATGCCGTAGGTGAGCGCCGGCACCTCGATAGTCTTCCACGGCAGCCCGCCGGAAGGGATGCTCAACACGATGGCAAATGCGGCGAAGACGAGAAAATACATCAATGAACCCCGGCGGAGACGCAGAGCAATGGGCCGAATGACGAATCACAAAACCCGAATGAGCGAAGACAGCGGGGGCGGCAACCCGAACCAATGTCGAAACCCGACTGCCGCATGCTGAGCGGGCAACGCCTGGGTTCAACGCCTTGCAGCTTTGGATTCATTCTCTTCTTCTCTGCGATCTCCACGGTCACCGGGTCGCAAGCGTCTCGAAGCGGTCCCCCGCCTTCACATGGCGGCCGTTCACGAAGTCCTGCCAGCTCATGGGCCGCTTGCCCGCCGGCTGGAGGCAATGAATCTCCAGGCAGCCCTGGCCGGTGGCCACGGTCAACACCGGCGTGATGGCGCCGGGCGGCGCCTCAGCGGCCACCGGCACCGGGGTGACGTTGACAAAGGTCACCTCCTCGCCGCGGCCCTCTGCGGATACATATCGGCAACGTCCGCCCGGCCAGGGCCACATGGCCCGGCAACGCAGCGCGATGCGCTCGGCCGGCTCATCAAACCGGAGATACCCATCGGCCTTGCTCAGTTTAGGCGCGCGGCTGGCCTGAGACTCGTCCTGCGGCTGGCCCGCCGGCAGCGGATCCTGCTCGTGCAGCCGCAGGGTCGCGTCGATGGCGTCGCAGCCCACCCCGGCCAGCCGGGATTCCAGCTCTTCGGCGGTCTCGGTCGGGGCGATCATGGTGTACCGCTGAACGAGGATCGGCCCGGCGTCGAGGCGGTCTACCAGCCGGAAGACGGTAACTCCCGTCTTTGTCTCCCCGGCCAGTATGGCGGCGGGGATGGGAGCGGCTCCGCGATATTTGGGCAGCAGCGAGGCGTGCAGGTTGACGCATTGGCTGGGGAAAGCCATGCGGGCGGGCTCGAGCACTTTCTGGCCGAAGGCGATGACCACGCCAATGTCGGCCTTCAGCGCGCGGAGCTTCTCGACGAACTCGGGAGCATTCACATTCTCGCATCGTTCGAGGGGCAGCCCCTCCTGCAAGGCCCGGGCGGCCACGGGGGTAGGCATGAGCTTCTTGCCCCGGCCGGCCGGCCGGTCGGGCTGGGTCACCACCAGGGCCACCTCGTGCGGGCTGTTCACCAGCCACCGAAGACTCGGGACCGCGAATTCACCGGAACCAAAGAATACCACGCGCATCGGCAACTCCCGGAAGCAGCTCAGCCAATCTCGAATTCCAGGATGATACGCGCGAGGCGGATGAGGGGCAAAACGGTTAGAATCCCCCCTGCCGGCCTGGCAAAGTGCGTGGGTCGGGCAGAGGAGGTTGTGTGATGCGTTTGCGGTTGCGTTATTCGTTGGGCGGGACGGTGTTCTGTTTGGCCACTGGGCTCGTCGTTCTGGCTCCGGCCTGGGCGGAGCCGGCCGCTCGGCCGCCGGCCACGGCCCCGGCGGAAGACCCGGCAATGGCAGTGGCTGATGCCCACATCAGCCCCTGGAAACCGATCTTTGTGGGGGTGGAGATGTGCGAAGGGTCCACGAAAACGCCCCGGCCGGTGCAAATGCGGGCCGTCCGGGTGGACCTGCGCGAGCCGACCATCGAACTCCTGGTCACCCCCTCGAACGGGGACCAGCCCAAAGACGTTAACGCCCGCACCACCAGTGAGTTTCTGGCGGAATTCAAGTGTCAGGCCGCGATTAACGGCTCGTTCTTCGACGTTTTTGCCACTCAGCCGGCTGATCCGCAGGATATTATCGGGCTTTCCATGTCACGCGGGGACCTGTATTCGCCGCCGAACCACTACGACGCCCTGCTGATCAGCAAAGACCGCCGGGCTTGGATTGACCCCGCGCCAATCGATACCCGGGGAGCCTACAATGCTCTGTCGGGAGACACGACGTTGTTGCTGAAGGGTCGATACAGCCTTCGGGCGGATGATCGACGACCGATTACCGTGAATCGTCATCCCCGGTCGGCGGTAGGCATCAGCCGCGACGGGCGCTATCTCATCCTGATGGCGATTGATGGTCGGCAGCGAGGCTATAGCGAAGGGGCGACCAAGCCGGAGACGGCCGAGTGGCTCAAGAAGCTGGGCGCCTGGGACGCGCTCAACCTGGACGGCGGCGGAAGTACGGCCCTGGTGATCGAGGGGCCAGATGGCCGGCCGGTCACATTGAATCGACCCTCAGGCGGCCGGGAGCGGCGGGTGGCCAATCACCTGGGCGTATTTGCCAGGAAATTGCCGCGATAACGCGTCGGCGGCATGGGAGGGTAGGTCCGACGAGACCTGCTCGCGGGTGGAGTTCCTTGGAGTTGCTCTATGTTCGCGACACTGACCCACGAACAAATGGCCCGCGAGTATCTCAACCGGGAATTCGGCGCAGAGACGCCCTCCACCCTCCAGGCGGTGGCCACCTTCGAGCAGCATCCGCTGGAAGGTGAAGGGCCGGTGACTTTGTTCTCCTTCACGGCCAGTCGCGACGGCAATCGGCCGGAAGATTTCCATGTCATTGCGGGCGAGACGAAACCGAATTACTACCCCGACTGGGGCCTCTCGCCGGACGATCTCTACAGCGTACACATCGGCACACGGTTCATGCTCGTGCTTGAGGTGGGGCAACTTCCGCTGGAGGAGTTGCCGTCGGGGCTGGAAGAAGAGATCGCCTTGCTGCTGGGCAGTGTCGCCCCCGATGAGCCGATCGCGGATTTCCGGCCGGTAGCAGCCTTCGATATGGAAGGCCAGCGGCATGCGGTCTGCCGGCTGCGGCTGGCGGATGAAGAGTTGTACGTGCTGGGGGGCGATCTGCCGCTGGGCATCTATCGCAGGGTCGATCTACCGCCGCATGTCATCTATCGCCTGCACCTCGGAAAGCTGATCCGACTGGAAGAAGCGGCGGAAGAGCAGTGATCGCTTGGCCCCGAGCCCCGGGAGGGGCCAGGTGAAAGTAGCCACCAGTGCAGCGAAGCGGAATTGGTGGTTTTGTTTCTGAGCCCAAAGCGCAAGCGAGGGCCGGCGAAGCCCACTCAATACCGATCCCCGGTCATCAATGTGTTCGCGTTCCGGCCACGGCCCGCCGGGCCTCTCGAGCCCAGGTGCGCAGGTCCGGCGGAAGCGATGGATCGGCCAGGGCGCGGTCATACCAACGCACCGCCTCACGGTCACGGCCGAGGCGGCGGTAGAGTTCTCCAAGCAAATAGCAGGCGGGGGCTTTGTTGGGCGGAGCGATCTGGTCGGCCATGAGGGCGCGGTCGAAGCAGTCGGCCGCGCGCAGTTGCTGGGCGCGTTCGAGGCGAATCGACTCGCGCATGCGGGCGATCCCATCCTTCAAGGCCTGTGAGAACGGTTCGTAATCAGCCAGGCGGTCGAGCATCTCCATGGCCGGTTGGTTCTCGCCGTGACGTCTGAGAATCAGCGCCAGCGCCAGCTCGATATACGGCCGCTGATAGCGGTTGAAGTCCCCGTGGGCGATGGCTTCCGCGATGCGGGCGGCCGTGCGCAGTTCACCGTCGGCCTGGTTGTCGCCGGGACCAAGCTGCGGGCGCCAGCGCTGGATATACCTGAAGGCGCGGGCCAGGCGGTCGTCCGGCGGGAGGACGGCCCCTTCTTCCCGGTAGATCCAGGAAGCCCGCAGGTGAAGCCAGCCCAGGGCCTCGTCGGACCTGCCAAGCCACTGATAGCACGTGACCGCCAGCGCGTAGCGGTCGCGGGCATCGAGATCGCGCGGATCGCTCTCAGGGCCGAAGCCGGCCGGCAACACCAGCTTGGGCGACTGGAGCACCTTCTCACGAAAACCCGGGGGAAAAACCGTATTGGCGTCGAAGTCGCCGGGGTAACCGCTGTATCCGCACCGGGGACAGGTGGCGATCCGGTAGAACTCGGGCTGCGGCCCGAGGGCGCGGGCGAAAAAGTCACGGTCAACGCCGCCGCGGATATTGCTCTGGGGGCAGGCAATCGCAGTGAAGGTCTGCTGGCAGATTGGGCAGGCCAGGGTGTATCGGCCCAGGAGAGAAAGCGGCTCCTCGCCGGACGGCGGGGAATCGGCGGAATCGAGTCCCGGAAGAACTAAAAAGAAGAGAACAATGGCACTGGTCATGACGCCGGGTATTGTCCCCGGCGGGTGCGGGAGAGGTCAAATCCTGGCAAACCGTAGCCGGACTTCACCAAGGGGCCGAGAGCCCCGGCCCACCGCGCTCAGCGGACCGGTCGGCGGCGCATCAGGCCGGCGACCAGGGCCAGCGCCAGGGCACTGAACGTGGCCGGTTCGGGGGCGACGGTCATCCGGGCGTTGGTTTCGCCGGTCTTCGAATCGATCAGGCCGTCGGGCAACATGAACTGGTCAAACAGATTGCTGGACGGCTCGCCGCCCAGGATCGCGGCGACGATGGAGTTGTTGATCAGCGCGGACAGCTCCTCATCGCTCAGCACATCGCCGGCGGCGAGGCGGGCCTGAAGTTCCTCCACCGTCTTGGTGGATTTCATCAGCTTGGCCTGTGCGCTGAATTTTTCGAACGGGTTCTCGGTGCCGGTCGCGGCGAAGAAGGGCTGCGTCAGGCCGGTCAGAATGTCGGCAAAGATGTTGCCGCTCACGTCGATGGGGCCAACATCGAAGGCCAATGTCCCGCTGTCACCCCCACCGAGGGCGGCGCCCGTGGTTTCAAAGGTTCCGCGATTGGAGATCTGCAGCCTCTGGTTATAGAAGCCCAGGGCGTTGATGTCGGTATCGATGTTGATCAGGACGCTACCGGTGGCGGTGATATCCGCAAGGCCGTTGGTGGTCCTGAAGGTGTAGTTCAGGGGCACGCTGCCGGTGTTCAAGGTGAAGTCGGCGCCAGGGATGCCACGGCGGGTAAAGCCGGCCGACGCACGGACCTGGCCGGTGAGCGTCAACTCACCGACGCCGAAGTCGAATTGCCGGTTGTTGTAGAAGGCGTTGGCGTTCACGGTGATGCCGTCGCCCAGCACGTTGCGCTGCCCGGAAAACTGGAAGTCGAGCAGGGCCAGGCCGCGGGCCACGTCCTTGTACAATTCAGCCTGTGCGGGGGCGGCCCCGGCGAGCAAAATGGCGAACAGCGATCCCGATATCAGCAACCCGCGCGTGCCCTTCATTGCAAACGCCTCCGCTTGCAGCCTCTGTGTCCGATCCACCGGCCAGACGGGGTTCCGTCTCGTCATGTTCCGAAGAGTCTAACCCTGACAGTGTGCCGGGGGAGATCACCGGCGTCAAGGGTATACTCAATCATACCCTGACACATCCTCCCTTTCATCGGCGCGGATCGGGCCGCTGGTAACTTGAGGAACCGAAAAATGACGGTTTGCCGTCCGATAAGTATGTCGTGGCGGGGTTACGACTGTTTCCCGTGAACCAGAATTTGCGCCGGCGGAGCGAAATCCGGGCAGGCACCCAGCTTTGGCCGGGGACCCGCCCTGCCGCCATGTTGTGTGGCACTGCTCTTGAGCACTGCGGAGCATCCGAGGCGGCCCAGCACGGCTCAAGAGCTGTGGCACACAGCCGAATCAGGCGGGCAAGATGCCCCTGCCCCCTCTAAAGGCGGGCAAGATGCCCGCCCCCCGAGATGTCAGGCAAGATCCCCCCTGAACCCTGAACCCCGAACCCTGAACCCTCCAGACCCGTTAATCCGCGGGTTGGGTTATCGGGTGATTGCGCCATTGTTTGGGCGGGACGAAATCCGCTGGGGGCCTGTTCATAGTGGGCAGCGGGTTGGGCGGTTCCGATTTGCGGAAGGCGATCAGCTTCCGCCCCAGGGCTTCGACGAGATCAGGCCGGCTGGCGGAAAGGTCCTTTTTCTCGAAGGGGTCTTCCCGCAGGTTGAACAGCTCCACGCGGTGCTTCGGGGTACGGAAGCCGTCTGGACGGCGCACGTCGGGGCCGCACACGACCAGTTTCCAGTCGTCGGCGGAGATAACAGCGTTCTGTTCGCGCTCCAGGCCGTCCTGGCCGTTGAAGAAATACAAATCGCGTTCGGCGAGGGAACGGGCCCGGCCTGTGAGGAGGTCGAGCACGTCCACGCCGTCGAGGGGCGGGGCTCCGGCCGGCCGGGAGGCTCCGGCCGCACGCAACAGAGTCGGAAGAACGTCCACGTTGATGATTGGTGTGGTCAGTTTCCGGCCGCCCTCGATGACGCCGGGCCACCAGGCGGCGCTGGGGACGCGGACGCCACCCTCGTAGACGGTGAGCTTGCCGGCACGAAGCGGGCCGTTCAGCCCGAGGCGGGTAATGCCTCCGTTATCACTGAGGAACCAGACCAGCGTCTTTTCGGCGATGCCGCTCTCGCTCAGGGCCTTGAGGATTCGGCCGATGCCGTCGTCCATACAGGTCACCATGGCGGAGAAAGCCTGGACGTCAGCGGCCCGTTTGCCACCGCCCTTGTTCCGGTCGGCGTATTGGGCGAGGTAGGCTTCGGGTGCCTGGAGCGGGTCGTGGGGAGCGGTAAAGGGCACGTAACAGAAGAACGGCCCGTCATCGGCGTGGCGTTTGATGAATCGCACAGCGGCATCGGCAATGAGGTCGGTGGTGTAGCCGGTCTCCTGGAGAGGCTCGGCGTCGAGGTGCCAGTCCGGCTCGCCCTGGCGAATGCGCGTCCAGTAGTCGGCAGCGCCGTTGTATTGGCCATAGAAGTGGGTGAAACCCTGGGAGAGAGGGTGCCACTGGGGCGCCAGGTGGCCCAGGTGCCACTTTCCGAAGATGGCACGATGGCGATAGCCGGCGGCGGCGAGGGCTTCAGGCAGGGTTATCTCCTGCGGCGGCAGGCCATAAGCGGCCCAGGGCCGCACGACGGAACGCGCCATTCCGAAGCGCATGGGATACCGGCCGGTGAGCAGGCCGGCGCGGGTCGGCGAGCACATGGGGCTGACGTAGAAGCGGTCCAGGCGTACACCCTGTTGGGCGAGGCGGTCGAGGTGCGGCGTGCGGATGGCGCTGCCGTGATAGCCGACGCCGTCCCAGCCGAGATCGTCGGCGACGATCAGGACGATGTTGGGCGGGGTGGCGGCGTTCAGATGGCCCGCCCTCGCAAGGACGATGGCGGTTACACAAATACAGCCCACCACGACAAGACGAAAACGCTCAGTGCGGGATTCACCCCTAACCCGGGGGGCCGGGCTTGGCGGTTCCGGGCTCGGGATGTCTTGCCCGAAAAGCTGGAAACCGGGCGATATCTTGGAAAATGAACCGATCCGGCAGCGTTCAATCATGACTGTCCTCGGATTTGACGCTCGTTCCACTGGACGGCGGTTTGAGTATATCGCGGATACGGCGGGAGTGCGCCCCGGGGAGAGTCCCTCTACCCGGCCCCCTCATCGGGTGTGTGCCACTGCTCTTGAGCAGCGCTGAACATCTGAAGCGGCCCGGCACGGCTCAAGAGCCGTGGCACACGGATCGCACGACTGGCTACCCATCGCGCGCGATCCCCCCTATCTGGCGGGCCGCCCATCGGCTATCATGGCCTCCAGTCTGGAGGTGCTATTTTGCCTGCGAAAAACAACAGCAACACACATCGGCATGGGTTCATGTGGGCATGGGGTCTGAGTGCAGTTTTCATGGCTGCCGCCGTGGGCGCGGTCCGGGCGGAGAACCGCCCTATTGCCGCCGGCGTCGTGCCGACCGACTGGCCGGCGGGTTTCCCCGCCATGCTGGCAGTGCCCTGTCCGCGGCCGGCCGGTCAAGGCGGACCGCTGGCGGCACGCATCCGCATTCCGGGCCAGGAGCCCATGGTCGTGCCGGCTCAGTTCGAGGCTGCTGACCAGACGGCCGGTACGCCCGATCGAATCTGGTTGATCTTGAAACTGGACAAGGCGGCTGTCGGCCGGCCGGTCGAGATTGAACTGGCGGGCGATCCAGGAGCAGTTGCCAACCCGTACGCCAGCAAACGGGAGGGCGAGCAACTGCATATCACCACGGCGGACGGCAAACCCATTCTGTCCTACTACCACGGCAAGCCGGAGCCGAACCAGCGCTATCCATTGAACGACTTCGTCCATCCGTTGATCGGATTGGACGGTGAGACGCTCACCAATTTGCGGCCCATAGATCATGTCCATCACCGAGGCGTTTACTGGACCTGGGTTCGGCACGAGCAAAACGGCAAGTCGCTGGGAAGCTGGTGGCAGCCGGACACGATCCACGCGGACGGCAAAGATCTTGCGTTTGCGGACGGGCCGGTTTTCTCACGTTTTTGCGCCCGGCACGAGTGGGTTTACCAGGCCAAAGGTTCCACGGAAACCATGCCGTTCGTCGACGAACAGGTGGTATGCCGGGTATTCCAAACGCAGGCCGACGGACGCGCGATCGACTTCGATATTACGCTGACGGCCATAGTGGACGGGATCCGCATGGGCGGAACCACCGATCTGGGCAAAGGATACGGCGGGTTCACCTTCCGCTACGCGCCGGCGACAGAGGTGAAGATTGCCGCGGACCGCAAGCTGATTCCAGGGGACCAGAATCACCTTCGGGCGCGCTGGGCGGACTGGAGCGGCCGGTTCAAGCTGGCCGACGGAAAGATAGCCGACCGCCGCAGCGGGGCCGCGGTGCTCATCGGGGCGGACCATCCGGACATGCCTCCGGAGTGGATCACCCGCTACTACGGCGTGCTGGGCGTCACCTATCCCGGGTTGCAGATGCTGGAAATGCCCAAGGGCAAGCCACTGCGGCTGCGCTACCGGCTGTGGATCCACCGGGGAGACGCCGGGGAAGGGCGCGTTGACGAAGCGTATCGCACGTACGCCGCGGATTGGCAGTGGTCGGCCACCGGGGGCGGGAAAGACAAGAAGCAATAGAAAGAAAGATGGAGCGACCGGCTGCACCTCTTTCCCATCCGGAAAACACGAGAGCGGAAGGTGGGCGGTTTCTTTCGTCTCCGGGTGGTTTCGTGATTCGATTCGCTTCCGGAGAGACAGCGGCCGGTCCGTTGGGAATGGATGCCTGAATCAGGAGCAGAGGAGTGTCTACAAAGAAGCGCATTGGCCACTACGTTGCCAGCACGCATTGGGATCGCGAGTGGTACGAGTCGTTCCAGGACTACCGTTTTCGCCTGGTCAAGCTGATGGATGAGCTGCTCGATACGATGCAGCGCGATCCGGACTACCGCTATTTTCAATTGGACGGGCAGGTCATCCCGGTTGAGGATTACCTTGAAATCCGTCCCGAGCGGGAGGGGCAGCTTCGCGAGCTGGCGGCAGCCGGGCGGCTGCGGCTGGGGCCATGGTACGTCTTGCCGGACGAGTGCCTGGTCAGCGGCGAGTCGCTGGTGCGCAACATTCAGATGGGTCTGGAAGCGGCGGGCCGGTATGCGACGCCCTCGCGGGTCGGGTTTATCTGCGATATGTTCGGGCATACCTCGCAGTTGCCGCAGATCCTTCGCGGGTTCGGCATTGACACGGCGTTTCTGTGGCGCGGGGTGAACGAGCCCACGCATGGAGCAGTGTTCCGCTGGCAGGCCGCCGATGGCAGCGAGGTCATCGCCTACCGCTTCAGCCCCCAGGGCGGCTATTGCACGTACGCCTTCAAGGTGCGCAAGGGTATCGAGCCGGATCGGGGGGTGGACATGGAAACCGCCCTGGAAGGCCTGGCCGATCTGCTGGAGGTGGAGACGAAGCGCGTTCCGACGCCGTCCTTCCTGGTGTTCGACGGGGGCGACCATCTGGAAATCGAGCCGCGCACGGCGGAGATCCTCCGCGCGGCCAACAAAAAGTTCGCCGGCGTCGAGCTGGTCCATTCGCACCTGGAAGGGTTCGCCGAGGATCTTCGCGAGCAGCGCGACCACATCACCAAGGTCTTCAAAGGCGAGCTGCGCGAGCCGGGGCTGCCCAATGATGAGGCGTGGATGATTCCCGGCGTGTTGAGCAGCCGGATCCACCTCAAGCAGGCGAACGCGCGCTGCGAGAACCAGCTTACCCTCTGGGCGGAACCATTCAGCACCTTCGCGGCCCTTCTGTCGGAGGGGCAAGTTCCGCCTCAGAAGGCTGAAGCCCCTACACCCTCCAGGAAGGCGGGCAAGATGCCCGCCCCCCGAGAATTGCAGGCGGGCAGGATGCCAGCCCCCCCGTACCCGGCGGGATTTCTCAGGACGGCGTGGAAGCACCTGATCACCAACCACCCGCATGATTCCATGTGCGGCTGCAGCATCGACCAGGTACACAAGGACATGGTCTATCGTTTCGACCAGTCGTACCAGATCGCCGCGCACGTGACTCGCGACGCCCTGCGACACATCGCCGATCGCGTGCAGGTGCCGGAACTGGGCGAGAAAGACATCGCGCTGGTGGTGTTCAATCCCGGAGCCGACCCGATCGACGGTCCGGTGGATCTGACCATTCGCTTCCCGGCCAACATCGACGCGGTGTACCAGGAATGGTTCGGATTCGAGCCCAAGATCGGCTTCCGGCTGTACGACCCCGAGGGCAAAGAGGTACCCTACCAGTACGTCAATCAGCGGCGCGATCAGATGGGCTTCCGCCGGCCGCTGCGCAAGTTCCCCACGCCCGACCCGCGGCATGAGGTGGACATCACCGCCGAACTCTCCATTCCGCCCTACGGCTACACCACGCTGATCTGCCGGCCGGTCAAGGAGCCGACCCGCTACCTGGGCTCCATGGTGGTGAACGATCACACCATCGAGAACGAAGCCCTGCGCGTGGCCGTGGCCCCCAACGGCACGTTGCACGTGACCGACAAGCGCAGCGGCCAGACCTACGAAAACGTATTGACGCTCGAAGACCGGGCGGACATCGGCGACGGGTGGTACCACGGCACGGCGGTTAACGAGCAGGTGTACACGTCGATCGCCTCGAACGCGGACGTGGCCGTGGTGGCTGACGGCATCGCCAAGGCCACGCTGATGGTCCGGGTAACCCTGAACGTGCCGGAGCGATTCGAGTTCGACCGCATGGTCCGCAGCGAGCAGGTCAAGCCGCTGGTAGTCACGCACTTCGTCACCTTGCGCAAAGGCAGTGAGAAGGTCGAGGTGCGCACCGTGGTCGAGAACACGATCCGCGACCACCGGCTGCGGGTGCTGTTCCCCAGCGGAGCGAACGCCTCCACCTACCTGGCCGATGCGGCCTTTGACGTCATCGAGCGGCCCATCGCGTTGCGGGCGGACAATGCCCGCTATAAGGAGATGGAGGTCGAGACCAAGCCGCAGCAGACCTGGACGGCCGTTTTCGATGACCAGCGCGGGCTGGCGGTGGTTTCGACCGGGTTGCCGGAGTCGGCCGTACGCGACATCCCCGAGCGGCCCATTGCCCTGACGCTGTTGCGGTCCTTCCTGCGTGCGGTGTTCACCAGCGGGCAGGAGGGCGGCGAAATCCAGGGACGGCACGAGTTCCAGTATTGGATCGTGCCGCTGGCCGGCTCACCCGACGTGGCCCGCCTCACACGGATGGGCCAGCAGTTGGCAGGCGGCACCGGGATGGTACAACTCGAACGGCGCGACGTGGACGGCGGGTCGGATCGCCCCTCGCCACTGAGGCACAGCTTCATGCAAGTGCAGCCGGCCGGCGTGGTGGTCACGGCCATTCACCGCCGAAGCGAGTCGGAGGCGGCATCCGTACGGATGTTCAATCCGGGCAACGAGCCGCTGGAGGCGTCGCTGACGATGGTCGGTGCGACAGGCCCGGCTGCCCTTACAGACCTGGAAGGCAACCCAGTGGAGCTGTTGAGGGGCCAGGATGAGACCGTCCGCGTGAACGTGCCACCGAGACGAATTGTGACGGTGCAATTCGGCGTGTGAGAAGCTGATGAACACCGGGAGAGATGGAGAGAGACGCGTTCGGGCGCCTCTCTCCATCACTGCGGCTTCATGTCATCCTGACAGTGAAAGACTCTTCAGCAGGATTCTGTCATGACCAATCTACTCGCCCGGATCCTGCTGGCAATGATGCTACTGCCGCTGGCCCTGGTGGTATACCTGCTCGTAGCCTTTATAACATTGGGATTTTCCGACGAGCTCGAAGTCTCACTCTTGGCGGCTACACTGGTCACGGCCCTGTTCGTTGCCGTCTATTGGCTCCGACTATGGCGAGATACGGTCAACTGGACCAACAACAGGCGGGTCCTGACGATCGGCAGCGGCGCAGCATGCATCCTCCTGGGGATTCTTGCCGCTGCGCTCTGGAATACATTGACCGAAATCGACGAGCTGTCATTCGCAATCTTCATGGCCGGTGTGGTCGCAATGCTCTCATGGCTGCCCATCACCGTAATGATCTGGAAGGAGACGCCATCGGAGCGGGCCGAGCGTCTGAGCCGCTCAGCCTTCGGTGTTCTGTTTTGTCCGCGCTGCGGCTACAACATGACCGGCCTGCGCGAAGCCCGGTGCCCCGAGTGCGGCGCCCAGTTCACGCTGAACCAGCTTTATGCGGCCCAACAAAAGCACGAAATCGACGACGCGGCCGCCCCGCGAGAAGAAAGCGAACCCCACCAAACAGCAGCAAATTCATAGCTACAAATAAGTTACAGCCAATCCAGCATAATACAAAGGCAAGCCTTTGACCACTGAACGGAGCAGCCGACAGGCCGCCGGGGACATTGCGTGAATGAAAAAATGCTCACGAAGTCTTCGGACGGGTTCGACGATATCCATTGTCCATTACTATAGTTGAACCAGACCATTACGGAACAAAAGATTCTTAAGGAAGAAACCGGATACTGGCGGCCAAGAGGAGAGGATCCGCTTATGCGTTTGGCAAAACGTCTGTTGCTGACCGGAAGTCTGGCTCTGGTTCTTATCCTCGGAGCGCTGGTGGGAACGTGGTTCTACATCGGCCAGCCGGGGTCTACCCGCATTGAAGCTTGGATTGGCAGCCAGATCATTGCGATCCTGGGAAACTACATCACTCCCAAGGTGGCGTTTACGGACCTGGACTACCGTCGTCCGCGGACCGTGGTGCTGAAGAATCTCAGCCTCACCCGGGACGGGCAACTGCTGGCCTCTGTGGACGAGATGCTGCTCGAACTGGCCGAGGTGCCACGGGAAGGCGAGCCCCTGAAAATCGAGCGGATCGAGCTGGACAAACCTTACATCGCGCTGGAGCTCCGCCCGGATGGAGAGATGGTCGGTTGGAGCGGCTTTGTTCGCCCGGAGGTTCTGCGCGAGCCGGAGTCGGTCCCGCAGGGACAACGGTTCAGCGACGTGCTCGTCCTCCGGCAAGTGCGGATCCGCAACGGCGAGGTGCGCTATCGCGGTCCGGAGGACTCAGAGCCGATGATCCTGCCGGGCATTGATCTGACGCTGGGCACGGCCCCGGATGCGGCCGAGCCGGGCTGGTATCGGCTGGCCGGGGCCCTCAAACGCGATCCTATCCTCAGCCTCGACATGGACGGCCGGCTCAACCTCGATACCGGGTTGCTGGAACTGGGCGCGTTCAAGCTGGCGGCAACCCTGGGTGAAGAGCAGTACGGCACGCTGCCGCCGCCGCTGCAGCAGATCCTTCGCCGCCATGAGGCCCAGGGTCAGCTGGCCGCCACCTTCAAGGGCAATATTCCGCTGTTGGATCCGGCCGGCATCGAAGGAGAGGCGACCGCCCAATTCAAGGATGTTCGGCTGAAATTCAACGAGGCGGTATTGGCATGCCGCAACGTCCAACTGAAAGCCGGGCTGCCGGACGCGCCCGTCAAGATCGAGCTCAAACGAGGCACTTTCCGGAACGCGGAGCTGACGCTTATCTCGGCGGAACGAGTCGCCACGGAACTGCCGGGGCTGCCGCAAGGGTTTCCGATCACGGTCAACCGGTTTGAAGCGGATGGTCCCGTGGTACGGTTAATCCACAATCCGGCAGGCGGCTTCGTGGGTTGGAACTGGCTCTCAGGGGACGCGACGGCCGAATCGCCCGCGGCAACGTCGGGGAAGTCAGCAACCGAAGATGGTGGGCAGGAGACGCAGGCGACACGTCCTGCTGAATCGTTGCCGGCCGGGGAGACAGAAGGCGGGCAGGAAACTCAGCCCTCCAATGATGAAGGCGGGCAAGATGCCCGCCCCCCGGGTGAAGACGGCGGGCAGGATGCCCGCCCCCCGAGTGACGAAGGCGCGCAGGATGCCCGCCCCCCTGGCGGGGAAAGCCCTTCCACCCAACCGATGCAAAAGGTCCACTCGCTGGCCAACCGATTCGTTCGCATTCGAGAGGGTGATATCCGCAATGGGACTTTTGTCTATGGCGTGTCGGGCGGCCGGCCGCTCACCCTGCGGAGCATCCAGATCAGCCTGAAGCCTCCCTCGGAAGGCGGTGGCAAGGGGCAAGCGGTGACGGCCTCTGCGCGGAGCACCGGTCTGTTCCACACCAGCCTCACCGGGCGGTTGGACCTGGCCGGGTTGCTGCTTGATCTGGAACGCTTCAGCTTCCAGACGAGCGTGAAAGGCGAAGCCCAGTACGCGCTGTTGCCGGACACGATCGGCGATCTTTTCCGCCGGCACGGGATCACCGGCAACCTGTCGTTCACTTTCCAGGGACAGGTGCCATTGACCCGGGTAACCGACAGCGTCGGGCAAGCGCGAGTGAATCTGCGCCGGACACGGTTGAACTTCGCAGGAGTGAGCATGCCCGTGGAGCGGGCGGTGCTCAACTTCGATTTGCCGGTGAACCAGATCAAGGCCGACGTGTCCGGACTGGCCCTGGTGGGCGACGACCTGTCCATGCTGGAGGTGGAACGGATCGAGTTTGACCTGGCCAATCCACCGCGGGCAAACGGGCCGCTTGAAGTGCGCACGGCCCGCTTCACACGTCCCCGGCTGAGCTTCGTGCAAGCGGCCGATGAGAAGAGCGGCCTGCTCGGCTGGCGACGGCTGGGCAATTCCGAGAGTCCCTCGAGTTCCGAGAGTTCTTCGAGTCCCCCGGCGCGGTTGAGCGATTTCGCCCGCTTCGAGCAACTCCTGATCAGCCAGGGAGAGGTGCTCTACGACGATAACGACGGCCAGGGCGATCCGATGATGCTCTCGGGAATCGACATGGAGTTTCGCATACCGCCGTTGCAGGATGCGCCGGGTTGGTATCATCTGGCGGCGTCCATCCGCCGCGAAGGGCTGTTCGACATCGATCTGGACGGCCGGATAGACGCGGACGCATTCCGGCTGGAACTGAACCGGCTGCAACTCGAGGGGCAACTGGGCGAGGGCCAGTACAGCATGTTCCCCCCTGCGTTGCAGCACGCCCTGCGCCAGCATGAGGTCCGCGGCAAGCTGTCCCTGACCGCACGGGGCACGTTTCCGCTGATCGACATGCGCAAGACGGAGGCCAGCATTGGGGCCCAACTGACCGAGGGCCACGTGGCCTTCGATCAAACCGTCTGCCCGATCAATCGTGTGACATTGGATGCGGCACTGAACCCCCGTGGAGTTTCTTCGCGATATGATGCCATCCTGCTTGGCGGATCGATCAGCGGGAACGTGAACCTGTCCCTGGACCGGCCGTATCCGCTGGGCGTGACCTGGAACGCCGTCAATACACGCATGGAGGAAACATTGCGCGTGGTACAGGGCGGCGATCCACAGTACGCGGGCCTGCTTGACACCCATGGGAACTTCTCAATCCATCTGGAGGAGGGCATTAAATCGCTTCACGGAAGCGGCACGATCCAGGTTCGCAAGGGCAAGCTGATCAGGCTCCCGGTCATTCACGCTATCGCCAAGGCGGTTTCCAAGGCGACACTGGGCCTGGTTCACACGCGATCGGACAGCGCCTCGGCCAAGTTCCAACTCCGGCCAACCCACGTGCAGGTGGACGATCTCAGGATCGATTCGGAGATGGTTGACCTGCGGGCGTCCGGGCGGATCAACTACGACGCGACCGTGGACCTGCGGGCCACGGCTCATGCGGCTGCCAAAATCGGCCGGGAGCTGGGCACCGGGATCGGACGGGCCGGCGAGGTCGCCACGCTGGGCAAACTGAAGCATTTCTCGCAGGAGATGGGCAACCTGTTCGGTGACGTCAGCGACGCCCTGGCCGTCGGAGAGTCGATAGTCAGCTATCGGGTTACCGGCCCCCTGTCCAACCCAAAGGTAGAGGTGGTTGGGCCAGTCAGGAAATGAGAGCCCCCCTCAGGGCGCTGAGCAACCGCCATTCGGCCGACTGGGCGGACTCGGTTGTATGGCTTCCTCGACGAGCCTGTCGAATTGCGCGCGGTCGTGGATGTACTCTACTGAGTGGTCCTGGAAGACGACGGTCACAACGCCCGGCCAGTCCTTGAAAGATTCGTAGAGCACCATGCGCTCGAGCCTGTTGGGTAGCCTGGCATCCGGACGAATGTAGCCAAACGGCGGATCCGCATCCGGGTGCAGGGGGTTACGCAGATCTTCCGCCTTGAGATACCCTTCATCGACCAGAGTCTGAAGATCCTCGGGGAACACCCACTTGTGTCTGTGAGCACGCTCGTTGAGTTTGTGGGAAATATGGACCATTTTTTCGACCATCGCCGCATGGGCCTCCAGCCGAGCCTTGTCATCGAACCCTCGCGGCAATCCCCCCGGCGCAACCGCGAGATACTTGCCTCTGGCGGTGGCCGGTGTGGCCGGCTGGGACGCTATCGCCTGATCCATGCGGGCCTGGAACTGGGCAAAAGGATCTGTCGGCTGCGGCATCCCCTTGGGATATTCGAAGAAGGCCTCATCCGCCGCGCCTCGTTCGACCGCGTATTCATAATGGCTGTTGCCGAAAGTGACCTTGCTCGGATACCAAAGCCCGTCGGCATCCCGGCCCAATGACGTCGTCTCCCAGATTAGCTTCTCCCCCGAGCCCACTGCCCACTCCTGCCGGATGCACAACCAGTCTTTGCTGCGGTCGAAGGTGTATCTGATCAGCCTCCGGAAGCCCTGCTGCCGCTCGCCGATGACCTCGACCCGCTCGGGATGGCGAGGATCCTCCGGCCCGAGCCGCCAATGAAGCGGTGCCTCCTGCAGGTTCCACCCGTGAGGCTGGAGGTTTTCCCACCACATCCACTCCGGCCAGGCCGTCATTCGGAGCGAAGGGGCGAAGAATTTCTCGTAGCCGTCCTTGATCGCCGCATAGAGTTGTGCGGAGACGCGCGGGCCGCGCCCGTCGAGCTTGTAGTGCAGGATCGCGAACTGACCCTGCCAGGTCATGGCACTCATGGTCAGCTCATAGTCAGCCCGGTTAACCCGCGTCCAGAGCGTCTCGAAGGGGTCCGTAGGGCTGATCCTGACATAGCCCTGCCGATTCCCGTCATGGATCGCACTCTCCATCACGGTCCAGTCGATACTGTCACACCGCCACTGGGCGCCACGCGTGGCCTCGCGGAAGCTTGGCCATCCGCCGGTGCCGTCCCGCCAGATCACCGCGCGATAGTCGCCGAAACGCTTTCTTGCGGCCGTCACCTGGTCATACACCTGCCGCACTTCGGGCGACAGTCTCGCGGCCACGCCTGCGGCCACGTCGGTGCAATCCGTAGGAAGCGCGACATCGAACCAGCCCGCGGGGACCACCGGTTTGAGATCCACCACGAGGTCGGATTGCTGTGCCTCGTCGCCCTCGCCCATCGTCATGGTCAGACGGCGGAGGGTGTTGGACTGCTCCGCGAACCAGTAGACCAGCGAGGCAAAAGGCGGCGGCAAAGGGGGAGCAGCCGGATTCCGGCTCTCAAGTTTGAACCCGCGCAGCGTCGGCTCCTGCGGATGCTTCGACTCCACCGGCTCAAAGACCACCTGTTCGCCGTTGATCCGTATGTCCTGCTGGGGTTTGTCGGCCAGCAGCGAAATACCGAGCACAGCTTCGATCATCCCGGCGGCGTTGGACTGGATCATGTACCGGTTGCTGGTGGAGGTATGTTCACCCAGTTTCGTTCTTTCATTCCACCGCACGGCGGCATTCGGCGTAGCGATGGCACATTCCATCGGCACCAGCTTGCCCTCGAACATGCCGTACTCGCGGCTGCGGATGATGCCGGGGGACTTGATCCAGATCTCGGTGCGCTCGACAAGTTCCACCCCCTTGTAGACTCGGGCGTCGATGTAGACCTTGTCGATCCCCCTGGTCTGCCGGGATATATCGGCCCAGGTCGGCGCAGCGACGACGCTCGCCCCGCCGATCGCCAGCCAGCCCACTGATACGATGACGATCAAGATCGCCGCGGCCAGACTGCCTCGCATGACGATCTCCTTCCACTGAGGGAATCCATGCTTCTCGGGTCGACGTGAAACCGCGGCCATGGCCCGTTGCACGGCCCGCTGGGCGACCTGGAGATCCGGCTGAATCCTTGCGACGCTCTGAAGTGTCTGAAGCGGATCGTGCCGCTCCGGGGTCGGAAGATTGCCTGTCATGGCTCCACCTCCGTTCGCGGCTCCAATACGCTGGGATCAGGCTCGACCATGGCCTTCCGAAGACGCTCAATCGCCTTGTGGCACAGGGCGCGGGCCTGGTGGTCCGTGCTTCCGATCACCTGGGCAATCTCCTCGTATTCGGCCTCTTCAAAGTAACGCATGGCCAGTATCAACCGGTCCCGGTCACCCAGACTTTCCATGTGCTCAAGCACCCGCCGAATGTCCTCCGCGTTCACCAACTTCATCCACGGGGGCGGTTCATCGGTCGAATGCGCGCTGAGCCACATGGTCCGTTCCCGTTCACGCTGGCGGCTGCGAATCCAACTGAAGGCAAGGTTTACGGCGGCCTTGCGAGCGTAGGCATAGGGATCCTGTGCGGCCGCAAAGCTGCTCGCCTGCGAGAGCTTCACCGCCAGATCCTGGAGTAGATCCTCCGCCACGTCCTCGCGCAGGCAAAGCCGCACCAGGAGGCGGTACAGCCGCTCACCGTGGGAATTCAGCAGGGAAATAACTTTGCTGTCATGTCCGATGGCAACTCTCCCATGCCGTTTCAGCGATTCGCCCCTCCAGACGCCGGGAAAGCCCAGGCGCAACCTGATCGGCGGCGAAAGAGTATCAGATTTTCAATCGCTTTTCGGTATTCGGGGGTTGCCCTGGGTGTGAAGAGTCATTCCGAGGTCAGAACGCGAGTTTCAACGGTTCTCTGAACCGCGCAGCCACTCCGAAACGGCGGGACGAGGTTTCGGGGCCATCCAGCCGTTCGTAGCGCAGAACTTCGGCCACGCTTCGGACGCGACCCTCATAAGGGAAATGCCCTTCCCCTGGTGGAACGGTTAGCTCCACGGCGATCAGCGAGTTCACTTCCGGTCGGGCGACATCCTCGGGCACATCCACCTCGAAATAGAGCCCGCCGGTGCTGATGTTGCGGGTCGTGGAGCGCAGCAGCCCCCCCGCCTCCGAATTGAGGGGCTGGCATTCCAACGGCAGACAAATGGGTAGACGGCGATGTTGACGACGGTCGATATCCATTCTTCCGAGCTCTGCTTCCTGCTCTCACTCGCCTCTATCAACGCAAGATCAGTACCAACGACGCAACCAAACTTCAGAACCGCATCCCGACAGCCTCTAAGTGGCTGACACAGAATCACTTAGAAACCACACCATCGGCCCCAGGGCCGACCGGCCGGGCAGCCGTATGTTGCGTCAGATCAACAGAGGCATTGTGCCCGGCAGCCCCCCAACGAGCGATAAGTCGCGCAGGGATCCGTGGTTAGGCCGCTGTTGCCCATCGGCAACGTGGCCGGATCATCGAATGCTCCAGCCCACGTCCGCGCATATTTTCTTCAGGGCATCGGCGGCGATTTTGAAGAGTTCCGGACCGGTCTGGCCGGTGGAATGTTCGGCCTTGGCCAGATGCGGTTCGAGGGCCAGGAAGCCGTCGTAGCCGTCGGCGGCGGCATCGCGCAGGATCTCGGGGATATGCCCGTCGCCGGTACCGGCCGGCACCGCGTGCTCCTTCTCGCCGTACTTGAAGTCCTTGATATGGAAGTAGCCGACGTACTTCCGCAGGGGCAGCCAGCAGGTGTTGTACACGTCCTGGACGTTCATGTTCACGAAGTTGGCCGGATCGAAGGCCGCCACCAGCTTGGGCGAGGACAATGCGGCCATGAGATAGACGCAGCGCTCGGGATAGGCGCCGAAGAGGTTCGACTCGTTCTCCAGCACGAGGGTCACGGGGTGGTCAGCGATGTAGTCCACCTTCTCAGCGAGACGGGCGATGACTTCGCCGCGGTAGTTGCCGATGTCTTCTCCGACCGGCGGATAGTAGCTGAAGATGCGGATGTATCGGGCGTCGAAGAACTCGGCGATCTCGACGGCCCGTTTGAAGTCGTCGAAATGGGCGCGGTAGTCCTCATCGATCCGCACCTTTCCGATGGGCGAAGCGATGCAGGACACGCCGAATCCACGGTCGCCAAACTGGCGTTTGAGATCCTGCAGGTGCTGTCGCGTGAACTTCATCACGTTCAGACCAAAGGCTCCGCGCAGCTCGATGTAGCGGATGCCATTTTCAGCCAGCGCGTCCATCTGGGCCTGGGGATCGGGACTGATTTCATCGGCAAAGGCGCTCAGGGTTGGCATGGTGCATGGGCTCCTGTCGTAGATGGCTGCACAGCGGCCGTCCGGCCGTCCGCACGGCCGGCGTATCGACTGCCAATGTAACTGCGCTCGGGCGGATATGCCAATGGGCTTTTCGACATGATTCACAACGCGACGAGGGTGCGACCACCAAGAGTCGTTCCGGCACGGCTCAAGAGCCGTGGCACACAGGCCGCAGCACACAAATCGTGCTCTTGCCGTCTCACCCTCGCGCACCCGGTCATTACGAGTGCAATGCCGGCCAGAGCCTGGTCAGGATCACGAAAACGACCAGCAGCCCCAGGCCCAGCCCCAGGCTGGTGAGGATCAACACCTTCTCGGCCGAATTCAGCGGCTCATATTCCATTTTCTGAAGCTCGTCGACGAGCTTGGGATCTTCAGGCATTGCTTACTCCCTCGAATAAGGCTCCCTGCAAAAACGCGGGCATTCCACCTCTGCACAGTTCAGGAGGCACCCCCCTGTCAGCACCTACACCGTGGGCGGCTTGACACCGTGGAAGAAGATGAACGACACCACCAGGCCGACCCAGATGATGAATCCGAACAGGCACAGCAGGTAGACGGCCAGCAGCTTGCCCATGCCCTCTTCGCGCAGCTTGCGGAAGTTGGACGCGGTGCCGATGGCGAAGAAAGTCAGCACGAAAAAGAGCTGTCGGAACACGTCAGTGCCGGAGGTCATGGATTTGGCCACGGCCCGGGCGGCATCCGAGCGGGTGGCCACCCACAGGAGCAGGCCGAAGGCAACGGCATATCCAAGCACGAACTTGGGGAACCGATGCCAGATCTCCGCCACGCGGACGCGCTCGCCGGGACGCCGCTCGATCGCGCTGGTCCACACCAGGGCCAGAATGAAAGCCCAGATGCCGATGAACACGTCAATGAACATCTTGACGGTAGTGGTCGTGTTGGCGATCCAGTCGGGGGCATACTGCACGCCGGCCGCCCCCAGGGCCTTGGCCCGGATCAGGGCGTCAGTCACAGCGCCGCTGGCCACGGCCGCCCCATCGGTCTTGACTGCCAGCCCCATCCAGGCACCGGCCACCATTGGCTCATGATAGAGAAACTGCTGGGCCACGAAGGGCAGCAACAGCAATTCGACCACGGCAAAAATCACCACCAGGGACGAGACCATGATGGGCACGATCGGACGGGTACGGATGGCGGCACCGGTGGCGATGGCCGCGGAGACGCCGCAGATGGAGATGCCCGAGGCCAGGGGCGCAGCCCACTCGCGGCTGAAGCGGAAATACCGCCGACTGATGAAATAAACAATGGGCCAGTAGATCAGGTAGGCCTCGATGATGGCGCACAGGCCGCGGAAAACCACATCGCGGGCCAGCAACAGGTTGGCCGCGCTCTTTACGCCGACGCCGGCGCCCAGGATCACGATGGCGGTCTTGACGTACCATTCGGGACGCAGCGCGGGCTGCAAGGCAAGCGTAAGGCGAGGAAAGAAGTTGGCCACTGCCAGTCCGGCCAGCAGGGCCAGGATGTAGCCGGCCTCCCCGGTCAGGTTCAGCGACCAGCCGATGTTGAGGGCATCGAGCTTATCGCGGGTGGCGGCGATGTAGGCGTAATGCCCCAGCGCCCAACATGCATACGCGATGGCGAAGATAACCGTGAAGCTGATCACAAACCGCCGCAACGGCGCGCCCAGCAGCCAAGCCCCCACGGTCATCACTACCAGCAGAAAGAGGTAAGTGAGCAACAGGGAGACCATCGCGGGCAGGCCGGCGTAGGCCTTGGATACGGGCGCGATGATCTGTTCGATGGAGGTCCAGACGCTGGTCTTGGCCGCCCAGCCGTAAGTCTCCACGCCCGCAAAATGCAGAAAAGACAGGCCGACAATAGCCAGTCCGATCCAGACGGCCAGCCAGTCTTCGTTCAGTTTCCGCGTTTGTTCCGCCATTCGATTGACCTCCACGACGACTCCGAGGAGGTCGCATTATACACATCAGATTTCAAAATCTACGGGCCGAAATCTCTTCCAGTTTATCTGGAGTTTTCGCATGCGCGCGCGGAGCGTGTGCGGGTTGATACCGAGCAGGCGGGCGGCGCCCCGCGGCCCTTCGACGCGTCCATGAGTCGCGGCCAGAGCGGCCTCGATGTGCCGGGCCATCACGGTATTCAGCGGCTCGATGTTTTCCGTCCTGGGTGGAAGCGGCGACGTAGAGGCATTTGGTGGTTCCGTCCGGGTGGCCAGGGGCGGCGGGGCCACGCCCAGCGCTTTGGCGATGTCCAGGCGCTGGCCATCGCCCAGAATGGCCGCCCGGTCCATGACTGCGGCCAGTTCGCGCACGTTGCCCGGCCAGGGATAGGCCACGAGCAGGCGAAGATGTTCCGCGGTTGGGGCCAGCGGAGGAAAGCCGAACCGCCGGCAGGCGCGCAGCGCGAAATGCGCGGCCAGGGCCGGAATGTCCTCGGGCCTCTCGCGGAGCGAGGGTAGATGAATGGGAAACACCGCGATGCGGTACCAGAGGTCCTGGCGGAACCGGCCATCGAGCGTCATGCTGTGAAGGTCGCGGTGGGTGGCGGCCACGATGCGCACGTCCACCTTGAGCTGATGCTGCCCCCCTACCCGCTCGTAGGTGCCATCCTGGAGGATGCGCAGCAGCCGGACCTGGGCAGGTGGGGGAAGTTCGCCGATCTCGTCGAGGAAAAGCGTCCCGCCATCGGCCCGTTCAAACCAGCCTTTTCGCAGATTGACGGCACCGGTGAAACTTCCGCGCTCATGACCAAAGAGCTCGGAGTCGATCAATTCCGAGGGAATGGCCCCGCAATTGACCCGCAGGAAAGGCCCCGAGGCCCGGCGGGAACGGGTATGGATGGCCCGGGCGATGACTTCCTTCCCGGAGCCGGTTTCGCCGAAGATCAGGACCGGCACGTCGGACGGCGCGACCTGCTCGACTCGTTCCATGACCGGCTTCAGACCACTCTCCGCCCCCACGATGTAGTCGTTAATATCCCGGCGTCCCAGCTTGGCGAGCAGGGCCGTCTTGTCGGCCTCCGCGGCCTCCCGGAGGCGCGTCACCTCATGAATGCGCCGATCATTTTCGATGGCCACGGCAAAGGCTTCGAGCAACATCTGAACGACTGCGCGGTCACGTTCCGAAAAAGTTGAACCCGGCCGGGCAACCATCAACACCAGCCCCAGGGGCCCCGTGGTGGAGTTCAACGGACCGGCCAGCAGGTCGCCGTCAACGCCGACAGGAATGGCATCGGCCAACCGCTTGCGCAGCTCGGCGGCGGAGGCATGCAGCACCTTGCCTTCGCAACAGAAGGCGACAAAGCTGTCCACCTCGACGGGGATCAGCTCCTGGCGGTGAGGCTCGAGGGGGATTTCCAGCTCGCCCAGACTGGCCGCAATCGTCTCGATCGCCGCCGGCCGGAGCGAAAAACTGCGGACCAGAATCGCGCCCAGCGGCAGGTGCTGTCTCAACAGGTGCGCAACGTGGTCGATCGATTCGAGAATCTCAATGTGCCGGCAAAGCTCTCGCCAAACCCCCAGAAGGATTTTTGTGAAACGCTCCATGAGCTCATCCTAGCAACGAGTGTCAGTTCCAATGAACCCGTGTCGCTTTCAGCACACCCATTTCTCGTCGGATCAGGCGGGCAAGATGCCCGCCCTCCGGAGGAGCCGGCCAGCTTTGTCGGGGGGCGGGCATCCTGCCCGCCTCATGGGCCGAAGCGCGAAACTCCCGGGTTGCAAAGAGCACCAGTCTCGCACCCAATCAGGCGAGCAGGCACGCATCCCTGCGCCCGGCAAGAGGCCCGACCTCCTCCAGAGCAGCCAGCCGGGCGTGACCAGGCGCCCGCCCGTCCACGGCAGAAACATCGTAAATACCTTATCCGAAAACAGCCGTCAAATACAACAGCATATCGATCATATTTAACAGCCCTCCCATCACATATCACAGCTTTCAAATAATGGTGTGCATTAAAACGGGTCTGCAAGGCTCAAGAAGGCCCCTGGGCCGGATTGGCACGGGCCATGCAATATACATGGCGGACTCAGGTGCCGGAAAGGATTAAAGACATATGAGCGGGACGAGGATTTGGGCAAGCCTTTTGGGTTTCGGGCTGATATCGATTCTGCCCTCGATTGGAGCGGGAGCGGACATCACACTGCTCAACGTCAGCTACGATCCCACGCGGGAACTCTACCGGGAGATCAACGAGGCGTTCGCCAAACGTTGGCAGGCCAAGACCGGAAAGACGGTCGAGATTCGGCAATCGCATGGCGGAGCCGGCAAGCAGGCCCGGGCGGTCATCGACGGTCTGGAAGCGGACGTCGTCACCCTGGCCCAGGCTTATGACATCGATGAGATCGCGGCGCGGGCCGGCCTGTTGCCCGCCGACTGGCAAAAGCGGCTCCCTTACAACAGCTCGCCGTATACCTCCACCATCGTCTTTCTGGTCCGCAAGGGCAACCCCAAGGGGATCAAGAATTGGGACGACCTAGTCAAGCCCGGCGTGAAGGTCATTTCGCCCAATCCCAAGACCTCCGGGGGAGCGCGTTACAACTACCTGGCCGCCTGGGGTTACGCCCTTCAACAGCCAGGGGGCGACGAAGCGAAAGCCAGGGAATTCGTCACCAAGTTGTTCAAGAACGCCCCCATCCTGCCTACCGGGGCTCGCGACGCGACCAACACCTTCGTTCAGCGCGGGATCGGCGACGTGCTGCTGGCATGGGAAAACGAGGCCCTTCTGGCCACCAAGGAACTGGGCAAGGACAAGTTTGAGCTGATAGTCCCCTCGGTGAGCATCCTCGCGGAGCCTCCGGTGGCCGTCGTGGACAAAGTGGTGGACAAGCGCGGCACGCGCGAGGTGGCCACGGCATACCTGCAATTCCTCTACTCTGATGAGGCTCAGCAGATCGTGGCCCGCAATCACTACCGGCCGCGCGTCGAGGCCGCCGCCAAGGCTGCCGGAGTGGAGTTCCCCAAAGTCAAGCTGTTTACGGTCGACGAGGTCTTCGGCGGGTGGAACAAGGCCCACAAGGCCCACTTCGCCAGCGGCGCGACCTTTGACCGCATCTACCGGCCAGGGAGATAGAGAAGCTGATGAGCCCGCTGCTTGGCCGTATTAAGACTCCCAGCGTGATTCCCGGCTTCGGACTGACCCTGGGTTTCACTCTGCTATACCTGAGCCTGGTGGTGCTGATTCCGCTCTCGGCGTTGATCCTGAAGACGACCGAGCTGACCTGGGAACAGTTCTGGGCCACGGTGACCGACCCGCGGACGTTGGCCGCTTACAAGCTCAGCTTCGGGGCCTCGCTGGCCGGGGCACTGATCAACCTGGTGTTCGGTTCGCTGGCGGCCTGGGTGCTGGTGCGTTACCGGTTCATCGGGCGACGGGTACTGGACGCGATGGTGGATCTGCCCTTCGCACTGCCGACGGCCGTGGCCGGCATCGCGTTGACCACGCTCTACACGGAGAACGGCTGGCTGGGCCGGTATCTGGAGCCGCTGGGGATCCGGGTGGCGTTTGCACCGCTGGGAGTGGTAGTGGCATTGACGTTCATCGGCCTGCCCTTCGTGGTGCGGACGCTTCAGCCGGTGATCGAGGATCTGGATCGTGAGCTGGAGGAGGCCGCGGCCAGCCTGGGCGCGCGACGTATAACCACCCTCCGGCGGGTCATTCTGCCGGAGTTGTGGCCGGCCATGCTGACCGGCTTCACCCTGGCCCTGGCCCGGGCGCTGGGTGAATACGGATCGGTGGTATTTATATCCGGCAACATCGTGGGAGAAACGGAGATTCCCCCACTCTTGATCATCATGAAGCTCGAGGAATACGATGTTGGCAGTGCCACGGCCATCGCGGTCGTGATGTTGCTGGCCTCATTTCTTCTGTTGTTGATGATCAACCTGCTGCAGTGGTGGAGCGCCCGCAGACATGTGGCAGCGCGGATCACCCTGCGGGTCAGCCCCTCCGCCGGTGGAGTGTGAAAGTGGATACGGCACTAATCTTACAACCCACGAAGCCCCAGCGGGGTGGAATTGGAGGTCCTTCGACCCCGGCCACCACCGAGCCGCTGGCGGTGCGCGGCGTCCTGATCACCATTGCCCTGGTTTTTCTGGGCGTGTTCCTCGGCGCACCGCTGGCGGTGGTTTTTGCGGAAGCGTTCGCCAAGGGCACGGCGGCCTACTGGGAATCGCTTCGAGAGCCCGACGCCCTCGCGGCCATCAAGCTGACCCTGCTGACCGCCGCCCTGGCCGTGCCGGCCAATCTGGTGTTCGGCGTGGCGGCCTCGTGGGCCATCGCGAAATTCGACTTTGTGGGCAAGAGCGTGTTGATCACGCTGATCGACCTGCCCTTTGCGGTCTCGCCCGTGATTTCGGGCCTGATTTACGTGTTGCTGTTCGGCCTGCAGGGGTGGCTGGGCCCCTGGCTGGCGGCGCATGATATCAAGATCATCTTCGCGGTGCCGGGCATTGTTCTGGCCACCATCTTCGTCACTTTCCCCTTTGTGGCCCGCGAGCTGATCCCGCTCATGCAGGCCCAGGGCAATGAGGAAGAGGAGGCCGCCCTGTCCCTGGGGGCCAGCGGCTGGCAAACCTTCCGGCGGGTCACGCTGCCCAATATCAAATGGGGCCTGCTGTACGGGGTGATTCTGTGCAACGCCCGGGCCATGGGCGAGTTCGGAGCGGTATCGGTGGTCTCCGGCCACATTCGGGGCCTGACCAACACCATGCCGCTGCACGTGGAAGTCCTGTACAATGAATACAACTTTGTGGCGGCTTTCGCGGTGGCCTCGCTGCTCGCGGTGCTCGCCCTGGTCACTCTGGCCGTAAAGAGCGCGGTGGAGTGGAGATACCGCCGGGAATTGAAGCGAGGCGGAGCAACGCCAGGACCGGGAGGACCCGCATGAGTATTCGAATCCAGAACATCAGCAAGCACTTCGGCAGCTTTGCGGCGCTGGATCAGGTCAGCCTGGACATCCAGACCGGAGAACTGGTCGCGCTGCTGGGGCCGTCGGGTTCGGGCAAGACCACGCTGCTGCGGGTGATTGCCGGGCTCGAAAGGCCGGACCCGGACAGCGGAGCCATTCTGTTTCACGACCAAGACGTGGCCGATCGCAGCGTGACCACCCGCGGCGTGGGCTTTGTCTTTCAGCATTACGCCCTGTTCAAGCACATGACCGTCTTCGAGAACGTGGCCTTCGGCCTGCGGGTCCGGCCCTGGCAGCAGCGTCCCTCGCGCCGGGAGATCCGCGAGCGGGTCCAGAAGCTGCTGGCGCTGGTCCAGCTCGAATGGCTCGCCAACCGCTATCCGAGTCAGCTTTCCGGGGGGCAAAAGCAGCGCGTGGCCCTGGCCCGCGCTTTGGCGGTCGAGCCGAAGGTGCTGCTCCTCGACGAACCTTTCGGCGCCCTCGACGCCAAGGTTCGCCAGGAGCTGCGGCAATGGCTGCGGCGATTGCACGACGAGATCCACGTCACCAGCGTGTTCGTCACGCACGACCAGGAGGAGGCCCTGGAGGTAGCCGATCGCGTGGTCATCATGAACCAGGGCCGCATCGTGCAGATCGGCACGCCCGAAGAAGTGTTCAACCATCCGGCCAACGAGTTTGTAATGAACTTCCTGGGGACGGTGAATGTCTTTCAGGGGCGGCTGGAGACCGGCCGGGCCTTCTTCGGCCCGCTGGAAGTTGACCCGTCCAGCCTGTTTCACAACCAGGCCGGCCGGGCCGCGCGAGCCTTTATCCGGCCGCACGAGCTGGAGGTGAACACGCACAAGAACGGCCAGCCCTCGTTTCGGGCCAGAGTCATTCACATCAACGCCGCCGGCCCGCAGGCCAAACTGCTCCTGGAGAGCGAGAACGGCGAGTCCGTGCAGGTCGAGATGCCGCGCGATCGCTTCCAGAGCATGGGCATCAAGCGGGGCGACGACGTGTACGTCAGCCCGAAGAACATGAGGGTCTTCATGGAAGATTACGTGATCTGAAGGGGGCACGAAAGAGGTGAACTATGCCCTGTTGCAAGTGAACACGACATATCAGTTTTTCTTCTTCTCTTGACGCTGATTGAGCGACTGGGACGGGAAGTGTCCGCCCCCCCCGCCAGTTAGCCGGCAGTAACTGCCGGCAGGGGTCGAAGTACGCATATCAGCGTCCGTCATGCGTAACCATTTTGTACCCACGCTGTCCAGGCAATGAAAGGCGTGCGCTTCGCGCCGGCCATGCGGAGATTCTTCCTCATGCCCGCCGCAGGAGATATCGCGATGAGACTGACGCAGGGAAGAGTCATCTATGGGTTACTTCCGCTTTGGGCGGCGGCCGGCCAGACGGTTTTCGCCGCCGTTGCGGAGCAGGCCGCCCCCGCAGTGACAACGGCACCGACCGACTCGCCGGAAGCCGAAGTTCCGGCTTCCAGACCGGCGGAGGAACAGGACACAGACAAGGAGAAAAGCAAAGAGAGCAAACCCAAGGAACGCAACTATTACGTGGCGTCCAAGGCCCTCGGTGCCCGGCCGGAACCTGAACCACCCAGCTATGTCAAGACGGTGGACAAGTATGGTTTTCCCGGCACGGAGGATCTCACCTGGTTGGAATTCGGCGCCGAGCATCGCACCCGGTTCGAGCTGCGCAGAGACGATTATCGCCTCGATCTCGAAAATGACGATAAGTTCCTCCTGCGCTCTCGGGCCTACATCGGCATTCGTGAGATCCTGGACCCGTTCCGATTCGGATTCGAGTTTCAGGACGCCCGCCAGTTCGGCAGTAATTTCCCCGAAACTGATCGCGACGTGGACGAGAACGACATCCTCCAGCTCTTCGGCGAGCTGTATTTCAAGGGCGCGTTGGGCCAGGGTCGTCCGCTGCGTTTCCAGGTCGGGCGGATGTCCTTCGAATACGTCGATCGGCGGCTGGTCGGGCGCAACCGCTGGCGCAACACGGTGAACGCGTATGACGGCTTCCGACTGCAGCTCGGCCGCCAGGCCAATGACTGGCAGTTCGACTTCTTCGCCGTGCAACCGGTGGAGCGGCGCCTCGTGCGGCCGGACCGCTCCAACGAGGAGCAGTGGCTCTATGGTATGGTCGGCGCCTGGCGGAGGTGGTCGCGATTCATCACCCTGGAGCCGTATTACTTCATCCTCGACCAGGATGGCAAGGGGCAGACCGCCGACCGCGAGCTTCACACCATGGGCCTTCATGCCTATGGCGACATCGGCAAGACGGGATTCGATTACGATGTCGACGTGATGTTCCAGTTTGGCGAGGACAACCATCAGGATCAATGCGCGTTCGCCTCCTTCAGCGAGGTGGGCTACACCTTCAAACACAAGTGGAAGCCCCGGCTCTCGGCCCTGGTGGTGTATGCCACCGGCGATCGCGATCCCAGGGACCGCAAGAGCGAGCGGTTTGACCGGCTCTATGGCGTGGGTCATCCCTACAGCATGATGGACATCTTCGAGCTCCGGAACACCATCAGCCCGGCTTTGCGCGTGATGCTCAATCCGCTGGAGAAGTTGCGCGTGGAAAGCCTGTATCGCGTTCACTGGCTGGCCAGCGACACCGACGCATGGTTCGGTCCCGTGCCGCAGCGCCGCGACCGCACCGGGCGCAGCGGGGACTTTGTCGGTCAGGAGCTGGAGATCTCTGCCCGCTACCAGCTTCTCAAGCAAGTGGAGTTGGAGGTCGGCTACGCCCACTTCCTGCCGGGACCATTTGTCCGCAACACCGGACCGTCGGAGGACAGCGACTTCTTCTACGTACAGACCACTGTGAAACTGGATCGTTAACGTACAGGCAACGGGCGACGCAGCGAGGTGAAGCGTACGCTACGGCCGGAACCCTTTATTTTCGAAAGGATCATCTATGACACGGCTCAAGAAGCTTCTCGTCTCAATCCTGATGCTGATCAGTCTGTCCTCCAGTGGCGGCTGCGCCCTTGAAGAGGGGTTGCGGGCCGGCCTGGTGGATGGAACCAGCTCCGCGTTCTCCGCGTTCATCCAGGCGCCGGTAACGATACTGATCGAACGGCTTTTTTCGGGCGGCGAGTAGGCCGCCGGCGATCTTCGGGGGCAGCCAGTGTCGCGCCCGGCTGGATCGGCGGGCCGGAGAAGCCGGGCGCGCACCGCACATCGGGCGGAGGAAGCATCGGGAGTGCAAATCCGCCCGATTGTGCGCACCCCGACGGGCGCGAGATTTTTTTCATGTGGCCCACGTGACTTGATTTTACACTCATGTCAGCGGTCCTCCCACCATCCGGCACCGCTTCCTCCAATCCAGTTTCGCCTTCGGCCCATGAGGCGGGCAAGATGCCCGCCCCCCAACGGGGTCAGCCCTTCTGGGGGGGGCGGACATCCTGCCCGCTTGTATTGGAGGGCGGGCATCTTGCCCGCCTTATCCGGCGTGAAGCAGGCACACTGAAAACGGCACCAGCGCCCCGCTTCTGATACGCCGGTTTCATACCCCCAAGGCACGAACGGCCGGTACAGAGCCCGGCCGCTACCTCTGAACGACCGGTACAGAGCGCGGCCGCTACGCCGGAACGGCTGGTGCAATGCCCGGTCGCCACAGAAAGCATCGAAGCCTTCAACCGGAAAGGGTCCTAGAATTGCAAGAGACGAGCCGTACTTGCAGAAAGGAGCCCTATTGTGAAATGGTCCATCAAACTTGGGCGACTGGCGGGTATTGACGTCTTCATGCATTGGACATTTCTCATCCTGATTGGATGGATTGCCTTCAGCTATTGGATGAGCACGCACAGTTGGGTCATGGCCGTGCATGGCGTAGGGTTCGTGCTGGCGATTTTCGGTTGCGTGGTACTGCACGAGCTGGGGCACGCCCTGACCGCCCGGCGCTACGGCATTCAGACCCGCGACATCATCCTGCTACCCATCGGCGGAGTGGCCAATCTGGAGCGCATGCCGGAGGACCCCAAGCAGGAGCTGGCCGTGGCCGTGGCCGGCCCACTGGTCAACGTGGTCATTGCCGCGGTGCTGTTCGGGATTCTGTCGGTGACCGGCCGGGTGGCTCCGCTGGAGCGACTGGTCGAGGTGGGCGGTCCGTTCCTGGCCAAGCTGATGTGGGTCAACGTCATCCTGGTATTGTTCAACCTGCTGCCCGCGTTTCCCATGGACGGGGGTCGGGTGCTGCGGGCATTGTTGGCGACCCGGCTCAGCTATACCCGGGCCACGCACGTGGCCGCCGGGGTAGGACAGGCCATGGCCATCCTGTTCGGCTTCCTGGGGCTGTTCACCAATCCATTCCTGTTGCTCATCGCCATATTCGTGTACCTGGGTGCGGAGGCGGAGGCCCAGATGGCGTCCATGCGCACGGCGTTCCGGAACATCCCGGTCCGCGAAGCCATGATGACGCATTTCCGGACGCTGTCGGAGCACGATACGCTGGCCCGGGCAATTGACGAGTTGCTGGCCGGCTCCCAGCAGGATTTCCCAGTGCTCTCCAACGGGCGAATCGTGGGCGTCTTGCGGCGGGACGCCCTCCTGCGCGCCGTGGCCCAGGGCGGCCAGGCGCTTGGCGTCGGCGAGGTCATGGACCGGGACTGCGCGGTGGTCGAGGACGGGGCGGTCCTCGATGAGACCTATCAACGCATGCGCGAGCGCGGCTGCACGAGCCTGCCGGTGGTCCACGGGGATCGCCTGGTAGGCATGCTCACGCTGGAGAACATCGGCGAATGGGCGATGGTCCGTTCGGCTCTGCAGGCACACGAAGCGCCCCGGCACCCGCGCCAGTTGGTCGGCGCGTAGGCGTCCACTCACACATGTTCGGGCAGCGATTCCGCCGACGCCTTCGGGCTACGGCAGGCGGCCCAGGCAATCTCGACCTGGGCCTTAAGACCTGCAGACAACACTTCCGGCCCGTAAATGGCGTCCACCATCTTGCACCAAGGCCCGCGCTGGTTACACTGACCGGCTCATACGGAAGCACCGGCGTCCCGGCCGGGTGCCCCACTGACGACGTGTATGTGAGGGAGTCTGCCAATGAGTGGTTTTTCGTTGTTCCGTTGCGTACTGCTGTCGACGCTTCTGCTGACCCTGGCCTGCGAGCAAAAGTCCTCGCCTGAGGGCGGCCAACCCGGGACGGGGAAACCCGCCGCCACCCAGAAGGACGGCTCGGGCGCCGCATCAACAACGCCTGCCGCCGCAGCGCCGGCCGCGGACAAGCAGGCCGCCTCCCCCAAGCCGGCCGACGGCCCTCCCCGGGTGGAATTCCTCGTTGGCCAGGACAGCCAGGACTGGGGCCGGATAGTCATCGAGCTCAATCCCGAGAAAGCCCCCATCTCGTCGAGGAACTTCGTGCGCTACGTCCAGGAGGGTTTTTACGACGGCACGATCTTCCACCGCGTCATGCCCGACTTCATGATCCAGGGTGGCGGCTTCACCAGCCCCACGGAGCAGAAGTTACAGGGTCTGCATGAGCCCATCGAGAATGAGTCCAGAAACGGATTGAAGAACGAGCGCGGCACCATCGCCATGGCCCGAACCGGCCTTCCGCACTCGGCCACCTCGCAGTTTTTCATCAATGTGAAAAACAACCCGAACTTGGACTATCCCAGCTTCGACGGGTGGGGCTATGCCGTCTTCGGACGCGTGGTGGATGGGATGGACGTCGTGGACCGCATCAAAGAGGTGGAAACCCGTCCCAACCCGGCCATGGACGGGGAGAAATCCCAGCCGGTGAACCCGCCGGTGATCCGCACCGCGCGGGTGGTGAAGTAGGCCCCCACGGGAAATTGACAAGGAGACAAGGGGACCAGGAGACAAGGAGAAGGGACAAGGCGACCAGCTTTTTCCGGTCACCTTGTCCCTGTGTCTCCTTGTTGCTTCCCTAAAGACTCTCGCCCCTTCTCAGGGACAAACCCCCGGCTATTTCGCCAATGGCCCATTCTTGCTGAGCGTCTCGGCGATGCGCATGGCCGCCGGACCGAGCAGCACCACGAAGATCGACGGGAAGATGAAGAGAATCAGCGGGAGCATGAGCTTCACCGTGGTCTTCTGAGCGCGCTCCTCGGCCTTGAGCCGCCGCTTGATGCGCAGGGCGTCCGCCTGGGTGCGGAGGGCCTTGGCCACGGAGGTACCGAACTTCTCCGCCTGGGTGATGACCGCCACCAGGGCGCGCATTTCGTCCACGCCGGTGCGCCGGGCCATGTTTTCGAGGGCTTCGGAACGCGGCACGCCCATTTGCGTCTCAAGAGTGGCGATCTGCAGCTCTTCGGACAGCTCGGCGTGCACGTTGCGCATTTCATCGCTGACCCGCTGCAGACCGGCATCCAGGGCCAGCCCGGACTCCACGGAAACCACCAGCAGGTCCAGCGAATCGGGCAATCCGTTGCGGATCTTCTCCGCACGTTGGCTGCAGGCCAGCCGCAGCCAAAGGTTGGGCAGCATGAAGCCTAATCCGCCCAGGAAGGCGGCCATGCCCAGAACATGCTTTGTCTCGTGGCCGCTGCTCAGGCAGACGATCAGGGCCACCGCCGCCAGGGCTGCGCCCAGGATCGTCTTGCTGGCCAGGAAATACCGGGTGGCCGACTCTCGCCGGAAGCCGGCCTGGGCCAGCTTCTCGCGGAGGGTGGACATCTCCTCCTCGCTGGCCGGCATGACCGGTTTCATCGCGATCGGCGTCACCTTCTCAAGGACCTGACGGGCGGCCGAGCGGGGATCTCCCATGGCCCCGGCGGGCTCCGCGTTCTGGCGCTTGCCGGCGATTCGCCGGAGCACCTCCTCTTCCTCCTGCCGGCGGGTGGGCCAGAGGGAATAGATGATCATCGCGACGCTCGCGCAGACCAGGACGCCGAGAATGAAGATTTCGTTCATGGCTTACACCTTGATGTTCACGATCTTCTTGATCATGGCCATACCCATCAGGTCCATGGCGATAGCCGTCCCGAGCATGAGGCGGCCCGTATGGGTATCAATGAGCATGCGCCCGTAATCCCGATTCACAATCATCATCACGAAGAACACGGCCACAGGCAGCGCGAGGAGCACCCAGCCGGAGAGGCGTCCTTCGGCAGTGAGCGCCTGCACGGTGCCCAGGAGCTGCACGCGTTCGCGGATGACCTTGCCGATTTTCTCCAGCACTTCGGCCAGGTCACCGCCCGTCTGACGCTGAATGAGCACGGCGGTGACGAAGAAGCGGATATCCATCTGGTCCGTGCGCTGGGCCATGTTAAGCAGGGCCTCCTCGATCTTGAGACCGAGATTCTGCTCGTGGAACACGCGGGCGAATTCGCCCCCGATGGGATCAGGCATCTGCTGGCTGACCAGTTGGATGGCGCTGGCCAGCGAGTGTCCGGCGCGCAGAGCCTGGCTCATGAGTTCGAAAACGTCCGGGAGCTGTTCGACCATCAGCTTGACGCGCTTCTTGCGTTTGCGGATCAGCCACAGCAGGGGCAGGCCGGCGACGCCCGCGCTGCACGCCAGGGCGGTGATGAAGTTCATCTGGAGGACAATCATCACCATGAAAATCAGCAGCGAAAGGCCGGTGAGATTCACCAGCAGGCGCGAGGCCGACCAGGGCACATCCGCCTGGTCGAGCACGTGCTGCAGCCTGCCGACCACCTGCAGGCCAGCCACGGCCCGTTCCAGCCCGTTGCGTTCCTCGCTCGCCCGTTTGCGGAGCAGCGACTCCTTGATCTGCCGCTCCTTGCCGCCCACGCGCGTCTCGACGAGGCGATCCACCACTTTCTTCTGCTTGGCCGTGCGCAGATCCAGGAACACCTGGAAGATGCCCCACACCAACAGCATCGAGCCCGCAATGGGCAACAGCAACAGGAAGATACCGGTCAAAGCTCCCATGGTACACCTTTTTGGCGATGCGCGATGCGTGATGAACAGGCATCGACACCGCCCCACTCATCACTCACTACCCATCACCCATCACTCACTAGTCATCCATATCCCTCATGAGCACCTGCCGTTCGAACAGCTTGGTGCTGATCTCGCATCCGGCGGATTTCAGCCGATCGAGAAAAGTGGGCCGCAGCCCGGTCGCAACGATCTGCCCGTAGGCCTTTCCGTTGCTGTCTACGCCGAGCTGTTCAAAGGCAAAAATGTCCTGCATGGTGACGACATCGCCTTCCATGCCGGTGACTTCCGTGACGTTGGTGATCTTGCGCGGCCCGCCGGTCAGACGCTGAGCATTGACAATGATGGAGATGGCCGAGGCGAACTGCTGGCGGATGGCCCGCACGGGCAGTTCGAAGCCGGACATCATCACCATGGTCTCGACACGTTGCACGGCATCACGGGTGCTGTTGGCGTGCAGGGTGGTCAATGACCCGTCGTGACCGGTGTTCATGGCCTGGAGCATGTCCAGCGTTTCGGCCCCGCGGCACTCACCGACGACGATGCGGTCGGGCCGCATACGCAGGCTGTTGATCAACAGATCGCGGATCGTGATCTGGCCCTTGCCCTCAATATTCGGGGGGCGTGTCTCCAGACGCACGACGTGCGGCTGGCGCAGGCGCAGTTCGGCCGCGTCCTCAATGGTGACGATGCGATCGTCGGGAGGAATGAAGGAGGACATATTGTTCAGCAGGGTGGTTTTACCCGAACCGGTGCCGCCCACGATCAGGATGTTGAGTCGGGCAATCACGCAGGCCCGGAAGAATTCGACCATCTCCGGCGCGCAGGACTTGAACCGCACGTAGTCGTCCCAGGTGATCGGGTCGCGTCCGAAGCGGCGAATGGACACGCTCGGTCCATCCAGGGCCAGCGGCGGAATCACCGCGTTGACACGCGATCCATCCTTCAGGCGGGCGTCCACCATGGGGCTGACCTCATCGCATCGCCGCCCTACCGCGCTGACGATCTTATCGATAACGTGGATCAGATGGGCGTCATCACGGAAGCGCACGTCCGTCTTTTCGAGCTTGCCCTTGCGTTCCACGTAGCAGTTGTGCGGTCCGTTGATGAGGATATCACTGATGGTCGGGTCCTTGAGCAGCACTTCGAGCGGCCCGAGGCCGAAGGTTTCATCGAGAATTTCGCCTACCAGGCGCTGGCGTTCGGCGTGGTTGAGAAGGACGTTTTCCTTCTCACAGAGGGCCAGAATCATCTCGCCGATCTGGTCGCGGATGGTCGGGTCCTGCTGGTCCACCGCGGCCAGGTCGAGCTGCTCCACCAACTTGCGGTGAATGCGCGTCTTGAGAGCGTAGTATTTTTCAAGCTTGTCGTCGACGGGCTTGAGCCTGTTCTTGTCGGGGGCGGTCGCCGGCTTGGGTTCGGACTGAGTCGCTTCCTCCGGCGGGCGAGGAGTGGAGATCAACTTGCCGTTCCCGGGCGCACCCGTCGGCGCCATCACCCTGGCCTGAACCGGCGTCTTCAGCCTTCCGAACATTACCTGCCTCCGAAACCCCTGTCAGTGGCGTCGCGGGCAGAGTCCGCTGCGCGGCAACGGGCACGCCCTCGCGACTTCCAGCCCGTCGCACGTGAGGGGGCGCAGCACGCCGATGCGACGGGATAACTTTGTTCGGCCCAATGGGGCCCGAACCGCGGTGGGCATTTTGCCCAACCTGCCTAAAGCTTACGATACGCCGCTGAAAATCCGGCCCAGAAAACCAGTCTTCGTAGGAGTTGGCTCGTCGCATAAGCCGCCGGGATGGCCGATTTTCTCCGCGAGTTCCCGAATCGCCTGGCGCACGCGCGTTTTCGGACCATGCTCCAGCAGGGGCACCCCGATGTTGATGGCCGCGCTGACCGTCTTCCAGTCGTCAGGGATCTGGTGCGCCACCTTCATGTTGAGCGTTTTTTCGATATGTTCGACGTTCAGATGGCCCGAATCGCGCCCCACCCGGTTGCAGATCAGCCGGAAGCGGCTCAGGTTATAGCCCGCGTCGCGCAGCTCGGAGAGCATGCGGTGAGCATTGCGGACGCTGGGCACCAGGAGCTGCACGACCACCAGGGCCAGGTCGGACATGTCGAGCACCGTCAGCCCGCCGGGGTCGTAGCGGTTGGGGCCGTCCACGACCACATAGTCATAAAGCTGCTGCAGCGAACTGAGCACGGCCGCGCAGTGCGCGGCGGTGATCTGATCGGCCTGATTGAACTGGTTGGGACGGGCCAGCAGGTGCAGTCCGGAGCTGTGCTTGACCATGGCCTTGTCGATCATGGCCGGATCAAGCTGCTCGGGGGTGTCGCATAGATCGGTGATGGTGTAATCGGCCTGCAGGTCCAGCATGGTGGCAAGCTGCCCGTAGCGAAAATCCAGGTCCACCAGGGCCACAGGGCGCTTCAGCGAGGGCAGATCATTCAGTTCGATGGCCAGGTTCGCCGCCAGCGTCGAGCAGCCAACGCCTCCGGAGGTGCTGAGGACCGATATGAGCGTCCCCACCTCCACGGTGGCCTGATGCTGGTCCTTGATCTTCTCGATGGCCTCGGTCAGCAGGTTGTGATCAATGGGCTTGGGAAGAAACTCGCGGATACCGGCCCGCACCCCGGTAAGGATCAATTGTCCGTCGGTCGTCTCGGAGATGACCAGGACGGCCAGCTCAGGCCTTGCCTTGGCGATTTGGGCAACCACCGGCAACACCCGTTCAGGGGCCGGATCCAGATGCGCGATGAGCAACTCCGCCGGGAACTGGTTCAGCGCCTGTTCGATCAGGGCCAACTCATCCAGTTCGGCAACGATCTGAACGCCTGGAATACTCAGCAGATCCGCGCGGATCGTCGCGGAGTACTCCTCTTCAGCGTTAAAGACGATGACTCGAGCCGATTGCTTCATAACTACCCTTCATCACATTCATCGGCCCTATCGGGTTGCGACTTTGTTTCCCCTGGTGGTACGGCACGAGCCCCGGCCCGCACCCTGCCGGCAGAACGTCCCTTTTGACCATGGCCCGGGGTTCTGCCGGGCGAAACGGACGCGCGGAGCACGGTTTTTCCGGCCCCGCGCGCCGTTTCCTCATCTCTCCCTGCTTACTGCATTGCTTCCGCCCTGTCGGCCGGTCCCCACGGTCCGTGCAACGTCATCTGCTCCGGCGGGCTGGACAGCTTCGGATAACGCGGCGCCGCCTTGGTTTCGAGCGCGCCGGCGGGGTTATCCGGCTCGCAGACCGGCTGGCCTTCGAGCATGCCCAGTCCGAAAAGTTCCCAATCGTTGGGGTCCCGCATGGATTGGCCCGGCACGGGATCCACCTGGTCCGGCTGGAGGGCCGAAACCAGTTCCGGGGTTACCAGGACCACCAGTTCAGTCATTTCCTTCTGGAATTCGACGGAGCTGAACAAAGCGCCGAGCACCGGCACATCACCCAGGGCGGGCACCTTCTGGGCAATGCCGCGGGCACGCTCGTTGAGCAGCCCGGCGATGGCGATCGTGCTGCCGCTGGCCAGCTCGATGGTGGTCTCCGCCCGACGGGTAATCAGGCCGCCGGGGATTTGGATCTGGGGCGTGATGACGGCCCGGCTGGGATCCAGGTCGCTGACTTCGGGGGCCACCCGCAGGCGGATGAGCTGCCGGCCAATCACCGTTGGGGTGAACCGCAGGCGGATGCCGAATTCCTTCCATTCAATTTCGGTGCCGTTGATGCTGGTGGTCACGCTGGCAAATTCACCGCCGGCCAGGAAACTGGCCTCCTGGCCGCTGAGGGCCACCAGGTTGGGCTCGGCCAGGACGCGCAGAAGGTTGTTCTGGCGGAGCGCCTTGAAGAACAACTGCATCTGTACGCGGGGGAAACCCAGGCTCAGTTCGGGCGTGGCCGACAATCCCATCTCTCCGGTGGCAAAGGTCAGCCCGCCGGGACGAATCACGTTCTGTCCGGCGGCGGCCCCGATGTTCACCGGGTTGATGCCCGCAATCTGGTTGACCGCGAAGACATCGCGGATGTTGTCGCCGGCCAGCCAGCCGTTGATGCCAAGCTGCCGGATGGCGGTCTTGGTCACTTCGGCCACGGTGCAGCGCAGGACGACCTGGTGTTCACCGGCGACCACCAGTTGATTGACGATGTTCGTCTGTCTCCTGGTCGAGGCGCCGCTGGTCGTCGCGGCCCCGGCCTGAGAGCTCCCGCTCTGCCCGGAAGAGGCGCTGGTGTGCCCGGCGGAGCCGTTGGAGCCCGCGGGCGCGGCCGGCAGCGTGTCGGCGAACGCCTCGGCGAGTTTGAGGATGTGCTCGCAGGTGTCCACATCGGGGACCGAGCCGCGCAGCACGATCTTGGAGCCCATGGGGATCACCTCGACCTGCGCGCCAGGCGCTGCCGTCGCGATGGCATCCCGGAGCGGCCCCAGGTCGGGTTGGACGGTGATGTTGTAAATCACCTGATTGTCGTCTTCATCCCACAAGATCAGGTTGGTTGTTCCCAGTGTCTTTCCGGAGAGCATGATCTGCCGTGGCGAGAGGACGCTCACCTCGGCAATTCCTTCGCCGCCGATGGCAGCCCTCCGAACCGGCCGGTTCACATCGATGAGAATTCCGTGACCGGCGAAGAGTTCGATCTTCTGACTGGGGGTGGTGGCAGTGATTTCTCTGACGTTGGCCTGGATCGTAAGCCCGGCATTCGAGCCGGCAGCCGGCGCTGTTGCCTCCGCGGGTCGTTCCGCCTGAAGCAGATCGACTCCCAGGGCCAACAGGCAGATTGCTGGAAGAGCGAATCTCTTCACAAGCGCGTGCCCCGGCCTCGTCCCAGAACCCGTTCGACCTTCCTTGTGCCTGAACATCTGGCGACTCCCTGAGGTTTTGAGTGCGGCCCGGACCGCAACCGCCGCGGCCCGGGCCGTTATAGTCGAGCGAGCAGGCCGGGAGACCGGCCGGAGCTCACCTGCCACTCTCAGGGCGAATTGGCGAGTCGGCCACAGCCTGAAGCCCCGAAGGCGTGCTGGCGGCGCGAGGTTCCTTACCGGGAGAGAGGCGACGCAGGTTGGGACCTTCGCCCTCGAAGAGGACGTTGTAGACCCGAGGCCCTTCGAACACCTCTACGCGGTGGATCGCCGATGCCACGGCCGGTACTGGCTGGGCCGGCGCTGACGCCTTATGGGCTCTGAACTCCTTATCGGCCGCCCGGGGGTCGGGCTTGGGTAGATTGCTCAACATTCCTGCCAAGAATTTGGACGGGGCGGGCTTGTTCTGGCCGGGCAGCCCCAGGAGATCGTTATCGGTCGTTTGGGCCACCTGCTGTTGGCTGTCGTCAGCCTGGCTGCGCATGGCCAGCCGGATTTTGCCCTTGGTAGCGGCCAGGTGGAGCTTGGGCATTTCATCGGGCGTCACCGCGAGAGTCACGGATTTGGCCAGGGCCGCGCCCGTGTCGCCCTTAGTCCCCCCATCCTGACCGACGGCAAGCACTTCGATATTCTGGAGGATGACTTTGCTGATGGTCTCCGTTCCGCTGCTGCCGCGAGCGGACATCACCGCGACCACGTCCACGCGGGAACCGGGTTTGACCCATCCGGCCACGCCGGCGGATTCATCCACCTGCACGGCGACGGCGCGGAAACCGTCCTTGATCCGGACGCTCAGCCCCGGCGGAGTACCCTTGGGGGCCAGCAGGCTGGGCACCACCGGCAACCCCGCGGGAATAGCCAGGCCGGCGACCCGCCCCGTCACCTCTTTCACATCCTGAAAGTAGAGTTTCGGAGCAACTGCCCGCGGCAGGTTCTTGACCTCCAGCATGGTCTCTTTGATTTCCACCGTGGGGGCGATGTCGGTATTCGCATACACCACCTGCACCGTCTCCGTGGTGGTGGCGCCCTTGGCCTTCTTAACCACGTTCACGAAATACTTGATCGCGAACACGCCGATCAGCAGGCCGATGGTCAGTGGAATGATGGCCCGTGACTTCATGGACAACCCCTTTTACAACTGCCCTTCCTTGCGCATGGTACAGGACGAACCGATGGTTCTGTCGATATTGAGGCCCAGCCAGTTCCCGGCCAGAGAGATCCTGGAATAAGGAATGGCCACGCGAACGGTTACGACCGGGTTTTCCGGCGTCGCATCCGTGATGATGAGTTCCGACGGGGAGACCGAAAGACCCGTCGGAGCAATGGCCGCGTTGAAGCGGTTGCGGATGTCCTCGTGCGTGCTCCCCTGCAGCACGCCCACCCGTGCGGCCTCACGGGTGGCGTTCGTGAGCGTCTCGGTGGTCATGAAGACCCAGCCGAACTCGATAACCCCCAGCATGATCAGCAACAAGAGAGGCGTGACCACGGCCATTTCCACGACGGCCGCACCGCGACGAACGGTGCGTCGACGGGCCCGGCCCCGCCCTTGATGCAGAACCCCATGCCTTGTCATCACAACCCTCCTAGAGCAGGCCCAGCGGCCCGCCGAAGAATATCATCAGCGTGCCGATGGTGAGCGGCACCCCGTAAGGCAGCAACTGCGAGGTCGACCCGAAGCTCTTGGCCGAGCCGTACTCGCTGAAGAGGGTGGACGTGCTGGAGCATTTGTCCACGATGGTCGCCAGGTTGCCGTACGCCTGCCAGAGCCGCCCCGTGGACAGGATCATCACCACGGCGATGACGCCGCCGACCACGGCCCCCACGCAGAACGACAGAAACGTCAACCACGGTCCCAGCCACACACCGATGGCCATCATGAGCTTCACGTCGCCCGCGCCCATGCCGTGCATGAGCCAGGGAACAATCAACACCGCAAAGCCCACAGCCAGCCCCAACGCCCCCATCCCCACTCCGGAAAGCCCGTTGAAATACGCCTGTGCGGCAAAGCCCGCCAACGCGATCGCGGCGTTGAGCCAGTTCGGCACCCGCCGCTCCTTGTAATCGATCCACGACGCCCACAGGATGCCGGGGACCATTACGGCACATGTCACTGTCCAGAAAGCTGACTGCATTCGCTGTCTCCCTTTGTCCCCTCAACCTGGAGGTTACGAATGACGAATGACGAAGCTCGAATAACGAGAGAATGACGAACCGAACCGCACGGCCGAGCCGTCATCGTCATTCGTCATTCGGATTTCGTCATTCGTCATTTCGCGCCCCCTCATGCCCCATTGCTGGTCGCTCATTTACAGATTGTGGGGGCCCGCTCTCCCGAACGGGCGCCCCACAGACAATCGCGTCAGGACTACGCGACCACCGCGTCGCCCCTCGTGCTTACGAGCTGGCCGCCGTGCCATCCGGCAGGGCGCCCTCGACGTCGGTGAAGATCTGGTTGACTTTGTTGCCCAGCAGGGTGATGCCGGCCATGGCCACAATGATGATCAGGGCCAGCATAACGGCATACTCGGTCGCGGTCGGGCCATCCTCGCTGACCACGAAATTCCGAACTCGGTTCACCAGTGCCTTCATGGTTTCTCCTTTCCTCGCCCGTTTCCCCGACGGGCTAATAGTGCCAGCCGGTGTTTCTCCCTGAACCGACATAGCGTTCCCCATGGGCCGGAGTACTCACCCCGATGCCCAAACTCGGCGGATCCCCTGCCGAGATTCATTTCTGATTCACGTGGCGGCCCGGCTCCGTAATAGCCGTTTTCGCCACTGCGTAGCAGCCGGGCTCTGTACCGGCCGTTTTCCGTTTGTCCTGCTTAAGAGCCCGCTTTTGTTCATCTACCCCGGCGGGCCCTGGTTGCGGCTGGTTCAAGTTTCGCCGCAACGGCGAGTTACCATTCCCTTCGCCTTCCGCGTTCACGCTGTTTGAATCGTCGAAAGGCACCTCAAACATAAGAAACGATCAACCGGCAGGCAAATGATTCCCGGAAAATTTCGCCCGCTCTCCCACTTCCCCTTTCCCCTCCGGCTTCCAGCCCTGAAATCAACGCTTTTATCGGCCCACTCTCCAGAAGCAATTACCAGTTTTAACACTCCCCAGCCGGCGTGCCCCACCTGTGTGCCCCAGCTTGTGTACCCAGCCTGTGTGCCACGGCTCTTGAGCCGTGCTCGTGTGCGATTCGCATTGACGCATTGAAAAGAGAACCCCGAAAGATCACTGTCGGGAAAGGTTATGCCGGCCGTTCCGCAGAAAAAGCCGTAGCGCCCGCGCTCCGTCCCGGCCGTTTCCGTCACCGTGTAGCGGCCGGGCTCCGTACCGGCCGTTCTCCGCTGTATCGCTCTTGTTGTGTGGCGCTCGGGCTCCGTACTCGGCCGTTCTGTCCAAGAAATGCCCGGTCCCCAACCTCCGGCCGGAGATCCGTCCCACCCTCACTGCAGATCAAATGGGTTATCAGGGGTTTGGGTTATCAGGTGTTCTCGTACGATCGCCGCAGCTCCGCGGACCGTGCCGCGCCCGGCCGGTACACGCTCACCTGCGACTTGCCCAGGCTCTTGGCCCTGTAAAGCGCCTGGTCGGCCATCTGAATCAACGATGCGGAAGTTGCCGGACGATGATCTCTCAACGAGGCCACACCCGCGCTCATGCTCGGCCTGGGCTCCACCGCGAGCAACCGGGCCCGCTGGCCGAACAACCGGATGATCCGCTCGGCAACCATGCCCGCCTGGGTGGAATTCGATCCCGGCAGAATGAGCAGGAACTCGTCGCCGCCATAACGGATGGCCCAATCCTCGCCGCGGATACACTGGCGCAGCAATTCGCCGATAAAACCGATCAACTCGTCGCCGGCCTTGTGCCCCAGGGTGTCGTTGAGCGTCTTGAAGTGATCGACGTCCAGCATGACCACGGCCAGCTCCTCGCCGGCGTCACGGCACCTGTTGAACAGCGCAGCGTATTTCTCGTCCATCAGGCGGCGATTGCTCAAACGGGACAGCGGGTCTATCCAAGCCTTGTGTTCGATCTGTCGAAGTTGGCGCGTCACCTTGAGGGTTTCATCCCGCACCCGCTGATCCACCGACGCCTCCAGCTCGGCCACCCGCTCGCGCCATTCGTCCAGGCCGCAGTTCATGTCCCGCAACAGGCTGGCCAGGGCCTCGATTTCATCGTTCCCTGGGCCGGACGGCGCGGGCCGCTCCTCGGTCCGTCCGATCCGCAGCAGCGCGTTCAGCGGTTCCAGCAGGCCATGCCACAGGAGGCACAGACCCATCAGAATGCCCGCGAGGGATATGGCCAGCACTGCCGCCATATACTTCCAGACGCTTCTACCGGCCCCGGGCCCATACGGAGTGGAGGTTCGCGCGGCGTACACCAGCGTGCCCAGGGGACGGACTGCACCGGACGGCGTGATCGGCACGGCGACCATCGCCACTTCGGGCAGGCACAACGCGCTGTTGCCCGGGATGATTGTGACCGGGGATGCGGACGCCGGGCTTGTGGACGTGGAGCGGGCGTCAGAAGGTCCCGATTCCCGCAGGGCCGGACTCCCGAATGACGCGATCCACTCTTGCAGAAGGGCTCGATCTCCCCTGAGGGCGACAATATCCCCATCAAAATCGAGCACGGCCAGCAGCCGGCTGGCCGGATGCCAGGCCCACTCTTCGAGCCGTGCCTGAAGGGCGCCGTACCCGCCGTTCTCGCGCGACGGTTCGCAGAGCTGTGAAACCGGTGAAGGCGGCGGCTCGTCCTCGTGCAGACTGGCGGGGGCGCCGATAAGTTGGGCCACCTGGGCCGCATAGACTTCCGCCATGGCCTTCAGGCGTAATGATTCCCCTTGCCGGCCGGCCTGGTGTAGTTGATATCCAAACACCCCCGCCGCCCCCAGCACGGTGGATGCGGCCGTTAGCGAGAGGGCCAACCCCAGCGTCTGCCGAACGGTCAGATGCGCGCCTTTTCGGACTGTAAGCTCGGATTCCTTTCGCACAAAAGGAATCTAAGATATGGACGGCAGGGGAGCACAGCGCAAGACCGTTCAGGATGCAAGTTTGCGGCTCAATCCGGACGTGTCGTCGGCGGCGTCGCTCCCAGCCGTACTCGCGGCAGTTGGAGCTTGATGCTCCGGACCACCCGGCCGCTGCCCGGCTCGCCCAGCACCACCCGGACCGTGTAGGTTCCCGGCTGCTCGTAGCGATGCGTCGGGGCGACCTCCCGGGATTGATGACCATCACCAAAGTCCCAGAAACAGGCCTGAGGCACAAACGACGCCCGCACCGCAAGGGTCACGCGCATTTCGTCGGCCGGGTCCTCCTTCACTTCCAGCCGGACCCAGGGCTCATTTCGCACCACGTTGGCGAAGAAGGCGAACACCGGATTCGGATCGCGTCGATGCTGGGCAAAGGTCTCCAAGGGGGTCGGATCCATGTTATGGGCCCGCAGCCAGTCGATGCAGGCCAGGGCGTCCTTGCGCAACAGGTCAAATTCGCCATAGGTCACCTGGATGGCCTGATGGGGATCCAGGAACGGTACCACGGGCTGCAAATACTCTTCCCTGAAATTGCCCTGCCGGACGGACAGGGCCCGGAACACTTCCGGGTGCCGGAGGCCGACGAACAAAACCACATAACTACCCGCCGACCATCCGGTTAGAAAAACCCGCGTATCGTCAATCGACCGCCCGGCCCGAACATGGCCTACGAGCGACAGGATGGCCCGTTCATCGTCCATCTGCCGCTGGATCTGCTCTTCGACCGGTGGCGTAAAGGCCGATGAGGCCGTCAGTTCCGGCGCGGCCACCAGGAAGCCGCGCTGCTCGGCGACGCCCTTCCATTCGTCTATCTGGGCCAGGGCGGAGTCGAACGGGCGAGTGCCGTGACAGGTCACTACCAGGGGCCAACGGTGCCGCTCGTGGTAAGCAGTCGGCACGTACAGATAGTATTTCCGCCCCTCCACCGGCTCGCGCAGCAAATGCACCTTGCCGGGCGCCGGCCGGTTATTGACCACCGGACAGCCTGTGCACGCGGCCAGGGCTATCCCACATAAAAGCAATATTTTAAAAGACTTATGCATATACCCGGCCCGCCAAAGGCACCACTCCAGACATTTCCACGCTCGCACGCCCCCGCCCGATGCGGATGGTGGATTATCCGCGGCAAGCTCAACAGCAGCAAGGGCGGCCCCCCTGCGGGCAGGGTGTGAATCGCCGCTCATCTGCTCGCTTGAACCTCAGGTAAAACCCGCTATCCTATACAGGTTCCATTGGTTACCGGGGTCAGCGGAGCTGCACCCCCTGGGCTTCTGAATGGGAGGAATCGCAGGTGGCCAAATCCAAATATGCTCCTGCGCTTTTTGAGGTTATCACTAAGGACGAGAAGCCGTCCGGCAAGCTTCCTCTGCCTAAGTGGTGGCGTAATAAGACCGCACCAACCTCCTCCGGCGAAGCTCAGCAATCCGCACAACCATCTACTCCTCCCCCCCAGCCGGCCGTCGATTCGAGCGCTTCACCTGCAAGTGAGGCAGTGCCATCCCCCTCCGTGGCCGCCCCTCAACCTGAGCTTTCGGCCCCGGCGCCCCCCCCCGCGGCCCTCCAGGCACCTGTGCCAGCGAGCCCTCCCACGACCGGCACGAGGATTGATGCAGACATAGACGAGGAGCGTCCGCCCATCGCCCGGGTGCGCGAAGGAAGATTCGAACTCTCACTGAATGCGACGAATGCGGCCATTGTTGGCGGCGCGCTGTTGATCGGGTTGTTCCTGGCCTACCAGATGGGTCGGGGGATTGGCCGACCAGCCGCGCCCGCAACCGCGGTGGTGAAAAACACTGATGAGCTGGACACCGTTCGCAACAGTCCGGCCACGCCGGCGGTCCTGGACGTACCGACGCCGGGAGAGCGGCGCAGCCTGCGGTCAGGAACCGGCTCCAGCGCGGTGCTAAGTGCGGATACCGCCAAGCCCCCCGCCAAGGCCTCGCCACCGGCCAAGCCCGCTCCCCCTCCCGCTCCAACGGTCGCGGCAGCCAATCGCAGCGTTCAGGTGCCCCCGCCCGCTCCGACCACACCCGGACAGCGAGTTTCCGGGCTTACTTACGTGATTTTGGAAACATTTGACCGGAGCCACAGGGCCGAGGCCGAGCAGATCCAGCGATGGCTGCAAGAGAAATACGGTGTTTCCACCACCATTGAGCCCAGCGGCGAGAGATTCCAACTCGTCAGCACGCAAGGCTTCGACTACAACAACAGCACGGAGAAAGCCAAGTTCGACGAGTTCTGCCAGTTCGTCAAAGGGCTGGGCAAACAGTACAAGGCGGAGTTCGGAAGTAAGGCCAACTACATGATGCGCGAGCCTTACGGCCGGAAATACATCAAGAGATAAACCGGAAAGACTGACGCAAACTCAGGAGATCATTTGCGATGTCGATGGATCGTTCGTTGAAGACTGGCGGCGCGTTGAGCCGTCACCGGAATGTGTTGACCCGCGCGGAGCGACTCAAGAAACTCGCTGACGAGGACCGCTGGAACCCCGAGAAGAGCGTTTTCGGTCTGCCCAAAGTGAGCAACCGGACCGCCAAGGTGGGCAAGAAGGTCAAGAAGAAGGAAGAGGCCGAACAGGCCGCCGCGGCCGGCAAGGAAGCCAAGAAGTAAGAGTTCCGTCCCATAAGCCGGCGATGAACGCGCCAGCGGTGGGCGGTTCGGGCCCTTTCGGCAACGGCCGGTATCGCCTGATACTGCTCAGAAGCTGTGACGCACGCCCGGCGGGACGAACTTCAAACGGGCCTCGGCCCTGTTGGCTGTGCCCGAAAAATGAAGTCTTTCGCGTAATGCTGACCATGCCCACGCGGCGTCGCGTGGGCATGGTTCTCTATGGTCATGATCTGTTCACGAGGTTGACACCATGCCCGCCCCCAGCCCGGATCGTTTTCTTTCCGCCCGCAGCCGTTCGGTGGATGCTTCCGGCATCCGCAAGGTCTTCGACCTGGGGGCCAAACTGAAGAATCCCATCAACCTCTCCATCGGTCAGCCCGACTTCGACGTGCCCGAAGCCGCCCGCGAAGCTGCCTGCCGCGCCATCCAGAACCGCCAGAACGGCTACACGGTCACCCAGGGCATCAACCCGCTGCGCGAGCGCCTCGCGGCCGATCTCAAGAAAGAGCTCAACCTGGATCTTCCCGTGCTGATTACCTCCGGCGTTTCCGGCGGGATCCAGCTTTCATTCATGGCCCTCCTGAACCCCGGCGACGAAGTCCTGATTCCCGACCCCTACTTCGTGATCTACAAGCATGCCGTGAAGCTGATCGGCGGCGTGCCCGTGCCGGTGGACACCTATCCCGACTTCCGCTTCGACCCGGCGCGTTTCGAGGCCGCCATCACCCCGCGTACCAAGGTGCTGGTGCTGGCTTCTCCCAGCAACCCGACGGGCGTGATCCTCACGAGCGACGAACTTCGCCAGGCCGCCGAACTGGCCGAACGCCATGACCTGATTCTGGTGCTGGACGAGATTTACCAGCAGCTTTCCTACGATGGCCCGTGCCCCTCGGGCGTGCCCTTCGCTCCGCATCGCACGCTGCTGCTGCGCGGCTTCAGCAAGAGCTACGCCATGACCGGCTGGCGGCTCGGTTATGCGGCCGGCCCGCAGTGGCTCATCAACGAGATGACCAAGCTCCAGCAGTACACCTTTGTCTGCGCCCCCAGCATCGTTCAGCATGCCGGACTGGCCGCCCTGGACGTGGACATCAGCGCGCACGTGGACGCCTATCGTCGCAAGCGCGATCTGGTCTGGCAGCGGCTTTCGGGCGATTTCGAGATCTCCAAACCCAGCGGCGGCTTCTACTTCTTCCCGCGAGCTCCGAAGCGGTTCCCCAACGCCACCGCCTTCGTCGAACAGGCCATCGCCAACAATGTGCTGATCATCCCCGGCAACGTCTTCAGCGAACGGGACACCCATTTTCGCATCAGCTATGCCACCAGCGACGAGAACCTCGAGCAGGGCTGCGAGATTCTCTGCCGCCTGGCCCGGGGTTAATGCGTTAACGGCTTGCGCCCAGAGGTCCGGTCTTAACGATTCCAGCGGGAGCGCGGCCCTCTCTGCCGCCCTTTCGTAACTTACCGTACACCCTGCGGCGCAGCGGATGGGACAGACCCTGATGCCGTGCGGGGCGGGGAGCGTATTATCCGGACTCCGCGAGTGCCGCGAGTTTTCTTGTCTTCAACCGGCCATCGAGGAATAATGCTGTGTTCGCCGCTTTTTGAACCCATTTCCCGGGGGGAGGGGACTATGGAGCGTTCGCTCCATATTCTGCTGGTTGAAGACGACGACACCCACGCAGCGCTGGTCAATCGTGTGTTCGATAAACTCCTGGTCTCCGTCGACCGAGTGACTGACGCGATCCAGGCCACGGCCTACCTGTGGGAAAAACCGCCCTTTACCGGCAGGCGACGTCCCGACCTGATGTTGCTCGACCTCGGGCTTCCAGGATCCTCCGGCCACGAGCTGTTGCAGCGGCTGAAATCAGACCCTGCATGGGCCGACCTCGTGATCGTCGTGCTGACCAGTTCCACCGATCCGGAGGACATCCGGCGGGCCTATTGCGCTTACGCGAACAGCTACCTGGTGAAACCTCTCGGCTACCGCGAACTTGAGGAAATGCTTACCAGCCTGGTCAGCTACTGGTCGCGCTGGAACACTTATCTTTACTAAACAGCGGCGAAGGCCTGGTAGAAGGTTTCCGGTTCGCCTTCGCCTCGCCGCGCGGAACCCGCTGGCTCACGGCTTCCGGGCCGCCATGACCGCGTGCATCGTGTCATCGGGCCGGACGATCTTCACATCGGCAAAACCGGCGTGTTCGAGGTCTTCGCGCAGCTCATCGAACGTGAAGGTCCCGCCCTTTTCCGTAGCTGACAGCATGTTCACCGCGAACAAGGCTCCACCCACGGGGCTGATCCGGGAAGCCTCCATGAGATAATCGCGAATCAGGATCTGCCCGCCGGACGTCAGCGCGGCAAAGACCCGGCCAAACAGCTCGCGGTTCTGCTCGCGCGAGTTCTGATGTACGATCGCGCTGACCCACGCCAGATCCGCGCCGGCCGGCAACGGATCAACATAAAAATCGCCCGGGGCGAGCGTCACGCGATCGAGGAGGCCGGCCGCCCGTAGACGCTCTTGAGCCTGGGGCAACACGACCGGCAGGTCGAACAGGGTCGCCCGCGCGCCGGGATTGGCCCGAAGAAACTCGATGGTCCAGCTTCCCGAAGCGCCGCCGACATCGAGCAGATGCCGGAATTCCAGCGGCTGAAGATCGGCCACAATCTTGCCGGCCACGGGCCCGGACACATTGTCCATCGCCTCGATGAACGAGGCGTAGTCGGCCGCCTCGCCGCGAATACTGGGCTCGCGCGGGGCCGGACGCCCCGTCTTTACCACCTCCGCCAGCCGTGCCCAGCGGCGCAGGCAGTTGGCCTGATGCTGCATCATGGCAAGCTGATTCCCCGGCCGGCCGGCGGTCAACAGATTCGCAACACTGGCGGGCACTTCGTAGCGCTCCCCCGCCTTGTGCAACAGCTTCAGCGCGGCCAGGGCATCCAGCAGAATGGTGGTGCCGCGCAGGTCGCTCCCCAGCTTTTCGGCCGCCTGCGAGGCAGTGAAAGCTTCACCGCCCATGACCCCGAACAGGTCCAGTTCCGTGGCCGCCAACAGCACGCATGCCGGCTGAAACCCCCGCGCAAGCCGCTCCAGTTCATCAACAGTCCATTCCTTGTGTGCCATCCCGACTCTCCTTGCGTATGTGGCCCTCTGTTCCGACCCGGTATTGTTGCCCCCACAAGCGGATTGGGCAACCACCATACCGCCCGGCCGGCACGAAAGAGTCTGGCAAAGGATTGAGGTAAAGCGGCCGGGCGCATCAGGAGGGCGTGCATCCTGCCCACCTCAAAGGTGTGCAAGACGTACGCCCTTAGCGGTCCCGCGCCCCCGCCACAAAGAATTGCCACAGCCGCACGTGACGGTCCGTCGACACAGCGATGTGCCGCCTTGCGATCCCCGCCGGACTCATACCGAATGGAGGGTATTTACTCCACCAACCGCACGCTGCCCAGCTTGTATCGCCGCTGCCCGTCATCCCCCTCCAGCGGCAGCGCGATCCGGGGCGTGCCGTCACGTGCTCCCACCGACAGGTACACATCGTACGTTCCCGCCCGCGTTGTCGGCGCGATGAGGCCGGCCACGAATGATGACTTGAGCGTCCGCGTCGGCGCCTGGCCCGGCGGCCCGACGGCCAGATCGCGCATGTTGAACCCGTCTTCCACCAGCACCGCCACCAGGCCCCCGTCCGCATCTTTCAGCGTCAGGGCCATGTAACCGCCCGGATAACAAGGCGCCACGCCGGCGTTGGCCCAGTCGGAGGTCACCTCAAAGCGCTGTCCGATCTTCACCGTCGCCGGCCAGCTCACCCGCCGGGGCACCAGGCGATAACCTATCCGCCGATTGATCTTCTCGATCACCGCCCGATTCTCTTCCAGCAGCACCCGCGGCCACCAGTGGATGGACATGAAGCTCGCGTGGTAATCCTCCACCGCCTTGACCAGCAGCGAGCCGTCGCCCCACGCCTGGCGCTGCTTCGATCCGCCGTAGTGCTCGTGTTCGAGGATCACCGGCAGCTTCGGCCAGAACATCTGGGCCAACTCGGCGTGATACCACGAACGCGGCGGCGGTTGCACCATGATGCTGTCATCGCGCAGGCTCACGCCTTGTTCCAGGGCCGCGTCGGTGATCGGAAAGCGCTTGCCCGGCCGGTCGTGCCCCACCACGTCATCGCTGATGCACAGCAACGTGGTCTTGAAATGTTTGCGATGCAGCTCGATGTGCTTCGCGACGATCTCCGGGATGCGTTCTTCAGGCACCTGGCTGCTCATGTGCGCATGGCCCTCGCCCCACAGCCCGAACGTCCCTACGTCTATAAACGCCACGTTCGGGTTGCCCTCATAGCGCGCGGCCAGTGCCGCCAGCAGGCGGTCGAGCTTCTCCAGGAAAACAGGGTCGAGATAGTCCGGGTCCCAGCATGCGCCGTTCTCCGCCGGCCCCTGCCCAAAGTTGTAGAACACGCCTTTGGCCCCGGCGTTCTTGACCCACTCCGGCGTGGCGAACCGGATCCAGTTTTCGGAGCAGGTGATCCGCATGGCCACGTACTTGCCTTTGGCGATCCACCGCTGTGCGGGCGTATCCAGCAGCGCCCAGTTGAATTTCCCTTCCTCCGGCTCGATGAAGGCCCAGGGCACGCGCAGATAGACCGTCGAGAGGCCGGGGAAATCATCCACCGTATCGCTGGGGGCCAGCTTGGAGCCATAGTTCTTCGGGACATTGGAGTAGAAGTGCATGGTCCACCCCATGGAGGGATTGATCAGCGCCGCACCCGTATCCTCCGGCGTCACCGTCACCACCCCGGCCGCCCCATCCGGTTCAACCGCCAGTAGGAGACAAGGACAAAACGCGACCAGACCCAACCAGCAGACAACACGCATTCTCACTGCTCACCTCTCACTTCTCACTTCCACGCAACGACCTCTACCGCACAAATTCCGCCGGATCGAACGCCTCCGCCAACACCCGTCCCACCGCCCCCAGCGGCGGCTCGATTCCCAGCATGGCGGCCAGGGTCACGGGGATATCCGCCGGATCGGCCTCGGTGAAGTAACGCCCCGGGCGGACCAGCCCGCCCATAATGACGATGGGCACGTGCCGGTCGTGATTGTAGCCGGAATTGTGCCCGGCGAAGTCGCCCTCCCGGGTATTCCAGTAGGGCGCTAATTGCATGTACAATTCGCCGGCCCGGCCGGGGAAGTACGAACGCCATGCCAGGTAGCGAGACACGTCCGACGGCATGGGCGCCGGCCCGTCCAGGTCCGTCACCGTAAAGACATCGGAGACCCCATCGATCGCGCGCAGCCGCTGTTGGGCGGCGGCCAGCAACTTGACGCGCTGCTCCTGCTCAAGGGCCATGACAGCGGGATCCCAAAAGAGCCACGGGACGGAAGCGGCGATGATATGAGCGTGCCTGTCGGGAAGGCTGGCGACACCGGACAACTTCTCATTGAGATTCTTGATGACGGCGGTGAGGTCGATTCGACCGCCGTTCAGGCCGACGGTCGCCGCCAGACGCGGAGCGGTCGTGACGCCGTGATCGGCGGTCAGCACCACAATGCAGCGGTTCAACCCGACGGCCCGGTCCACCGCATCCAGGAACGCGCCGATCTGCCGGTCGGTGCGCACGGTGAAATCCATCATTTCCGCGCTGTCCGGCCCGAACAGGTGGCCGGCCGCGTCGAAGGAAGACAGGCTCACGCACAGCAGATCGGTGGCATCGTCCGTTCCCAGCCGTTCGGAGACGAGTACGCGGCGGGCCAGCTCCAGCACCACCTCATTGCCGAAGGGCGTGTGCATGACGGCGGTGTAATACTCCCGGGTGGGCGCGCCGGTCACGCGCGGAATAGCGTGCGGGAAAGCCGGCCCCAGCCCTTCCGTCTGCGTCATCCAAGCCGGGTCGAGCGGCTGGAGGAGTGCATAGGCGCTCTGCGCCAGCAGCCGGTCCCACCGATTATTGGTAAAGCGGTCGGCCCATCGGTTCGAGTTGAAGTCCCGCACGTAGGCGGGCATCTCGGCCATGTAGTAGTTGCTGGTGACGAAGTGGCCCGTGTTCAGGTCCCACCAGAACGCGCCGTCGGGGTTCTTACCGCCCAGGGCGATGGCGGCACGGTCCTTGAGCGAAATGGAGAACACGCGCGCGGCGCGGTTGGTCAGCTTCAACTGATCGCCCAGGGTGGCGCCGATCAGGTTGCGCGGCGAGCGGCCCTCAGTGCGCCCACCGGGCCCCACCAGGATCCTGGCCTCGGGATCGAAAAACGCCGATCTCAGGGCGGGGTTAACCTGCCCCTGGAGCCATTGGTTGCCCACCACGCCATGCTGGCGCGGCAACCGTCCGGTGGCGATGGTGGCATGGCCGGCGGCCGTGGAGGGTGCCCCGAAGGAGAAATGGGCGTTCGCAAAATGCGCGCCGTTGTCCATCAACCGGCGAAAGCCATTGTTGCCGAAGTGATCGCGATAGCGGGTGAGAAAGTCAGCCCGCAACTGATCCACCACCAGGACCAGCACCAGCCGCGGCTGACGGACCTCGCGCTGAGCGAAAGCGGGTGGGGTCAGCATTCCGCCAAGCAACAGGGCCGCGACCAGCCAGGGTAGCGAGAAACAGGCGCTTCGTGTGTGAACCGAATGCATATCCTCTTCCCTTCGTCAAAGAACGTGCCCGCTCAACAATGCCCGCTAAACAATAGGCGCGCACGAGGCCGATGTGTGCCGCGCTTCCATCCCCGTGCGCGATGGTGTGCCGGCAGGCCAAGGCTGGGACGCCCGCCCTTTTCAGGGTGGCAGTGCGAAGACCGGGTCTGGCCGAGCGCAGCGCACGTTCGGATTCCCGACCTGGTCGCCCGCACCCTCTGAAGCAATCTGGCGCCCTGCGTCAGTGGCGGTCGCAAGATCGCGCACGGTCATTTCAGATTACACTGAAACGAAAGTCGCGGGAAGGGTTATCCCCGGGAACCAGGCCCCAAGGCCAGCCCAGCGATGCCGTCATCGCGCCCCGCTCATCAGGCCCGCAGGGTCATGCCCTCGCGGACCAGGAACGCAATGAAATGCTCGCGGAAGCTCTTGATGTCCTGGTCTTTGAGCGTCCGCGTGGGGTCGGCGATGGTGGCCCGGAAGGTCAGGCTTCGCTGTCCGGCCGGCACCGATCCGCCCTCGTAGCTGTCTACAAACGCCAGCCGGCGCAGCAGCGGATGGTCATAGCCGGCCAGCGCCTGCTCGATTTCACGGTAGCGCCGGGCGGCCGGAACCAGCACGGAGAAGTCCACGTCCACCCGCGGAAACTCCGGAATGGGAACCAGCTTCTTCTCGTGCACGGGCAACTCCACCACGGCCGACAGATTGATCTCGGCCAGGGCGATGGACCACGCGGTGAGATGTTCGTCGATGGCGCGCTTGCACGCGGCCGGCACAGCCGTCAATCGCCCCACCGGCTTCTCGTCGAGCAGCACCAGGGCCGTCTTGGGCCCCTGCTCCCACGGCCCGACCGTCTTCTCGGCCACCGCGAAGCGCACGTGGGCATTGAGCGTCTGCATGGCCCAGGTCTCGACGTCGGTCTTGAGCCGGCGGAGCAGTTCGTCTTCCACCGCCGCCTTGCGCCCCGGCGTCACCAGCACCATACCCAGGTGCCGGAACTCGCCGATAGAGCCTGCCTGGTTGACGGCCTCCGGCGGAAAGACGCTCCCCACCTCTACCAGCTCGAAGCGTTCGGCGTAGTGGCGATTGAGATCGACGGCAGCCAGCAATCCGGGCACCAACGTCGTCCGCAGACGCGCCATGTTCGCGGCGGCCGGGTTGCGGAGGGTGACGGTCGGGCCCGGTTCAAAGCCCAGCCGCCGAAGCCAGTCGTCGTCAAACCAGACGTAGCGGTGCACCTCCGCGTAGGTCATGCCGCCGGTCAACAGCGAAAGCGTCCGCCGCTGCAGGTCCACCATGGTGTCGGGCTCGGCGTAGCGGACGGTGACGGTGGGCAGTTCCGGAGCAATGGAACCATAGCCGATGAAGCGGGAGATTTCCTCGATGACGTCGGCCTCGATGGTGACATCCTTCGTCGCGCGGAAGGTCGGCACGCGCACATCGAGCACGCCATCGCGTTCGCTGACGGTGAACTCCAGGGCGGTCAGGATGCGCTTGATCTCCTCCACCGGGACGGCCCGGCCGATGTAGCGGGCCACGAAGTTCGGATCCACGGTGATCACCACCGGCTCAGGCGGATTCGGGAACAGGTCGGAGAGCCGGCTGGTGAACCGCATCTCCGGCAGTTCCGGCCGGGCGAGTTGCACGAACCGCTGGATGGCCAGCACGGTGTTTTGCGGATCGAGTGACTTCTCGAAGCGGGCGCTGGCGTCGGTGCGATGACCCATGGCCGTCGCCGCCCGGCGAATGGTGGCCGGCTCGAAGTTCGCGCTTTCCAGCAGCAGCTCGGTTGTGGTCGGGCTCACCTCGGTCTCGGCCCCACCCATAATGCCGGCAATGGCCACGGACTTGCCCTGCGACTGGATCATCAACGTGCCTTCGGGCATCGTGCGTTTCACCCCGTCCAGCGTGGTGAAGACTTCGCCCGGCGCGGCCATCGCTACCTCGATGCGGTCGAGCCGGCCGCCGTCAAAGGCGTGCATGGGCTGGCCCAATTCGGCCATGATGTAGTTGGTCAGATCGACGAGAATATCGATGGGCCGCATGCCCACGTGGGCCAGCCGGACCTGCATCCAGAGTGGCGCCGGCTGTGATTTCACGCCGGTGAATCTGAGGGCGCTGTACCGCGGGCACTTGGCCGGGTCTTCGATCACGATGGGGATCTCGGGCAGGTCGAGTTCGGCCAATTCCGCCACCGGCACGACCGGGTACGGCCGGAGCGGCAGGTTGAGCATGGCCGCCACTTCGCGAGCCACGCCGTAGTGGCCCCACAGGTCCGGACGGTTGGTAATGGACTTGTTGTCGATCTCGACAAGCCAGTCGTCGAACAGGGTCATGTCGATGGGCGTGCCGGGCTGGACGCTCGGCGGCAGCCACATGGCCCGCTGACCGACCGTGGGCAGGCCCAGGGCGTCGCCAGGCACGATCATGCCCTGGCTGGTCACGCCGGGAGCCAGGGTCTTCTCGCCCACCTGGCCGACACCCGGCAACGTCGCCCCCACCGGCGCGAAGATCACGCGGTCGCCGGGCTTGAGCCCTTCGGCGATGGTGATGGTGTCGACTTTGCCGCTGCCGAGGTTCAGGCGCACGGCATATTGCCAGCCTTCGCCCGACCGGCGCTGAACGGATTTCACCTCGGCGGCAATCAGCCCGGAGGCCGAACATTGAACATGCTCGATACCTTCGATTTCGGCGGTCGTGGTGGTAAACCGCTCGCCCAAGGAGCGCGGATCAACGTCTTTGGGAATATCAACAAAGTCACGAAGCCAATTCAGGGAAATCAGCACTGTGGTACCTCAGGATTCAAACAGAATGGAGACCCCGGCCTCAGGCGCAGCCTTGCGAAGCGCCTGGTCGAGGGTAGCCAAGGGCAAACCGTAGCGTTTGGCTAGTTCAAGATAGGTAGCATCATAGGCTGCCAAATGGTGGTTGCGAGCCAGCGCCATCGTGCGAGGCCCGGAGACCAGCGGCAATTCTGAATCGATCTCCAGCGGCAAAGTGGCGAATTCGGAAAAGAAGGCGTCTGCCTTTGAAGCGGTCGTTCTGCCCTTTCGCTCGGCAACGAGGAGTGCGTTGGCCACCTCGTAAAAAAACAAGACTGGCACGTACGCACGCTGCACCTTGAGCGCATCCAGAACGCGATCCGCATAGGGTTCTGGCTCGTCTTCAAAATGCCATGCCACGGCTACGGAGCAGTCAAGAACGAACTTACTCAAAACCTCCGCCCTTCATCGATCAACTGCCGAATGGAAAGATCCCGTCCCAAACGATTCCCCTTGCGCAATTCCCGGATGCGGTCAATCGCCGAAGCAACGTCTTGAGAGGCATGCAAGGGCGCCTTCTCCCGCAATTCCTGAAGCTCTCGGAGAGTCATCGATTCGCCTGCTGACTCCGGGACAGAGGGGGTCGGCAGAACCGGCACCAGCCTGGCCACGGGCGTTCCGTCAGCCGTAATGGTAAACTCCTCGCCTTGAGCCGCGCGGCTCAGTAGCGTCTCAAACTCGTTTTTTGCCTGGTCTGCGGCAATGGTGGTCATATCAGCACCCTATTCCAGTGTAGAGATGCCGGCGCATCTTTCAAGCTTACCACCACGGCAGCGACACGCGCTCCCGGATGCGGTTGCTTTCCGTAAAGTCAGCAGGGAACGGACGTTCGGGCAACCAGTACCGCGGCAGGCCCTTCAGCCGTTCTCGTGAAAGCAGCGGACCGGAGACGATGAGCTGCATCTGCCGCCATCTGTGCTCCTCGGGAGTCCCCGCCCAGGCGGCCTGCGCCCGCAGGCCGGCGGCCTCAGCCCGCAACCCGGGGTCCATCCGCTCCAGCCGGTCGAACCAATCCGGCAGGCAATTGATTACTTCGCGATCTTCCAGGTAGCCGGCAGGAACCAGGAAATGGATGTGTCCCGTCCGGCAATGCGGCGGCGCAGGACCACGGGCCAGGTACGGATCGGCGAGCCCGTATAAATCAACAATTCGAACGTTCGGCCCGGCATAATACGAGATGATCCCCATGGATTCGCAGGCCATCGTGACCGGGCCGTAACGCTCCGAATACCGGCGCGCCGCCACGCCGATGCGATGCCAGGAATGGGCCACCCTGGGCAGCGCCTCCGTGTGGTGGACGAACGGGTTGTGCCACCCCTGGACCCGATAAAAGGACGGTTCGTCGGCGATCGCAGCTTCGACGCTCTCGCTGAAGCGCGGAACACCGCCGAGGGCAAGAGCGACGGCAAACGCGCCCCCCGCCAGGTGCACGCCCGGGGCACGCAATCCCCGGCGAGCCAGTCCGCCCGCGCAGCTTGCGGCCAGCCACAGACTGAGCCCGGCCAGCCCCCCCATCGCTGCCCATGACGGCTGCCATGATCCTCTGAGCTCAATCAACAGAATCGCCGCCGCCACCGCCAGCGCCACAAACACCAGCGCCGCGGACCGGCCGGCTCTCCTGGCCATCCATCCCCACAACAGCAACGCGCATAGAGCGTAAGCGCCTAACCCGAACGCCGTTGCCGTCGGCCACAGAAGCATGGCGGCCAGCAGATCATCCCGGCCATAGGCGAGAGAGGCCGGCCCTCCTGGCAGGCCGACTTGCATCAACACGAATACCACGCTGCTCAGCCCGATGGCCGCCATCACCCAGCGAGGCGAAAAACGCCCGGCCGGCAGGAGCATCACCACCATCCAGCCGGCCAGCACCACCGACGCCACCAGGGCCGGCTGGATAAATCTTCCGCGCATAAAATCGCCGCCGATGCTCACCACGTAAGCGAGATGGCAGGTGATGCCCAGGGCAAGCCACCCGACGACGGCCGCTCCGCGACGACCGTGCAACCGGCCGACGAGTCCGAAGGCCATCCCGCCCACGGATACCGCGCCAATCAACAACGCCTGAATGGGCTCATGGCGGAGATAGTCCAACACGTAACGCAACCCGATCGGCACCGCCACCGACAGGTCGAAGGTCGTCTTCGCGTAGGCCGTGTTCGGCAGCGGCGTGCCGTAGTAGATGGTCGCGAAACCGTACCAGCCCAGGACCGGCAGCAAGGCCGAGGCCGCCCCAAGCCACCGGCGCCGGTCCTGAACCGTGCCTTCCAAAACTCGTGTGTCGCCGCTATCGGACTGGTGCGCCATCTGGGTTGAAGTACGCACCCTGAACAGCGCGTGAGCCAGAACGTACACCATGACCGGCCCGCACAGAAAGACCAGGTCCGGCCGGGTCAGTACCAGCAACCCGCACAACCAGGCCGAAGCGGTTAACGGCGTCGCCTGGCCGGTCAGGCCGCGCGCGGCAACTATTGCCCACAGCCAGCCAACGAGAAGTGCGACCAATGAGCTTTCCAGCCCGGAGGTCTGGAACTCGACGAATGTTTTCGAACTGAGCAGCAGCAGCGCGATGAATTCGAACCGGAGCAACCCGTGTGGCTCGTTCCGCAGCAGCCAAGCCTGGACGCCCAGTAACGCGACGGTCAGCACAAGCCCCAGCGCCACCGCCCAGCCGTACACATCGAAGACACTGCCGGCGGCGGCCAGCAGCAAAAACCAGAGTGGATGACTGAACGCCTGCACCCGCTCCCCGGGATTAAACACGGGACCGTGCCCGGCCAGCAGATTGGTGACGTGTCGAAAGGTGATAAACGCGTCGTCCGCAACCCACGCCCGGAACAGGACGAAAGCGACGACCAGGAGGATCAGAGCCGCAACCGCGCCGCAGTAAACTGAAGCAGTGACCTCCCGCGGGAGACGGTCTGGAACCGCGACAACGGACGCGCTTGCGCTCACATCCCTAATCCTTCGCGATGATCGCCCGGCCGTTCCTGCGTTCCGGCCGTATGATGGCGCGCAGATCGCCCGCGTTGAGGGCCCGGATATCTCGCACCCCGTACTTCATCATCGCCAGGCGGGTCAGCCCCAGGCCGAAAGCGAAGCCGGTATATTCACGCGAATCGATCCCGCCGAAGCGCAGCACGTTCGGATGCACCATCCCGCACGGCAGGATCTCCACCCAGCCGCTCCGCTTGCACGTCGGGCAACCGCTCCCGCCGCAGATCGCGCAGCTCATGTCCAGTTCAAAACCCGGCTCGACGAAGGGGAAAAAGCCCGGCCGCAGGCGCACCTTCACGTCACGATGAAAGACCTGCTCCAGCACCAGCTTCATCACCGCGATGAGGTTGGCAATGGAGATGTTCCGGTCGATCATAAGCCCTTCGAGCTGGAAGAACGTATTCGCGTGCGAGGCGTCCTCGGTCTCGTAGCGGAAGCACCGGCCGGGGGAAATAATCCGCAACGGCGCACTCAGCCGCTCCATGGCCCGCACCTGGCATGGCGAGGTATGCGTGCGCAGCAGCCGGCCGTTATCCAGCCAGAAGGTGTCCTGCATGTCACGGGCCGGGTGCATGGCCGGGATGTTCAGGGCCTCGAAGTTGTAGTACTCGGTCTCCATCTCCGGCCCGCCGACGACTACGAATCCCAGGCGGGAGAGGATGTCTTCAACCTCCCACTGAACGGCCGTCACCGGATGGACGCTGCCGCGCGGAACGACCGGGCCGGGCAGGGTCGGATCATACGTCTGGGCGGCGGTGGCCGCGGCCTTGTCGGCCGTTTGCTCCAGCCGGGCCCGGGCAGCGGCAAACTGCTCAACAATGGCCGCCTTGGCCTGGTTGATCTCCTTGCCGACCGCGCCGCGTTGCTCCGGCGGGAATTTTCCTATCGACCCCAGCAGCTTGCCCAATGAGCCCTGCTTGCCGGTCAAACGGCTCTCGGCCACCCGCAGCTCATCCACGGATTTGGCGGCCGCTATGAGCCGCTGGGCCTCCTCGTTCACTTTTCGGAGTTCGTCTGTAAGTTCTTCAATCATAGGTGTTTCTATCTCCAGCGGGGTCGCTGGAGCATGCTTATCGGGCGTAGCGGCCGGGCTCCATACCGGCCAATCACGGGGCCCAACGGCCGGTACGGAGTCCGGCCGTTACCTTGGGTCATCAATGCTCTATGCCCGTTTGTAAAGGGCTCTAGTGTAGCCACGCCGGCTTCCAACGCAAAGCGGGTTCCGCCCGCCAGGACGGAACCCGCCGTGTATCTTCGCCCGCGTGGGAGCCTATTGATTCGCCGTCACCTCGCCGCCGGCGGGCTCGCCCGTCGTGGCGGCCACCGCCTCAGCATTGGCTGTCGGCAGCAGGATAGTGCGACCCTCCAGACCGGCCTTGGCCAGAACGGCATACACGATGAAGCCGACGATCAGCGAGGCCACGCCCGTCGGGAACCAGCCCGGCACCGGCGGGTTGTCGCCAAAGAGGAAGCTATTGTTGGAAATGCCCACCACGAAGCCCACCAACCACGCGGCATAGCCGGGGATACTGACACCCTCGCGCGGGCCGGCCCACTTCCGGCCGCTGAGCAAGTAATCGGCAACCATCGCCCCGATCACCGGCCCGAAGGAAGCGCCGATCAGACCGAAGAACCCTGCCAGGTTGCCGGCTACGCCCAGCGCCGCCAGCACGATGCCGATGGTGGCACCGGCCATGGTGATGGGCACTCTTGCCTTCGGCTTGGCCAGCATGGTGGAGAGACTGTTGCCGATGATGAACGAGCAGAAGCAGGCCGACGCAACCGAACCCAGGGCGAAGAGAATCGGCATGATCTGCCCGCCGAGCTTCGGATTGAGTACGCCCAGAGCCCCCTGGAAGGTCCAGTTGGTCAACTGGCCGTACTTCACTGTGCCGTTTTCAATTCCCGCATTGAGTGCGCCTTGGGCGCCGGCCACAGCGATCATGGCCAGCCCGCCGGCAAAGAGAATCGCCAGGGTAATGCCCACCAGGCCACCCTTCTGAACGTCGTCCGCATTGCGATTAGCACTGCAGAAGTCTGCCCCACATGCCGCGGCCGTAGCCGTGAAGCCGACCACAAGCTGGATCATGAGCAGGAATCCGGCCAGTTTGAGGCCGTTGACCAGCGCCTGGCCCTTTTCGCCGATTGAGGCTTGCTGAAGCGCTGTCGGGTCGACCGGCGCCTTGCTCATCTCGCCGGCCACCTTCTCACCGGCGGCTTTGATTTCGGCTTCGTTCTTGCCCTCGGCCCTGGCCTGGTCCATCGCTTTGTTCACCGCCGCGTCGATGACCGCCTGGGCGGCAACGCTGTTCCGCGCGACCTGCTCACGGTCGAAGTTGCCCAGATGCTTGGCCCCCATGGCCGCCGCAAGGATCAGCAACACGATGGGTACGATCGGGAAATACGTCGCCACCCGGGCCACCATGCCGACCCCCATGCCGCCCAGAAAGGCAAACAGGTAGCCCCAGATGACCGCCATGACCACAAACACCAGGCTGAACGCGTTCTGACCGCCTGGCGGCGGCGGACCGAAAAGGGTGTTGTCGTGCGGGTCACTCAGGCCGAAACCGGCCAGCACCAGCTTGGTGGCATAGTAGGTCGCCACGCTGTACCAGCCGATCTGCAGCAGGCCCATGAAGATGCCCGGCAGGAAGTAGCCGCCCTTGGTGCCGAACGTGCTCGTGCCCACGATGTAGAGCGGGTACCCTGTCTTCATGCCCAGCATGCCGGGAACCAGATAAAACAGGAAATGGCAGATGAGCCCCGCCGCAAGCAGGCCCAGCAAAGCGGCGCCCAAGCCGCCCATCGCCAGGGTCCCCGGGGCAGCCTGCGTACCGGCCAACTGATCGTAAAACGCGAACCATAGGAAAATCCCCGCGAACGCCTGGGCGGTGTTCTTGTACCAGGGCGCCCGATTGCTCAGCGGGTTCGGCTTTGTTGACGTCAAATAAGCGGGCAGATCTCCGGCAGCCATGGCAGCCTCCTGAGAAAGGGTGTGTAGGCAGGCACGCGGAGATCGGGGCCGCGACTCCGGATCGGCCCGCCCGGCCAGACCAATGGCCGGTCATTCCGCAATCACCTGCAAGTGGTTCCTATCCTAACAAGGCCCTTTCAGAATGCCAGAGGCCAGAGCCTCGCCCGCGGGCCGAAGATCGGTGACGCAACTGGTGGAAGTGTTTGGAGCCCTCCGGGCAGGTGACGGCTGGACAAAAAAGCACCGACCTCACGCGCTTGCGCCGTGGGTTCCGAACAGATGCCCGAAACGGAAATCGTAAAGCGTTTTTCCAGCCGACCACAGGGCCGCAACAGCGGCTGACGACGCCCCGTCACCAGACGGTAGCCAATCGTTGGAGTTCGGCCCGCAGTTCATCCGGGCTCATCGTCTCCAGGGGCAAGCGGGCTAGTTGTTCGGCCCGCCTTCGAATGGTCTCGGCCACGCCCCGAGCGAAGGCCGAACGGTCGCCCTCGGTTCCAGGGTGAAATGAAGGGTCCGGCAGACTCCAATGGGCGGTCGTGGGCTGACCAATCCACTGCGGGCAGGCTTGTCCGGCGGCATGGTCGCAAAGCGTGATAACAATATCCAGCCGGTCCCGGGCGATCTCGTCCCAGCTCTTCGAATACTGCCCCTCCATGGGAACATCCATGGCCTTCAGCGTGGCTATGGCCAGGGGGTGAATGTAGCCTGCCGGGTTCGAGCCGGCGCTGACCACCTGAAAACGCGGCCCCAGCACCTGCCGCATAATGGCTTCAGCCATTTGCGAACGGCAGGCATTGCCCGTACAGATAAACGCGATGCGGATGGGGGTTTCCATTGCCGATATTCTAACCCGTCCTTGAGCCAGCGAACAATGAAATTGGATACCAGACACTGCAATTTCATAGAGGTCCCCACCATTGAGGATAAAACTACGGGGGATATACTGAACGCCCGATGCTCCGCACGGACGAGCCCGGTCGCGTTCGCACGTAGATCGCAATGTTGACAGGTGGAAATATGGATGATGCGCTGATGCAAAAGGCCGGGCGAATGCTGGGGGCATGGAACCGTACTCTGATCCTTACGCATGACCGTCCGGACGGCGACGCTCTCGGGGCCATCGGGGCCATGAAGCGGATCATCGAGCTTCAGGGCCGCCAGGCCGAGGCCTGTCTGCACGGCGACCCGCCGCCCCGCTACACGTTCCTGACCGATGCTTGCGGGCTGACCCGCTGGCCCCCCTCAGGGGGGCAGACATCTTGTCCGCCTTCCGATCCGGCTGATCCATCTGTCATCGATGCCCAATTCGACGGCATCGTGATCCTCGACACCTGCACCTGGAATCAGCTTGAACCTGCCGCCGCCTTCCTGAAGGCCACGCGTCTGCCCAAGATCGTGGTGGACCACCATCCGACCCGCGAAGACATCACCGGCCAGTCAACAGAGCTGGTGGCCCTTATCGACGAGACCTCCTCCTCGGCCTGCGGCCTGTTGTACGAGTGGGCCAGGCGGATGGGCTGGGAACTGGACAGGCCGGCCCGGGAGGCACTCTTTGCGGGCCTGGCCACGGACACCGGCTGGTTCCGATTCCCCAGCGTGGACGGACGAACCCTCCAGGCGGCCGGTGAGCTCATCGACGCGGGCGTGCGGCCCGATGTCATGTACGCGCGCCTGTACGAAGGCCACCGCCCCGCTCGATTGCGGCTTCTGCGCGAGGCGCTGGATACCCTGCGCCTCATCGATGGCGGCGCCCTGGCCCTGATGTGGCTCACGCAGCCGATGTTCCTGCTGTCCGATGCCCAGGCCAGCGACGCCGAAGACCTGGTCAACGAGCCGCTGGTCATCGGTTCGGTCATGGTGTCCGTGTTGTTGAGCGAGATGGAGGGCGGAGTGATCCGGGTCAATTTTCGCAGCCGCTCGCCGGAGATTGCCGGCCGGGACGTGGACGTGGCGGCCATTGCGAAGCAGTTCGGTGGCGGTGGTCACCGACGGGCGGCCGGGGCGCGCATCCAGGGCAGCCTCGACGAGGTCCGCGAACAGGTCATCGCGGCCGTGCGCGCCGCCCTGGCATAGGCATGGATCGGGGGGGGCGGGCATCCTGCCCGCCTTCCAAGGAGGACAGGATGCCCGCCCCCCGCTTCGGCGCTGCAACGGTCCCCAAACCAGGGATCATGCCGCGCTCTCCCAGAGAACACCGGGAGCAACTCGGGCCTGCCACCTGCGACCAACCCGCCTGTAAGGCAACGCAGGCCCGACGCGAATAGAGGTATTGGTGGTTTCTCCGAAGAGGTCCGTCTGAAAGGTGTGTCCCATGACGCGTACAGCCCGTTACGTCCTTCTGACGATCAGCTTCTCATGCGGCTGGGCAGCTATCGCACCGGCCGCCGAACTCAGCGACACCATGCCCGCCGACACGCTGCTCTACGTGGCATGGCCGGGGGCTGACGCGCTCGGCGATGCAGCAAAAGACACGGCCTGGGGCCGGCTCATGGCCGAACCGGAGATCAAGCGGTTTCGCGCGCGCTGGAACCAGGAGATCTGGCCGACCATCGATCGCCTCAGCCGGGAGGAGCTCGGCCAGAACTCCTCCGGCCAGGCCTACGAGCTGACGATCGACCTCTTGTCGGCGGCATGGCGATATCCAACCGCCCTGGGCTTTGCCGGCGTGGAGATGACGCCCGAGGGGCTCAAGGTGGACGTGGCCATGGTCATCCGCGCGAAGGCCGAGGCCAGGAAACTGGCCGCCGCCGTGGATACGGTCCTCAAGGTCATCCTCGGTCCGGACTATGACCCTGCCGAGGTCAAGGTCGGCCCGGCCACCCTGCAAGAGGTCAAAGTGCCGGAGGTCGAACTACCGTTGCGTTACGGCGTGCTCGGCGACGACCTGGTGATCAGTATCGGCACGAAGTTCTCCGCTCATTGGGAAGCCGCCGAGGCGAAGACTTTGACTGACAGCGAACGTTTCGTCGCGGCCATGAAAGCCACCGGCGCCTCCCCGGTCTCGCCGGTGTTCTTCCTCGACATCCGGGGCATCGTCGAGACGCTCGATAAGTTCCAGCCGCTGTTCGCGGCCGGCCAGATTCCGATCCTGGGCGAGCCCGGCGGCGTGCAGAAGCTGCTGGACAACCTCGGCCTGGGCACCATGCAATCCTTCTCCGTGGCCATGCGGCCGGATGCGGGCGGTTTCACCACCACCACCTTCCTGCACGCTCCCGGTCTCGGTGACGGCGTGGGCGCGCTGCTTGTCGAGAAACCGCTGACCGAGGAGGACCTCAAGGTTGTGCCCCGCGACGTGTCCTTTGCCAGCGTCACCAATTTCGACCTGGCCGCCGGCTATCGCGCGCTGGTCTCGGCCTTCAAGGCCGTCGCACCCGACGCATCCGAGATGGTGATGCCCATGGTCGCCAACTTCGAGGAGCAGATCGGCGTCCGCATCGAGCAGGACCTGCTCAGCTCGTTTGCCGACACCTGGGCCATCTACGACGCCCCCGAACACGGCGGTCTCTGGTTCACCGGGATCGTGGCCGTGGCTGAACTGCGCGACGGTAACAAGCTCGACGAATCGCTGGACCGAATCGCGCAGGCCATTTCCGGCGCGATCGGCGACGAATACCCCATCACCATCCGTGAAGAGCCCTATCGCGAGCACACGATCCGCTACGTAAATACGGCCAACCTCCCCATCCCCCTGGCCCCGGCGTGGGCCATGGTGGGCAACCGCTGTGTCATGGGGTTCTACCCGCAGATGGTCCGTATGGGTATCGATAACCTGACGAATCCAGGCCCCACCCTGCTGGACAACCCCGATTTCCAGCGCGGCCGCAAACAGATGCCTTCGGAGTTCTCATCCATCAGTTACACCGACACCCGCGACGGCGTGCGGTTCCTCTACTCGATCGTGGTGCCGCTGGGCACGGCCCTGATGAACATGGCCCAGGGCGAGGATATTCCGCTCGACGCCAGCCTGCTGCCCAGTTCGAAGGCCCTGACCCGGCACCTGTTCGGCAACGTCAGCGTAACCACGACGACCAAAGACGGCGTGCTGACCGTATCCCACGGGGCTGTCCCGATCCCGGTCGCCAGCGCGGCCAGCAGCGTGTTCGCGAGTTCGATGATGATGTCGATCATGCTGCCGTCACTGGCCCGGGCCCGCGAACTCGCCAAACGAACCGTCAGCGAGGCGAATCTCAGCGGGATTGCCCGGGCCTGCCTGGTCTACGCCGAAGGGAATCGAGGCAAACTTCCGCCGGACCTGCAAACTCTCACCGAAGGCGGCAAAAGAGCCTACCTGGAGGAAAAGCAACTGAAGTCGCCGCGCGACCTATCCCCGGCGGAAATCTCGTACGTCTACGTCCCGGGCCAGGTGAACACCATGGATCCGCGCAACATCATCGCCTACGAGGATCCCGATGTGCACGATACCAGCGAAGGGCTGAACGTCGCGTTTCTCGATGGGAGTGTCAGGTGGATACCGATGGACGAGTTTGAGGAGGGACTCAAAGCCACCAAGGAGCGAATCGAAGAGGCTTCAGACGGCCAGGACGGCAACGAGGCGGAACAAGGATCGAACGCTCCTCTCGGAGGCAGGCGCCGCGCACCAATCAGGAACTCCAAAGAGGCTTTGGCCAGGACCATGGTCGCTGATAATGGCAAAGTGGCAACCATGATCAAGCTCTTCCGCATGAACATGGGCAGATATCCCCAATCTTTGGAAGAACTGGTCAAGGTGCCGGACGACGAACAGGAGCAGGCCAAATATGGAAATGAGCCCTATCTGCAGCCTTCCGCGTTGGAAGATCCCTGGAGCAACGAACTGCAGTACAAGTATCCCGGCGACAGGTCAAGGGCCGGCTTTGATCTCTTCAGCCTCGGCCCTGATGGCAAGGAAAGCGAAGATGACATTGGCAATTGGGACACGAGAAGGGAACGCTAGTGGGCAGGCCGAGCTCCCGCTTTCTCATGTGGCACGTTCCGATGTTGGCACGTTGCGACGTTCTCACGTTGGCACGTTGCAACGATCTTACGTTGTTACGTTCCGCGTTCCCACGTTGGCACATGCGTACATTCCGACGTTCTCACGTTGGCGTGTTCCCACGTTCTCACATTCTCACGTTCCCACTTTCGCCCCTGGCCACCTCTGAGAAGTAACCCGGTATGACCGCACTGCGCGCCATGACGTTTCTGTTCGCCCTGCTGTCGGCCACGCTGACAGTCACCCTGCTGCCGGCCACGCTGACGGCCGCACCGCTGCCGATCGAGGCGACGGTTCCAGCCGACGCCCTGCTCGTCTACTTCAGCCGTCCCTCCGCGGAAATGGCCGACCCTTCAGGTGGCGGGGCCATCGAGGGTATCGGCCGGTGGCTGGTCACGCTCAAGACCATGGGCCTGCTCCCTCAGCAGGGCCGCATCGTGGCCGACGTCATCGGCACGCTGCCGCTCCTGACCCGCCGGCCGCACGCGCTGGTCCTGATGGACATCACCGCCCGGAAGCTCGGCCCCGGCAGCTATCGCCTCAACGACATGAAGAGCGCGCTGGTGGTCGATCAGGAAGGCATCGCCACTGAGCTGGATCGGCGCGTGCGCGACTTGCTCGCCACCTACACCGACGCCCAGAACGGCCGTATTGAGCCCGTGGAGGCCGGTGGCGTGCGCTACCATCGCCTGACCGACGCGCGCCTGCCGGCTTGGGCGGTCAGCGAATGGGGAACCGTGCAAGGCTATTTCGTGGTCGGCTTCGGTCAGGGGGCATTTGACGCCGTAGCGGCGGCCATCACCGGCCAAGCCCCCCGGCTGGGCGATGATCCCTGGTACGCCCAGGCCCACCTCCGATGCAGCCTCAGGGGGGCGGGCATCTTGCCCGCCTCAAACCCACAAAGCACACGCGCCAATCGGGGGGCGGGCATCCTGTCCGCCTCAGACCCGCAAGCTAATCAGGGGGCGGGCGCTTCGGCCGCCCCAGGCGTGCAAGATGCGCCCCCCCCATCGGAGGCACGCCCACCAATCGGGGCGCAGCCTCCGGCTGAGCCCGGCGGCATCGAGGGCTACGTCGCGCTCGCCGCTATCGAGAAGCGTCTCGAAAACGTCATGAATCAGATGGTCCGCACCGCGTTGCGGGCTGCGAGACTCGACCAGGCCGACCGCCTGCTCATGACCATCGGTTTCGACGGCCGGGCACTGCACAGCGAGTTGCTGGTCCGCGACCATCACGGCGGCGAATACCATCAAATCCTGACCGGCAAGGAGGTGGTCGCTCCCGAAGTGCTCGCTCAAATCCCCGAAGGGGCGGACAGCTTCGCCGCATTCCGCTTCCCCCTGGGCGAGGCCGTGCGTCGCGCGCGCGAGACCTACTTCCGTACCCAGTCGGCCGGCCGGCGCCAGCGTTTCAGCGAGGGCTGGGCCAGCCTGGAAGAGCAGTACGGCTTCGACGTGGAAACCGGCCTGCTGGACAGGCTCGGCGATCATCTCATTTTTCACACCTTCCCGCCCCACCCGCTCAAGATACCTCTATTGGGCACTATCTGGATCCAGACCCACGGCGACCGGGCGGCCATCACGCAAACCGTCGATGTCATGATGCGCGCCTGGCAAACGTACGCCAATGCCCCCTCGACGCAGCCGGCGCGCTTCCGGCTGACGCCCCAGATCCGCCACGACCCGGACGGCATCTGGTATCTCCAGCTTGGCCTGTTGGGGCCGGCCATGGCCGTCACCGATGGTTGGATCGTGATCAGCTTCTCCCCGGAGGCCGTGCGGGACAACCTCGCTCAATTGGGCGGGAATGCGGCGACCCGGCCATCACAGTGAACTTAGGCCTATGACGTTTGCGGTTAATGCCATCCACACCCTCATCGGTTGTCCAAATCGTGAACCCACCTCTGGAAGAGGTGGGCCACCCGGCCGTTCATTACCCGGTTGGAGGATCAAACCTCATTAGCACCCTTCCCCTTGACCCGGACCTCGAGGCTATTCATTGCCCGGTTAGAGAATCAAACATCATAAGCCGGAAGCGGGCAGTCCACGGGAGACGTTGCCGGGGAAACGGACTCGCGAGCCCGTGCCCGTCTTGGCAAGCGGGCTGCGCCGCTCTACACTGCCTCCCTTGGATTGAGGCTCAGGCATCAGACAGCCCCTTATACGGTTTCCGTTGCCAACTTGGGCAGGTTCCTGCCTGGTTGTTGGTCGCCGCGCTGCTGATCGCCTGAATCTTTCGTGCGTTCGGAGTACCTCACCCTCTGAAGAGGCGGGGCGCCCAACGCATAAGCTTCATCTGGGATCCGTATTACCTGAGGAGGAACAGGTGTCCCTACTCGTCACCGGCAGCATCGGCATTGACAACGTCCGCACTCCCTTTGGAGAGGTCAAGGACGTCTACGGCGGATCGGCCGTCTATTTCTCCTTCGCGGCCAGGCTCTTTACCCCCGTCCGCTTTGTCGGGGTGGTGGGCGAGGACTTTCCCGCCGACTTCCGCGCCTTTCTGGAACGCGCGGATATCGACCTGAGCGGCATGGAGGTCCGCAAGGGCAGCAAGACCTTCCGCTGGTCCGGACAGTACGCCACCCCCACCGCCGACGCGGAGACCACCGAGGTTGAACTCAACGTCCTGGCCGAGGCCGGACCCAAGATCCCCCCGCAGTTCCGCGACAGCAAGTACGTGTTCCTCGCCGCGACCCACCCGGAATTGCAGCAGGACCTCGTCCGCCAGCTTACCGACCCCTGCCTGGTCGTGGCCGACACCCGCGACCTGTGGATCAAGACCCAGCACGAAGGGCTGCTCAAGACGCTGGGCATGGTCACCGGGGCGATCCTCAACGACGCGGAGGCCAAACTGCTGGCCGAAGAGAGCAACCTGGCCCTGGCCGGCCGGAAGATCCTCGAATACGGCCCGCGCTTCGTGGTCATCAAGAAAGGCGAGCACGGCGTGATGCTGGTCACCCGCGAGGGTCTGGCCGTCCTGCCGGCCTATCCCACGACGGAAGTGAAGGACCCCACCGGCGCCGGCGACAGCTTCGCGGGCGGCTTGATGGGCTACCTGGCCACGCAGGACGACTGCGGCCTGGCCGCGCTAAAGAAAGCACTCGCCTACGGCACCATCTGCGCGTCATTCACCATCGAAGATTTCAGCCTGCGCAAGCTGGAAAAAATCACGCCGGCCGACGTGGCCGGACGGCTGAAGGAATACACGGAGATGTTGAGTCTCTGAGCAGGCCGGCACTGCCAACAAGAATGCCTAATGTCTAATGACTAATGTCTAAAGAATGACGAAATGCCTAATGACTAACGGAGGGCCACCTCGTTTAGTCATTAGGCATTAGTCATTGGGGCTTCTTTAGACATTAGGATTTAGACATTAGACATTCCTCGTCGCACCTCATCCGGATCGTCGGACTTTCCCCAGCGACATCAACTATCACTGCGGCCGGGTGCCTGGCCCGGCCGGCTGCGTGGCGGCCGGGCGAGTCGCCGGCACACCGCTTGCCTGCTGTTCCCGGAACATGATGAAATCCCAGAATTTCGAGTTGGCCCAGCCGGCCACCTTCCGGCCATCGTAGTAGATGGTCGGCGTCGAACTCACCCCGATTTGTCCGCCCAGCGTGGCCTGTTCCCGGATCCGGTTCCAGATCGAGCGGGTATGGATCTTCTTCCAGAGCGCGTCGTGATTGATGCCGATCCGGGCACAAGCCTCCTTGACGACCTCCTTGGGATTTTTGGCAAACTCGCGCTGGTGCTCGAAGAGTTCGTCGTACATTCTCCAGAAGGCCTCCTCACCGCCGAGGGCCCGGGCGGCCTCGGCCGTCACCGCCGCCGCACAGGCGGCCGGATGCGTGTTACCGGCCACGGTGGGGTTGCAGGTCTTGTTCAGCGGGAAATGCTTGACGGCCAACCGCAACTGGCCGGGATACTTCCGCAGTTTTTCCTGAAGCAACTTGTCCGCCGCCTTGCAGATCGGGCACTGCAAGTCCATGTACAGGACGATGGTGTGAGGCGCATCCACCTTGCCGCGGATTGAATCGCTCGGATCGACGGGAATGTCAACCACCGGTTCGTTCATGAAATTGAACCAGACGGCCTGGTAGTCGTCCTCGTAGTCCTTCAGCCGGGCGGCAAGTTCCCGTGCCACCTGCTTGACCTCCTCCAGTTCAGCGCGCAGGGCGGCAATCTCTTCCTCCGGGCTGGCGGCCGTGCCTGCCGGCCGGGTCGCCGCCGGGGGCTCCGGTGCGAACAGGGCTGCCGTGTCAGCGGGAACAGAGTCGTTTGCCCACGCGACTTCCACCCACCCCGTCAGCGAGAACAACACGGCCAGGGCTAATTTGATTGCATTCGCTCGACTAGCGATCATTGCGCAATCCTCTCTTGAGCAGGTTATTGACTCATTGCGCCGGCGCAATAGCCGGCCGGGTCGTCGGTTGCGTTATTCGCGGTCCCGGCAAACCCGGGGGCGAAGGCTGCCTCATGGCCGGACCGGCCGGCATGGTCATCGGCGTACCGGTCACGCCAAGGATTCGCCGCCAGGGGCCGGGATAGTACGCCGACCCGAAGAATTTTCCATCCAGATATATAGTCGGCGTACTGTTCACGAAGATCCACTCACGTTCCTCAGCCTTGAGCCGGCCGCTCTCCACCAGTTCCATGCCCATGTTATGGCCGTGCTCGATATCGGCCTTGATGGCCTCCTTGACGCGGTCGCTGGCCATCGCTTCCTTGAAGGCCTGCTCATCCAGGCCGATGGCCCGGGCATACGGAAGGTAATCGCGGGTCCCCTTCCATTCCGCCTGTTTTTCAAACAGCAGGTCGTGCATCTTCCAGAAAGCCTCGTCGCCGCCGACCACATAGGCCGCCTCGGCGGCATAGGCCGCTTCGCACGCGATGGGGTGCAAATCACGAACCGCGTGCGGATTGCACTGCTTGCTGATGGGGAAATGCTTGAAGACCACCCGCACGCCGCCGCTGGCCGGATGGTTGAACAGCGGTGCGATTTCCGCCCTGAACCGATCCTCGAATCGCTTGCAGGCGGGGCACTCAAAATCGCTGAAAATCACCACCGTACGGCGGGCGTTGGCCGGGCCTTTCACCGGCCGGCCCTGGATGGGAATCTCCGTCCGCGGCGCGAGTTCCCAGGCCACCTGCCCATGCCGGGCGCTGCCCATGAAGCGTAACAACCTCTTCTCGTAATACTGCTTGAGGGCTTCAAGGTCAGACCGCTTGACCATGGCCTCCTGCTTCGCTCCCGCCCTGGCAGCGTGAGTGGCCTTGGCCAGAGCCATGCCCTCTCCCAACATCACCACCACGTAGACCACGCCCGCCGTGACCAGCGGCGTCACGGCCAGCGTCCACCACGACGGCCAGGGTCGCTCGCAGATAGCCGCTGCGGGCTGCGTCGCCCCGGCAGGCTCCAGGGAGGCGCCCGGCCCTTCGGGGTTCGACGTCTCCGCGGGTGCAGGGGTCAGACGGGATTCCCTCGGCCAGAGCAGAATAAGCAGGACAAACAGCAACAGGGTGGCCAAGTGAGCCACGATGCACAAGGGACAGGCCTTGGGCAACCGCGTCCACATCACGAATTCCAGGAAGATGCTCATCCCCACCCCGAAACCCGCCGCCAGGAGGGGAAACATCTGCAACCAGGCGCGCGAAGGACTCGGCCACCCGATCATCACCAGCCAGCAGAGTATGGCCGTGAAAAAGGCCAGTCCGGCTGTAGAAGTGCGAATCCAGGGGCGCGGCGAGCCAAACGGGAACACCGCCCAATCGCTCTGCGCCACCTCGTCGCAATCGGCCCACTCAAAGGAAGTGCAAGCCTGGCTGAGCAGACTTTCCGCGGGTTGCGTGGCCGGCTGGGCCTTGACCTGCCCGGGCACCTTGGTGTGATGGACCGTCAGGTCCCAGCTTACCCAGCCACCGGCCAGCGTTACCAGCACTGCCAACGCCCAGATTACCCATCGACCGGCCTCAGATCTCACCAGCTTGCACTCCTGATCGTTGCAGTCTGCCCCGGCACGCCCTAAACTTCCCCGTCATGAACCGACCCAAGGTCTTAGTCCTCCGGACGGCCGGCACCAACTGCGACCAGGAAACTGTTTACGCCTGGGAGCTGGCAGGCGCCGAGCCAGAACGTATCCATGTCCGCGAACTGATCGAGTCACCTTCGATCCTGGATCGCTTCGCGATTCTAACCATCCCCGGCGGTTTCAGCTACGGTGATGACATATCGGCCGGCAAGATACTGGCCATGCAGTTGATCCACCACCTGGCCGAGCCGCTCCGGCGGTTTGTGGATTCCGGCCGGCTGGTGCTGGGGATCTGCAACGGATTTCAAGTGCTCGTGAAAGCCGGGCTGCTGCCGGGCTTCGCCCCTGACGGACAATCGTCAGCCACTGAACCGGCGGGCCAGACCGTGACGCTCACCAACAACGATTCCGCCCGCTTCGAGGCCCGCTGGGTTTATCTGCGATCTTCAGCGCGACCCAATGCGTTCCTGCCGGACGAGCGGATTCTGGCCCTGCCCGTGGCCCACGGCGAAGGCAAGCTGGTCGCCGCCAACGATGAGGTGCGCCGCCGCCTCCACTCCGGCGGGCATATTGCCCTGACCTACTGTGACGCCCAAGGCCGGCCGGGGCCTTACCCGATCAACCCGAACGGCAGCCATGACGATATCGCCGGGCTGGTGGACGCCACCGGGCGGATATTAGGACTCATGCCCCACCCCGAACGCCATGTGGATCCCCGGCAGCATCCCGAGTGGACCAGCCGGCAGACGGATGAGGCGGACGGGCGTATTATCTTCCAGACGGCCGTGAAGAATGCGAGATGAGCGGTCAGCGATCAGCTATCAGCGGTCAGCCGTCAGCTTTCAGCGATCAGCTTCGACGAACAAGCTGAACGCTGGCTGCTGAACGCTGAGTGCTGAATGCTGATCGCTGAACGCTGAGTGCTGAACGCTTCCAGGAGTCACCATGAATTTGACGACTCAACCAAGTTATCCCCGTCAATTTGTTCCGGCCGGCGCCGACATGGGCGACTGGAGCCAGATCGAGCCGCTGTTTGACGAACTCGAGCGTCGCCCGCTCGACACGCGCGAGCAGTTGGAGGCGTGGCTGCTGGACGTCAGCGAACTGGCCTCGTGCATTTCGGAAGAAGGCAGCAAGCGTTACGTGGCCATGACCTGCCAGACGGATGACCCCGAGCGTGAGAAGGCCCACCTGCATTTCATCGAGGAGATCCAGCCGAAGTGCAAGCCGCGCTGGCACCGGCTTCGTCAGCGCTACGTGGCTTCGCCGGCCCGCCGGGAACTGCCGCAGGATCGCTACGGCGTCTATGACCGCAGCACGGTGGCGGCCGTCGAGATCTTCCGCGAGGAGAACGTGCCGCTCCAGACCGAGGAGGAGAAGCTCGACCAGCGGTACCAGAAGATCTGCGGGGCCCAGACGGTAACCTACGACGGCAAGGAGCAGACCCTCCAGCAGATGAGCCGCTACCTCCAGGAGCCGAACCGCAAGGTGCGCCAGGAAGCCTGGGAACTGGTCGCGAACCGCCGGCTCAAGGACCGCGAACAGATCGATGACATCTTCGACGAGATGATCAAGCTCCGCACCAGGATCGCGAAGAATGCGGGCTTCGAGAACTACCGGGACTACAAGTGGAAGGATTACGAGCGGTTCGATTACACGCCGGCTGATGCCATCGCGCTCCATGACGCCATCGAGAAGATCGTCGTGCCGGCCCACCGCGGTATCCAGGAGGAACGCAAACGGGCGCTCCAGGTGGACCCGCTCCGGCCATGGGACCTGGCGGTGGATCCGTACAACCGGCCGCCGCTGCATCCGTTTGTGGGCGGTACGGAACTGGCCGAGAAGTGCTCGATCGTCTTCCACAAGCTCAGCCCGGAGTTGGGCAGCCAGTTCGACCAGATGATCCGGGCCGGCTGGCTCGACCTTGAAAGCCGCAAAGGCAAGGCCCCCGGCGGATACCAGGCGACTTTCGACGAGGCCCGGCATCCGTTCATCTTCATGAACGCCGTGGGGCTGCACCGCGACGTGGAGACGCTCCTGCATGAGGGCGGGCACGCCTTCCACGCGTTGGCCTGCCAGGAGGAGCCGCTGGTGGCCTACCGGCACACCGGGATGGAGATGGCCGAAGTGGCTTCGATGGGCATGGAACTGCTGGCCATGGACCATCTCGACGTGTTCTACCAGGGCGACGACCTCAAGCGGGCCAGGCGCGAGCAGCTCGAAGGCATCATCAGCGTGTTCCCCTGGATCGCGACTATCGACGCCTTCCAGCATTGGCTTTACCTGCACCCGCAGCACTCCCGGGCCCAACGGACCCAGGCGTGGCTCGAACTGATGGATCGTTTCGGCGGGATCGAGAGCTGGGCCGGGTACGAGATCAACCGCGAGGCCCTGTGGCAGCGGCAACTGCACCTGTTCGGCGTGCCCTTCTATTACATCGAGTACGGCATCGCCCAGATCGGCGCGCTGCAGCTCTGGCAGAATGCCCGGCGCGACAAACGTGAGGCTTTGCGCAAGTACCGTGAAGCCCTGGCCCTGGGCGGCAGCCGACCCTTGCCGGAGTTGTGGAAAGCGGCCGGGCTGAAGTTTGATTTCAGCGCGAATACGCTCAAACCGCTGGTGGATGCGGTGCTGGCGGAGTTGGAGACGCTCTGAGGGCTGGTGCAGTGTGAGAGATGGAGAGTATGAGAGATGGAGAGATAAGGAGATAGGGGACACGGGGGCGCGGAGACAAGACGACAAGGGGACACGGGGACAAGGAGACAAGGGGACGCGGCGGAGGGCGGGCATCTTACCCGCCTTCTGACGGGGGGCGGGCATCCTGCCCGCCTTATCAGGGCACTGAGCGCTGGCGAGGGACCGGGGGGCGGGAAGTGTGAGAGATGGAGAGTGGGAGAGATGGAGAGATGAGGGGGCGGGAGGACGTAGAGACAGGGGGACAGGGAGACAAGGGGACAAGGAGAAGAGGGCAAGGGGTGCCGGGCTGAGGGGTGAAGGGATCGGAGCCCTGCGCGGAAATCCTTTCATTGCGAAGAACCTCGTCCGCCTTGCTGCCGGACGGTACAATCACCGCTTATGGGCAGCGGTATTCGCGACCATTCGCGCGTTCTCCGGAGCTTCCCGGAGCTGCGGCTTCTCCAGGACCCGCTCGAACGGCAGACCGTCTGGAACGCGGCGTGGCGCATCCTGCGCTGGCGATACGCCGGCGTAATGATACTGTTAGTTGCCGTTGTGATGCCGCTGAGCATGATGGCCGGAGCAGGCCTGGCCAGGATCCTGGGCGCAAACACACTCTTGAACAGAGGCTTCATCTCCGGCTTGACCGGCGGCCTGACGGGTATCGTGATCTCTTTCCTGGCCGTGCGAATCTGCTTCCGCAGGCTGCAGCGAACGATTCGAGAACTGCTCGTAAGCCGTGGCGTGGCCGTGTGTATCCAGTGCGGTTACGACCTCCAGGGCCAAACCGAGCCGCGTTGCCCTGAATGCGGTACTGCCTTCGATTTGAAACTCCTGAACCCCCAGAACATTGGAGCTATTCATGAACAATGACCTGACCCGCCGTGGATTTATGAAGCAGTCATTGGCCCTTGCGGCCGCCGCCGGTTTGGCGCGGGCCGAAGGTCAGGCCACGCAACCGACCGGAGCCGGCGCCGGCTCCGTACGGCTGGGCGGGCCTGTCTTCAACGCTCCTCAGGACCCCGAGGAGCTGGCCCTCGCCCACCGCAAGCTCGGCTATCGCGGCGCATACTGCCCCCATGTGGATCTCAACGACAAGGAGCGTATCCGCGACATCGAGCGGGCTTTCAAGAAGCACGACGTGGTCATCGCCGAGGTCGGCCGGTGGGTCAACCTGCTCGACGCCGATCCGGCCAAGCGCGCGGCCCATCTCAAGGCGGTCACGGAGGGCCTGGCCCTGGCGGACGCGATCGGGGCCCGCTGCTGCGTGGACATTGCCGGATCGTTCAGCACCAAGGAGTGGTTCGGCCCGCACCCGGACAACCTCAGTGAGCGGTTCTTCGACGCCGCCGTCGAGAATGCCCGCAAGATCATTGATGCGGTCAAACCCAGGCGGGCCAAGTTCTGCTACGAGATGATGGGCTGGGCGTTGCCCGATTCGCCGGATGCGTACCTGAAGATGATCAAGGCCATCGACCGCGAAGGCTTCGGCGTGCATCTCGACCCGGCCAACCTGGTGAATTCGCCCCGGCGGCTCTACCGCAACACCACCCTGCTCAATAGGTGCTTCGACAAGCTGGGGCCGTATATCACGAGCTGCCATGCAAAGGACCTCGCATGGAAAGTCGAAATGAACGTGCATTTCGTCGAGGTCGCCCCGGGAGACGGCGAGATGGATTTCACCACTTATCTCCAACGCCTGGCGAAACTGCCGCAGCAGCCGCCGCTGATGATCGAGCACATGCCCGACGAGGCGACCTACCGCAAGGCGGCACGGTATCTGCTGGAGCTGGGGCCGAAGGTCGGGGTCCGATTTGAATAGGAATCACACTGCAGCGCAAAGTCGTACCGGCCGGGCCGGGTACCCGGCAAGAGCCGGGTGCCGGCCGTTATATGGGCAAAACGGCCGGTACGGAGCCTGGCCGCTACAGAAAATGACGCACCTTGCGCTGTAGGGAATCGGGATCCCATGCCGCCGAGCCCGCGCTCAGTTACAATAACAATAATGTGCCCTGCCAGTCCCCAGGCAGGAGATGAAATTTCCGTCGGCAGGCATACGGATCATTAACATAGAGTAAACGCGTTCTTAACAAAGCGGACGTATACATGTCGCCCATGTCGACACGCAAATCGATTCTCATCGTTGAGGATGAAGCCGACCTGGCGAATCTGGTCCGCCACCACCTTGAACAGGAAGGCTATGAGTGCCGGACAGCCTTCGATGGGCCGACGGCACTGGCCGAAGCACGCCACCGCGCGCCCGATCTGATCCTTCTCGACCGCATGCTGCCGGGCCTGAGCGGCGACGAGGTTCTGTCCCAGATTCGCCACGAGCATCGCGGGGCCAACATCCCCGTGATCATGCTGACGGCCAAAGCCGATGAAACCGACCAGCTTGTCGGTTTCGCCCTGGGAGCGGACGATTACGTTCCCAAGCCCTTCTCGATGAAGCTGCTCCTGGCGCGGGTGGCCGCCCTTCTGCGGCGGGCGGAAGCCGGCAAGAAGGATCCGGAGGTGCTCTCGGTCGGTCCCATCACCCTCGATGCGGGCCGGTATGAAGTGACGGTGGCGGGCCGGCCGGTTATGCTGACCACCACCGAGTTCCGGCTGTTGCGGGCATTGATGGCAGCCAACGGACGGGTCTTGAGTCGCAGCCAGATGATTGATTCCGTGCTGGGTACGGGTGTGGCCGTGACCGATCGTACCATCGACGTACACATCACCGCCGTACGCAAAAAGCTCCTGCAAGCCGGCGGGTGGATCCAGACGATTCGCGGGGTCGGTTACGCGTTCAGGAAGCCGGATGAGGATTGAAGGACAGGAGGGCCGACGGCCACCGATCAGAGACGAACCGGCCGCCCATGCCTCGTCCGCCGGCTCCTACTATGCTCTGTTTTCCTCCTCGGGTGAGTCATGATGGGCCCGGGCCGACTTTTCTGGAAATTGTTTCTCGGCAACGTGCTGCTGATGGCGCTGGTGGTGGTCACTTGCGTGTGGTTCATCAGCCGTGAGGTGGAACACGGCCAGGATCGCGAACTGACCCGCACGCTGCAGGTGCAGGCGGCGGCCCTGCGCGCGATGTTCGACGATCGCTTCGACCGGCAACACGCGGACCAGCTTGACCAATTGCTCAAACGGATCGGGCATGAGCAGAAAGAGCGTATCCGTATCACGCTCATTCTGGCGGACGGCTCGGTGCTGGCCGATTCGGAAGCGGATCCCGAGAGCATGGGATCGCACGCCGGCCGGAAGGAAGTCAGCGAGGCCATGCACGCCGGCTGGGGCAAGGACGTCCGCCTCTCCCAGACTCTGGACGGCATGGCCAAATATGTGGCTGTGGCGGTGGGCGCCGCCGACTCCCCGGGGCACAAGCCCAAGGGCGTCGTGCGTGTGGCCATGCCAATCCGCACCATTCGCGATCAGGTCGGCTCCATGCAGCGGCTCATCTGGGGCAGCGGCCTGCTGGCCCTCGTGGCGGTGACCATTCTGGCTCTGGGTCTGGCTCAGTTGTGGAGCCGGCCCATCCGGCGAATCACGCTGGCCGCCCGGGGGCTGTCCCGTGGCGATCTCTCCGCTTCGGTGCGCGTGGGCGGATCGGACGAACTGGCCACCCTGGCCCAGTCGCTCAATGAAATGCGGATGCGCCTGGCCGGTCAGCTCGCCACCATCGACCGGCAGCGGCGCACGCTCGAATCGCTGCTGGCCCAGTTGCACGAAGGCGTCATCGTCGCGGGGCCGGACGGGCGGATCCTGCTCATCAACCCGGCTGCCGCACGGATGCTCGGGCTCCCGTCAGAGCCGGCGGAAACCATCGCGCGGTTGCACGGCCATGCGGTCGAGGAGTGTATCCCCCGCCACGAGCTCCAACAGATGCTGCTCCCGCGGCCCGGACGAAGCGCGTCCAGACAGGGCTCCGGGGAGGCGGACACGCTTCGGGAGGTGCGATTGCCCTCGGAACACAACGGCCCGGATCGGGCCCTGCTGGCCCGGGCCTCGGACATCATCCTGCCGTCGTTCAGGCAGGAGGAAGAGCGGGAGGAAGGCAGCCGCCCGCCGCGCCCCGGCCGGCTGCTGGTGCTCACTGATGTGACCGAGCTCACCCGGGTCATTCAGGTGAAGGCGGATTTCGCCGCCAATGCCTCTCATGAACTCCGAACCCCTCTTTCCGCCATCCGGGCAGCAGTCGAGACGCTGCAGGGAACTGACCTCGCGCAAGCCCCCCAGCAGGGCCGGTCCCTCATCGAAATGATCGATCGGCACAGCCGGCGGTTGGAGCTGCTGGTGACCGACCTGCTGGAGCTCTCACGGCTGGAGAGCGCACCGGCACCATTTAAACCAGCGGAGATTCGGACCGGCGACTTGTTCTCCGAGCTCTACCAGCGACATGCGGAGGCCCTGACCGCCAAAACGCTTCACTGGAACGTGAATGTGCCGGCCCACCTGGACCGCATGATTGCCAATCCGCACCTGGTCCGGATCGCGCTGAATAACTTGGTGGACAACGCAATCAAGTTCACCGACCCCGGCGGGCGGATCGACATTACCTGTGACGAGGCGCCCGCGACCGCCGACAGACCGCGGGCGGTGCTCATCACGGTCGCGGATACCGGCTGCGGCATCCCGCTCGATGAACAGGATCGGGTCTTCGAGCGTTTCTACCAGGTGGAACGCGCCCGCTCCGGGTCCACGGCACGGGGCACCGGCCTGGGGCTGTCCATCGTCAGGCACGCGGTGGCGGCCATGAAAGGCACCGTTGAGCTGCACAGCGAGCCCGGCAAGGGCACGACCGTGCGCATCGCCATCCCTCAGCCCCCGGCCGGCACTTCTTAGCTAAATCTTAATCATCACCAAACACAGCGGTAACAGTGCCCTTCTATGCTGCGCTTAGAATCCCCTGGACGCGGGATGGCCTCTGACGAGCCGGAAGAGGAACCCTATGAGCGCTCATTTTGTCGAACTGCTGGACCTGCTTCGCCGCCGTTCGCTACGGATGGCCAGTGCGGTCGAGGACATGCTGGATGAGGCGTGCACGGCCGCGCTGCGGGCGGACCACGCCCTGGCCCGGCGGGTCATCGCGCGCGACGTGGAAATCGATGCGGAAGAGGTCGCCATCGAGGCGGAGGTCATCCGGCTGATCACCCTGTTCCAACCCATGGCCTCGGACATGCGGCTGTTAACCACGGTCCTGAAAGTCAACAATGACCTCGAGCGTGTGGCCGACTGCGCGGTCAATATCGCCCAGCGCGCCCGGCACATCGACAGTCCAGGCATGGCCGGCAGCGCTGAGGATGTCAAAGAAATCGCACAGGGGGCCATGCGGATGCTGCGCGGCGCCCTGAAGGCCTACGCGGCCGAAGATTGCGAGGCGGCACGCACGCTGTTGGAGGAAGATGCCGTCATCGACGCTTTTTATGGCGAGCTGATACGCAAGCTCGCCGCCGCGGCCAGCCGTTCTCCCGAATTGATGACCACCCACCTGGATGTGTTCTCCATCGCCAAGAATCTCGAACGGATCGCCGATCACGCCACCAATATCGCCGAGGACGTGATCTTCCTGCATACCGGCGAGATCGTGCGTCATCACCTGCCGGCCGCGGAGGCCGATCCTCCCTCTCAGAAGAGGTAATTGCATGCCGCGCAAGTTGGTTCGGCCATTCATCCTGCTCAGCGTGTTCGCCGGCCTCTGCGGCCTGTTCTCCTTCGGCTGCCCGCAGGACCAGCGGAAGACGGTCAAGGTCATGGGGTCTACCTCCATCCAGCCGTTTGCCGAAGAACTCGGGCGGGAATTCGAGGCAAAGCACCCCGGCCGCAAGGCGCAGGTGGAGGGCGGCGGATCCACCGCCGGCATTCAGGCGCTGGCCGACGGACTGGCCGACATCGGCATGTGTTCCCGCCGCTTGAAGGAGGACGAGGCCGACCGGTTCACCCCCGTGCTCATCGCCCGCGACGGACTGGCCATCATCGTTCACCCGAGCAACCCGGTGGATGATCTGAGTGTCGAACAGCTTCGCGGGCTCTTCTCCGGGAGCATCACCAACTGGAAGGACGTGGGCGGCAACGATGCCCCCGTGCGGATCGTCTCGCGCGAGGAAGGCTCCGGCACGCGCGAAGCCTTCATGAACCTGGTGATGGGCAAGACGCGCGTCGCCCGCCGGGCCATGGTCCAGGCCTCCAATGGGGCCATTGCGGCCATGGTCAGGAGCGATCCGTCGGCCATCGGCTACATGTCGCTCGGCCAGATCGGCAACGATCTCAAGACCGTGCGTGTGAATCATGAAGCACCGACCGCCGAAAGCGTCCTGGCGGGCAGGTACAAGCTGGCCCGGCCGTTCCTGTTCGTCACCAGCGGAAAGCCGGGGCCCGACGCACAGGCGTTTATTGATTTCGTCCTCTCGGCCGAAGGCCAGGAGATTCTGGAAAGCGAAGGACTGATCCGAGTCAAATGAAACAGGACAAGCTGATCAAGGCGATTCTCATGGCGGTCGCGCTGTCCGCTATCGGTGGACTGGGGCTGATCACCCTCTTCATCTTCAAAGAGGGCCTGCCCATCATCCTTCAGATAGGCGTGGCGGATTTCTTCTGCTCCACGGACTGGTCGCCCGGCGAGCAGCGGTTCGGCATTCTCTCCATGATCGTCGGGTCGGTGGCCGTGACGCTCGGGGCCATGGCCATCGGCGTCGTGTTCAGTCTCGGGCTGGCCATCGTCTTGACCCAGTTCTGCCCACCGAAGGTGGCCGGCGTGCTCAAGCCGCTGATCGAGCTGCTGGCCGGCATTCCCTCCGTCGTCTATGGCTTCATCGGCATGGTCACCATTATTCCGCTCATCCGCGAGTACGTCGGCGGCCCGGGCTTTTCGGTGCTGGCGGCCTCCATCGTGCTGGGCATCATGGTGCTGCCGACAGTCACCAGTATCTCCATCGACGCTCTCAACGCCGTGCCTCGTTCCTTCTGGGAGGGATCCGTCGCCCTGGGGGCGACCCGCTGGCAAACCACGCACATGCTGCTGCTCAAGGCGGCTCGATCCGGCATTCTCGCGGCGATCATCCTGGGCATGGGCCGCGCGATCGGTGAGACCATGGCCGTCATCATGGTCACCGGAAACAGCTTGGAAATACCCCGCGCGATCACCGATCCGGTCCGGACACTGACCAGCAACATCGCCCTGGAAATGAACTACGCCACCGGCCAGCACCGCAAGGCCCTCTTCGCCACGGGCGTCACCCTGTTCATCATCATCATGGCCCTCAACACGCTGGCCATGGCCGTCTCACGCCGGCGCGTGGCCGGAGGTGGGAACCGATGAAGCTTGCTCCCACGGCCCCCCTGCCGCCCGTCCCCGCTTCCGAACGCCGCAACGCCGCCCGGCGAATCAGGCTGATGCCCTCACCGACCGTCACCGAGCGGATCGTCGTCGCCCTGCTGTGGGCCATGGCCGCGATCACCATTGCCGTGCTGGTCTTCATCATCGGGTATATCCTCCTGCACGGGCTGCCGCACGTCACCTGGAGCTTCCTGACGGAATCGCCCCGTCGGATGGGCCGGGAAGGCGGCGTGCTGCCGATGATCGTGGGCACGGTGCTGGTGACGGGATTGGCCGTCCTGATCGCCGCTCCCATCGGCGTGGCGACGGCCGTTTATCTCACCGAATATACCGCGGAGGGTCGTCTCACCGCCGTGATCCGCTTCGGGGCCGACTGCCTGGCTGGTATTCCGTCCATCGTTTTCGGGCTGTTCGGCTTTGTTTTCTTCGCGATTACCCTGGGGCTGGGCCTGTCCATTCTGTCCGGCGCGCTAACCCTGGCCCTGATGGTGCTGCCCACCATCATCCGCACCAGCGAGGAAGCCATCCGAGCCGTGCCCTACGCCTACCGTGAGGCCAGCTTCGGACTGGGCAGCACCCGCTGGCAGACCACCCTGTACGTGGTGCTTCGGTCGGCCCTGCCCGGCATCAGCACCGGCGTGGTGCTCTCGGTGGGCCGGAGCATCAGCGAGACGGCCGCGGTCATGCTGACCGCGGGCTCAGCCCTGGGGCTGCCCGACTCCCTGTTTGATTCGTCGCGAACGCTGGCCCTGCATTTCTATTACCTCGCCCAGGAGAACATCTCGGAGGCCAACGCTTACGCGACCGCGGCCGTACTGGTGATGGCTATTCTGGCCATCAACCTGTTCGCCTATTGGCTCATGAGAAGGTTTATCGCACGGGGAGGACACCATGCCTGAACTCCAGACGCAACCTGTGTTTCACGCCCGGGAGGTCGAAAGCAGCCGGCCTTCAAGGCCCTGCTTCGACGCGCCCCCGGCCCACCGCCCCGCACGCGACACCGGTGAGCAAACCGCCGAACCGGCCAGGCCGAAGATCTCCGTGCGCAACTTCACCGCGTGTTTCAACGACGTCCCGGGAATTCGTAACCTCACTCTGGACATCTTCCCCCGCGAACGTCTGGCCATCATCGGGCCGGCCTCCAGCGGCAAGACCACCTTCCTGCGCAGCCTGAACCGCCTGAATGACCTGGAACGGGCTTTCACGTGCTCGGGCCAGATCCTGCTGGACGGCGAGGACATCTACGGCCCCGAAATCGACGTGGCGGCCTTGCGCCGGCGCGTGGGGATGGTCTATGCGGTGCCGGTGCCGCTGCCGTGGTCCATCTATGAGAATCTGGTCTACGGCCTGAAGCTGGCGGGAGTGCGCGACCGTCAAATCCTCGACCAGCGTGTGGAAACCTCGCTGAAAGAGGCGGTGCTCTGGGACGAGGTCAAGGATCGCCTCAAGGAACCGGCCCACAACCTTTCCGGCGGGCAACAACAACGCCTCTGCCTGGCACGGGTGCTGATGCTCGATCCCGAGGTGCTGGTTCTGGATGAGCCCTGCTCGGGCCTGGACCCTATCTCAACCGGCAAAATCGAAGACGCTCTGCTCGAATTGAAAGCCAAACACACCATCGTGCTGGTCACCAACAACACCAAGCAGGCAGCCCGGGCCTCTGACCGGACCGCCTTTTTCCTGATGGGAGAGCTCGTCGAGGTGGGGCCCACGGCGGATGTATTCACCCGGCCGCGCGACCGGCGCACCAACAGTTACCTCGTCGGGCAGTTCGGATGACAGACGCCATGGAATATAAGCTGCAAGCCTCTTCGCTGAACCTCTACTACGGCCGCTTCCATGCCCTCAAGAACATCAACATCGGCATCCGGCCGCGGTCGATCACGGCCATCATCGGCCCCTCCGGCTGCGGCAAGTCCACCCTGCTGCGCTGTTTCAACCGGCTGAACGATATCATCAAAAGCGCGCGGGTGACCGGCCGGATCCTGCTGGACGGGGCGGACATCTTCAATTCGGGCATCGGCCTCACGCAGCTTCGCCGCCGGGTGGGCATGGTCTTTCAGCGACCCAACCCGTTTCCCCTGTCGATATTCGATAATCTCGCCTACGGCCCACGGGTTCACGGCATGAGGGACCGCGAAGAACTCGAGATGATCGTCGAGAACAGCCTCCGCGCCACCATGCTGTGGGACGACCTGAAGGACCGGCTGAACGCCCCCGCGCTTTCTCTCTCGCCCGAACAGCAACAGCGGCTGTGCATCTCCCGGCTGGTGGCGGTTGAACCGGAGGTCCTGCTCATGGACGAACCCTGCTCCGCGCTGGATCCCTTCGCGACCGCCCACATCGAGGATCTCATGCGCAAGCTTGCGGAGCAATACACCATCGTCATCGTGACCCACAACATGCAGCAGGCCGCGCGCGTCTCGACCGAGACGGCATTCATGCTGCTGGGCGAGCTGGTGGAGTTTGGAGATACTACCCAGATCTTCCAGAATCCACGGCAGAAGAAAACGGAAGAATACGTATCGGGGCGTTACGGCTAATACGGACTTTGAATGAATCTCGTGCGTCGGGCGCCCCACTTCTTCCGGGTGGCCCACCTCTTCAGAGGTGGGTTCACGATTTGGACAACCAATGAGGGTGCCGACGGCATCAACCGCAAGCTTTACCAGGGGTTCCGCTTCGCTCCACCCCTGGCTACTTTCTCGCCGCCCCTGCGGGGCGTGTGTCCACCTGAAGGTGGCGGTCTGTGGTGCGCTCAATGCCCTTTTTCTTATTCTGTCCGATTGAAGCCGGCTTCAGTCGGATTTGCCCACCATTGCCGGTTTAGTCTCTCAAAAGTCATCAGAGGTGGGGGCACGAAGATTCAAACGCTCCGCAGCGTGGAGACCAGCAACGCGGCAGGAACCTGCCCAAGTTTACAACGGAAACCGCATAAGGCCCGATGTTCCACCAGCAATACCCATCGACCCTACAGCGCAAACTGGGCCATTTTCTGTAGCGGCCGGGCCGGGTACCCGGCGAAAGCTGGGGGCCGGCCGTTTTACGGGCAAAACGGCCGGTACGGAGCCCGGCCGCTACGACCTTGCGCTGTAGCGTCTGGTCTTTCCCCCCGCTACCGGCACTGCTCATCGTACGGACGACCCGGCCCGGACATGCAGCCCTCGAAAATCTCCAGGTCGGCGGCGTCAATATCGCCATCGCCGTCGAGCTCCGCCCGGGCGCAGTCGGAACCGGGTGCGGGCAGGAGGCCCAGGCAACGCTGCAGGATCCCGAAATCGGATTGATCCACGTCGCCGTCCAGGTCGAAATCACCATGGCTCCACTCGCAGAAATCGGACAGACCGTCGCCGTCCTCGTCCCAGCCGGGCTCGCACTCGTCCGGCTGTCCGTTGCCGTTGCAATCCCGGCTCGTGCCGACGCTCACATCGACCGTATCGGGAACGCCGTTGCCATTGCAGTCCAGAGGCTCAAAGTCCAGCGTCATCCGGTAAAGCTGCGGCCCGGTGGGCGTATTGGTTTCAAAAACGCGGATGTAATAGTCCCCCGCCGCCGGCAGAAACACCGAGGCGACGGTCTCCGCCTGGCCGGCCGGCTGCGCCGAGGCCATGGCCAGGACATTGGCGTTCGCATCCGTTACCACGACGCCCAGGTCAGCCAGGGCCAGGCTGTTGATGATGGTGCCGCTGCTGCAGGATCCGTCGCTGTTCTGCGGACTGGAATCGTACGAGAGCCCTACGGGAGCGATCGTCAGCGAAAGCCCCGCGCTGGCGGTCAGGCCAAAACGGAAGTAGTCCTCCTCGCCGTTGCCATCCACACTTAAGCGCGAGCCGTTGCTGACCGTCGGCATCATCAGATCGCCGAAGCTCAGCGCCGTGCCGGGGCTGAACATCCCGAGGTACGCGGCCGTCGCGATCGTGTTGTTGTCCTCGAAGGGGTCGCCGTAGAGATAGTGTATGGCGCGAATGTCGTCGTGCTGCGGTCCGTCAAAGGAACTGTTCAGGTACGGCTCCATAAGCTTGGTACCGTTCACCGGACACACGTGGTAGAGCCCCAGTCCGTGCCCATGTTCATGCATGATGACGTTGCGCATGAAACGGAAGTTGTCGGCGGAGGCGGCCCAATTCTCATTCGCGTCGAGCACCATGTCGCCATTGGAGGGGTAGTAGTTGTAGGCCAGGAGGTTATACGGGCCGTCGAGGGGAATCATGCCGATACGGATATCGCCCCGGGTCGAACTGCGGCTGCTGCCGAAAGCCGCGCCGTCGTCCCAGTCGTTGCTGCCCTGTCTGACGCGGGTATAAGACACGCCGGACAGCGCCTCCCACCGGGCCAAGGAGGCCTCGATCAGGGAAATCCACTTCTGGCGTCCGCCCTGTGCGGCGAACTTCGCGTCCATCGTTTGGAACAACTGGCTCGGGAGGCCCTCACTGCCCCAGGGCACACCGTCCGGAACGAGGCTCCAGGTCAAGGCCCGGGGGCTGCCCAGCGTCCCCGACCATCGCCCTCCCGCGTAAAATCCGGGATTGATCTTGCCCTGACGCCGGTTCCAGGCGTCGATGGTTTCCTGCGGGGTGCCGGGAGCGAAACAGTAAACCGGCCCGCCATCCGATTGGGCCCAGGCAGAACCGCACAGGCCCCAGGTGAGTCCCAGCAGGACCAATAGTACAGGCGCGGGCATCCAGCCCCTGCGTTGATGAAACACGCGCATACCTCCCGATGGCGGCCAGGTTGGCGTCGGTCCGGCTGCGCTTTCCCGGCTACAGAGCGTCCTGTTGTGGTCCCGCCCCCCGCTTCGGCATGACTGCCGCATTGTCGGGCTTATCGCCGGGGAAGGTCAATACTTCTACGCGGGGTTAAAACCCCCTTTTGGAAGGATGAAAAACGCGCTTTCTCCATACGGGAGAAGCATCCGGAGGTAGATCGCCCCCATCCCCATTCCCTGGCTCTCATTCCTCCGAAGCTCGCTCAGCAGACTGTGTGGCATGGGCGGGATACCGGCCCCACACCTGCCGGGAGAGGCTTTTGGCCGCATGCTTCTACCCTGCAGCGCAAAACGGGCCATTTTCTGTGCCGGCCGTTTTGCCCGTTAAACGGCCGGTACGAAGCCCGGCTGCCACGACCTTGCGATGCAGTGTTCTACTACATCCCCCTCTTTTCCTCTCACCGACTCATCACATTCCACTTGCAGCGCAGTTGCCGGAGTTGGCCGGCCAGGTCCACGGCCGCGGCTGGATCGAGCTTGACGATGGCCGGTCGCCCGCTCTGGTCGTAGATGTGCACGCCCGCCAGCCTGCCGCGGGGAACGATTTCCACCCGCCCCGGGGCCTCCAGCGAATAATCACGGCAGGCGACATATTTGTGGAACACCAGCCTGCGACTGGTGAGCACCAGGCCAGACGCGCCCGCTTCCCCGGGCGGGAACTCCGCATCCCGGAAGAAGCCCACAAACCGTTCGTCCTCACCGGGAACAAACCATTGCGAAACGCGCTGACGGACCCGGGCATCCATCGCCCGCCAGGCATCCGGGTGTTGGTCGCGCTCTTCGATCAGGCGATGATAATCGGGGCTGTTGCGTCCGCCGTTGTCGCGGAAGAAATCGACGGCCACGGCCAGGGAGGCGATGGTCAGCCGGCAGGTTTCGTGACTCTTGTGCGTCACGACGCGTCCCTGCACTTCGTGCGAGGGCCGGCAGTGCGGACAGGCAAAGATGGGAAATGGCAGGCTAAAAGGCTCCGCCAGCCCGCGAGCGTTTGGAAGCTGCCGGAGCAGACCGGGTTCGAAGGGCCGATCATAACCCACCAGCTTGCCCATGGCGGCGTCCTGCCGGGCCTGCCAGGTCAACGCGTCATTGACCGGCATCCGATCGCGCCAGTAAATCAGGTGCACCCGCAGGTCGATCCGCGTTCCACAACCTACGCACTTACGAGGAAAAGAGTTACGCAGATGCTCCCCGGCCAGGGCAGCCGTCGGAAATTCAAAATGGGCCCCTTGAGTATCGATGCGGACCAACTTCACCTCGCAGGAGCTCACCCCGGCCCCCGTCGCCGGGGCTGGCTCCAATCGCGGGGCCACGCCGGCCGCCCGCGGAGGCCCCACGGGCTTGCTGAAGATGCCGGTGCTGCCGGCCACCGACTCCGAGAAAGGATCATCCTCGGTGATCCAGGCAAAGACGGTGTCCTCGTCAATGTTCGACTCGGACGCAATTCGGAAACGGGCCTGACAGAGCTTGCAGCGACCCTGATGACCGACCGAGGTCCGCGGAACGCGGTACTTTTGGGCGCATTGGGGGCAGCGAACGACCACCTGCTCGGACATGGTTTTTCTCCTGCCAACGTGCCAGCCGCAACAGATGCGGCAAAGACATGAACCCCGTGCTGACGGGTTCAGCACGATCGACAGACGAACGGTCAACGAGACGTGGCGAAGACTGGTCTCCGCTCATACTGAATATAGTTTGAAATGGGCAGACAGTCAAGATGAGAGCGGCCCAGGGGGCAATGCTTCTCATCCCCCCGCGTTCTTTTCGCCCGGCCGGGAAGCGAGCATTTATTCCTGGATGGCCTGGAGGGCGGCGCGCATATAGCCCAAGGCAAAAGCCATCCCCGCGTGCCAGGGGGCCGCACAGCTCATTTGCGGCGTGTGGTCGGGGATTAATACGCCGTCATAGCCATTGCGATGCAGAATGCGCAAGGCCTTGATCATGTCCACGTCGCCCTCGTCGATGAACACCTCGCGGTAGCTGGGGACCTTGCCCCGAATATTGCGAAAATGCACATAGGCGATCGCATTGCGGCGACTGTAGGTGTCTATGGCCTCGTAGACATCGCCCTCCGTCATCTCCGCGAGGCTGCCGATGCAGAACTCCAAGGCATTGGCATAGCTCGGTTTAAAGTCCAGTACGCGCTGATAAAGATGGGGCTGGTAGACCAGCCGGGCCGTGCCCCGAAGGGTGGGCATCGGCGGATCATCGGGGTGCAGGGCCAGGCGAACGCCGGCCTCCTCGGCCACCGGCACCACTTCATTCAAGAAACGCTCCAGCCGGGACCAGAGTTGCTCGCTGGTAACCGTCCCCACCGTCCCCGGCGAGGCGTCCGGGTCATAAATCATGTTCCAGACCTGCCCATTGGGGATGGGCGTCTCGTGCGGCCCCTCCGGTCCCAGGAAGCCGACCGACATGGCCCCACCGCGGGCAAAAGGCCCCTCGACGTGGCCCCATACGCCGGCGATGCTGAAGTTGTAACCCATCACCGGTATACCCGCCCGGCCGAGCCGGCGGAGGATGGTTTTAATGCCTTCGATCTGCTCCGCCCGACGCGGCCCGTCCAGCAGAATATCGTGCCAGTGCGAAGGGTCGAAATTCTCAATCGCGGCCAGCTCAAGCCCCTCGGCGTTTATCGCCGCCTTCAGATCCTTGAGCTCGTCCTCCGTCCAGAGCCGGCTCTGGTTCCGGGTGACCCCCCAGGTGCGGCCCTCGCCGTCCGTGCCGTGGATGCGGTTTTCCTGGAAGTAGTCCACCAGGTGGGCCACGATATGCGTACACCCGGCCTGGCGGGCAAACCGGAAGTTCTCCGCCGTCAGCATGCGCCGATACAGACCGAGACCAAGCTTCATGACTGCTCCTCATGAACCGCGGATGGACGCAGATGTTCTCTCTTATCTGCGTTCATCTGCGGTTTAGAACCCAATGCTTGCGCCGCCGTCTACGGTGAGGACCGTGCCGGTCACGAACCGGGCCGCCGGCGAGCACAGATACACCGCCGCATTGCCGATGTCCTCCGGCTCACCGAAGCAGCGCATCGGCGTGCGGCTCAGGATCTTCTCCTTGCGCTCCGGATCGGTGTCAAGATGACGCAGCATGTCGGTGCGGATCCAGCCGGGGGCGATGGCATTCACGCGCACGCCGTGGGGCGAGAGTTCGGTGGCCAGGGCCCGGACCATGCCCACCAGTCCGGACTTCGCGGCCGTGTAGGCGACCACATAGGGAATGCCGAACAGAGCGGCCATCGAGGCGACGAAGAGCACGCAGCCGCGCCCTTCCGCCAGCATGCCCCGGGCCGCGTGCCGGGTGATGGCGTGCGCGCCCAGCAGATGCGTGTTCAGAACGCGGAGGAAATCCTCTTCGGTGGTTTCTATCGCGGGCCGCTTGAGATGAATACCCGCATTGTTGATCAGGATCGAAAGCCGGCCCTCACGGCTACGTACCTTGTCAACCAGGTCCGCGGCCTGTTCAAGCTGGGTCACATCGAAGACTTCATAGTTGCAGGCCGGCCCGATCTCTTCCGCGGCCTGGCGAAGCACCACCTCGCGGCGACCGGCCAGGACCACGCGGGCCCCCGCACCGGCCAGGCTGCGGGCCATGGCCAGCCCCAGCCCGGTCCCCCCGCCCGTAATCAAAGCCACTTCGCCGTCCAAGCGAAACGGGTCCATCATCGATTCTCCACAGCCTGATTGATCCGCGGGTTACACTGGACGCGGTTTCCCTATGGCGAGCCATGCCGGCCCCGTCTGGACAAGGCATGCGCAACCATCCAGCCATTCTATTCTGGATCTGCCCAAGCTGCGGAATCTGCGGAAGAAAGACTCCGGGATGACGTGCGGATCAGCCCCACAGGTCAGCCGGGTTTTTTGAAGATGGTATCGACGCCCGCCTTCTTAGCGGCCGCGGCCGCCTCGGGAAAGCACTTGGGACAACGGCAGTCACTGATCAGATACAACACGTGCTGTGTGCCACATTGCTCACATCGGGTTACCGGCAGCGCCCAGCCCTTGTTGCACTTCAGGCAAGTGGCAACCGAATCTGATGGAGCCCCCTTCGGCATTTTGTACGCCCCGGGTTTCCTGAAGTCCTGCACGTCGAAGACCGCCTTGCAGTCCTTACAGACGTATGGATAACTCGCTTTGTCGTAAGACGTGCCGAGAGAGGCCTTGATGTTGTACACCACGAGGCCAATGGCCCCAATGATGATCACGACTGAAACCGGAGCGACGATCTTTTTCATCCTTGTTCACCCAACAACGCGACCTCGTTGGCCATCCTGACCGGCACGGGTGAGGCTTAGCGCCGGGCAAAATCGCCCAGGTCAGACTGATACCAGTACGACTTCCGCGTTCCGTTCCCCTGCCAATCGTGGATGTACCTCATCCGGCCAAAGCGAACCCAGGAGACCGCTCCGTCGAAGGTGAGAATGTTGCCGCCATCCGGTTCACCGCTGGCCGCCGGGTGCGGCGGAATGTTCTCCCAGCGATCCCTGTCGATGCCGCCACCCCAGGGCTGACCATCCACTTTGATCAGCGAGTCCGCGGCCAACGCCCACTGGGGCTTGGAGTTCGCATCGCGCGGCGAGCGGCTCTTGAAAGCCCCCCGCTCATTCTTCCACTCGACCATGCCGCCAAAATACTGGTAGCCAAGCATCCATTGGTTAAAGTTGTCGTCGTCGCGTACCTTGTAACCTTTGCTTCTGAGCGAGACATTATCATAACCCTGGATCCCGATGCTCGCGTTCCCCTCGTAAAAGAAAGCCCCCGGCCGGTTCGGGCACTCCCACAGCTCCCTGTCCAGATGATATCTCTTGGCCACCCCCTGCCAGTCTACCAGATCCTCCGGTTTGGCACCTGCGGTTCCCGGAGCAGCCCGCCGGGGATTGATACACACCTGAATACTCGCCGCATAACCATCCGGGTCTTTGGAGGGATTCTCTGAGCTCAGAGCGGCAGCCCTGCACTCGATAATCTTGCCCTTGTTATCGTGCGAGTATTCGTGCACCGACACGCCCATGTTGTGCAGGCGTGATGCGCAGATCGCCCGCCGGGCCATCTCCCGGGCACGGGCCATGGAAGGAAGCAGAATGGACACGAGCAGGGCAATGATGGCCACCACCACCAGTACTTCGATGAGCGTGAATCCCGGACGAGGCCGCCCCCATCCAACGGATTTGATCGTGACAGCCGCTCTCGTTCTCATGAGATCCTCCTGCCTTTCTGTCGCCGATATGCACGGAGCCATGTGGAATTCCCCAGTTCCAGATGCTCGTCTCCGCAAGTCGCACCTTCCGAATCAACCGAACCGGGCAGTACGGCCGGACAACCCCGGCCCCCCGCTGGCCAATAGCGGTGATTCTTTCCTCATCTACACACCAACACGAATTGGCCAAGTCATCAAGCGTACAGGCCACCGAAAGGAACGTGACATACGAAAGCCTGCACACCCGGCGCACCAGTGGGCATACCACCGCTGGCCTTTCACGACTCATCCACAAGTCTACTCCTCCGCACCGGGCATGCAATGAGATTCGGCGTAATAGTTTTGAGATCCCTTGCGGGCCGGGAAAAAACACAAGGGTTCGAAAGAGCCGCTCCTCTCCGCTGAGGCCCGGACGGCCCATCGCGCTCTCGCATGGGGGCTGCCGGGCCGTTTCAAGACGGCTCCGTGCGCACCCGAGACCGGCCGATACATTAAGTTCCCGGCACGGGTTAGCAACCCCCCGGAGGTGGGCAAACACCCCCTCCCGATGCGCCGCGATGCACATTTGAAGCGTCCGAAACAAATCTCAATCCATATACGTCCGATCTCATTGCATGGCCCTGTCGAGAGGGTTAGACTGCCCTCACATTTTAGGTGTTTGTCCCCGTATCCGCCGGAAGCGGCCATCATGGCAAAACGCCCCCGTGTAGCCCTTATCATCGAATCCTCTACGATTTTCGGCAGGGATGTTCTGCACGGTGTGGCCCGATACGTCCGCTCCCACCAGCCTTGGTCTATCTTCTTGGAACAGCGAGAGTTCGGGGCCATGCCGCCCGCCTGGCTGCTTCGCCGCCGATGGGACGGAATCATTTCCCGCCCCACGGACAAGCGGCTGGCCGATGCCTTCCGCAGGATGAAGACGCCGGTGGTAGACCTCAACAGTATGCACAGCGACCTCGGGTTGCCGCGGATCCGCTCGGACAACCGGGCCATCGGGCGGCTGGGCGCTGAACACCTTCTGGAACGCGGTTTCCGCCATTTTGCCTTCTGCGGCTACAGCGCGGAGTGGTCCGACCTGCGTCGGGAAGGGTTCATGGCCGCCGTCGAGGGGCCCCGCCACACCTGTCATGTGTACGAGTCCCCCTGGCGCGGCCGGCACATGCCCGAGTGGGATGAGGACCAGGAACGCATCGCCAAATGGATCCAGTCGCTGCCCAAGCCCTGTGGGCTGATGGCCTGTAACGACCCGCGCGGTCAACAGGTCGTGGACGCCTGCTGGCGGGTAGACGTGGCCGTCCCCGAGTTGGTCGCCGTCATCGGCGTGGATAATGACGAAATTCTCTGCGAAATGTGCGATCCGCCGTTGTCCAGCGTGGTCCCCAACCCCCAGCGGATCGGGTATGAGGCCGCCGCCTTGCTCGACCGGCTCATGGCCGGCAAGTCGCAGCCGGACTTCGATTGCCTGAACATCGAGCCGGTGGGGGTAAAAACCCGCCAGTCCAGCGATGTGCTGGCGGTGGAAGATTCGGATATCGCCGCCGCCATGACCTACATCCGCGACCACGCCACCGAGGGCTGCACCGTTGAGGACGTCCTGCGCCACGTGCCCATGGGCCGGAGCTGTCTGGAGCGGAGATTCCGCAAATTTCTGGGCCGCTCCCCCCAGGCCGAGATCAACCGCGTGCGGATCAAACGCATCAAGCAGCTCCTGGCGGAAACCGACCTGCCTTTGAGTCGGATCGCGGAACTGGTTGGATACCAGCACCCGGAGTACATGAACGTCGTCTTCAAGCGCGAAACCGGCCAGACCCCCGGCCAGTATCGGCGAGAAGTACAGTTGGGGGGAACGCCCTCCCAGACGGGAAATCATAATGACCGATAAGCAGTGGCAATTGCTTCTGAGTGTGTTGAACGGGGATTCCCACACCCCTCTGCCCGTGGGCTTCATCATCGACAGCCCATGGCTGCCGCGGTGGTCGGGCATGACCATCATGGACTATTTTGCCAGCGAAAGCCACTGGCTCGATGCCAACCTGACGGCCGTGCGCCGCTTCCCCAACGCGCTGTTTCTGCCGGGGTTCTGGTCCGAGTACGGCATGTGCACCGAACCGTCGGCCTACGGCTCGCGCTGCACCTGGACGGAAGATGAGTTTCCCTTCGCCCAAAAGGTCCTCGATGATCACAGCCAGGTCGCTTCGCTGCACCGGCCGGACCCAAGCCGCGACGGCCTGCCCCCTTTCGTGCTCAAACGCCTGCAGCATTGCCAGCCGGCCATTGAGGCCGCCGGGCATCGGATCCGCTTCGCCGTGGCCCGCGGACCATGGAACATCGCCGCCTTCCTGATGGGCACCACCGAGTTCCTCATCGGCCTGCGCGAGAACGAGGACGAGAGCCACGCCCTGCTGAAGAACATCACCGGCTTCCTGGTGGACTGGCTCCAGCTTCAGAAGCGCACCTTCCCCAGCATCGACGGCATCTTCATTCTCGATGACATCTACGGCTTCGCCGGCCCTGACGATCTCGTTGCGCTGGGTATTCCCTACCTCAAACAGGTCTTCAGCGCCTTCGACGCCAGCGTGCGCTTCTTCCATAACGACGCCGACGGGCTGGCCTGCGCCCCCTACCTGGCCGAGTGCGGCATCAACCTGTTCAACTTCAGCTTCGAACACTCCATGCCCCAGATGCGGAAGCTCGTTGGCGACTCCGTCACGCTGCTGGGAAACATCCCGCCGCGCGACGTGATGGCCTCCGGAACCGCAGAGGCCGTTCGCGAGGCGGTGAAGGCTTCGCTGGCCGGGGTGGAGGACACCCGGCGAATCATTCTGTCCTGCGGTGGCGGCATGGCCCCGCATGTGCCCACGGAGAACATTCTGGCGTTCCTGGAAGCCGCGGGGCACAAGGTATAAAGCGTTCGACGCCAGCAAATCGAGGGCCGAGGATTGGCACGGCTGAAACGGAATATCTGGAAGTCCGCCCTGCCGTATTGCGCGGTGATTCCGCTGTTGGGCTGTTCGTCGCCGGGCACGACTAACCGCACTCTGCGAGACGCGACAATCGTAACGGCGGGCTCTCGATTCGTTCTCCAGCTTCCCGGCGCCGCCGCCGATGCCCCCCGGCCCACCTTCACTCCCTGGGGCTTCAACTACGATCGCACCGTGCTGGATGGCCGGGATGTCCTGCTGGAGGACGTGCTCCGCGAACAACCGGAGAAGATTGACCGGGATTTCGCCGCCATGCGCCGACTCAACGGGAACGTGGTACGCGTGTTCCTGGCCACCGGCTATTTTCTCAAAGGCCCGCAGGAGATCCATCCAGAGGCGTTTGCTGGCCTCGACCTCCTTTTGGCCGCCGCCCGCAGGCACGACCTGCGTCTGATCCTGGTCGGGCTGGCCAATATCCGCCCGGCCGACATGCCGGCCTGGATGCGCGATGCCGACGATGAGACCATGGACCAGGCCGAGGGCGTCTTCTGGCAGGCTGTCGCCCGACACTGCCGGGGGAACCCGGCGGTCTTCGCCTATGACCTTCAGAACGAGCCGGTCATTCACTGGGTTGACAACGATGCCTGGATCGTGGGCTGCTTTGACATGCCCACCGGCCCGAAGTTCTGCTACTGCCACTACCACTACCGCCGGATCAGCCGGCGATGGACCGCAGAAATCCACCGGCGGTTCCCGGATGAGGCGGCGCTCCGCGCTCACTGGCCGGACTACCCCCGCCCCGGAGAGTCCTGGTCCTCCATCGCCATCCCGGCATTCGAGAACAAGCAAGACCCGCGTTTCGGCGAGTATTTCGCGTTCCAGCGTCCCCTGCTGGCGAACTGGGCGGCCCGGCTGGCCGGGATCATCCGGGCCGAAGATCCGGACCACCTGATCACGGTCGGAGCGTTGAATCCGCCGGCGGTGGCCAACGTCGTGGATTTCCATTGCTTCCACCTGTACCCCGATCCGGTCCCGGCAGGCGAAGACTTTCTCCAGACCAACGCCCGGCGCTGGCAAGAGCGTCTGTCGGCCATCACCGACGGCAAACCGATTATCCTGGAGGAGTTCTATCCTCTGTGGGTGCCGGCCCAGATCGCCAAGCGCGACCTGCTGAGGACCATGCTGGAGGCCACCTCGCCGCGGGCCACGGGCTGGGTCAGCTTCTACTGGGGAGAGCCAGAAATCCAGACCGGCTCGGACCCCGCCGGCCGAGAGCTCTACGCGGAATGGCTGCGCCTCTGGTCGGAATTCGCCGGCGGCCGAATCCCCCCTACTTCCTGATGATCAGCACCAGGTTATCCCGGTGAATGACCTCGGAGGCCTTGTGCCCCAGCCGGGTTGCGATCTGGGCGGATTTCAGTCCCTTGATCTGCTCCAGCTCCGCGCTGGAGTAATTGCAAATGCCCTGTGCGATGGGCTGCCCCTCGGGCGTGGTCACGCTGACTACCTCGCCACGATCGAACTTGCCCTTGATGGCGGTAACGCCCGAGGCCAGCAGGCTCTTGCCGTTGGTGGTCAACGCCCGCACCGCCCCGGCATCGACCGTAATGGACCCCGCCGGCCGGACAGCGCTCATGAGCCAGCGCTGCCGGGCCGCCATGCGCTTGGGAGCCGGCGCGAAAACGGTGCCGATCTTCTCGCCCGCCAGCAACCGAAGGAGGACATTGGGCGTGCGTCCGTTGGCGATCACCGCCGGCTCGCCGGCGTCGGTCACGAAGCGCGTGGACCCGAGCTTGGCGGTCATGCCGCCGCTGCCCAGCTTTGAGCGATCCGTTCGCACCAGGCTCTGGACGTCGGCCACCTGGGTGACCAGGTCCACACGCTGGCCGGCCGTATCGAGAAGCCCGTCCACCGTGGTCAGGATGACCATCAGGTCGGCCTGGATCAGGTTGGTGAGCAACGCCGCGATGGTGTCGTTATCCGCGAACCGATCCAGCTCTTCGACGGAGACGGTGTCGTTCTCATTGATGATCGGCACGGCGTTGAGCCTGTGCAGGGCCGCGATGGTGTTGGAGATGTTGACGTAGCGGATGCGCTCTTCGAAGTCGTGCCGCCCCACCAGCACCTGGCCGACAAACAGGCCGTACTTGGCGAACTCCTTGGCGTAAATGGCCATCAACGCCGGCTGGCCGATGGCGGCCGTGGCCTGAAGCACGGGCATGTGCCTGGGCCGGCGCGCCTGGCCGGTGATGCCGATGCCGGCCCCCACCGCCCCGCTGCTGACAAACGTGACCAGGATACCCTGCTCACGGAGGGTGGCGATCTGCTTGACCAGACGGCTGATGAGGGCACGATCGAGCTGGCCATCGTCGCCGGTCAGCAAAGCCGTGCCGACCTTGACGACCAGGCTGCGAACGCCGGACATAATCTGCTTGCGTAATTCGGTGCTGGACATGGGAATTTGTCAGTTGTCAGTTGTCAGTAGTCAGTTGTTGGGTTCGGGCTCCCGATTTGGTCGCCCTCACTAGTCCGTTGGTCAGTTGCCCCTGCGGCCCGCCCTCATGGCGATGCCTGCGTTGTTGGCGCATCCGCCACTCCAGGCTCTCCTATGGCACTAAGAAGTGCGAAAAACTCACGGAACGTCTTCGGCTTTGAGCATTTCACGCTAAAATCCTTGAGTACCGGTTCTGTCTCAGCCCAAGCATCGTGCAGGAGTTGCTCACTAACGCGATCTGCTATCACCTTCTCGTTCGATCGTACCAGAATCGCGTACGTGGACATTGCCAGGGCGGCAAGTGAAACACACAGGCTCAACATGATCCAGAATCGATTCTGCATAGGAGTCACCTGGGTTCCGCGATTTCCATCAGCTTAGCCAGCGTGCGCTCGGTGGCGCCGCGGTTCTCCTGGACCACTCGCCGTGCGTTCTCCGAGAGGCGCTCCGCCGCGACGCGATCACCTAACAAGGCCGTCACCGCGTCGGCCAGCTTTTCCGCAGCGTCCGTATCGCCGAGTTCAGCCTCGACGATGCGGATCGCGTCGTGCCGCCGAAGCTGATCCACTGCATCCTTGAAGTTTTCCGTATGCGGCCCGACCAGGATCGGCTTGGCCAGGCCGGCCACTTCCATCATGTCCGAGCCGCCCATGGCCGCAATGCTCCGGCCAACGAACACCACCGTGGCCAGATGGTAGAACTTCCGCAGCTCGCCCATCGTATCGCCGAGAAAGACGGCCCGTTCAGACGGAGTGTGGGCGACACCATCCGGGCACCGGCTCCGCCGGACGCACTCGAAGCCCCTCTTATCAATCAGATCGGCCACTTCATCGAACCGCTCCGGTTTGCGCGGGATGATCGCCAGTTGCAGGCGCGGATGCCGCTTGAGCACAAGGTTATAGGCTTTCAGGACAATCTCTTCCTCGTCGGGGCCGGTACTGCCGCACACCCACAGGGGCCGGGCAGGGTCAATGCCCATCGCCGCCGCCAACGTGTCACTGCCGGCAATATGGTCTGTCGCCCCGGCATTGTCCCACTTGAGCGAACCGGTCACCATCACCCGGTCGGCGGGCACGCCCATTTGCCGGAATCGCTCCGCGTAGGTCTCGTCCTGCACCCCCACCCAGGTGAGCGACTCGAACATCCGCCGGACAATCCGCCCGATGAGCCCGAAACGCTTCACGCTCCGTTCGCTCAGCCGTCCGTTAATGACCACAACCGGTATGCCCCGGGCCCGAGCCTCGGCAATAAATTGATACCACACTTCCAGTTCGACCAGCACAATGACCGTCGGCTGAATGCGGTCCAAAGCCCGGCGGACAAACCGGCTCAAGTCCAGCGGATAACGAATTACCGTCAGATCGGGAAACAGCTCACGGGCCCGGGCCTGACCGGTGTCGGTAGTCGTGGAGATCACAAATTCCGTATCCGGCGACCGGCTCCGCCAGGCGGCCACCAACCCGCGGACCGCGTTGACCTCGCCCACCGAAACGGCATGAACCCAGATCCGCGGCCACAGCTTGGCCGGCGGCAGCTCCGGCATCCATCCAAACCGTTCGTTCCACCCCTGCCGGTATTTGCCGGTAGTCAGGGCCCGGTAGAGGATGACCGGGCTGACGGCCAGGGCCACGAGGAACTGAACCAGGTCAACCAGGATACGCATGGGGCGGTATCATAAAGTCAGAAGTGAGAAGTGAGAAGTGAGAGGTAAGAACTGAGAACTGAAGAAGTGAGAACTGAGAAGTGAGAAGTGAGAACGGGGGTTTGGGTGGCGTGCTGCCGCCAAAACAACTGACCACTGACCACTGACAGCTAACCACTGACATCTCACCCAAGCGACCTGTTTCACCGGCTCCCGACCGGGCCATCCAGCCGATTGACCCCTTATCTAAACCTTGTTAGCATTTGAATCTACGGCATGGCGGGGCGACTCTCCCTGCCGTCAGGATAGGGGTTCGTGGTGATGGCCGGAGAGTTAAGTCCAGCGCTGAAAGCCGATCTGGAGGCGGTGGTGGGGCCGCAAGGCCTGATCTGCACCCCCGAGGAACTCGTCGTCTACGAGTGCGACGCCTACACCATCGCCAAGAGCCCCCCGCAGGCGGTGGTTTTCCCCGAATCGACCCAGCAGGCAGCCGAAGTCATGCGCGTCCTGCACCGGCACGAGATGCCCTTCATCCCCCGCGGGGCCGGGACCAGCCTGGCCGGTGGGTGCCTGGCCGTCGAGGGCGGCATCTTCATCAGCACCGCCCGCATGAAACGCATCCTCAAGGTGGACACCCGCAACCGCTATGCCCGGGTCGAGGCCGGCGTCATCAACCTGCACGTGACCAACGCCACCTCAAATTGTGGCATGCATTACGCGCCCGATCCGTCCAGCCAGATGGCCTGCACCATCGGCGGCAACGTGGGCACCAACGCCGGCGGGCCCCATACGCTCAAATATGGCGTGACCGTCAACCACACGCTCGGCGCCACGCTGGTCCTGCCCGATGGCCGGATCGTCGAACTCGGCGGCCCGACCGAGGATCCGGCCGGCTTCGACCTCACCGGCGTACTGGTCGGCAGCGAGGGCACCTTCGGTCTGATTACCGAAGTCGTCGTCCGGCTCACGCGGAATCCCACCACCTTCCGCACCCTGCTGGGTGTGTTCGAGACCGTCGAAGATGCCACCAGGACGGTCGGTGACGTCATCGCGGCCGGAATCATCCCCTCGGCCATGGAGATGATGGACCACCTCATCATCAAGGCGGTGGAAGAGAAATTCCGGTTCGGCTTTCCGCTGGACGCCCAGGCGGTGCTGATCATCGAGCTGGACGGCCTGGAAGCAGGGATCGATACGCTGGCCGGGCGGGTCATCGAAATCTGCAAGGCCAACAAGGCCCGCGAGGTACGGCACGCCACCACGGCCGAACAGCGCATGGAGCTGTGGAAGTGCCGCAAACGGGCCTTCGGCGCGATCGGCCGACTGTCCCCGAGTTACTGCACGCAGGACGGCGTGGTGCCCCGGGCCAAACTGCCGGACATCCTGCGTTTCATCCAGGCAACGGCCGCCAAGTACGACCTGACCATCGCCAACGTCTTCCACGCCGGCGACGGCAACATCCACCCCATCCTCCTGTTCGACGAACGCGACGAGGAGCAGACCCGCCGGGTGCTGGCGGCCAGCAGCGAGATTCTGGCCGAGTGCGTGCGGCTGGGCGGCAGCGTCACCGGCGAGCACGGCATCGGCGTCGAAAAGCTCGAACCGCTCAAGCTGATGTTCAACGAGCGCGACCTGGCGGCCCAACGGCGGCTCCGCGAGGTCTTTGACCCGCAGTTACGGGCCAACCCGTACAAGGTGTACGCGACGGGCGCCGCGTGCGTGGAGGTGCTGAAGCCGATGCGAAAGGCAGCGTTGTGAGGTGCTGTCAGTTGTCAGTGGTCCGTTGTCAGTGGTTGGGTCAGTTGTCCTTTAGTCAGTTGTTCTGGCGTTATAGCCGGCAACGGGAGGAGCGTTTCACAACTGACCAAAGGACGACTGACCCTGCAACTGACTACTGACAACTGACCACTGACAGATAAGACTTGGGCAGTGACCATGCTAGACATTTTAAGACGACATTTCGGCGACCAAGCCACTGAGCCTTCCGACGGCAAGCCCGTTACCGCCGTCGTACGGCCTCGCGACATCGAGGAGGCCTGCGGCGTGGTCCGCCTGGCCCGCGAGCATGGCCACCAAGTCATTCCGGTCGGCGGTCGGACCAAGCTGCACTGGACGGGCGCCGCCCGCGGTCCGGCCATCGAAATGGATATGCGCGACCTCTCACGGGTGGTCGAATACTCGCCCGAAGACATGACCATCACCGTCGAAGCGGGGCTGGGGCTGGCGAAGCTGTCCGAACTGCTGGCCGAAAACCGCCAGCGGCTCACGCTCGACTCGCCCGGTGCAGACCGCGCCACCATCGGCGGCGTGCTGGCGGCCAACGACAGCGGCCCAATCCGCCTGGCGTATGGCACCGCCCGCGACATCGTCATCGGCATGAGCATGATCGGCTCCGACGGCGAGGTGTTCAAATCCGGCGGCAAGGTGGTCAAGAACGTCGCCGGCTACGACCTCCATAAGCTGTTTATTGGAAGTTTCGGCGCGATGGGGCCGATCGCGACGGTGTCCTTCAAGCTCCGCCCCCTGCCCGAGGCGCGCGGGCTGGTCGTGCTGACGCCGCGCGACGCGTCCGAGGCCGAGTCCATGATCGCCGCGGCTCTGGCCGGCGAGACCCGCCCCACCCTGATCGAGTTGCTGAATGGCCGGATGGCCTCGACGATCGGCCTCCTGGCCCGAACCACGCTGATCATCGGTTTCGAGGAAAATGCCGAGGCGGTCGCCTGGCAATGCGCCACCCTGGTCAAAGCCCTGGGCGGCGTGCCGTTGACCGCAACCGATTCCGGGCGGATTTATCAAAGCCTGTGCAGGGCCGCCGGCGCGGAGGCGGCAACCAGCTTCAAAGCCACCATGCTCAGCTCCGAGGTGGCCGAATTCGTGGAACGGGCCGACCGGCTGCCCATGAAGCTCATCGCCCGGGCCGGCAACGGGGTGGTCTATGGACTGCCGGAGGAACCGATGACCGAGGCCGCCTGGCAGGAATTGGAAGCGGTGACAGAGCGCGTCGAAGGCACGCTCCACGTACGGGGCAACCTGCCCGCTCCCGGCTGGAAGCGCTTCGGCCGGCCACGGGGCGATGCGTTCCTGACGGCCGCCATCCAGCAGGCGTTCGACCCCGAGGCGATGTTCGCCCCCGAACGGCTGGCATGAGGTGCAAATGTCGAATGACGAAGCCCGAATGACCAATCAAATCCGAAATCCGAATGCCGAACAGGGCTTCCAGGTACCATTAGAGCCATTGAAGGAGGTTGCACATCCTGGCACGTCTTCCCGTTCATCTTTCCCCTGAACCCCGCCCCCTGCGCCCTGATCCAGAACCCCGACCCCCGAACCCTGAACCCTTTCTCACTTTCCCACCTTCCCACCCATTACCCCATCCCTCCGCCCGCCGTATGCGGTATACTTATCGGATCGGACTCTCCGACGCCGGGGGGATCGGCCCGGGAGCCTGACTGAAGTATGAAAAGGGGCACAGCATGCGCCGCCGCCCCTTTCAGACCGGAGACCCGACAGCGTGCAGCAACGACTCGAAATCAAACTCGACGACCGGATCAGCGAGCGGTTCTTCGACTGTGTACACTGCGGGCTGTGCCTGGGCCAGTGCCCGACTTACTCGGAGACCGGCGACGAGAACAACTCCCCGCGCGGGCGCATTTATCTCATGCGCGGCCTCCATGAAGGCCGCCTGGCGCCCAGCGATCCGGTGCTGCGTCACCTCGATCTGTGCCTGGATTGCCGGGCCTGCGAGACGGCCTGCCCCTCCGGCGTGCGCTACGGCTCGCTCATCGAGTCCATGCGCGGCCGGCTCGCCGCCGCCGGCCAAGCCCGCCAGACCGTCTCCAGATCGCTGGCCGATCACTTCCTCGAAAAATTCATGTACGAGGTTTTTCCCTATCCCGAAAAACTCAATCGCTGGCTCTGGCTGGCCAAAATGGGCCAGGCGATCGGCCTGAACGCCTTCCTGCACTCCAGCGGGCTGATCAAGCTCCTGCCCGACAAGCTCCAGAAGATGGAGTCCATGCTCCCGCCGGAGATCGAAACCTGCGACCCCCTGCCGCTGCACGCGAAACCCGCCGGCAAGGTTCGGGCCCGGGTGGCCCTGTTCCGCGGCTGCGTGAGCGAATCCATCTTCGGCCCCAGCAACTGGGCCATGTGGCGAGTCCTGCTGGCCAACGACTGCGAGGTTTTTGTCCCCCGCGGCCAGACCTGCTGCGGGGCCATCCACCACCACGGCGGCCGGCAGCACGAGGCACAGGAGATGGCCCGCAAGAACATCGACGCGTTCACTGCCCTGGGCCCCGACATCGACGCCTACGTGACCAACGTGGCCGGCTGCGGGGCCACGCTCAAGGAATACGAGGAACTGCTGCACGACGACCCGCTCTACGCCCCGCGCGCAAAGGACTTCGTCGCCCGCATGAGGGACATCAACGAGTTCCTGGCGGATCTGCCACTCAAGCCCCCCACCGAGCCCGTGCCGCTCAAGGTGACCTACCATGAGGCCTGCCACCTGTGCCATGGCCAGCAGATCCGCTCCCAGCCGCGCATGCTGCTCAAGAGCATCCCCGGCCTGGAGTTGGTCGAGTTGCCCGAGAGCGACTGGTGCTGTGGGGCGGCGGGAACGTACAATCTGACCCAGCCGCAGATGTCCACCCGGCTGGCCGAGCGGAAAATGATCAACGTGGATGCCACCGGGGCCGAGGCGCTCGCAACCGCCAACGTTGGCTGTATGATGCAACTCATGCAGCACGCCCGGCTCACCGGCCGCAAGGTCCGGGTGGTGCATCCCATCGACCTGCTCGACGCCGCTTACGGCGGCCGGGGTTCGGTCGAGGCCATCGTAATGGAGTAGCCGTAGGCCGGGTCAACAGACCCGACAACGCCCCGCAGGGGCAAAAGCCGTGAGGATAAACAACCATGACGACAAAGCCGTGTATTTTCCTGGCCCCCCTGGTCGTATGCCTCTCTCTGGCCTGCAACGATAAAGTCGAGCCCCCGCCTCAGTTCAACACCGTGCTGACGACCGGTGATGAGGGCAGTGGCGGACGGCTGACGCCCGTCCGTCTGACCAAACGGGACAAGTCCTCCCTGATCGCACCGGCTGCCAGTGGCGAGACGCCGCCTGCCGTCGGCGGCCCCGCGGCTGCCACGCCCCAGTCCACCGAGGTGACCGTCGATACCTCGACCCCCGAGGCCGCCGCTCAGAGCTTCGTGGCCATCCTGAAATCCGGCCAATTTGCTTTGCTGCCCGACATCATCGTGTCGGAGCAGCAGGAAACTCTCCAGCAGATGATCAGGCTCACACAGCCCGTTCAGGAGGCTCTGGCTGAACTGGAGCGGGCGATCGCCGAGAAGTTCCCCGGCCATGCTTTCAGGATGGGCGGTTTGTCCGTCGGGATGCCTGCCGACGTGCAGATTACCAACATCGAGGTCGGCGACACAGAGGCCACCGCTACCTTCGAGGCCGCCGGCAGGCCGGCTGAGCCGATCAAGTTCCGGCAGATCGACGGCAAGTGGCGCGTTGAGGCCCCCCTGTTCAATCAGGCCCCCAGCGAGGACGACGTTCAGGCCATGTCTGAGGTCAGCACCAAGCTCGCCAACGCATTCCGAGACGTAGCCGCCAAGATCAATGACGGATCGATTACCGACGCCCAGGCGATCCCGGCAGAGTTGGCCGAGGCCACGGCCATGCCCGAGGCACTCTTCTCGGTCGGCCCGCAAGGCGAGGGCGGGAACACGGAGGCGGCTCCCGGCGCGGCTGAAGAAGATGCCGAGGCTCCGGCCGAACCGGGTGTCAACGAGTAATCGCGCAATACGGACGCCAAATGAATCTTGGGCGTTGGGCACCCCGCCTCTTCGCGCTGGGCACCCCGCCTCTTCGCGCTGGGCACCCCGCCTCTTATGACCTTTGATTCTCCAATCGGATAATGGCGGGCCGGGTGGCCTACCTCTTCCAGAGGTGGGTTCACGATTGGGACAACCGATGAGGGTGCCGACGGCATCAACCGCAAGCCCGGCTAAGGCCGGCCATTGCCCGGTTGGAGAATCAAACATCATCGGAGGTGGGAGCGCGAAGATTCAAGCGCTCAGCCGCAGGACGACCAACCACCAGGCAGGAACCCATCCAAGTTGGCAAGGGAAACCGTGTTACGGCATCTGCAGACTGGCCAGACCGGTCGCCACGTCGTCGTAGACCTCGAAGATCTTGTCCAGACCGGTGATCAGGAACACGCCCCAGACATGCGTGTTGATCGCGCACAGCTTGAGCTTGCGATGGTTGTTGACCACCTGGATCTTGCGAAGCTTGAGCAGCTTGGCGATGTTGGAGGAGTTCAGAAAACCGACGTTCTGGAAACTCAACACAACGTCCTTGCCGGCGTCGCTCTGCACGATCTTGAGCAGGGCGTCCAGATCGTCCGTAAACTGCGGATCATCGCTGAGTTCGACCAAGAGAACGTTTTCTGACCAGTTCTGGATCGCCATGGCTCAGCCGTAGCTCCTGGTTGGTGGCCTCGAGTGCAAACTTCAACCCGGCGGAATGTAATAACCAGGTACGGACCTGTCAACCGCTGCAGCTACACGCATCTCACCAGCCGACCACGGTCTATCCCCTGGGCGATCAGGGCCGCCTCGATGTCCGCCAGAAAGCGTTGCCCGTCGGCATAATACCCGCCCGTGGGCCGCAGACCGGCGACATGGCTCGCCCAGTAGCGGTTGAAGCGGAGCATGCACAACTCGCGGATGTACTTGCTGAAGATGCTGGCCAGCGCGATGGGCAGATGATGCGTCTCGCCCTTCTCCACAAAGCGGACCATCCAGGGCGACCACGGTGTGTCGAGCCGATAGCTGCTGCGCGTCTCGGTCTCCTCGATGATTTCGAGCCGCGCCTCCTGGAAAGCGGTCATGAGCGGCCCTGCGTAAGAGGTCCGCCCTCCCTGCCGGTCGATCCAGATGCGCAACGGCCGCGGACCCACCGCGTCGGCCACCCGCTGGAGCAGCCGTGTCACCAGCCCGAAGAGCACCACGCTCTTGTTGCGCGTGGCCTTCACCCGTTCGTTGAAATGTCCTTCGGGCAGCACCTCAACCCATAACCCACGGAACCGCACCCCGTTCGCCGCCATGTCATGGGAGACCGCGTTATGCTGCGTGGCCAGGTCGTCCGGCCGGCATTGCACCGGCAGGTCCACGTCGCCCCCCGCATACCAGGGATATTCGTCGAGCTGCTTGCAGATCCCCGGACAGACACCGGCCAGCAGCGCCCGCCAGCTCGCGGGCTGTTCCATCACCTGCCGCAGGAAGACCAGCGCGGCCCGCTCCAACAGGACCAGCCCGCGTTCCGAATTGCACCCGCTGTAGAGCCGCTTGCTGTCGGCGACCGCCAGCCGCGGCCGGCGGCGGTTATGCCGGGGGGCCAGGCTGGCGCTTAGAACCTTCCAGAGGTCCGGACCGTCCGCGGGGTGCTTCAGCTCGCGCAGCAGCGCAACGGGAACGTCAAAAGCCACCGCCGAAACGATCAGCGGGCCCAGAATGGGGCCGTAACCGGCCTCGTCGATGCCGACAATGGTGGAAGATTCAGGGGCGCTGCCCGTCGCAAGCTCGCTCATGGCTTGCCGTTCTAACCGACCTGAGAACGATCCTCAAGAGAGGAAGAGGCACCCCGGAAAACGCAGACAGGTTCGGCTCAGGACTGCCCGGCCACCGGGGTCGCAGACACCGTGGCGAAATCGCGGTTCGAGACGAATTCGGTGATCGCCTCCAGGCCGCTCTTGAACTCCAGCGCGCCCGCCAGAGCCAGATCCTCAACCAATTCCAGGCAGGCCCGGATCGACTGCCCCCGGATCAGAACGTCCAATTGATCTTGCGTCATCATGCCCAGCCGGAGGGCGGTCTGACCGAAGAGTCGATCATCGATGTGCCGGTGGCGAAGGATCTCCTCGACATCCGCGCCGCTGAGCAGGCCGTGCAGCATGGCCAGCCGGCCGAGCGGCTCGGTAGACCGCCGCTCGTCGCGGGGGATCGTCTCGATTCGTTCGCGCCCCACCCGCGCTGTGGTGACGAGATACTCGGCAAATTCCGCCTTCACGGGGCCTCCCTTCGCCGATGACCCGCAGTACAACCTGCGGCCCCTCATAGCAGTCGGCATCGGCAGGAGAGTGTCGTATCCTTTAAATCTTCCGGCCTTAATGCAGAGCCACTGAAATGAAGTAATTCCACAGGCGACAAACAAGCTTGGAAACCGGCACGTCCACGTGCGGTGATGCCACTCGGCAGGTTTACGCCTGGTCCGGGACCGGCCGCGGCTGCTCCGAGGCCATGACCCGCTCATACCCGTCGGCCATCGCGATGCGTTTGGCGATGGGCGGATGATCGTAGAAGAGGATTTCTTCCCACCGCGGCGGATTCGGGTCCGCCAAGTTCATCCGGGCCAGCAGCTCAAACGCGCTGCGGTATGCGGCCGGATCTTTGGTCAGACGCAGAGCGTCGCTGTCGCACTGCCGCTCGAACCGGCGCATGATCGCGTTGGTCAGCGGCGCGACCAACAACGGCCACAACGCCGTGATCAGAAACACCTGAGGCAATGCCCCCACGGCGCCGACCCATTCCTCCGGCCGGCCCGCATACGGATCCAGCCGCCAGTGAATCAGCGCCACCATGACCGACATGACCACCGCGCTCAGGCCGATCCCCTTCCAGATATGACCGTGAATATGATGCCCCAGCTCGTGGGCAAAGACGACGCCGATCTGGTCCTCGTTGAACGCTCCCAACAGCGTATCCGAGAGATACACGCGCCGGGTAGAACCCAGCCCGGTCAACATGGCGTTGGCCTTCCGGGTATCCTTGCTCAGTTGCAGGTCGAAAATGCCCGTAATGGTCAGGCCGGCCCCTTCCGCCAGCCGGCGCAACCGTTCAGTCAGCGACGGAGAATCCAGCGGCTTGGCGGCGTAGAAGAGGGGCAGGATCAGCAGAGGGAAGATCTTCGCCAATACCACCGTGAGCAAGATCAGGCCCGCCCACACCCACACACTCCAGGCCTCCCCCGCATACCACAACAGCCCGTAGAGTCCTCCCAGCACAATCCCCAGCAGAATCGCCCCTACCAGCCAACTCTTTAACTGAAAGACAAACCACGAACGCGGCGTCTGGTTGCTGAGCCCGAAACGCTTCTCGATCAGGTACTCCCCGTAGTAACCCAGCGGAAGGGTGACCAGCACCAGTCCGCCCAGCATCACCAGCCCAGCCGCGAAGAGTCCCAACCACGGCGAGTCTACCGACTGGTCAATCCAGCGGACGTGGCCGGGCCCCAATGCGACCCACATGATCCAGTACAGCGCCCCCATCACCAGCTCGCTGATGTGCAGGATGCGTTTGACACGATGATATTCCTGCACCTCGTCCGGGTGCGGTCGTGGAATACTCAAGGCATCGGCGGCTGCGGGCTGTTCAGAGCTCATAGTCCTCGGTTCTCTCGCTTTCTCGCTGACCTTTCCCTCCGGCTTCGGCGTCAAATCGAACTCCCCGGGGCAGCGGCGTCTGTTCGGCGTCATTCAGAGCATAAGCCGCGCGCTCACGCCGCAATCACCGCCATCCGCCCGTCGAACCGGGTCTATTGTCCGGCGACAGGGGCCGCACCCGCGGGAACTCGGATCCCGTTCGCTCACCTCCCGGGCGAATGTTGCGCGAGGCTGAGCCGGCCTTGGGCGTCGCCTTTACCGGCGGAGACGGCGGCGGCGGCTGGAGCCGTTTGAACAGGTCCTGAGCCTCGGAAACGCGGCTGCCGAAACGCTGCTCGACATACTGCCGGGTGGTGGCCACCATCTCCAGCGGCTCGGCCACCAGACGAATCAGCCGGCCGGATTTGTCCACGTAGATCTGGCTCTTGGGCGGGATCAACCCTTCGCTGTCTTCAATCAGGTAGGCGTTTTCCATCCGGCCATCGATGGGCACCCGCTTGGGCCCCAGGACCTCCATGGTCCGCAGGATCATGCCCCGCCGCTCGCTCTTGTAACAGGAGAACGCGTACACCTCCGGCCGCTCCAGATTCACCAGCCGGGGAAAGAGTACGTTCCACGCCGCCGACGCGTAGGACTTCTCAACCGAGATAACCTTGTCCTTCTTCTCGCGGGCGTTGGGCCGGGGCAGGTAAGCCACTCCAAGCTGGTCCTCCGTGCGGACGGCATTCTCCAGATCGACCAACACCTGCTGAGGCTTGTCCACCTTGCCTGCCGGGATTACGTACAGGCGGTTCTCCCACCGCTCGAAGGACAGATCCAGGGCCAGGAACATCTCGTGCTCAAGATGGCTGGTCGTGCCGTCTTTGTTGAACAACCAGCCCCACTCGCTGACGTACACTCCCTTGCGGTGATCCAGCGTGGTAAGCCGCTCCGTGATCCGCACAAAACCAATCTCCTCGCCGGCCATCAGGCAGCGAAGATAGTTGTCCTCGACCAGCTTGCCACCGATATCGACCTTCCCTTCAGCAGCCTGGTGCAATAGGGCCGTGCCCCGATCAAGGGCCGCGTTGATGCGCCCGAGGAGGCGCTCGTCCCGCAAAATGGTGAAGCTGTCCACAATCCGATCAAAGAGCGATTCCGCCGTCTCGCGATCCGCGATGGGCGTGATCAACACCAGCACGAAATGCTCGTTTCCCTGGAATGGGATGACCGCCTGATGGCGCAGCCAATCCGAGCCGCCGGCGCGGAAACTCGCCTCCAGCCGAACGCCATCGCGCGACGCGATACGGGCCGGCCGGGCGTTGATCACCTTTAAATCCTCATGCACTTTGGTCAACTCAGCGGTGAGGCCCTCAATCAACGCCTGGGCATCCAGTGGACGGCTGGTCATGGACAACCGCACCGAAAAAGACCACTGAAACGCCACATGAACGAAACGGGCGATCTCCACGTCGGCGTTGGAGACCTGCTTCTCCTTGTACAAGGTGCAACCGGCCGGCGGACGAACCGAAAACCCGAAGCTGCCGTCAACATAAGCAGAGTCAAGAGCCCCCTTCGCCGGTTGGGTGGCCGGAGGCGCCTCGTCGGCGGCACGAGCGGCCGGCACGCCCACCAGCGCCACCACCCAGGCCAACAACAACACCGGCCGGACACGGCCCCGGCCGACTTCCGATTGCAGATTGCTGATTGAGCTGCGACTCAAGGGTAACTCCCGGATCATGACTGGGGATCCATGCCCGCGGGAACCTCCGGCAACTCATCCGTATTCACGGGGATGCCGCTGGGGTTCAAGCTCGGAATGTCTAACTCACGGCCTACTCGATCTAGCAGATGCATATCCGCCCGCCGCGTCTCTCCCACCGTCTGCAGGGCAACGCCGATTACCACCCCCTGCGGCAGGATGGTCGCCCGGCCCAGGCAGAACCAGGCCGGCCGGTCGGTCCGAGGCGGGAGTTCCACCAGGACCGTCACGCCCGGGCGGCCCGCGATCTCGCCGGTAGGATCTCCGGGCGGATCCCGATCCTTCATTTCACCGCCCGATGGAGCACTCATCAGTACGTCTCTGGCATAGTCCCGCGCGGCCTCCTGGACCATCTTGGCGGGCGACATGAGACGAAAATTCGCCGGACGGAGAAAGATGAACAACCGCCGACCAGGTTGCTGCCCGTCCGTCGGCTCAGCCAGCGCAACCAGGGTGCCCTCCGGCTGGTCCTGCTCCAGCGGTTTCCAATCCGCCGGAAGCCCGGCCCGCAAGCCCTTGCCAACGGAGAAGCGCTTCAGGATGACGTTGTCGCCCCCTGTTTTGTAACGAATTAACGCCGCGGCCAGGCCCACGGTTGCCAGCAGCAGAATCGCGCTTGCTCCCAGGGCCCAGCGGGGATGCCCCGGGCGCTGTTGAGTGTAAACCTGGTACATGCCGGCATATTAGGGCTCCCCCCGGGGCTTTGCAAAAGGATTCTATTGACGCCACCCTTGCGATACCGTACATTCGAAGTGGCGGTGTCCGAAATCATCCACAGGACCGCCAAGGAGATGGCAGGCAAACCGGCCCGGCATGCATGATCAGCAAACATAAACAAGCATCACTGAAACAGTGATTTCTTTCTGATACCCCGGGTCGGGAACATTCCGTCTATCCCGCCTAAGATCGTTATCCGCACACGATGACGGCCTGTTCTGCGGCGGGAGCCTCCTGAGATCGCCTGATCTCCAGACAGGAAGGTGTAAGGTTATGAAGTTGTCAGAATTGGTTGTGGCTGATGCGATCATTCCCGAACTGGCTTCCACCGATCGCAACGGCGTCATCCGTGAAATGGTGAACGCACTGGCGGCTGCGATGGGAATGAGTGAAGAGGACGCCAACGCCATCAGTAAATCCGTGATTGCCCGCGAAAACCAGGGCAGCACCGGTTTCGGCAAGGGGGTGGCGGTTCCCCACGTAAAACACCCGGCCATCAAGCGGATTGCGGCCACTATCGCCCGGTCCAGTGCGGGGGTCGATTTTGCCGCCTTGGACCGCGCTCCCGTGTATATTGTGGTGTTGCTCCTGAGCCCGCCGGACAACCCGGATCAGCACTTGGCGTCCATGGAGAACATCTTCCGGCACCTGCAACGGGACAATTTCCGCCGATTCCTGCGGCAGGCTACAACCAAAGAGGAAATCATCGACCTGATCCATGAAGCGGACGAGTTCCCAGGCGGTTGAACGGAGTTGCCGACCTGCCCCCACGGGGATGCGGAGGCGGCAAGGAACTCAGGCTCTTATTTACGGCGGACCCGAAAACCCTTGTCGGTGCTTGCACGCAATGTGATCATCCCGAACCCGCAGGGCCTTCATGCGCGCCCCGCGATGAAGTTCGTGGATACCGCCGGACGATTCCAATCCCATATCCTGGTCCGGAAAGGCAACCGGGTGGTGGATGGCAAAAATCCCATGGAAATGATGCTGCTCGAGGCCAGCCAGGGTACGGTGTTGGAACTCCAGGCCGAAGGACCGGACGCAGCGGATGCGCTCGAAGCATTAGCCGGTCTCGTGGCCGGCGGGTTCGGCGAGATGCACCCGGAAAAATGAAAGTATGAGGTCCCTGGTCGATCATGGAAATCAAGCGCGGCATTGCTGTCTCCCCGGGCGTAGCCATTTTCCCCGCGCTCGTCCTTGATGCCGAAGATTATCGTATCCCGGTCAAGAACGTCCCGCCGGATCGCATCCCGGCTGAGTTGCAGGCGCTCGACAAAGCTTTCGAAGCCTCGCTGGCCGACCTGAATGCCCTGCGGGAAGCCACCGCCAGCCAGCTCGGACGCGACATCGCCGCCATCTTCGATTTTCATTACGGCGTACTGACCCAGAACCACATCCGCGACCAGATCGCCAACGCCATTGCCCAGAGAAACTACAGCGCGGCCTACGCGGTCCGCGAGACCCTTCGCACCTACCAGCGCCGCTTCATGAACATGAAGGACCAGCTTCTCCGTGAGCGCTATCGCGATGTCCGCGACATCGAGCGGAGACTGCTCCGGCACCTGGTGGGCTCCACAGGGGCGGAACTCGCCGAGCTCAAAGAGCCCGCGATCGTCGTCGCCCACGACCTGACCCCCTCCCAGAGCGCGAACCTCGCCCAAACCCAGATCCGCGGTCTGGCCATGGACGGGGGCGGTCTGACTTCGCACACCGCCATCGTGGTGCGGTCCATGGGCATTCCCGCCGTCATGGGCCTCAACGATATCACCGCCGCCGTCTCCAACGGCGACACCGTCATCCTCGACGGCACCAAGGGCCTGGTCATCATCCGTCCGGACCACGAAACCCTGGCCGAATACCATGCCGAGGCCCAGCGCATTCAGGCTGCCGCCATCGAGCTCGTCGAGCTGCGCGACAAGCCGGCGGTCACCCAGGATGGATTGGCCATCACCCTGCTGAGCAACATCGAGTTCCCCTACGAGGCCCAGACCAGCATCGAGAAGGGCGCCGAAGGCATCGGGCTGTACCGTACGGAATTCCTCTACCTCCGTCAGGAGGCCGAGCCCACTGAAGAGGAGCATTACGCCGCCTACCGCCAGGTCATCCAGGCCGTGGGCGGACGCCCGGTGACCATCCGAACCCTCGACCTGGGCGCCGACAAGTACACGCAGGCCCAGGCCCGCGATCCCGAACGCAACCCGTTCCTGGGTTTGCGTTCCATCCGGTTCTGCCTGCAGAACATCGATTCCTTCAAGGTTCAGCTCCGGGCCATCCTTCGCGCTTCGGCGGAAGGCGATGTTCGCGTGATGTTTCCGCTGATTTCCAGTCTCATGGAGCTTCGTCAGGCTAAAATGGCCTTGGGAGATGCCATGGAGGACCTGGAGGAGGCGGGAATCCCCTTCAGGCGGGACATCCCGGTTGGTATAATGGTCGAAACCCCGGCCGCCGCGACCCAGATCCGGGAGCTGATGCGGGAAGCGGACTTCATCAGTATCGGCACCAACGACCTGATCCAGTACATGCTGGCGGTGGACCGGGGGAACGAACGGGTGGCGACGCTCTATACCGCTTCGCACCCCTCCGTGCTGCAGATGCTCAGGCACATCGTCCGTAACGCCGCCCAGGCGGAGCGACCCTGTAGCCTGTGCGGCGAGATGGCCGGCGAGCCCGTCTACACCCTCTTCCTGGTGGGTATCGGGCTGAGGGTCTTCTCCATGGCGCCGGGCGATATACCGGAGATCAAGAAGATCATCCGGTCCACAACGGCCGCCCACGCCGCCAAAGTGGCCCGGCGGGCATTGTCGTTTGAGACTGACCGCCAGGTGAGCAATTATCTCCGGGACGAGACCAGGAAGATCGCACCGGAATCTCTGTAGGGATGCGCCGCCCTGTCACCGGCGTCGGACTCCGCTCCCCGGCGCGGGCGCCAGGCGCCGAGTTCGAAGCGCCAGTGAACAGGCGACGCGGGAAAGAAACAAAACAGAGCCGGCCCCGTGCGTAGCGGAGGCGGCGAAACAGAACATCACCGTACGAAGTAAGGGACAAAAGCAAGAGTTGCGGTATAAGGTGGCAATTCGCTTCCGCATTCAAGGCGATCTTCGCTTCATCTCGCATCACGACACGATGCGGTTGTTCGAGCGGGCGCTCTCGCGGGCGCAGTTGCCGGTCAGGTTCTCCGAGGGTTTCAACCCACGACCTCGAATGTCGCTGCCGTTGCCGCGCCCCGTGGGGGTGGCAACCGCCGCCGACATGCTCGTGTTTGAGCTGTGCGAGCCGATCACTGCCTCCGAGACGCTTCGGCGCCTTCGTGAACAGATGCCCGGCGGTCTCGAGTTGCTGGAGGCGATTGAACTCCAGCCCGATCGCAAGCTTCACCCGGAGCAGGTGGTCTACGAGGTTGAGGTGCCGCCGACACAGGTCGCCCAGGTCTGGGAAGCGGTACAGCGTGTCCTGTCATCCGAGCGATGGATCATCGAACGGACCGGTCATCGCCGTCAATCCGTGCGGAGCATCGATCTGCGGCCCCTCCTGATCGAGGCCTCGATCCAATCCGGTGTGTTGCGGTGGTCTTGCCGTACGCCCGATACCGGATCGGCCCGTCCGGGAGAATGGCTGGAGGCTTTCGGGTTGGACCCTGCCGAGATGCTTCACCGCGTTCGGCGAACGGCCGTCGAGTGGGAAAACCTTCAGACGACTGCCCAGCCCCCGGCGCAAGAAACCTCTTTCGCGCCGGCCCAGGCAAACAGCGACTGACCGCCCCTGGAACCGATTTGCCTCATCTACCCGCTCCTCTTAAGCGACATGGAGGTCCCCGGCTCTACGGGATGAAAGAGCAGGGTATATATGGCTGACGAGCAGGAACCGAAAGCAAAATCCAAAGCAACAAAAGCTAAGACCAAGAAAACTACCACCACAAAGAAGAAAACCGCAACGCGGTCTCGCGCCACCACCACCGCTTCCAGAAAGAAGCCGGCGGCCGGCAAGAAGAAAACCAAGGCCGCTCCGGACACGGCTGTCGAAGCCGTCGAAGCCGCCGAAGCGGTTTCGGCCGCTGCCATCACCGAGCTCCAAACGCCGGACGCCGCCCCGGAACCGATTCCCGGCCCGCCGGAATCCAGCGCGCCCCAGCCGGCCGTGGAGCCGCCGGCCATGACCGCGGAAACGTCATCCCTTCAGCAGGCAACGACTCTCAAGGAGCAACGCGAGGCCCCCGTCGGCGACTTGGCCGACGATGACAGTGACTTCCTGGCCGGCCTCTGGCCTGAAGAACCGGCCCCCAAAGCGGCGCCGACCGCCAGAGCAACCGAGCCGGCCAGTTCGCGCGAGGCAGCCCCCCCGCCACCCCGACAGCTCGCTCCGCGCAACGAACGTCCTGCGCCGCCCACGAAAGAGCCCCGGCCGGTCGAGGCCCGGCCCGAACCCGCCATTGTGGAGTTCGATGCGGAAGGCCTCCTGACCGAACCGCTGACCGGGCCGGCCGCCCCGGAGGCTGCGCCCTCCGAGGGCCAGAACGGCGAAGGCCAGAATGGCGAACGTCGCCGTCGCCGCCGCAGGGGACGTCGTGGCCGTGGAAAGGGTCGCGACCAGGAAGGCGGTGAACTGCCTGCCCAGCAGAACGGCGCGCCCCGCCGACAACAGGACCAGTCCGATTCGCGCAGCCAGCAGGCCCCGTCCCGCCCGCGCGACTCGCAACCCGGCGGGCGCGAACCGCAGCAAGGCCAGCGCGAGCGGCGCGATGAGCGAGGATCATCCGACCGGCAGGACCGCCGCGACCAGCAGAACCGCCGTGAGTCACGTGAGAGGCACGGCCAGGGCGAACGGCGCCCGACCGCCCAGCCCCAGCCGGCCACCGCCCCTGCGCAGGCCGCTGAGGAAGCACCCGATCTTAAGCAGGCCGACGGTCAGCGCGTCATGCTGATCAACATCGCCGAAGGCGACGAATGCCGCATCGCCATTCTTCACCAGGGCCGGCTCGAAGAGCTGTTCATGGAACGGGCCTCCGCCGGCTCCCACGTGGGCAACATCTACAAGGGCCGTGTCACTAACGTCGAGCCCAGCATACAGGCCGCATTCATCGACTTCGGCATGCCCAAGAACGGCTTCCTGCATATTTCGGACCTCCAGCCCCAGTACTTCCCTGACGGCATGCGCCAGGTCGAAGAGGTGGGCCGCAAGACCCCGCGCCGCGAACGACCGCCCATTCAGAAGTGTTTGCGGCGCGGTCAGGAAGTGCTGGTCCAGATCATCAAGGAGGGCATCGGCACCAAGGGCCCAACCCTGACTACCTACATTTCCATCCCCGGCCGCTTTCTCGTCATGCTCCCGGGTATGAACCGGCTGGGCGTGTCCCGCAAAATCGAGGACGAAGAGCTTCGCCGCAAGATGCGCCGGATCCTCGATGAACTGGAGCTGCCCAAGGACATGGGCTTTATTCTCCGCACCGCCGGCACCGATTGCGCCAAGCGCGAACTGCAGCGCGATCTGCAGTACCTCCAGCGCCTCTGGAAGGTGGTCGCCAACCGCATCAAGAACGAACGCGCCCCCTGCGAGCTCTACCAGGAATCCGACCTGGTCATTCGCACCGTGCGCGACGTGTTCTCCGCCGACTTCGGCAAGATCATCGTGGATGACGAGGCCACCGCCGAGAAGATTCGCGACTTCATTTCCATCGTGATGCCGCGCGGCGGGTCGCTGGTCGAAGTCTACAAAGGCCCCGAGCCGCTCTTCCACAAGTACGGCATCGAACAGGAAATCGAGCGCATCAACGCCCGGCACGTGCCGCTGTCGTCCGGCGGGTCGCTGGTCATCGATTCGACCGAGGCCCTCGTGGCCATCGACGTCAACAGCGGGCGGTTCCGCGACCTGGAGGATGCCGAGGAAACCGCCTATCGCATCAACCTCGAAGCCGCCGAAGAGATCGCCCGCCAGCTCCGCCTGCGCGACCTGGGCGGCCTGATCGTCTGCGACTTCATCGACATGCGCATGGACAAGCACCGCCGGGCCGTGGAGCGGGCCCTGCGCGACGCGCTCAAGAAACACAAGGAACGGGCCAAGTGCCTGCGCATGAGCCAGTTCGGCATCATTGAGATCACCCGCCAGCGCATGCGGCCCTCCATCAAGCGCAGCATCTACCAGGACTGCCCGCACTGCCGTGGATCCGGACTGGTCAAGAACGCCGAATCCATGACCCTGGACATCATGCGTCTCCTGCGGCTGACCGCACATAAGGAGCAGGTCCAGACCGTCGAGGTGCGGGTCGCGCCCACCGTGGCCCACCAGTTGCTGAACCGCAAGCGGGCCGTGATCTATGCCCTGGAGCAGGAGTCCGGCCGGCGAATCATCATCCGTGCGGACAGCAACCTCGGTATGGATCAGTATCTCTTCGAGTGCATGGATGCGCGTGGCGGCATCGTGGAAACCCTGGAACCGCCGGTGGACGCCAAGAACCCCAATGATGGACGTTCCCGGCGCAACAACCATTCCTCGGATTCAGGCCGTGACATACGCGAAGCTCGCGAGACCTACGAGGACGTGTTCGATTGAGGTTGAAGGACCCGGGGCCCAGGGTCTAGAGCTCAGGGTTCAGGGTTCAGAGTTCAGTGTGGCACCGGCGTCTCGCCCGTGCAGGAGGGCGGGCATCCTGCCCGCCTTGAGCCGGCTTCGAGCCCGAAGCGCCAGCGAGGGCTTTGCCTGCCTTGAGCCCGAAGCGCCAGCGAGGGCTTCACCCCAAAAGGGGCGAAGGCAGCCAGCCAGGGGCATAAGCAGGCGTGAGCCCTGGTGAGAGTCCCGCCAGAACACACAAGCCCCCGAAGAAGGCGACCGATGGACCATCCGCCATCGTCGCCCTCTTCGGGGGTTCTGCTTCTCAAGACCACGCGCCCCGGGGCACGCCGTCACTTCAACCCTGCAGCGCGAAGTAGGCCATTTTCTGTAGCGGCCGGGCTCCGTACCGGCCGTTCTGCCCGTAAAACGGCCGGTACGGAGCCCAGCCGCCACGACCTTGCGCTGTAGTGTTCAACGTCTTCAGCGCCGCCAGTGCCGCGTCGTAGTTGGGATGTTCCCCTACTTCCGGGACATACTCCGCATGGCGGATCGTGCCATCCTTATCCACCACGAACAACGCCCGGCACTCGATGCGCAGCGCGGGGATGAGCGTGCCATATGCCTTCCGTGCTGCAGAAGCGCCTGCGCGCCAGCGGCTGCCGCGCAGGGCCGATTCAGGCAGCGGACGGCACATGAAGTGGACTCCCTATGCACACACACCCGACGACGTAGAGATCCAGAAAAAGATTTCCACCTCGGGAACACAAATATACTTATCGCTTTTAGGCATATGCGATACATTACGCCGAATACACGCTGAAAGCACGGATGCTTCGGAAGCGGCGCATCGCTTCCTTTGTTATTCGTTGGGTTGAGCTGTAAATGGCGATGGGTGAAGCCAATGCCTTGCCGGGCTTTCGTTCGGTCTAGGGCGACAACCAGGTCTCGGCCCCGCATGGCCGAACGCAATCCTGCAACACGCCTTTGAGCGCACCACCACGCCGCATAGGCCACAGCGCTGGATGTGTACCCTGGCGCTTGCGCCGCGGCACACGAATCGGGTTTTGTCTTGTCTCACCATCGTGCACGGTCAGTTCGTATCTGGCACCCTTGAAAGGAGCATTCCATGTCCAAAGCTTTGTTCCCGTCACGGCGCTCCGGCCGGTTCACCCGCTTGGCCTTGCAGGCCCTCTTGCCGCTGGCCCTGGCCGGCGGGCTCATGCTGGTGCAAGGCGGGGAATGTCAACCGACCAATCCGCCTGCCAGCAATGACTTAAACCAGGGCGATCAGACCAGCGACGACACAACTGATGGCGGCAACAAAGGTCCAGACACCGGCAATCCTCCCCGGACCGAACTGTTCATCGCTTCCGACTTTGAAGCGGGGGACGATGGCTGGGTGGTGAACGACGGGGAGATTGCCGCCACGTACTCCAGTACCGCCGGCAGCCCCGGGGGGCACATCAGTTCCCAAGGCGATAATACATGGTACTGGACGGCGCCGGCCAAGTTCCTGGGCAACCTGTCCAATGCATACGGACGGACGCTGGAGTTCGACGTCAATCACGAGATACCCAACGACAATCCCAATTGCCTGAGCGCTGAGGGGCTCGTGGTTCTCAGCGGCGAGGGATTGAGCATTTATGCGAATGGTCCCTACCGGCCGGAGGCCACCTGGACCCGCTATGTGTTTCGGCTCGATGAGACGGCGGACTGGCGCAATAGCGCGGACCACGAGCGGGTAACGGCGGCCCAGATGCAGCAGGTACTCTCGAACGTGACCTCGCTGCGGATTCGCGGCAATTGTCTGGTCAATTGCTTCCGTTCCGTGGTCAGCGGCCTGGACAACGTCGTTCTCAACCTGGCGGATAACCCGCCGCCCCGGCCTGCTGAGCCGATCGTCACTTCCACGTTCGATACGGACGCCGAAGGTTGGGCCGTCGCGGGCGGTCCCTTCGGGCGCAGCGGCGCGCTCAGTTGGGCAACGGACGCCGCCGCCGGCGGCCATCTGGTCGCCGCCGAAAACGGAACCTGGTACTGGCTGGCGCCGCGTAAATTCGTTGGCGATGTCTCGGCGGCTTATGGCAAGACGCTGCAATTCAATCTCAATCACGATGTGCCCAACAACAATTACAATTGTCTGGGCGTGGAAAAGCTCGTGATTCTCAATGGCGGCGGCCACAACATCTACCACAACGGCGGATACAAGCCCGGCGAGGCGTGGACCCACTACCTCATCCGGCTCGATGAACAGGCCGAATGGCGGCACGTCGGAGATGATCGGCGCGTCACCCAGGACGAGATGCGGGCCGTCCTCGCCAACCTGGGGCAACTCAAGATTCGCGGCGGATTCCTCAGGACGTGCTTCGGCGACAGGAACGCCGGCGGCCTGGACAACGTCCGGCTCGATTTGTCGGATTCCCCGCCGCTCCCCCTGCCCGGTCCGAGAGTCGTCTCTGATTTTGAGATCGACGCCGAGGGCTGGGCGGTGGCAGGCAACGGGTTGGCCGATCCGGCGCGTTGGAGTGGCGAACGGATGCCACGGCCGGCGGGCATCTGGCCGCGGCGGCGAATGGCGAGTGGTACTGGCTGGCCCCCGCCAAGTTCCACGGAAACGCCCTGTCGGCCCATGGAAAGACGCTCGATTTTGAGTTACGCCATGACGTGCCCAACGGCAATTTGAATTGCCTGGGCCTGCCGGCAGTGATCATCGAGGGCGGCGGCTACTGCATCTACACCGTAATCGACCGCAAGCCCGGCCCGACCTGGAGCAGCTTCTCCGTCGTGCTTCATGAAACCACGAAATGGTATCACTCGGGCACGACACAGCGGGTCAACGCCCAGGAGATGCAGGCGGTGCTGTTTAATCTGGGCCAGATCAAGATCCGCGGCGGGTTCCTGGACACGCCGTGCTTTGGCAATGAGAATAATGGCGGGTTGAACCAGGTCGTGCTGAATCTTGAGTAGGCTCGACGACCTGCCGACGCGCGAGTCTTTCTGAACAAGGAAACCCCCGAAGAAGGCGACCGATGGACCATCCGCCATCGTCGCCCTCTTCGGGGGTTCTGCTTCGCAAGACCACGCGCCCCGGGGCGCCCTGTCACTGCAGCGTCTTCAGTACCGCCAGTGCCGCGTCGTAGTTGGGATGTTCCCCTACCTCCGGGACATACTCCGCATGACGGATGGTGCCATCCTTATCCACCACGAACAACGCCCGGCACTCGATGCGCAGCGCGGAGATGAGCGTGCCGTATGCCTTCCCGAAGGCCCCGTCCATATGGTCGCTGAGCATCATCAGCCGGTTCGTGTCGATGCCTTCCGTGCTGCAGAAGCGCCCCTGTGCCGGTGGCAGATCCATACTCACGGTCAGGAACTGCACCCCCGGCAGCTTGTTCGCCTCTTCGTTGAACCGCCGGGTCTGCAGCGCGCACACCGGCGTGTCCAACGACGGCACCACGCTGATCAGCCGGATCTGGCCGTTGCCCTCGCTGATCCGGTAATCATCCACCAGGCTCTTCTTCAGTCGCACGTCCGGAGCCCGATCACCCACCTTGAGTTCCGGTCCTTCCAGATCCAGCGGTGTACCTTTGAGCTTTACTTGCCGCGCCATGATGTTTCTCCATGAGTTATGAGGAAAACGGCTCAACCCGAGTCCGGGCATCAGATCTCAACACAGCGCGAATATAGGCGCCGCCGGGGCAGCGTCAAGAACCTGCAAGGAATGTCATGCTCTATTCGCCATCCCAGCCCCGGCCGGCAGGCCGGTGGCTCACTCGCGACGCGACCCGCTGGTGGCCGCCTGCATGCCGGAGGCGATTTCCGGCAGGATGCCCAGCCGCACGTAGATCGGCCGGACCTGACGGCGAATCGCCGGGAGAGCCCGCGCAAACCAGATGGCCAGCGCCACGCACAGCACCCCACCGCCCAGCAGTGCCCCGGAGACGCCGAACCGTTCGGCCACCACACCGGCCAGCAGGCTTCCGAACGGAGTCGTCCCTATGAACGCCATCATATAAAGGCTCAGAACCCGTCCGCGCTTGTCCTCATCCACGATGGTCTGCAAGACCGTGTTGCATGAGGCCGTCAGAGTCATCATGGAGAATCCCACCACCACCATCAGCGGCAACGACAACCAGACCCACCGCGACAGAGCCACGGCCACCAGCGACAATCCGAACGCCGCAGTCCCCAGCACAATGTGCAATCCCAGCCCGATCACCGTTCGTCGACTGGCCAGATACAGCGCCCCGCACAGGGCCCCCAGGCCGGCCGCGGCAGTCAGGAACCCGAAGGTGTCGGCCTCGCCGCCCAGCAGCTCCTTGGCCACCGCCGGCAGCAATACCGTGTAGGGAAACCCTACCAGGCTGGCGCCGCCGATCAGCAGCAGAATGTATAGAATCGGCCAGAACCGGATGACGTACCCCAGCCCCTCGCGCAACTCGCGCAGCATCGGCTGGGGCAGTCGGTTGCGCGGGCGGGCGGGAACGCGCATGGCCAACAGCGCGGCGATCACGGCCACATAGCTGATCCCATCCACAAGAAAACATATCCCCTCGTCGGTCTTGGTGATCACCACCGCCGCAATGGACGGTCCCACCAGCCGGGCCGCATTGAACATGGACGAATTGAGCGCGATGGCGTTCGACAGGTCCTCCTTGTGCTCGATCATTTGGGACAGGAAAGCCTGCCGCGCCGGGATGTCAAAAGCAGTGATGACGCCGTGCAACAGCGACAGCAGGATGATGTGGGTCATGGTGATCCGCCCGCTGAGCACCAGAAACGCCATTGTCAGCGCCTGCAGCATGGCCAGTGATTGGGTTGCCAGTAGCAGCCGATGCCGATCCCACCGATCCGCCACTACCCCGGTGAAGGGCGCGAGAAAAAACGCGGGGACCTGGCCGCAAAACCCAACCACCCCGAGCAGCACGGTTGACTCGGTCAGCCGGTAGACCAACCAGCCCGTCGCCACCATGGTCATCCAGGTGCCGATCAGCGAGAGGCCCTGGCCCCCAAAAAACAGGCGGAAGTTCCGCGACTCCAACGCGCGAAACATCACTCGCAATCTGCCTGTGCCCGTAGAGTCGCCCGCTCCCGCCCCGTTGTCCGTGTCGAAGTTGGCTGCCAAACCGAATTCTCCTGCCCCAGCAGGCGCCGCAACAGCGACCGCGCCGCGCGTCATTCTTACCCTGATTACCTGCCTGAGCAACTGCTCACGGGTTGACCACCAAACCCGCCGCAACCCGCTGAGCGGGTCTTTTCACATGTCTCGCCTGCCGGTATCCTGACAGCTCGTTAGCGTGGATTCCACGCGGAATCCTCCCCATTGCCTGGTTTGCCCACGGAGGGGCAGCGGTGAGTACCACGCCGGCCGGAAAACCGTCACCAACCGACCTCGCCGGACCATCGGCGTCCCCCGCCCCTGCCGCAACAGGCCATGACCGGCATCCGTCCCCCCCGCCGACCGGGAACGGCAGGCAACGATCAGGCGCCCTCCGCGTGGCGGCCGGCATCTTCCTCAGCCGTATCACCGGCCTGATCCGCGACCGCGTTTTCGCCCACTACTTCGGCAACGCCGACGCGGCCGACGCCTTCAAAGCCGCCCAGAAAATCCCCAACTTCCTCCAGAACCTCCTCGGCGAGGGCGTCCTTTCGGCCTCTTTCATCCCGGTCTACGCCCGCCTGCTGGCCACGGGGGAACGGGCATCGGCCACGGGAGGGCAGGCATCGGCCACGGGGGGGCGGGCATCTTGCCCGCCTTCAGAAGCTGGAAGCCCGGGAGACCAGACGGCCCGAGAAAGCGCAACCGCCGATCGCGTTGCCTCCGCCATCGGCTCGTTGCTGGCCGTCAGCGTCTCGTTCATCGTGGCGCTGGGCGTGCTGCTGACCCCCTACTTCGTGGATCTGGTCGCCCCCGGCTTCACCGGCGATAAACGCGAGTTGACGATCCGCCTGGTTCGGATCCTTTTCCCCGGCGTCGGCCTGCTGGTGATGTCCGCCTGGTGCCTGGGCATCCTCAACAGCCACCGCCGCTTCTTCCTCTCCTACGTCTCGCCCGTCCTGTCCAATGCGGCCATGATCGCCGCCATGATCGCCTGGGGCTGGGGCGGCCGGCATGACCAGAACACCCTGGTCCAAATCACCGCCTGGAGCCTGGTGGCAGGCAACCTCCTCCAGTTCGCCGTACAGTTGCCCACCGTCTGGCGTCTGGTCCCTCAGCTCCGGCCGGTCCTGGACACCTCATCCAGCCACATCCGTACCATCATTCGCAACTTCGGGCCGGTTGTACTCGCCCGCGGCGTCGTGCAGGTCAGCGCTTACATCGATAACATCATCGCCTCGTTCCTGCCCATGGGCGCGGTCGCCTCCCTGGGATACGCCCAGACGCTCTACCTGCTGCCGGTGAGCCTCTTTGGCATGTCCGTCTCCGCCGCCGAACTGCCGGCCATGTCCGGCGCGAGCGGCTCCAGCGAGGAAATCGCCGCTCATCTGCACAAACGCCTGGATGCCGGCCTGCGGCAGATCGCCTTCTTCATTATCCCCTCGGCGGCGGCCTTCCTGGCCTTCGGCGACGTGGTGGTCGGAGCCATCTACCAGACCGGCCAGTTCACCCGGCACGACACCCGGTACGTCTGGACCGTCCTGGCCGGTTTCACCCTGGGCCTGCCGGCCATGACCTTCGGCCGGCTCTACGCCTCGACCTTCTACGCCCTGCGTGACACGCGAACCCCGCTCAACTTTGCCCTCGTCCACGTGGCCATCGCCACCGTCCTGGGCTATCTGTTCGCCCTGCGTCTCCCCGGCCTGCTGGGCATCGATCCCCGCTGGGGCGCCGCCGCCCTGACCGCCTCGGCGGCCTTTGCCGGTTGGATCGAGTTCGTTCTGCTGCGTCGTTCGCTGAACGCCCGTATCGGCCACACCGGTCTGTCCGCCCCTTACGCGGCTCAACTCTGCCTGGCCGCGCTTGCCGCGGTCCTCGCAGGCTCCGCCGGCCGTTTGCTCCACATCCAACCCCCGCTGCTGGCCGCCCTGGTCACCCTCGTCCCGTTTGGTCTGGCCTACCTGATAATGACCACGCTATTGCGTATCCCCGAAGCCCAGGCGGTCCTCGGTCGGTTTATGCGAAAGACGCCTCGTTGAACGCTCTTCACAGAAGCATATAAGTAAAGTATGACCACGACGCGATACGTCTACTGGCAGGACGGGGAAATGTGGCTCGGGTACTTGGAGGATTTCCCCGACTACATGACCCAGGGGGAAACTCTGGAAGAGCTTCAGGAGAACCTTATGGACTTGTATTCCGACCTGACGGGCGGCGCGATCCCCGGCGTTCGGCCACATCCTTGAAAGCTCAAGGTTAACCACAGAGCCGGGCAAGATCCCGAAATATCCACTTATACGATTTCCGTTGCACACTTGGGCAGATTCTTACCCGGTCGTTGGTCATCCGCTGCTGATCGCTTTGAATCTTCGCGCCCCCACCTCTGAAGAGGCGGGGCACCCAGCGCACAAGATTTATTTGGAATCCGCATTACCTCCCACCGAGCAACTGCGCCATATACGCCCGATGCAGGGACCGTCCGCGCCGCACCAGCGTGTTCAACCACGTGTTCTGCGCCGACTGCGCCTCCTCCTCGTACTGTTCATAGATCGCCGCGATCATCGCATAGTTGAAGCGGGTAGCCAGCCGGCCCAGCCTGGTATCTCCCGCCCGGGCGTGGGCCATCTCGTGACATAGAATCGTGGTCAGTTCGTCAATGCGCAGGTGGACCAGCAACCCGGCCCCCACCACCAGCGTCCGCACGCCCCGGCGAAGCCGGCCATCCTCCTCGATGGTCCGGTCGCTGATGGACATTTCGCTGAACGGCGACAGGTAGCACTGCGTCGGCGGGCGGACCTTGAGCTTTTTGCACACCCGGTCGAGCAGCTCAAAGAAATGTGGATGCTGCTCACGTGAGAGCGGCACCCCAAACGCCGGCTCGTCCCGAAACCGGCTGAACAGCCTGAACAGCCCGGCCAGCAGGAGGAACGAGACGCAGGCCACCGACAGGTCCAGAAACACGATGAAGAACATGAGCACCGCGAAGCCGCGATAGCTGACCCCAACCTTCGGCGCTCCGTGAACCACCCCCATCGTCAACAGCGCCGCCCCAGGCACGACCCCACGATTACCGCCAGCGTCAGCGGCACGTACAGGATCATGGTCAGAAACATCAACAGCCGGTTGAAGCGATAGAAGATGTCCATACCGCGTCCCTCAGGCTCCCCCCATCATACCCCAAACCCTCCACCCAGAAATCCACCCCTGTTGCCCCCTGTCCCCTTGTCTCTCCATCTCTCACATTCTCCAACTCTCACACTTTCCCCCCGCCCCGGGCCCTTGCTGGCGCTCAGTACCCTGCCAAGGCGGGCAGGATGCCCGCCCCCCTGGTCCCCATGTCCCCTTATCTCCTTGTCCCCTTGTCCCCTTATCTCCTTGTCCCCTTGTCGCCCTATCTCCTCGTCCCTTTGTCTCTCCATCTCTCATACTCTCCATCTCTCACACTTACCCTACCCCCTCGCCCCTCGCCCCGGTACAATCCCCCTCCTATGGCACGGCGTCGCCCCCTTATCGACTGGCTCATCTACTGCGGCATCCGGCTGGTCGGCATGGCCTTCCAGATGTTCCCCATCAACGTCAATCTGCGCACCGCCCGCTGGATGGGCAGCATCTGGTACCGCCTCATGCGTCGCCACCGCGAGCGGGCCTTCGAGCACCTCCGCCTGGCCTACGGAAACGAGCTCTCCCAGGCCGATCGGGAACGCATCGCCCTCGCGTCCATGCAGCAGATGACCATGCTGGCCGTTGAAACCCTCTTCACCCCTCGCCTGATCAACGAGTGGACCTGGCCGCGCTACGTCCGCCTCAAGAACCTCGGTCCTGCCGCCGATGTGCTGCTCTCCCGCCGCGGGGCCATCCTCGTCACCGGCCACTACGGAAGCTGGGAGTTGCTCGGCTTCACCCTCACGGCCCTGGGCTTCCCCACCGTGGCGGTGATGCGGCCGCTCGATAACCCCTATCTCAACAGTTACGTGATGGATGTTCGCGCCCGCCGGGGCCTGCAACTGCTCTACAAGAAGGGCGCCGCTCGCTCCGCCGGCGAAATCCTCAGCAGCGGCGGCACGCTGGCCTTCATCGCCGACCAGAACGCCGGCCACAAAGGCCTCTTCGTCGACTTCTTCGGCCGCAAGGCCTCCACCTACAAGTCCATCGGCCTGCTGGCCATCGAGTACAAGGTGCCCATAGTCGTCGGCTACGCCCGCCGCGTCAGCGACCGGTTCGAATATGAACTGGGCTGCAATCGCGTCATCCACCCCGAGGAGTGGGCCGGCAAGGACGACGAACTCCGCTGGATTACCCAGGAATACACCCGCGCCATCGAAGCCTTTATCCGCGAAGCCCCCGAGCAGTACCTCTGGATCCACCGCCGCTGGAAGTCCCGCCCCCGGGATGAGCTTGCAGTCGGTTGACCCCCCTGCCCCCGAATCCTACAATCCCGAACAAGATGCCGGGAAGCGGGCCCCCTATCGCCCGTAAACGATTTGACAGTGAGGATTTAGCTCATGGCGGGACTGAATACCAAAGAATTCACGGAGAGTAACTTCGAGACCGAGGTCCTGTCGGCCAGCGAACCAGTCCTGGTGGACTTCTGGGCCGAATGGTGCATGCCTTGTAAGGCGCTGGGGCCGACCATCGACGAGCTGGCCACTGAGTATGCGGGCAAGGTCAAGGTTGGCAAAGTCAATACCGACAAGAACCAGTCTCTCTCCGCCCGCTACGGAATCAGCTCGATTCCCACCGTTCTTCTGTTCCAGGACGGGCAGATCAAGCAAAAGTTTGTCGGCCTGCGCAGCAAGCAAGACCTCAAAATGTCCATTGACCAGCTTCTGAGCGCTTAGGAGCTGCTTTTCAGAACCATCTTCGGACCGTCGCTTCGGTAAAAATACCATTCTCAGCCCCCTGCGTGTGTGCCACTGCTCAAAAGCAGTGCCACACACCGGGGCGGTAGCGTTCTCCCACCTTGACGGCCTCTCCGGCCGGCCTAAGATGAGTCTTGGAAACCACTTGGCGGAAAATGCCGTCAAAACCGGAGCTTTGCTGGCATGGCCCAAACGGATGAAGAGTTGCAGGATCGCGTTTGCCGAGCCTGCAATGCGACGTACCAGTACCCCGTGCTCAAGAGCACGGCCACGCGCTTCTACTGCGAGAACTGCATGGACCTCCCCGCAGGCGTGCGGGCCACCTTCGAGCAATTCAATAAGCGGATCAAGGCCCTGACCGCCACCGTCCAAAAACTCGAACAAAGGACCACCCCGGCGTCAGGCAAATGATCCCCCGGTGTCTGGCAGATGATTTCGTGTGGCGCCGGCGTCTGGCCGGCGCTCTTCGGGGTTCAAGCCACCCCATAAGGGAGTAACGCGTTGGCCGAGGAGCTTGACAATACCCCCCGCGACCGTCGGGCCATGTTCCGGCTGGGTCTCAAGCGGCTCATGGAGCCGGTCGCCCAATTCCTCGAGGAACGGCTGCAGATTCCTCTGCCGATCCCCCGGACCGTTCTGCGCCCGCCGGGAGCCCAGCCCGAGCGCGAGTTTCTGGCGGCCTGCTACCGCTGCGGCAACTGCGTGGACGTCTGCCCGGCCCGCGCGATCCGAAGCCTGTCCAACGATGACATCGAGCAACGCGGCACGCCCTACATCGACCCTGACCTGGCCGCCTGCGTGGTCTGCGACGAACTGGCCTGCATGAAAGCCTGCCCCAGCGGGGCCCTCCGGCCGGTGAACAAGCCCACCGACATCCGCATGGGGCTGGCCCGCGTCAAGCTCGACCTTTGCCTGCGCAGCCGGGACGAGGACTGTCGGATCTGCGTCGCCAAGTGCCCCATCGGCCCGACGGCCATCACCATCAACCCTGCCGGCCAGATCGAGATCCTGCCCCAGGGCTGCGTCGGCTGTGGAGCCTGCCAGTTCTACTGCCCCACCACCCCAAAAGCCATCACCATCGAGCCCCACTTCTAACCACCCCAACAGATCGCATCCCCCGCTCCCACACTCTCCCCCCTCATCCCCTTGTCCCCTTGTCTCCTTGTCCCCTTGTCTTCCCTCACGTCTCCCCCAACTCTCCATCTCTCCCACTCTCACACTCCCCCTTGTCCCCAGCCCCTCCCCCTCCGATAATGCCCCGACCATGGGAACCGAACCTAAGCCCCGAATCGTTCTGGCCGAGGGCGTGAGCGACTCGGCCTTGCAACGCCTCCAGGCCGCCGGCGAGGTGGTCCGGCTCGAAAAGCACGACCATGCCACACTGCTCGCGGCGGTACCCGAGGCGGACGCCCTGCTCGTGCGTACCTATGCCCAGGTTAATGCCGAGGTGATCGCCGCCGCCGCGAAAACCGGCCGGCTCAAGGTCATCGGCCGGGCCGGCGTGGGCGTGGATAACATCGATGTGACCGCCGCCAAACAGGCCGGCATCGTCGTGGTCAATACCCCCGCCGCCTCCACTATCGCCGTCGCCGAGCTGGTCGTCGGCCTGATCGTGGCCGTGCAGCGCGGCTTCGTTTTCCTCGACCCCCGTGTCCGCCAGGGCGAATTCGCATCGCTCCGGGCCGGGATCCCGAAGGTAACCGAGCTGCACAACCAGACCCTCGGCGTCATCGGCATGGGCCGTATCGGCCGGCAGGTCGGGGCCCGTATGCATAACGGCATGGGCATGCGCGTGGTATACTATGACATTCGCGAGATCGGCTGGTTGCCGTTTCCGGCCCAGACTTGCGGCAGTGCGGAAGAGGTCTACGCCCAGGCGGACGTGGTCACGATGCACGTTCCGCTTACCCGGCTCACGCGCGGCATGATCAACGCTGCCACTCTGGCACACTTTAAGCCAGGCGCATACCTGATCAATGCCTCGCGCGGCCCGGTGGTCGAGGCCCAGGCCTTGGCCGACGCCCTTCGCGAAGGCCGGCTGGCCGGCGCGGCGATCGACGTCTACGACCCCGAACCGCCGCCGCCGGATCATCCGCTGATGACCGCGCCCAATTGCATCCTGACTCCTCACATCGCCTCGCGAACGCGGGAGGCCATCACCGCGATGAACGATGTGGTGGACGACGTCATCGGCGTTCTGGCCGGCAAGCCGCCTATGTATCCGGCCGAACCGGAGCAGGTGTAGCGGCGGCCTCTGTGCCGGCCGTTCGATCGGAACACGCCACGGAGGACGATGAATGTCGAAACCAGAATGACGAACGACGAAGCGCGCGGCGAGGCGTCATCCGACATGCGGATTTCGTCATTCGGACTTCGTCATTCGGACTTCGTCATTCGTCATTTCGTCTCCGTGCCTCCGCGTCTCCGTGGTGAGACTTTGAAGAAAACCTGTCGGGTCCGCGGACCCGACCTACTGACACCGGGAAGGATCCAGCATGCCACACTACCTCGTTACCGGCGGCGCCGGCTTCATCGGCTCCCACATCGTCGAGCGTCTGGTTAAAGACGGCCACTCCGTTCGCGTTATCGATAACTTCAGCAGCGGCAAACGCGCCAACCTCGCCCCCTTCGGCGACAAGGTGGAGCTCCTCGAGGGCGACATCCGCGACCGCAACGACTGCCGCCGGGCCTGCGAAGGTATCGAGATCATCTTCCACCAGGCGGCTGTGCCCTCCGTCCCCAAATCCGTGGACGACCCCGTTACCTCGCACGAGGCCAACATCGACGGTACCTTCAACCTCCTGCTGGCCGCCCGCGATGCCGGGTGCCGCCGGGTGATCTACGCCGCCAGCAGCAGCGCCTACGGCGACGCGGTCGAGCTGCCCAAGCGCGAAACCGCCCGCCCCGAACCGCTCAGCCCCTACGCCGTCAACAAGCTCGTCGGCGAGTACTACTGCAAGATCTTCTCTTGCTGTTATGGGCTCCAGACGGTCGCCCTGCGCTATTTCAACGTGTTCGGCCCTCGTCAGGACCCCAAGAGCCAGTACGCGGCCGCCATCCCGGCCTTCGTGACGGCCATCCTCCGCGACGAGCCACCCACCATCTATGGCGATGGCGAGCAGACCCGCGACTTCACCTACATCGACAACGTCGTCCATGCCAACCTGCTGGCGGCCAATGCCCCGAAGGTCAACGGTGAGGTCGTCAACATCGCCTGCGGCGAGCGCGTCTCGGTCAACCAGATCATCCGCCAGATCAACGAACTGCTGGGCAGGAACGTCAAGCCCAAGTACGTGCCGGAGCGTCCCGGCGACGTGAAGCACTCGCTGGCCGACATTACCGCCGCCCGCGAGCTGATCGGCTATCAGCCCCTGGTATCCTTCGAAGATGGCCTGCGAAGGGCGATTGAGTGGTACCGGAAGAATCTGTGACGGGAATGACGAATGTCGAAGCCCGAATGACGAATGAATGACTAATGTCTAAATCCTAATGTCTAAAGAATGTCCAATGCCAAATGTCTAATGCCTGAAACGGGGCGGTGGAAACCACCCTCATTAGTCATTGGGCATTAGGTCATTCGTGCTTCTTTAGACATTGGTCATTAGACATTAGTCATTCCACCCGCGGTGAGTTTCCATGCCCCGCCGCCGCAGAAAAGACTTGTGGCCTCGCGTCTATCGGCGTCACCCCGCCGCCTTGTTGGTCCTCATCCTCATCTCCGCGGCCATCGTCTACTCGCGTTGGCGTAGCGGGGGAGGCCCGGGCACAACTTCGGGCCCCGCTCCGGTGCCCGGCTCAGACTATGAACGATACAACAATGTGACCGCTGTCTGCACGCAGGTTGTGGACGGCGACACGCTGCACATCAAGATCCCCGACGGCTCGCGTCCCCACACCAAGGTCCGCCTCTGGGGCGTGGATACCCCCGAGATCGGCCGGGGCAGCCAGCCGGCCATGCACTTCGGCCCCGAGGCCTTCGCCTTCACCCGCAAGCGTGTGGAAGGCCAGAAGGTCCGCATCGTGCTGGCCCCCAACGACACCCGCGACCGTTACGAACGCCTGCTGGCCTATGTCTACTACGGCCAACCCGAGGAAATGCTCAACGCGCAACTGGTCCGCGAGGGCTACGCCTACGCCGACCACCGCTACAATCACCCCTGGCGCGAGCGCTTCCTCGAGCTGGAAGACCGCGCCCGCCGCAAGAAACTCGGCCTCTGGGCCAACGTCAAACCTCAGCAGATACCCGACTGGAAACGAAAAAAGCTCACCCCCCGCCCCTGACGGCGTCCTTGAGAGTTTCGAACACTCTTTCGTTCTTCTCCCGGACCGGAAAGCCTACCCGCGCGAAGCTGGTCCCTCACACGGATTCCAAACGAATTCTGTACGTTGGGTGCCCTACCTCTTATGACGTTGCGGATCTGTTGGGGCAATGCCGGCATCTCTGCCACGTCGCTTCCAGCGGCGTTTCCGCCGAAGGCGGCTTCAGGCCAGTGCTTGTAGCACTGGTTGGCGAACGCACGGCCTCTCCGTCTGGTTCCGCCCTCTCCCCGTGTCCGCAGGGCGTTTTAACGCCCTTCCCCTTAGCCCGGGCCTTAAGGCCGCTCATTGCCCGGTTAGAGAATCAAACGTCATAAGCGGACTGAATCGGACCGAATAAGAAAAGGGCATTGATCGCACCACAGACCGCCACCTTCAGGTGGACAAACGCCCCGCAGGGGCGGTCAGAAAGTAGCCACGGGTGAAGCGAAGCGGAACCCGTGGTAAAGCCCGCCTCTCTTCCATGGCCGCCCCGGCAGGGGCGGCGTGAGACCCCTCACGAATCTCACCCCGCCTCTGCCGGGGCGGGGACTTGTGCGTCGGACACTCGCAACCACCAGTTCCCCTTCGCGGCACTGGTGGCTACACTCACCTGCCCTCTCGGGGCCACGGGCGATTCCCTGAGCGACAAACCCATCTCCAGCCTCAAACTCACTTCGGCTTCAGCCGGGCTTGCGGTTGATGTTGTCGGCACCCTCATCGGTTGTCCAAATCGTGAACCCACCTCCGAAGAGGCGGGCCACCCGGTCCACCATTACCCGGCTAGAGAATCAAACGTCATCAGAGGTGGGGGGCACGAAGATGCAAGCAACAGCAGCACGGCGACCAACCACCAGGCATGAACCTGCCCAGGTTTACAACGGAAACCGTATCAGTTCTGCCTGCCAAAATAATCCCACACCTGGTAGACCCGGCCGGCACCGTTGATCCCATCGTAACTGAACGGCCGGACCGGACCGAGTTGGGCGGCGAAGATCTTGCCATGCGGGTCGATGACGCGCTTGGCATGGAAATCGCCATACAAAACGTTGTAGGCCTTGTTGTGATAGCCCTGGTATCCGCCGAAATAGCCATCGGACAGCACCGCAGGAAGGTTGTGCCGACCACGGGTGCCGCGCGGAAAGGGCCCCAGGAAAGAGGGATCCGGCTCCGTCGGATCGTCCAGATAGAGTTTGTAGGGGTTGGACTGGCCGTCCCAGAAAGTCTCAGTGGCCGAATCCTTATACATGTCTCGCCCGGCATCCCGTGGGGACCTGGCGGACACTACCGGGACCGCGTAGGCATAGGCCCCCACGGGCGAGATGGGGAAGTTGTGCGCGTCCTCGTAATCCGGGTCGCCATGCTTTGGATGCGCGTATCGCTGGAGGAAGCAGGCCTTGCCGCGCGAACCGTTGATGTCCGCCGTCAGATTGTTCGGGCAATAGAACAGGTCCGGCGTCTTGCCGATGTACTTCGGATAAAGAACGCCGGTGTTCACCCGCGTCCAGTCGTGATTGCCGGTGCCGACGTAATACTCGCCCTCCATCAACGAGTAGCGAAAGGAACCCGCCCAGGGCAAGAAACCCTTGTGGTCTGCCGAGTAAGTCGAGAGGCCCGTACCCTGCTGCTTGAGGTTGGACAGGCACGCACTGCCGCGAGCCTGCTCCCGAGCCCTCGCCAGCGACGGCAACAGTACCGCCACCAGGAGGGCGATGATGGCGACCACCACCAGCACCTCAATCAACGTAAACCCCAGCCTGCGCGAGTGACATCGGGAACATGATGTCATCCGTTTGCCTCCAGCCATACAGCCTCCCCAGATGTGGGACGACTCGCTTTGGCCACTATGCGCCAACAAAAAGACCGGGCCTTCGGTTGACATTATATGGTGCAATCAGCTTTCGAGGCAAAGAGTTGGGGAACACCCGTATCGGGAGGACCATCCCGTAAAGGCATCTGGAAAAATCGGCGCCTGCCGGTAGCCCGGCCGCTTCTGTGGCCGCCGCCGTTCCTGTGTCGTTGCCCTACCCTCTCACATTCACTCCCCGGCCACGAAGATAGGCCTTCAGCTCGGGAATCTCGATCATGCGGAAATGAAATACTGAGGCAGCCAGCAGGATTGAGGCCCCCGCCTCGACGGCGTCGTAGAAGTGCTCTGGTTTACCCGCCCCGCCGGAGGCCACGACTTTGGCCGAAACGGCCTGGGCCATGGCCCGGATCACCGGCAGGTCGTAGCCGGTCCGGGCCCCGTCGCCGGCCTTGCTGGTGGGCAGGATCACCGAGACGCCCATCCCGTCCACGCGCCGAGCCCATTCCACCGCATCGGCCCCAGTGGCCGTGCGCCCTCCGTCGATGTACACCTCGTAGCCGGAGGGTAACCCCTGGTTTCGATCGACATCGATGGCCACGGTCACCTTCTCGGGGCCGAACTCCCGGACCATCTCGACGATGACCTCGGGCCGGCGAAAGGCCGCGCTGCTGACCGACACCTTGTTGGCCCCGGCCTTCAGTACGGCGGCGGCCGACGCCACATCGCGGATGCCTCCCCCCACGGTAAAGGGCACAGTCACCACCTGGGCCACGCGCCCGACCACCTCCAGCATGGTCTGCCGGCCCTCCACCGTTGCGGTGATATCCAGCAGACCCAGCTCATCCGCCCCCGCCTGGCAATAGGCCAGGGCGCACTCCACCGGGTCGCCGGCGTCCTTGATGTCCACGAAATGCACGCCCTTCACAACCCGGCCATTCTGCATGTCCAGGCACGGCATGATGCTGACTGGTTCGTTCATGGTTCGTCCTTCTCTCAGGAAAGGCCGTCTGTATAGTCCCCTGACCCCAAGCCGTCAAGATGCCTGCCGGCGCACGGCACTCCCAACGGCTCCCCCCTTCTCCCCTTTTCCCGTCGTGGTTGAAACCGCTTCGACGCCTCCCTACCAATCGAAAGAAGGGCCACGATCAATCACAGGGAGGCCACTCATGCAGCTCAACAGGATCGAATTTAGCGGGCATTTCGAGGAGGAGGAGGTTCTCCGGCGAGAAACGCTCAACCTCATCGTCCCGGAGAACGACCTGGAAGAAGAATTACTCTCCTGGGCCATCCTCCCGTTGCCGCAGAACATTCAGGACGACTACGCCCGCCGAGGATACCTGTTCACCTATGCCCTGGGCCATTACCTCGGTAACGGGTTGTACGTCCTCAGGGTGGACTGCCGGGATGCCTCCGGCGGATCGCACTCGGCGGAGATGGCCGCCGGTATCGTGGTCAGCGCCACCACCCCCGCCAAAAACCGTTCGCGCGGCTTTACCCCCTTCTGGTTCCTCAAGAAGAGCCTGCATTTCAAGGCTTCTCAACATTCCATCAGCGAGGCCTACGGCGGGGCATGCTTCGGCATCCTCCGCTTCGGATCATCCGACAACCTGCCGCATCGAAGGCTCTTCGGGGCCCACGCGGCGACGGTGTAGGAAGCGGTCAGCGATCAGCTATCAGCGGTCAGCAGTCAGCTATCAGCCAAAGCTGAATGCTGATCGCTGAACGCTGAATGCTGAATGCTGAATGCTGACCGCTTCCATCCTACGGTCTTGGTACGTTGATCACCGGGTTCAGCGGGTCGTAGTCGATCGTGACCAACGGCAGGCCCAGCGCGGCCCGCATCAGGTTGCCCATGAGGATGAACGGCGTGAGAAACGCCAGTACCACCACGTTGCCGACGGCCACAAAAGCCTTGGCGATCTGGCTGACGACCAGGACAATGGAGAAACCGGTAATCGCGATGAAGACGGGTACCAGCACGATCGCGACCGCGCTCTTGGTTTGAACGTCGCCCTCGATGGTCCGGGCCTTGACGCCGCCCTCGGCTCCGGTGGATGGCGGCGGTGGAGCGGCCGACGAGGTGGTGATGCCGAAGAGTTCCTGGACCTCGGCGGCCACGTCGGCGGCGGCCTTCTCCAGGTCCACGTCAAAGGCTACGCTGACAGGCGCTCCGCCGGCCGGAGCGTAGGTGGCCGTGCCCGCCAGCCGCTGGAGGTTGACGCTGGTATAGGCGATGGTCAGGGTGGAACCATCGAACCCGACGGCCTGCACCGGCCGGCCGGATTCGAAATAGAGCCTGGCCACCTGGCCGGCGGCATTCTGGTACGCCGCGGAGGTAACCTCCCCCACCGTGCCATCGGGGTTGAATGTACCAAAAGCGTACACGGCCTCGCCCGACCGCATCCGCACGCCGCCGAGCAGGTCGGTCGAGGAGTCGCGGTTAACGATTACGCCGAAAAGACTGTCGCCGTCATCGCCGCCGTCCACGGGCGGCAAGATGCTTTCGCAGCCGGCAATGAAGAAGGCCACCAGAGTGATGCCCGTCACCCACTGGCCGGCAATGGTCCACGGCATGCGCATCAACGACATAGTCGGGCTCCTGCATGGGGTTGGTCCGTACCCGTCGCGGCGGAAGCGGCGGCGTTGATTGTACCCCCGCCCCATGTGGGCGGGGAAGTGTTGCAAGAGTCAGTTGTCCGTTGTCGGTTGTCACTTGTTGGTTCGGGCCTCGGCCTTGGGCGCCCTCACTTGTCCTTTTGTCAGTTGCCGGAGAAAGCCCCCGACTGCACCGACCTGATCACCCACAATTGCCGGGACAATCACTCCCTTGTCGTTGCACGTAAAAAATACGCTACCTGCCATGCCTGTTCGGCTACGGCAGGTAGCGACATTGCTTCAGGGACCAATTACCTGCAACTGACTACTGACAATTGACCACTGACCAACCCTACAGATTCATCTGCATGCGTACGCCGTAGACCAGTGAGCAGTCATGTTGGCCCGCGCCGCCGGGGTTACGAATGACCTGGATATCCGGGCTGATATGCAGCCAGGGGCAGACCTCGATGTTGTAGAACAGCTCGACGCCGGACTCGTACGAGAAGACCGACGGCAGGTCATTGCTGAGGTTCACATGGTAATAACCGATGCCGAAGGTGTCTTTGTCGCGGTCGGGGATAACGCCCTTACCGCCGATGCCGATGCTGTAGAAGTAGTTGATCGGGTTGACGTCCTCGCGGGCCCAACCGAAGCGGCCGAAGACGCCGATGCCCTGGGTGGGGTCGCACTTCTCGGTGTAGAGGTACTGGTCGAAGTTGTAGTAGATGCCCACGTTGTCGGGGCTGGTGTTAAAGGGGGCGATCCGGCCGACCAGCCGGTTGGCCAGGTCCAGACCCAGCAGGTTGATCATGAACGGGCCGGTCTCGCGGAAGGGCGAGGCGGGCTGGAGATGCGGGTATTCCATCGAGCTCCAGAGCCAGCCGATGCGCTGCGTGCCGGGCAGGCCGCACGGCTTGATGTTGAAGTCGTACTCGTTGATTATTGAGGTGTGGGTCGGCCCGTGAAAGGTGGTCTCAAAGCCGGTGGTCTTGGCCCGGCCTTGTGAATCCACCACCGCCGTGACCACCGAGAACCAGTCAACCGGCTTGAGCACGAATCCGGCGCCGAGGTTCGTGTAAGGGGCGAACGCGCCGATGATCGGATTATTGCGCAGGCCCAGGTTCATGAACTGCGTGCGCTCGTCGTTGGCAAAGGCGTTGCGATCAAACGCGCGCGAGCCGTCGAGCTTGCCGGCGATGAGCGTGAGCTTGCCGTCGAAGAGGTTCTGGAAATAGATCCACTCCGAGAGGGTCATCATGCAGCCTTCGTCGGCGCCGGGCTTGATTGCGTCCATGTTCACGGGCAGCAGCGAGCCGACTTTCTTGTTGACGCCGTCGCCCCACTTGGGCTCGGCGTTGAGCAGGAACAGACCGCCCTTCCAGAGGCCGGCCTTCTCGGTGTCGAAGGTGATGGTCAAGTCGCCGGACCCGGAGTAGCGCAGGCCGTCGTTGGTGGCCCGGCCGCCGTGGGCGTTGTGCTGGAGGATCTGCGTGATGTCGATGTTGAAGGCAAGGCCATTCCTGGCCAATTCTTCACGGACACCGCCCCAATCGCCGGTGAGCTTCTCGCCTTTCATCCAGCCCTCCCACCAGGTCTCGGTCTCGACCTCGGCGGGCTGGGTGGCCGGCGACATCTCAGGCGCGGATTCCTGCGCCAGGAGGGGACAGGTGAGGACCGTGAGCCCAAGCAGGGCCGTAAGACAGTAGGTACGCATGCAGAAAAGGCTCCAGATTAGGGTAAGCCGTGGCGCCGGCCGACAACCGCGTCCAAGGCCCGAGTACCTTGCCGACCAGTTTACACAGCACGACTGTAGAGGAAGTATCGGCGGAAGGCCTTTTTATACCCCAAAGGAGATCCCCCTATACGCCCTCGATAACCGTGCGCAATGAAGAGGATGGTGAGACAGCAAGGGACAGGACTTGTGGTGCCGCGGTTTATGAGCCGTATGGGGACGACTCCCGACTTGCGGCACGGCTCACGAGCCGTGGCAGACGCCCCCAAAAGGCATACCCTCGGCCCCGCCGCAAATCTCAGGGCCGAGAGTCTTGCCAAATGGAATATGGAATATTCGGCAACCGTCTGCCGGCGGACGCGCCGACCTTGGTTACCGAACGCGGTTGCGACGACGAGCAAACAACAGGCTCGCGGCTCCCACCAGGATCAGGCTGGTCGGCTCGGGAACCATGGGCACAAGGACCTCGACCACGGCATTCATTCCATCATCCGTGCTCAAGGACATAAAGCCGGGGGCCGAGCCAACAGCATTGGTTCGGAACCAGATGTGGGCGGAAGTATCACCCGGACCAATGAGGGTCCCCAGCAATCCATTCAGGATGGGGGCGCGATACCGCCAGAACGGCGTTCCTGATTGTGCGTCGCGGGCGACGTAGGCCGGCGTGCCATCAACCCATTCCGCATCGGGGTCACCATTTCCGGAGGAGCCAACGGGGCCCACTCTCATGTCTGAAATCAGCACATCCTGCCAGCCGGTGCCACTGAGGCTCGCGAAAGAAATTGCACCACTGCCGGTCGGGAATGCGGAACGGTCGATCACGTAGTCAAAAATGTAGCTGCCGTCGTTCAGCTTATAGACGGTGGTGGTAACAGTGCTGACCAGCGGGCCCACGGCTTCACGGCTGATCTGCACCTGATCCACTACTTCGCCCGGTGACCAGCCAACCCCAGTCTCGTACCCAGGAGCAAACAATGGAGCCCATTCAGACGGAATCGTGGGTATATCAGCTCGCCATTGAGCGGTATTGGGGAGTAAGGGGGCCGCGATAGCCGATGTGCATAATAAACCGAGCGCTACCGCAACCGCACAGATAAAGCACGGGCGGGCCACTTTCCCTGAAAGTGCCATCTCTCTCTCCTTCCCAAGGTTTTTAGCATCCCCACGCTCCATCCAGAGCGCAGTGGATCTCTCTCAACCGGAATCCTACCAGTAACTCAAGCATAGGGCAAGGAGAATTCCCCGAATTTCGCCTCAAGAACAAAGATTTTATCACTACCGCATCACAAGGACAGATACAATGAAAGCGCCACTTGAATATACGCGCTGTCGGACAGAGTCAGTAACTCCCCTGGCGGGCTGAAACCGAGGACTGTTGAAAACGGCGGCCGTTCCGGGCAGGATGAATCCATGAACCGCAGACACTTCCTTAAATCGTCAGCCGCCGCCGGCCTGATCCTGGCGACCGGCCCGGCCGTTCACGCCGTCCAACCCGGCAAGAAATACGCCACCGCTCTGATCGGGAGTGGCTGGTGGGGCATGAACATCCTCCGCGAGGCGCTGGCCTCCGGCGAATGCCGCCTGGTGGCCATCTGCGACTGTGACCCGAACCAGATGGACAAGGCCGCCGGCCAACTTGAAAAGCTGACCCGGGACGTGCCGAAAAGGTACCTGGATTACCGCGAGCTGCTGGCCAAGGAACGGCCGGAGATCGTGATCAATGCCACGCCGGACCACTGGCACGCACTGATCACCATCGACGCGGTCAAGGCCGGAGCCCACGTTTACGTGGAGAAGCCCATCAGCCACACCATCCGCGAGGGGCGGGCCATGGTGAACGCCACCCGGGCCGCCGACCGAGTGGTGCAGGTGGGCACGCATCGGCGGGTGTCGCCGCACAATATCTCCGGCCGGGAGTTCCTGCGCAGCGGCAAAGCCGGCAAGATCGGCATGGTCCGGGCGTTCGTGCACTATGGCGGAGGCCCCGGTGAGCCGACTCCGGATTCAGACCCCCCTGCCGGCATGGACTGGAACCTCTGGTGCGGCCCCGCGCCCTTCCGGCCATTCAACAAGCAAATACACCCCAGAGGCTTCCGCAATTTCCTCGATTACGCCAACGGCCAGCTCGGCGACTGGGGCATCCACTGGCTGGACCAGATTCTCTGGTGCATGGACGAGAAGTATCCGCGGCGGGTCTCCTCCACCGGCGGGCGGTTCATCAAGCGGGACAACACCGACCATCCCGACACGCAGGTGGTGCACTATCAGTTCGAGTCCTTCACGGCATTGTGGGAACATCGCTATTACGCCGCCAACCACGCCGAAAAACACAACGTCGGCGCCTATTTCTACGGGACGGCCGGCACGTTCCACATGGGCTGGCTGGACGGCTGGACGTTCTACCCCGCGGACGGCGGGACGCCCATTCACGAAGAACCCCGACTAAACAAACCCGACGACCAGAACATCAAGGAGCTGTGGGCCAACTTCCTGGCCTGCATCAAATCGGGCAGGCGGCCCGTATGCGACATCGAGATCGGGCATCGCTCGACGACCATGGCGCTGCTGGGCATGCTCTCGTACAAGCTCGGGCGCAGCGTACAGTGGGACGGCGAAAAAGAAGTCATCGTCGGCGATGAGAAGGCCAACGAGCTGCTGTCACGTCCCTATCGGTCTCCGTGGATCTATCCGCAGGCGTGAGGACAACATCAACGCGCCGACCGGGAAACGGCTTCACGACCGGCCCATCCCGCGCCCCGTCAAGGCATCGAGGCCGGGCCGGAACCGCCGTCACCCGTTCGCCCAGATCGAATCCGTGGTGGCGTGCATGATCACGCTGCGCGGCGGCCCGTATGAATGCTTGCCGTTGTGAGCGTTGTTCACGCCTGTATAGAACAGGTGCCACGTGCCGCCGTGCGATACCAGCCGGTTGCAGGCGTAAATGCCGTATGAATCAGGCTGGCCCTGTTCCCCCCGGGGCAGCCAGGCTGACCGCATCGGCCGATGCCACTTAAGCCCGTCGTCGGAGAAGCACCACTCGATGTCCATGGTCTGCGCCCGGCAGGGATAATGCCCCAACATGCCCACGCAGCCGCGCGGCGTGTGCGTAACGGCCAGGTAGTAGAACTGCTGATCCGCGGGATCTTTGGCGTCCGGCTGGACGACGCGCTGACGGTGCTCGAAGCGCAACCCGTCATCGGAGACATAGCGATCAATCACGCGAATCAGCCCCGGGGCGTTGTCCTCCGGCACATACGCGGGGCTGTCCTTCGGAACGGAGACCAGGGCCACCGAATACATCTCAAAGGTACCATCCGGCAGCAGATAGAGGTTGGTGGCGTCGTTGGAGATCAGGTGTGAAGGGGCGGCGGGCTCATCCGCAGGCCGGCTGGCCAGCTGTCTGTGCAGCATGACGCCGTCCGGCGACGGCACCCCGCGCGCGGCCCGGTCGTTGGGATGGTAGAGGACGGGGCGATGCGGGTCGACCACGCGGTAGCGCCGCCCATCATCGCTGTCCGCGGCCAGATAGCGGGCCACTTCCGGCCCGTGGGCCCAGAAATAAATCCGATGCCGTCCGTCGCGCAGGCGGACGTGGATCACCTGGACCGGCTTCCAGCCATCGGGCAGATTGCCCAACGAAAACGGTTCATCCGCCGGCCGGCCGGGACTGCATCGAACCGGCACTTTTTGCAGTTTCTCGCCCAGTACCCCCTCCGCATAGGCAAGCGTATACGACCCCCGCCCCCCACTCACCGAATACCAGAAGCGCCAGCGATCACCGCCCAAGGGCTCGGCCGGACAGGTGAAGTTCTGGATGTATTTCCCTTCCCAGCTTTCCGTGGGCTCCAGCACCACGCCGTGCTTCCGCCAGGCCGTCGGCGGACATGGACGGGGCACGGCCGGCGAATTCGCGGGTTCCGCATGTCCAAGCCTCTGGAGCCCCCCGGCAGCCCCAACCGCGGCCAATCCACAGCGCAACAGCCCGCGCCGGCTCAATCCGTCTGTCCCGTGACCGCCCATTCCTGCTTGATCGCACATACTCTCAACCACCTTCGAGCCCCTGGAAAACGCTCCGCCCCTGTCAACCAGTCTCGGCCTGTCCCGTCGACAAACTTGAGCCTAGACCAGCCATGCATTATAACCCGGTCCACTGCTCGCACCATCGGCGCCGGGGGCCGGGCAAGCCGGGTCGGTGGACGGGTCAGGCCTGAGCGGAGAAATGTCCTCGGCAGAGGAGATTAGTACCCTGGGCCGGAAGGGCGCCGAGGCGTTGTTGAAACCACAAGAGTAGAGGCCGTCATGAGGGCGATGAGCCGCTGCTGGCTATTGTTGATGTGCGGTTTGGCCTGGCCGGCGATGCTGAGCGCCGCGCCGGATCATCCCAACATCGTCATCATCCTGGCGGACGACCTTGGTTTCTCCGACCTGGGCTGCTACGGCTCCGAGATCGCCACGCCCAACCTCGACCGCCTGGCCGCCGAGGGCATGCGCTTCACCCGCTTCTACAACGCCGGTCGTTGCTGCTCCACACGGGCCGCCCTGCTCACCGGGCAGTATCCCCATCGCACCGGCATCGGGCACATGACCGCAAACCGCGGTCTGCCCGGCTACCAGGGGTTTCTGAATGATCGCTGCATCACCCTTGCCGAGGGCCTGGGGCCGGCCGGCTATGAGTGCTGGATGTCCGGCAAGTGGCATGTAGGCGCCATCCGTCCGCATTGGCCGCTGGACCGCGGCTTTGCGCGCTACTTCGGCCTGATCGGTGGGGCCAACAGCTATTTCGGAGCGTGGCCCGGCCGGCTGATGCTCGTGGACAACGAGCCGTTCCAGCCGGGCGGCGAAGGCTACTACATCACCGACGCCATCACCGACCGGGCGCTGCGTTACCTCGACGACCGCCCTCGCAACGACCGGCCGTTTTTCCTCTATGTCGCCTATACGGCCCCGCATGCCCCCCTGCACGCCCGGCCCGAGGATATCGCCCGATACCGGGGCAAGTACGACGTCGGCTGGGATGTGATCCGGCAGCGCCGCTACGAACGCCTTCGCGAGCTGGGCCTGATCGATGGACGGTGGCCCTTGTCGCCGAGAGATCCCGGGGCACCTGCCTGGTCCGCGGCTTCGGACCGGGATCGATGGTCGCTGCGCATGGCCGTCTACGCCGCCCAGGTGGATCGGATGGACTACGGCATCGGGCGCATCCTTCAGAAGCTGCGCGACCTGGGGCTCGAACAGAACACGCTGGTGATGTTTCTGTCGGACAACGGGGGCGACTCGGAGGAGATCGACGAGAGTCTGCCGGGGGCTCCGCCGGGGCATCCCGACTCCAGCGTGGGTTACGGGCTGCCGTGGGCCAACGTGAGCAACACGCCGTTCCGGCAGTTCAAACGCACGGTCCACGAAGGCGGCATTGCCACGCCCCTGATCGTCCGCTGGCCAGCCGTCCTGAAGAACGTCGGCCGCGTCACGCCCGAGGTCGGCCACGTGATCGACATTCTGCCCACCTGCCTGGAAGCGGCGGGTGTGGCGTACCCGCAGACGCACAACGGCAGGCCGATCGCGCCCCCCGACGGCCGGAGCCTGCTGGCCACCCTGCGGGGGGAACGCCGCGAAGGTCATACGTACCTGTTCTGGGAACACGAGGGCAACCGGGCTGTGCGCAATGGAAAGTGGAAGCTGGTCGCACAGCATGCCGGCCCATGGGAGTTGTACGACCTCGAGGCCGACCGCACGGAGCTCAACGATCTGGCCGATCGTTATCCGGAGCAGGTCAGGGCACTGGCAGCCAGGTACGAACAGTGGGCGGCAGAGGTGGGAGTTGTTCCCTGGGAAAAGCTGCCGCGGCCCAGGTCGCGGGCCCGCGCCGGCGGCCAGACGACCTCGCAGGCCGGCCAGCCCTGACGGCTTCATCAAAAAGTTGCGGCCGGCACAACCACCGGCCCTGGGATATGAAAGAGTCAACGGCCAGGCCCCGGCCGGCCACAACCCGAGGTAGTCAGGATCATGCTCACTTGCTCATGGCTTCTGGTAAATCTGGCCCTGGCCGCTGCTCCTGGTGATGCAACCACCCGGCCATCAGCCGACCCTCGCAACGTCCACAACGGATGGGTTATCCCTGACGAGGGCTACTGCGATCAGCCCTACATCGTCATCCGCCCGGACGGCGCGTGGGTGTGCACCATGACCACCGGCAAGGGCGAGGAAGGCCACCGCGGCCAGCACGTGGTCTCCACCATCAGCACCGATCAAGGCCGCACGTGGTCGCCGCTGGTGGATATCGAGCCCGCCGACGGACCGGAGGCGTCCTGGGTCATCCCGCTGATCACCCCCGGCGGGCGAATCTACGCCTTCTACGACTACAACGGCGACCGTGTGAATACCCTTGGCGAGAAAAAGGACATTCGCGCCGACATGCTCGGCTGGTACGTCTACAAGTACTCCGACGACGGCGGGCAAAGCTGGTCGAAAGAGCGTTACCGCCTGCCCGTGCGCGTGACCGCCTGCGATCGAACCAACGACTGGGGCGGCAAGGTGCAAATCCTCTGGGGCATCTGCAAGCCGATTGTGTCGCAGGACACCGCGTTCTTCAGCTTCACCAAGCTCGGGCGCTACCTGCTGGATGAGGGCGAGGGATGGCTGTTCGCCTCCGACAACATCCTGACCGCCAGGAACCCAGCCGATATCCGCTGGGAGATGCTCCCCGAGGGCGATCACGGCATTCGCGCGCCTGAATTCGGCTCTGTCCAGGAGGAGCATAACATCGTCGCCCTGTCCAACGGCGATCTTTACTGCGTGTACCGCACCACCACGGGCCATCCCTGTCACTCTTACAGTTGCGATCGCGGGCGGACGTGGAGCAAGCCCAAGCACATGACCTACACGCCCGGCGGCCGGAAGATCAAGACTCCCCGGGCGTGCCCGCGGGTCTGGCGGACAAGCAACGGCAAGTATCTCTTCTGGTTCCATAACCACAGCGGCAAGACTTTCCAGGATCGCAACCCGGCCTGGCTGGCCGGCGGTGTGGAGCGCGATGGCTACATCCACTGGTCGCAGCCGGAAATCCTGCTCTACGACCCGAAAATCGACACACGCATGAGCTATCCCGACCTGATCGAGCAGGACGGGCGCTACTGGATCACCGAGACGCAGAAGGAGGTGGCGCGCGTTCATGAAATCGATGCGTCGCTCCTGGAGGGCCTCTGGAACCAGGACTCTGACCGCCGGGTTCCCACGCGCGGGCTGGTGCTGGACTGGAAAGCGGACGACGCCGGCGAACAGGACATGCCCCGCTTGCCGGATCTGCGCTCCGAGGGCGGCCTCAGTATCCACCTGCGGTTCCGGCTGGACAATCTGGCCGCCAACCAGGTGATCCTGGACACGCACGACGAATCGGGCAAGGGAATAGCCGTCGTGACCACCAAACTGAGCACCCTCGCTATTCAACTCAGCGACGGCACGACCAGCGCGACTTGGGACTGCGACTCCGGCTTGCTCAAGGCCGGCCGGACGCACCACGTGACCATCATTGTGGACGGCGGACCCAAGATCATCACCTTCGTGGTGGACGGCCAGCTTTGTGACGGCGGCGAGACCCGCCAGTACGGCTGGGGCCGCTTCAGCAACCAACTGGGCGACGTGAACGGCGGGCGGCTGAAGATCGCCCCGAGCTTATCCGGCAGGCTGGAGCGGGTGCGTATTTACAATCGGTACCTGCGAACCTCGGAGGCGGTTGCGCTGGCGCAAGCGTCGGACTGAAAAGGAAAACGCCCGCAAGCGCCGTGGAGAAATACGAGCCCATCCCGGCCAGCCACAACACGGAAAAACGGCCGGTACGGAGCCCGGCCGCTACTATCAACTCGGTGCCCTCTGTGGCCACGCCAACTCGGTGCCCTCTGTGGCGCCGGGTGGCTGACGGACGCCAATCGGAAAACGGCCGGTACGGAGCCCGGCCGCTACGCGAAATGGCCGGTGTTGTTGGGGGGTGGGCATCCTGCCCACCTCATAAGGCCGAAGCGAGAGACTCCTGGACCGGAAAAGGCGCTACTGCTCCAGCACGGGCCGGATGCGCTCCGCCAGCAGTTGGTATCCCTCCGCGTTGAAATGCAGGCGATCCGGGAGGAACAGCTCGGCCCGCGGCTGACCATCCGGGCCCAGGACCATGTCGTACGTCTCCACATACTTGAGGTAGCGCCGCCCGCGCGTGTACTTCTCGATCATGGCGTTGACCGCCTTAACCGCATCCCGGCTGGCCCAGCGGGACGGCGTGGAGTTGATCGAGGTATAGACAATGGTCGTCTTCGGCAGCCGGGCATGCACTTTGGCCACGAACTCCTTAAAGTCCCCGAACACGTCTTCGGGCGACCGGCCCGCATGGATGTCATTGCTGCCGGCACGGAGGATGATCATCCGCGGCTCGTAGGGGAAGATGATTCGCTCGGCGAAATGGGTGGCGTCCATGATCCACGACCCGCCGAACCCGCGGTTGATCACCTGATGATTGGGGAAATCCTTCTGCAGCGTCTTCCATCCGCGGATGGTTGACGAGCCGATGAAAAGCACCCCGCCCTTGGGCGGCGGCGACTCCCGATCCTGGGCCTCAAATGCCGCAATAGCCTTTTCCCATCGGGCGAAGTTGCGCTCACCCGTGGCGGCCGGTTTCGTGGCCGGGGTGGCCGGCGCCAGGGCCGGGGCCGGGGCCGGTTCACAGGGCGCTGCCGGACGCATCTGCGAGCAGGCCGGCAAGGCCGCCAGCAGAATGCCACAAGGGAACCATGTTGCCATAAACCGGATGACCGTCCGCATAGAAACCTCCTGAAACCTGCCACGGTGCGTCGCCGCTCTGGGCCTGCGCCCAGTCCGCGTCAATTCCTGCCCGCCCCTCAGGACGCCTCCTGATCCGGGCCCTGGGCCGCTCACGGTAACAGCTCTGCAGTTGCGAAACAACTCTACTGCCCGGGCGCAGACTCCGGCCCCCTGGCCGGCATACCATCTGACAGGCAGAGCTCAGGGGGCGGATACTCATGTAGCGAGGGATTATCCATGAGAACCATTTTTTGTGTGTCTGTATTGCTGAGTGTGTCGGGTCTCGTTCTCGGCGGCTGCAGCCGGCACAGGGACGGGCCGGGCGTCTCCACGGCCGACACCTACGGAGGGGCCTCGGCCCCCACCGCGATCGCGTCCAACCAGACCGGCAGTGGCACCAGTACCGGAACGCCCGCCGGCCCCCTGGTCATCGAAGGCCAGCCGATATCGAACGATCCGGCCATCATCGAAAAGGAAGATGCCCGCCTCGGCGATGAAGCCGACCGAACCGGCAGCAACCCACGGCGAATTCGAGGAATCGAGATCAAGAACCTCAGCAGAGACGGCAACATCTGGATCGGCGGTGAACCCGCCGAGAAAGGTTATCAACAGGTCTATGAGCGCGGAGTGACCGCCATCGTGGATCTGCGTAACCCCACGCCCGTGCAGCAACGCTCCGCCGAAGAGGCCCAACGCCTGGGCATCGATTACATCAACCTCCCGATCGACCCCAGGAACATGGAACCGTCGCAAGCCACGGCCTTCCTGGATTTCATGCGGCAGCACGCCGGTGAGCAGGTGCTGATCCACTGTGGGTCGGCCAATCGGGCTTCCAGCATGTACGCTGTCTACCTGGGGGTGGTGAAAGGCCTGTCCACCGACGAGGCCATTCGCCGGGCCAAGCTAACCGGCCTGCGGGAACAGGAACTCGAAGACGACGTGCGCCGTTACCTGGATAAGCAGGCGGCTTCTTCCCGGGACAACCAGGCCGATGCTCCGCCGGCGTTGGAGTGAGTCGCCGGCATTCCCAACAAGCCGCTGACAGGGAGAGGAGCGGCGTTTTCCTCGAGCTGCCCGAAATCCTTCGGGCGGCCTCGCCGCTCCCGCTCCCGTCGTATGCATCCGGCATTGCGACTACAATCTGTGATTGTGGGCGAGCGTGGGACACGACATGGGCGCGCCGCCACGCGCGTCGTGCGCCCGGCGGTTTTGCCATCGCCCCCGGTCATTGGGCTCAAGAGCCGACCCGACGCCGTCACCGGACGGTGCCGCGGGGACGGCCGTTGCGTTGAACAGGAACGAGGACAGATAAGATGAAACAGCTTCCCTGCATCGGTTGGGGCCTTCTGATTTTGGCCTGCGCATGTGCCGTCCGCGAACGATCGGTTCGGGAGCCCGCCGACGCGCAAACGCCGGAGTCGGCGCCCGTAGCCACCGCCACCGCTCCGGCCATAACGCCGGTCACGTACCCCGAGACCCGGAGGATCGACCACGTGGATGTGCTGCATGGCGTTAAAGTCGCCGACCCTTACCGCTGGCTGGAAAACCTCGACTCGCAGGAGACCACCGAGTGGGTCGCCGCCCAGAACAAGGTCACCTTCGGCTTCCTGGAAGCCATTAAGGGCCGCGACCTGATCAAGCAACGCCTGACCAGGCTCTGGGACTTCGAGAAGTACGGCCTGCCGGAGAAGGAAGGCGGCCGGTACTTCTTCACCCGCAACTCCGGCCTGCAGAATCAGTCCGTGCTGTACGTGGCCGAAAGTCTCGACGCCGAACCCCGTGAGCTGCTGGATCCCAACGCGCTCTCCAAGGACGGCACCATCGCCCTCTCCCGCGTCGCCATCAGCGAGGACGGCAACCTGCTCGCCTACGGCCTCTCCTCGGCCGGCTCCGACTGGGTCGAGTTCAAGGTCCGCGACGTAGCCACCGGCAAGGACCTGCCCGACCACCTCAAATGGGTCAAGTTCTCCGGCGCCGCCTGGACCAGGGACAACAAGGGCTTCTTCTACAGCCGGTATGACGAGCCCAAGGACGGCAACCCGCTGGAGACGGTGAACTACTTCCAGAAGCTCTTTTATCACCAGATCGGCACGCCCCAGTCGGCCGACCGGCTGATCTACCATCGACCCGACCAGAAGGAGTGGACTTTCTACCCGGTCGTCACCGAGGATGGCCGTTACGTCATCATCCACGTCAGCGCCGGCACCGACCCCAAGAACCTGGTGTTCTACAAGGACCTCTCCGCGCCCGACGCCCCGGTGGTCGAACTGATCAAGGAATTCACCGCCCGGCTCGACTTCGTGGGCAATGACGGCCCGGTGTTCTGGTTCAACACCGATCTGAACGCCCCGCGCGGGCGGATCATCGCCATCGACACGCGCCAGCCCGCCCGCGAGAACTGGAAGGAACTCGTCCCCCAGAGCGAGGACACGCTCCAGGAGGTCAGCGTCGTCGGCAACCATTTCATTGCCAGCTATCTGCACGACGCCTCGACACGGGTGCGTGTGTTCGATCTGGCCGGCCGGCACGTACGCGACGTGAAGCTGCCGGGCCTGGGCACCGCCAGCGGTTTTGGCGGCAAGCGGGACGACCCGGAGACGTTCTACCTGTTCACCAGCTTCAACTATCCCCCCACCGTCTTCCGCTACAACGTGGCCGAAGACAAGACCACCGTCTTCCGCCAGCCGAAGGTGGACTTCGACCCCGGCGCCTACGAGGTCAAGCAGGTCTTCTACACCAGCAAGGACGGCACGCGCGTGCCGATGTTCATCACGCACAAGAAGGGCCTCTTACTGGATGGCAATAACCCTGTTTACCTCTACGGCTACGGCGGGTTCAATATCTCGCTGTCGCCGTTCTTCTCCGTCACCAACCTGGTGTGGATGGAGATGGGCGGCGTGTTCGCCATGCCCAACCTGCGCGGCGGCGGCGAGTACGGCAAGGCCTGGCACGAGGCCGGCCGGCTCAGGAACAAGCAGAACGTCTTCGACGATTTTCTCGCCGCCGGCGAGTGGCTGATCGCCAACAAGTACACCAACTCGAAGCGCCTGGCCATCGGCGGCGGCAGCAACGGCGGCCTGCTGGTCGGCGCGGTCATGACCCAGCGCCCGGACCTGTTCGGGGCGGCCCTGCCGGCCGTGGGCGTGATGGACATGCTCCGCTTCCACAAGTTCACCATCGGCTGGGCCTGGAAAGACGACTACGGCGACCCCGACAAGCCGGACGACTTCAAGGTGCTCTACGCCTACAGCCCCCTGCATCGCATCAGGCCGGGCACGTGCTACCCGCCGACACTGATCACCACCGCCGACCACGACGACCGCGTGGTGCCGTCACACAGCTTCAAGTTCGCCGCAGCGTTGCAGGCGGCGCAGAGCTGCAACAACCCGGTGCTCATTCGCATCGAGACCCGCGCCGGCCACGGCGCCGGCAAGCCGACCACGAAAATCATCGAGGAGGCCGCCGACCGGTGGGCGTTCTTGGCGAGGGTGTTCGGCATGTGCGTGGAGTGCCGCCTGCCCGGATGATCGATGACGGCTGATGGCTGCTCGTTGATCCTTGTGGTTTGAGAGTTGGGGCAGAGCGTTCGAGTGCCCCAACTCTTCCAGAGGTTGGGAGCACGAAGATCGGGCTACCAGGAAAGTCTGATATACCCGCAGCCACCCACGAACCACATGCCCAGCCTGAGACCTCTGGAGTTCTATTGAGGCGCCTGCCCGCTTATAGTGTGCCAGAGGAGGTATTGTTCAATGCCCGCTGAGATCATCGATCGCGGTCGAGGTCCAGAGATCGCCGGAACGCGGATCACTGTGTACCATATCTTGGATTACCTCCAGGATGGCTGGCACCACACGGCCATCGCAGCTCAACTCCGCTTGTGCACAGACGAGGTGCTCGCCGCGATGCGCTACATTGAGGAACACCGCGACGAGGTCATGTCCGTCTATCAGCAAATCGTTGAACGGGCCGCCGCCGGCAATCCCCCGGAGATTCAGGCCAGACTCAAGAGAAGTCGGGCGAAGCTGCGCGACGCATTGAAACGCATCCAGGAGCAGAAGGGGGAAGAGGAGCAGAAGAGTGCCGGGATTGCTCGGGGACGTTGATACCGAAGGGCACTGCCGGTGCTCACACTTGCCAACCCGAAGCGGATTCTGATCGACAAGGCTTACGCCAGGCGCACGGCGGAACGGATCCTTGAGTACCTGATCGATATCGATCAATACCGCGGAACCGGGCGGCTCTTTGTGCCTTGAGCAGGCCTACCGTGTTTCACGCCGGGCGAGTCGGCGCCGGCCCGGTTGCGGCCAGCGCTTTGAGCATCTCCACGCCTGCGGCCACCATCTTCGGCGCCGCCAGCTTCTCCAGGCATGACGACCGCGCCCGCCAGGTCTCGTAGCCGCCGGCCTCGTGAGCCTCGGCGGTGGGAATGTAGCCGTGATAGCCATTGGCCAGCTCGATGCACAGCATCGTCTCGAAGGGGCTGGCCTTCTTGACCGCCAGACCCAGCTCGCAGAAGGCCTCGCCGGGGAAGGTTACGATGCCCAGGCCGCCGATGCGCATCGCCTGCACCGCGCACTGCATGGTGTCCGGCCACTCGTTCAGCAACACCGTCTCGCGGGCGTAGACCTGTGCCATCTCCTCCAAGTTCGGCCCGGTGCCAGCCAGCTTACGGCGCGCCTCCTCAACCTCGGCAGGCGAGGGCTTGCGCACGCCCAGCGTCAGGAGCGTCTCCCGCGCTGCCAGCGGGACCCAATCATGGTGCTCAATCCGCTGCCACGCCTTGTAGCTCTCCGCGGCCACGATGCGGGCCACCTTGCGCATCTGGTGATAAGGATACGACTGCCGTTTCTCGCCGCGCACATCGATGTTGTTGATGTCGCCCGAGCAACCGTTAGTGAGAATCGCCAGGAACGGCGGGCGCTCGCGGTCTGCTTCTCCACCGGGAATATCAGCCAGGCGAGCCATCTCCTCGCACCACATGCCGAAGTAATCCGCGGAGATGTCCAGGGGCGGGTTGCCCCCCACATAGTGCAAGGCATAGTTGCCCAGCAGGGCCATGGGCCGGCCGTCGTCGTACTGGATGGACAGCAGCCCGATCTGAGGATCAATCGGGCCGGCCGGGCCGACGATGTTGGGGTTGCGCACGCCCGGGTTCATCTTCACCTTGTCGATGCCACCGAAGGGGTTGGGCGGCACGGTGCCGGGCTTCATGTGGTAGCGGCGATTGAAGACCACGCTGGACTCGTGGCCCGCGCCCCAGCCGATGCGGGCAGGCTGAAGGTTGTTGACCGCACAGCGCACGCCGTCGGCGATGCGCACCGGCAGCGTTTCGAGGTACTTCCTGTCGGGTTCCACCTGGAACAGCCCGGTGCCCACCGGCGGGCCGCTGTGCGTATGGACGGCCGCCACCAGGATGTGAGTCATGGGGATGCCCGTGTGACCGTTGATGAGATGCCGGGCCTCGTCCACCTGCTCTTTGGCAATAGCGATCAGGTCGCAGACGGCGATGGCAATGCGCTCCTGACCATTGTCCAGCACGATGCACTTGACCCGCAACGGATCGTGCACGTGGGCCGAGGCGCGAAAGTTCAAATATCCGGCCAGACCGGTGCCCAGAGGAGGCGTAATATCAATCACACCAACGCCGGCCTTGAATGCATCCGCCATGGCAGTGCTCCCGAAACGTCTGATCGCAGGTGCAAGAATAGATGCGCGGCAGAAAGTACGACGAACAGTCCCAGTCTGGTGCCCTTACCAGTTCCAGAGTTCCGCGAGGATTCCCGGGAGAACGGCCGGTACAGAGCCCGGCCGCTACGGGCGAACGACCGGTGCGGAACCCGGCCGCTACAGAAGCCCTTTCTCACTCCTCACTTCTCACTTTTAACAGCCCCTTACTGCTCCGGCCGGATGCCGGTCGATTCCGAGAGGCTGGTATAGCGCCGCGAACCCAGCGTCAGATTGGGAGCGCCCTCCGGCCAGATCGAGAAGCCGATGTCGATGTCTTCCTCGATGTTGTCCAACCCGAAGGTAACGGCCGTGTACCAGCGCGGCCACTTGCGGACCAGGCTGATGTCGAAGGTCTCCACTTCCCCGCGCTCCAGATCGTAATACGTCCGCGTGGTCATACGATATTTGGAGCTTAGCTCGTAGTTGATGCCGCCGCCCACCAGGTTCGAATCGGTATCGCCGATGCGGCGATAGCCGACGAAGTACGACAGACGCGGCGAGCGTTCGACCGCGTAGGAGACGTTGAACAGGTCCACGCTCCCATCGGTCAGATCCCAGTTGGTATCCGAGAGAATGACCGTGGTATCGCTGATGCGGTACTGGAAATCGGTGCGCACGTGGTTGCGGGCAACGCTGTTCTCCGGCCGGTAATCGTAGAACCGGCCGATGGGCAACTCGTAGCGCGGCAGGTTGCCGAACAGATTCAGCTCGACGTCGAACTTGATCCAATCCACCGTCCGCTGCTGGCCCAACGGTCCGCGTTTGGTCTGCCAGGTCTGACGCAGGGCGAACGAACTGCCGTAGAAGTCGTCGATGCTCTCGACGCCGTAATCGAAGGGGAAGAGATCCTTGCTGTCGCGGTCGCTGCCGGACAGCCAGGCGGTGGCCTGCGGCTTGATGATGTGCCGGATGCCACTGACGTCCAGCAGACGCGAGCACGCATCCGCAAAGGTTCGCCAGTACTGCGTGCCGGTACGAACACCAAGCTGGCCGAACACCCGATCCACGGAGTGGTCGCTGGGGGTGCCGTCCCAGTAGCCCGCCCGGCCCATGACAAACGGAACCACGTTCACGTCGCCCAGCTTGATGGGGAAGTCGATCTCGTTGCGGGTATCAGTGCGGAAGGTCGCGCGGCTCGCGACGTCGTTGGTGTCCGCCAGTTCGGTGAGCCAATTCTTGTGCTCGAAGACCCGCCGGTCGTCGGGGCGATAGCGCACCACTCCGATCCGGCTATCATTGTAGTAGCTGCCCAGCTTGCCGATCGGCTGGCCGATCCATTGGAAGGCCACGTCGGGCAGGTGCTCGGTCTGCGTCAGGAAGTCGAGGACCCGCCACTGCGCCAGCGTGGTGAAGGCCCAGTTATCCTGCTGCTTCTTGAGGTAGACGAGCGTCTCCTGCTCCTTGCCCTCCTCGAACTCCGGCCGGAAGTACTCTTCCAGGAAGTTCGGGTCGCTGATGTAAGAGCCTTCCAGGGTGAGCTCCCAGCCCTGGGGCAGGAACTGACGATGACGCCAGGTGATCCGGCCGCGATTTTCCGTATCCGGCTTTCCGCTGCGGAACGGGCCGAGATTGTCCTCGCCGCTGTCGTGGATGTAGTAGCCGCGGAACAGGCCGTAGCTGTTTTCCGTCTCGTAGTCCACGTCCAGGCCCACGCCCGGCCCGCGTTTGCTGAAATAATCGAGCCGCAGAACGGCATCAACGCCCTGGGGCTTTTCGAGGCCCAGCAGGTTGAACAGGTACCACTGCGACTGGAAGGAGGCGCCGAAATCGTCGCTGTAGGAAAAGCGCATCTGCCGGACCGGGCTCTCCACCCGCCGGAAATCGCCGGTCAGGTATGGCCAATAGGCCAGCGGAACGCCTTCGACATTCCCGGTGACGTTGTAAGCCCGGAAGCGCCCGGCCTCAAAATTGGTGATCTGCCCGGATGCGTCTCGCGTAGTTAGATCGGTCAGATAGACCCGCTCGACGCCCAGATGCACGTGCGGGGTATGAAACTCGCTCGTAGTGACGATGGCATTACGGGCAAAGTACTCGGTGTTGGAAAGCTGGCGGACGCGCTGGGCCCGCACGTAAATGGGCATGTCGCGTTCCGTGGCGATGGCCCGCATGACCACGTCGAGGATCAGGGCCCGGTCGTTCTCGAAATCGTAGTACAGCTCCGCGGCCCGGATGAGGCGATCGCCGCGGGTCATAACCACATCGCCCTTGAGATAAGCACCGGCCACCGCTGACTGGGAACCGCCCCCTAAGCCGATAGCCCCCAGTTGGCCGGCACCCGCCCGGCGAGGCCGCTCCGCGGGCAATGCCTCCAGCGCGGGGGCCTGCGAGGCGCCGGGCACTGCCCCACCCTCACGGCCCGGCTCGGGCTGGGCGAGGAAGAGCACGGCCGCATCGGCGCGGATTTCGAGAAACTGATCGCTGTCCAGCAGTCCCTGCGAGATGTAGACGTTGCCGGTGGCGACGACGATGCCTTCCGTTTGTTCCTGTCCCTGACCGGTCTGGGGCGCCTGGCCTACGGTCTCATCCGCACGGTAACGGACGCCCGGCTTAGCCCTGGGACGCGGCGCCGGGGGCTGCCCCGGACGGGTGACATCAATCCGTTCCTCCCGCGAGGGCGGCCCAGCCTGAATCGCCTGACGGACTTTCGCCGCATCGCGATAGAGCTGCGTATCCGTGCCCGGCTGACCGGTAAACACGTCCGCTTCGGGCACCACCGGCTTGAGCGTGTTGAAGGTTACGAAGAGGGTCGGGCCGCTGGTGACCGTGCCAGCCGCCTCTTTGACATTGGCGAACCGGGAGAGAAACACGTCAAAATGGTAATACTGGACGTTTTCCCACACGCTCTTCCGCATCCAGACCACTGCGTCCTGGCTGCGCAGGCTGCGGTCGCCTAAGTGCAGGGAGAAATCGCCGTAGTACTGGAGTACCTGGGTGCCGTCCTCCAGCGACCAGACGTGGGCATAGTTGCCGAACACCTCCGGAACGCTGCGGTTGACGCCGCCGGGCAGCATGGGCAAATCGGCCAGCGGATCATCCAACGGCACAAGAGGCGGTGTATTCTGGGCGAGGGCAGGAGCACACCAGAGCACCGCCACCGGCAGGAGCGTCAATACCAGCCAGGGTCCACATCGCACGGGCAACGACCTTTCGCTTGGCCGGAGGCGGCTGGACCGCGCGTCGCGACGGCCTGTCCGTAGGCCGCCTGCCGCCACCGGGGGCGGATGAACGGCTCGGATTATATGGCCCCTACCGTGCAAGTCAACGCATTGCCGGCATGGACAGTCCCAACCTTTGGCCGCATAATGCCTCACTTATCACGTTTGAAGCCAGACGCGCCAGAGGAGAGCATCACCATGGAGAAACCCAAGAGGGCATACTACCTGCCGGGCAAACTGGTGGCCGCTTTTGACAAAGAGTGTGTCCGTTCAGGATATGTGAAGGAAAAGGTCGTGGCCGCCGCCATTCTGGCCTTCCTGGAATCGGGGCCGGAGGCTCGCAGCCGTATGCTTGAGCGTCTCCATAACTTCCTGAAAACCAAGAGAACCCGGGCTTAATCGAAAAAATGGGCCTGCCACGGTTGGTTATCACAACCATGGCAGGCCACGCGCTTCGGAGAGGTACGAACAACCCCCGCTTCACAGAGGCGAAGCACACCCTTTCGCCGGAAACCTCCCGCCGCATGCCGCGGGCAAGAGGCCCGCGACATGAACAGTCACCTCAAGGTTTATTTGGGGGCGGGGCTGAGCTTCATGAACAAGGTCCGATAACCAGCCCGTGTCCGCACCTGCATGCGCAAGCCGCGTTCAAGGGCCTCGTCGCTGAGCGTCTCCCTCAGCTCCCGGGTATTCTTGATCGCCTTGTCCTGGACCCTGACGATCACGTCTCCGGGGCTCAGGCCCAGTGCCGCGGCCTCGCCCATCGGCTCGACCTCGGTCACCACCACCTGGTTGCGGGTCTCGCCCTCGATGCCGAACTTGTTGGCCAGTTCAGGAGTCAACTGCTCGACGGTTAAACCCAGCGAATCGATCGTCTCTTTCGTTCCCTCTTCGGTATCGCCACCCCGGTAAGGGCCGCCACGCAGAGGGTCGCGTGCGAAGAAGTTCGGGGGCTGTTTCTCAATGGTGACAGGAATAGTGATCTCCTTGCCCTCGCGCCAGACCTTCAGCTCCACCTTGGTGCCGGGCTTGGTGCGGGCGACCATGGCCTGCAGTTCCTTGGCACTCTTAAGCTCTTTGCCGTCATAGCTCAGGACGACATCCTGGTTTTTCAGGCCCGCCTTGGAGGCCGGCGTTCGCGGCTGTACGTCCTCGATCAGTACGCCGCTCTGGTCCGGCTTGAGCCCGAATGTCTCCGCCAGTCCAGGCTGGTCCTCCAACCCCTGGATGGAAACACCCAGGTAGCCGCGGACCACTTCGCGGCCCTCGCGAAGATCAGGCAGCACATGTTTGAGGGTATTGACCGGGATGGCAAAACCGACACCCTGGTAACCACCCGCCAGGCCGCTGGTGGCGATAGCCACGTTGATGCCGACGACCTCGCCACGCATGTTCACGAGCGGGCCGCCGCTATTGCCCGGGTTGATGGCCGCATCGGTCTGGAGCCAATCCTGGTACGGAATGGTCTCGTTATAGGGCAAGACGCGCCGGCCGGTGGCGGAGATGATACCCTGGGTCACGGTCTGATCGAGCCCGAAGGGCGAGCCGATGGCCAGCACCCAGTCACCCACTTCCGCCTGGGCACTGTCGCCCAGCGGAATGGCAGTGAGGTTGTCCGCCTTGATCTGGATGAGCGCAATATCAGAGAGGGGATCGACGCCAACGACCTTGGCTTTAATGTTCCGCCGCCCATCGGCCAGGGTCACCCACAATTCGACATCTCTCTTGCCCCTATCGCCGCCGCTCGATCCGCCAATGACATGGTTGTTGGTGACGATCAGCCCCTTCTCGGCGTCGATGATGAAGCCGCTGCCGGTCCCGGTTCGCGGCCGGGGCGGAGTAATCCTGCTGCGACCTTCAAACTCTTTAAAGAACTCGCGGAAGGGCGCGGGCAACTCGTCCGGATCAATGCCCCGATCGTCGAGGCTTCCAGGACGTTCGGGCTCCCGCGACATAACCTTTGACGTGATCTGCACAACGGCGGGCCTTACTTTCCTGGCGACATTTTTGAAGGCATCCGAAATAGCCTCCATGCGAGCGATGGTCTCGCCGTTGGGCTTCTCAGCCACCTGGTTCTGCGCCTGAGCCGTCGTACCGCGCATGGGCCCGTACAACAAAGCCCCCACCATCACCATCGCCACCACACCCAGCCACGGCCAGGACCGCTTTGGACTTAACGAATGCATCCGCATGTACCTCCAGAAGCTAAGGCTCGATCCGGGGCCTGTCCCACGTCGGGGGCTGTTCATGTTCCCGGATTCCGATCTTCATACTACTCTTCATACTACGTCCCTGATTGTAGACGGTACCGGGCAATGAATCCCTGTCAGCGGAATCTCATGAGCGGCAGGTTTGACCGCCCCGCTGACGCACAATCGTCAATCCTTCCATAAGCATCTGATGATTATGCAGTTGCGATCAGCCCCCAGTATCGCTCTATTGAGAGACGTTCCCCCGTCCTGGCGGGCAGCACAGCCACATAACAGCCCGGCCACAACCTGCCCATCCTCCAGCCCGCCACAAAATGAGTATCCGTGCCAACGCGGTTTACGGTTACGGTTGCTTGCGACCCGCACTCTCCCGGGCCGACCGGGGTATGCGGCGGAAACTGACGCCGCTCAGCAACAGGAGGGCCGCGGCACATGCCGATATCGCCATGCCCGATTTCAGCCCCGGCGGCCGGTAGGCAAAAAGGACCTCGTGAGCCCCTGGCGGCACGATCACGCCCTGGCAGACGCCGTTCACACGCAGCACCGGGGTTTCTTGCCCATCGACCGTGGCCCGCCAGCCGGAGTCGTGCGACTCGTTGAATACGACCAGGCCGCCGGAAGCGGAGTTGGCGAAAACGCGGACCTCATGACCGGAGGGACGGGTAAAGCGGAGTTCCGCGTCTGATGCCATCGGGACAGATACGCCGGGGTCAAGTTGTTCTACGACAGTCGGATCGTCGGCCACCCCTGTGCCCTCGGCGCCGACCAGAGCCTGCATCCGGTCAATGGCCGTGACCAGATCGGGCACCGCCTCGACGCGTTGTGCCCAATACACCAGCGGACGGGTATCCGGCAGCTCGTAGAGACTGACGTGGCCGGGGAGGTCGGCACGGTGGATGAAAGGTGGGCACGCGATCGTCTCGCCGTCGTCGCCTGCCTCAGAGTCAACGGCCATCGGCTGAAAGGTGGCCCGCCCTGCCGACAGGGCCTGGCCGGACTCTGATTTGATCCGAATCATCAGGGACGCCACCGGGCGGTCGAAGTGATAGAGGAACCGCATCCGCCGGGGACCGGCCACCATATCCGCCGGCTCGACGGTCCGGGTTCTGTCGATTTCTTCCTTGTCCGGCGTCTCCAGGCGAACAAACCACCGGCTGGTAACGTCCTTCACCGGCTGGACGTCGAACGACAGCTCATACAAGCCCGGCTGCGGGATCGACACAGGGCCCCAGAGAAGATCACGGCCATAACGCACCGGGACGATTTGCTCAGTTCCCGGCAACCAGCCATGACGGTCCATCCCCGGTACGTCTTTGCCCTCAGAATTGCGGGCTGCACCGCCCGCCGGGAGCGCAGACGACGACCGGACGAGTCCTTCCGCCTTCCGGCCGCTACAGGCAGCGCGAAGCAATTCTCGCTCTTCAGGCGAGCGGACGGCGATAAACCGCACGCCCATGGCCCGCAGGAGAGGAATGTTGCGCAGCAGCGCGAGCATCTCTTCGCTCGAACCCCAGGGCATGAAACGGAACATCATCCGGCTGCCTGCCGGCCAGAGCGGACCGTAGCCGTTGAAAACGGCAATCCCATAACGCAGGTTGGACTGCGGCCAGAGCACTTCGATCGGCCGGTCATAGCTGGCCTCAACGCGCGGCACCAGCAGGCGGTCTCCCGGGCGAAGACCGAGCTTGTGTATCTCACGGGCCAGGGGCGGCTGCTCCAGCAGGTCGCGCCGGGCGTAGGTCTGTACGTCCACATCCACGAACGCGGCCACGCCGGCCAGATCGATCAGAAAAACGCCCCACATGAGCGCGAACGCACCGGGCCGGCGGGTCTGAAGCCAGCGCAAGAGCGACCAGCCGGTGGCAATCATCATCAGGATGGGCCACCAGATGGCGGGGTTATCCAGTCGGCCGGCCAGCATCAGGCCCGCGATCTTGGGCCAGGCCTTTGGCGTGGGGAAGGCTTTGGCAATCTCGTCGGCCTCTTCAACCGCAATCGCCAGTAGAAGCAGACCGGCCAGCGCGGCGGCCGGCAGCACGCGCATCACGGTGAACCGCACCGCTCCGGCCAGTTGACGCGCTTGCTCGGTGCCCTTGAGCAGCACGGACACCACCATCGAGGCCAACACCGGCATGACCACCGACCATACGAGAATCCATCGGGCCGGCACGCGCAGGCTGCGATAGACCGGCACGTGGAACAAGAGTTTGCTCAGCGGCGTCAGATCGCCCAGCGCAATAAGCAGCGCGAGCAGACACGCCCCCCACCAGAACGCCGCTTCACGATTCCACCCGTAAGGAAGGCGCTGCCAGCCGGTGGCCAACGCGGCCTTGGCCGACGGCCACAGCTTTTGTTGGGACTCAGGTTGCGGGTCGCAAGAACGCGCCGCGAAAACATGGGAAGACGTCTCCCCGCGGACAGGCAGGCATTCCCGCAAATGCTTCAGTCCGCGAAGGAGAAGCTCTCTTGCCATTCCTCTTCGCTGGCCAACGTGCGGCGCCCGCACCAGCCGAAGCGAGGCCGCCGCCAGCACCAGGATCAGGATCGATGCATAGGCCGACTGTTCGCAGAAGTGCGAAGGCCCCCACCAGGGCTGGCTCCAGACATTGGGAGTGCGCGCCCCGAACAGCATGGGGAAAAGCAGCATGAGCCCCGAGGTGGGCAACCATGAGTTCTCGGTAAAGAGGTAGTAGTTGGGCACGCCACGCACGCTTCCCGCGTAGTGCAGCCAGGTGGGGATGAGCTGAATGCCGGCCAGCATGGCCCCCACGGTCATGCCCAGTGGATAGACCCACCAGCGCGCCAGCGGGAGCGTGGGCCTCTCGTCCATCTGCGTGGCACCGGCGTCTGGCCCGCGCCCAATCGAGCGGGCCTCTTGCTCGCCCTCCTGGTCGGAAGATGTTGAACCCACCCAAGGCGGGCAGGATGCCCGCCCCCCCGGGCGCCACCGCACCAGTACGGCCGCGACGTATCCGGTTACCAGCACGGCCGTGATAATCGAGATCTGCACGTGCTGAACGAGCAATTGCATGCCAAAGGCCGCGGAGGCCAATGCTCCATGGCGGATGCGACCGGTATCCGCGAACCGCCGCCAGCCGTAGAGAATCCACGGCAGCCAGGCCACGGCGTGATGAATGGTGAGATGCGCGCGGTGTGCCACCAGATATCCGCAGAACTCAAAGGCCACCGCGCCCAGCAGCGCCGCCCGCCAGTCGTGCCGCGACGCCCGCAGGAACCGATACATGCCCCCGCCGGCCAGCGCGAAGTGCAGGATCAGGGTCAGCGGGTAAGCCACCAGCGGCGGCAGTATCAGGAACAGATAAGTCGGCGGATACCACAGTCCGCTTTGCGGGTCGGCTGCGATGGAGGAACCCATCGCCACCAGCGGGTTCCACAGCGGAAACTCGCCCGCGCGGATGCGCTCGGCGATGTATTGGCGAATCGGCAGGTAATAGATGAGGTCATCTTCGAGCGCGGACACGCCCCCCAGACGCCATGCGCCAGCCAGGATCACCGCCGGCAGAATCAAAATGGCGGCGGGAACGAGTACCCGTCTTGGAGCCGCGGAGGGCATGATTCCTTCAATGCCTGAAACAGGCGAGCGGCGTAATGATCAAGCAGCAAAACCTGCTCGCCACAAACAGCGCCACGGCAAAAACAACGAAGAGCGCGCTCTACGAAGCGGGTCCGAAATGCCCGGGCGGCAGCAGCCCCGGAAACCTCGTCCGCTCCCCGCCCACGCTCACCCCGTGAGCACAGGGCTTGAGGCCGGCGTCAGTACGGCGGGCACATCCGGATCGGGTTCCGTCAGCACTACGACACGGCGCGGCAGGTTGGCCTCCGGCCGGGACATCCATCCGATCGCCAGGTACCCCACCGCATAGATGCCCAGGAACAAGCTGAAGACCATGTGATCCACGGTCAGATAGATCGCAAAATTGGCCAGACAGTAAGCCCCCAGCAGCATCTCGATAAACCACATGCTCCGGTTGCGCCGCGCCTTGTACCGGCTGGCCATGGAAGCAGACTGCGTACTGCCGGACTTGGGCGTACGCACAAACTCGCCGCCGCGCTGAAACAGACCGCGTAGAACCGCCAATCCGTTATTGATCGACATCCCGGTGCCCAACACCATCAGCGCAGGCACCGTGGTCAGGCCGGTCCACCCGCCCCCCAGACTGTAACGTGCATAGCCGTATACCAACGGCGGCGCCAGCGAACTGAATATGACCATGAACCAGCCGAACAGGAAGCACGAGAACACCGGCAGCGGATCCATCGCCAGCAACATCGGCCGGGCCAGCAGGGCCAGCACCACCATCCAGAACGAGACCGAGTAGTGCGTCAGGTGCAGCGTCGCTTCGAGCTTCTGAGCCAGCGTAATCCGCGAACGCCAGATCCGCGGCAGCAGTTTGACCGCCGTCTGAATGGAACCCGTTGCCCACCGGCGCTGCTGAGCCTTGAGAGCGTTCACGGTGTTGGGCAATTCGGCCGGACAGGCCAGGTCGAGGCAGTAGTCAATCCTCCAACCGGCCAGTTGGGCACGGTACGAGAGATCGAGATCTTCGGTGAGAGTGTCCGCCGACCAGCCACCGACGGCAGGATCTTCAATGGCGGCTTTCCGCCAGACGCCTGCCGTCCCGTTGAAGTTCATGAGCAGATTATTCCAGGCGCGGGCCCCCTGCTCGACCGCGAAATGCCCGTCAATGCCCACGGACTGCGCGTTGGTCAGCCACGACTCGTTGGCGTTGAGGTGGGACCACCGACCCTGGATGCAGGCCAGGCGTTCATCACGGGCCAGCAGCGGAGTAGCGCGTTTCAGGAAGTCGGGCGGAGGGACGAAATCGGCATCAAACACCGCCACCAGCGGATGACGGCTTTTCGCCAACCCCTCACGCAGCGCACCAGCTTTGAAACCGGTACGCTTCTCCCGACGGATGACCTCAATATCCACCCCCTGCCGGCGAAGACGCCGCACGGTGCGATCCACGAGGAAGCGAGTCTCGTCCGTGCTGTCGTCCAGCACCTGGATGCTGTGCTTGCCGGCCGGGTATTCCATGGCCGCCACCGCGCGGATGACCCGGGCGGCAACCTCGGCCTCGTTGTAAATGGGGATCTGGCTGGTCACGCCCAACCACTCTTCCGGCGGGACCGTGCGCAGATAATGCTCAACGAACTCTCGCTGCTCCAGGCACTTGCCGCGATTGCGGCGACGAAACAGGTAGAGCAGCACGTAGAGGTGAATCCCATAGACCGCCAGTGCCCCGGTGCTGACTAGAAAGAGGATGAGAATGCAGTAGTCGAATACTCGATTCACGGCCATTCACGTCCTTACGGAGCATTACCCCGCGTCAAGATTCCCGTCGGGAGGAAAATCTCTGTCCCGCCAGCGGCAGGCAGACGCCACTTCCCGGTGCCTCGCCCGGACCGCGCCAAAACCCGAATCGCCGTCCTGCTGCAGCAAGCCAGCGCCTCACCATAGCTTAGACGCATACGTTCTGTCAATATTGCGCTAAGCTTATATCTGGCCGATACCTGGCTTATATCTGGCCCGTACGAGACTTACATCTGGCCAATACCTGGCTCGTGTCGCTCCTAAATGAAGCATTCCGCGACTCTGGTACGGCGGCATACGGAACTGTTAATGCCGAAAAGAGCCCCGGCAAGATGGCCGGGAGCTGGAGATGCTTGAGCGGTTCAGGTGCTTATCGGACGGGCAATCGGGCCGAGAGTACCCATGATTTGTTCGGCCCAGGGGCTTGCTGAACCTCTCCCCAGGCGCGGCGACTCGGTGACACGGCAACGTAAGCTCCATGATACTTGAAGGTTAACGATATCCCGCACACAGCCCCCTGCCCCGGCAAGCAACTTGCCCCGCCCCCGGCATGAACCTCAATCCGGAAGCCTCAAGCCGTGTCGTCTCAAGGGCCGCATTTGTCGGGCTGACGCTGATCCTCCCTCTGGCGGGGTGCGCAGCGCTGCTTGCGGAACACCACCACCATCGATTGTGGCCGTGTCCGTGCGGACATAGCCCGCACCGTTGGGAGAACTCTCGCAAGCCGGCAATGCGAGACTCGCGGTTGTCAGGAATCCCCCCGGAGCCGTTCGAAGCAATAATTGTCTCATGATTCTGCATCCCATCAGGGCGAAGTACCACCGCGGGGCGTCCCGCCCGTATCTACAAATGATCGAGGATCGACACTTCTTCGCGAGGCCCTGCCTTCCCGCAGTGTTGAGAACACCACCGCGCAGGGTCGTAATGGCCGGGCTCCATACCGGCCGTTTTGCTGGTAAAACGGTCGGTACGGAGCCCGGCCGCGCCATTGCCCAAGAGCAGCGGTGCGCCCTCCCAAGACGGGCACTCAGCGGTCAGCAAACCGGCGAGATTCCGCGTCCTGACCATGGCGGATGAGATACTCAACAGCCAACTCAATCTGATGTACGGGGATCTCCAGACCTCGGCCGGTGATATGTCCCCCCATCTTTTGGCCTACCAGACGCCAGCCGGCCTCATCATAGAGGGCTGGGCTGGGCAGAACGTGACATTGTGCGCAGGTCGCACGAAACGCATTAGCCTCAGCGGAGTGATCGGAGTCGAAGCCAGCCGGCATCCGGTCCCAGGCCATGAATCTGCCGTCAGTATCCGCCCCGAAGCGCGCGCTCAGACGGAAGATGATCGCGGCAACAACCAGCGCAATCAGCAAAAAGGAAGTGGCGATGGCCACGTACCACGCGCGACGATTTGCGCGCGCCTCATCCAGAAGTGCTTTCCATTCCCGCGCGGAGTCGAACTCTGGGCGTTCTCTGGTGCCCATCACGGCCCCCTGCCAGCCAGGACATATCTACGCGGCGAATATCGGCCCAATTGAGTTTAATACCGCCCCCATCATCCGGCCAGTGCAAGCGCTTTCTAACCAGCGCAAGCAATGGAAGCGTCTTCCGCAGAGCGCAACGCGGCCTTCGCGGGGAACGGCCAAACCGCCCACGGGGTTCTTAGTGTTCTCTTATCGGCTCAACGAACGGATTGATCAGGCAGCCCTGTGGCACGGGCGCAACGACCCCTGAAGGCCGTGCGAATCGTTTTAGAAAACTCCGCCCGGCACACGGCGTCAATCAACGAAGCGAGTCGGAATGCGCCAAGAGCGCTTCAGCCGTGGGTGGGCCGCTCAGGTCGCTTCGACACCGGTAGGCGCGAACCAACCCCACTCAAGGCCGGCGGCCACACCCTCCGGAACAAGCCCATGCATGGTTAATGCTGAGGCGTCCGGCTTGTCGGCTACAGCGTCTTGTTGCGCTTCCAATATTCCTTGGAGACAAGCTCGTTGATCTCCGGCAAGCGGTCATAGAGACGCTTGAGCGGCCGAGGCTTGTGGCGGGCCAGAGCGTAGTGCGTCAGCATCGGCAGCGCTACAGTGGAATCCAGGTAGCACACGATGGCGTCGGGGAGCTTGGTCGGATCGACCTTGCCCCAGCTCACCGCCTCGTGCGGAGTTGCGCCGGACAGGCCGCCGGTATCGGGCCGGGCGTCGGTGAACTGCAGGAAGAAGTCGTGACCGGCCTCGGGGATGCGCAGAATTTCCTGGATCTGCGGCTCGGTCTGGAGCATGAAGTTCTTGGGCGAGCCGCCGCCGACCAGCACCGCGGCGGTGCGACGCTTGGCGAGCTTGGCCTGCAGGACGATGCCAGTGCTCTCGTTCACGTCGCGCGAGGGGTTCACGCGCAGCTTGCTGCCGCGCAGCTCCAGGCCGGCCACATTCATGCCGATGGTCGAATCGCCCGGTGAGGAAGTGAAGCAGGGCACGCCGGCGCGATAGGCGGCGGCCAGTACAGAAACGTCCTTCACGCCGGTCTGCTTCTCGAATTCCGCGCAATACTTGCCCAGCAGGTGATGCAGTTCGGCGGTGCCCATCTCCTTCTGGAACTCAGGCTGCAGAAGGATCTGGCGGAGAATGTGGTCCGTCTGCATCAGCACGTCGTTGTAATCGAGCAGGATGTCGTAGATGCGGACAACGCCGAACTTGCGCAGCTCGGGATCGGGCACGTGCGGCGACCCGCGATACAGCGGCAGATTCATCGCGTGGTGCATGTCGTGGTAGAGATTCGCGCCGGTGGCGACGATCCAGTCCACGTAGCCGGCCTTGATCAGCGGGACAACCGCGGCAGCGCCCAGGCCGGCCGGCGTCAACGCCCCCGCCAGGCTCATGCCGACGGTCACGTCCGGGGCCAGCATCCGCTCGGTGAACAGGCGACAGGCCTCCTGCAACCGGGAGGCGTTGTAAGCCAGAAATGCGCGATCGATCAGGTCCGGCAGGCTCTCCTTGCCGGTGATCGGTTTGGGCAGGATGCGCTGACCGCAGAGATAGCGGGCTTTGCCCTTGACGAACTTGTGGGGATACTTGCTGACGAACTTCTTGGGGAGCTTGATCGTGCCCAATTCAGATTTCTCCTTGGTGTTTTCCTCTTCCAGCCATTGAAATGTAATGATATGACGCGGGGGACGCAAGGGCGACTGTCCTCTGTGCAAAAAGAAGCCCGCAGGCCGGCTGTGCGAACCTGCGGGAGAAGGAGGTTACCAAATTCTTACAGAAGGCGCCCTCTGCCTTCGCCAGATTGACTCATCCTGCCTGCTCAGCCGTCCGAGCACAGACGCGTGAGCCCACTTCTCCGCCGTGCCTCCGCTGACGCCGTCCACGAAGAGCGTAGTCCGGGCCCCGTGGCCCACTGCCTGGCGGACGCCCTGGCCTCAGGCGGTGACGGCCACCGGGGCGGGTGTCGCGGTCGCGGGACTCGACGGACCTTCCGGCCGGGCCGGGACGCTGGGCCGCAGCGGCACCGTCGCGAGGTGCTCATCAAAGCGGACCAGCCGGGCCGAGTTGAATACCACCGCCGCGCTGGCCAGGGCGTGCAGGAACGCGGCCAGCATCGGATTGACGTAGCCCATCGCGCCCAGGGACAGCAGCGCCACGATAAAGATCACGCCGCCCAGCAGGTTTTGCCAGATGATGCCGGCGGTCTTGCGCGACAGCCGGATCAGGAACGGCAGACGGCGCAGGTCGTTGTTCATGAGGGCGATGCTGGCCGAGTTGATGGCCACGTCGCTGCCGGCGGCGCCCATGGCGATACCCAGATCGCCGGCGGCCAGAGCCGGGGCGTCGTTCACGCCGTCGCCGATCACCGCGACCCGATGCCGGTTACGCTTCAGCGAATCCACGATCTCCAGCTTCTGGGCGGGCAGGACCTCGGCATGCACGTCGGTCGCGCCCATCTCAGAGGCCACGCGACGAGCCACAGACCATTTATCGCCGGTGACCATGGTCAGCGTGCGAACACCCAGTTCGCGCAACTCTTCGATGGCTTGACGGGCCTCGGGACGGGTGCGGTCTTCCAGACCAACCCAACCGATGAGCTTGCCGTCGCGCGCCACATACAGGACGCTGACGCCCTCGGGCTCCTGGAACTTGGGATCATTGAGCAGGCTCATGTCCACGCCATGATCGGCCAGGAAGGTGGCCCGCCCCACCAGCACGTTCCTGCCGTTAACCGTGGCAATCACGCCTTTGCCGGAGACTTCTTCGAACTTCTCCGGCCGGTCGAGTTTGAGCTTGGCTTTGGCGGCCACGGCCACCAGGGCACGGGCGTTCGGATGGTGTGAAAGCTGGTCGGCCGAAGCAGCGGTCATGAGCAGATCGGCGCCTTCCACGCCCGGGGCCGGCTTCAACTGGGTCACAGACAATTCGCCGGTGGTCAGCGTGCCGGTCTTGTCGAACACGACGGCCGTCAGGTTGCGGGCCCCTTCCAGGGTCACGACATTCTTGACCAGAATGCCCAGGCGGGCGGCACAGGACAAAGCCGCGACCATGGCCGTCGGGGTGGCCAGGACCAGGGCGCACGGGCAGGCCACCACGAGCATGGTAATGGCCCGCTCGACACCGTCGCTGCCCTGCTTGAAGAACAGGACGATGCCGGCCAGCATCAGGATGGTCGGGGTGTACCAGGCACTGTACTGGTCGATGAGCCGCATGAGGGGGATGCGGGTGCGCTCGGCATCCAGAATCAGCCGCTGGACCCGACCGAGGGTGGTTTCGGAACCAGCCTTGGTCACACGGATATCCAGCGAGCCACTTAAATTGACAGTACCATTAAACACCTCGTCACCGGCGACTTTGTCAACGGGAAGAGATTCGCCGGTGATGTTGGCTTGGTTGACGGTGGATTCGCCGTTCATCACGACGCCGTCAGCGGCAATGTTATCGCCGGGGCGAACACGGATGATGTCGCCCGGCTGGATGTTGGCCGTATCGACTTCCTCCTCGGTGCCGTCCGGCAGCACGCGCCGGGTGCGTTTGGGAGTCAGGCGAATGAGCGACTCGATGGAGGCCCGGGCGCCCAAGGCGGTCCGGGTCTCGATCAGGGTCGAGATAATCATGAAAAAGGCGATGACGCCGGCTTCCTTGTACTCGCCGACGGCAACGGCGGCCACAACCGCCAGCGCGACCAGCTCATCCATGTGCATGTGGCCGTGGAAGAGGTGCTTCAGGGCATGAGCCACAAGCGGCGCCCCCAGCAGAATGGCGGAGGCCAGAGCAAACATGGCGGATATCTGGGGCGAGTCGAAGATCCACTCGGCCAGGAAAGCATTGAGCACCAGGATGCCGCCCATAAAGGTAGCGATCAGCAGGAGGCTGGATCGCCCGGTCTGGGCCTCGATGGACGATTTAATGTGATCGTGTGCCATGCGTTCGCTCTCGCGTGCGTCAGAGACTGCCAGGATGGCCAGTCGAAACTTAAGTACTTGTTAGCCAGATCTTTAACACCGGACCCGCAGTCGCCCGGCGGACCGGTTGGTCTACCTTATTACGCCCGATGTTAGCCGATGGTTCCCGGAACTCAAGAGGTGCGGGGGAAAGGGATTAGGGGCGAGGGGGGAGGGGTGAGGGGCGAGGGCTAAGGGGCGTCAATCACTCACCGACATCTCGGAGTACCCGGAGCACCAGCTTCGGATCGTACCAGACCCCCTCCCCCATGCCTTTTTCAATGACGGGTTTCACCACAGGGAGGAGCCCTTTCCTCTTGGCACGGACCAGCAAGCCAAGCGAACCAGTCACCGAAAGCCCGGCCGCCAGCGCCACGCGCCGTCCCTTCAGATCATCCATGCACACGTACGGAATCTTTTGTTCCAAAGCAAGTTGAATGACAGCGGCCTCACCCCCCGGTCTAATGTGCTCAGTGCGATTGGGTGCAAAGGCTCCGCCAACGCAAGCGTCCTCAACCACCCAGGATGGGCTATGGGGTAGCCAGCCTGAACGCCTGCACGGAGTTCCGCTGCCACCTCTTCCGGACAAATGAACTCGAACGGCAGGCGTGCAACAACATCAAGCGCCTCGGCTCGCGCGAGGGCGATCAGTGGCCCGGCATTGACTACCATTCGATCATTCATTGCGTCCGAATTCCAACTCGACCTGAGCGTCCTCCTCGCGAAGATTGCAGGCGGGGACTCCTATTCTGGGAAGCGACAACAGGAACTCGATCCGCGATTTTCCACAAAATCGGGCGGCTTGGCCGGCGGTGAATCGACCGAGCTCGTAGAGCTTGGCAGCCAACAGGAATTTCGCTTCTTCGTTGAACTCGGCCGGTGACAGACCAAGGCCGGCCAGAAGATCATCGCCGTACTCGATCGTTAGAGTTTGCTGCATTGCAGTTCCTCGCATCAGCCGAACTTACTCATATCCCTGAGACGGTATAGGATCTCCCCCGCCTTCGGGACCAGCAGGACGCCTTCGTCTTCGCGGTTGGCGTAGTCCTGGGGGTTGATCGTGGCCGGGTCCATGTAGCCGAGGTTGATCCGGCGGCAACGCTCCTCGGGGATCCGGGTGGCCAGGACCACGTTGACGCGCGGCGTTTCCACGCCGTGCTCGTACTTGCCCACGCCCTTGACGTGCGTGCTGTGGGCAACCACGCCCCAGGGGTAATTCTTGAACTTCTCCCACTGCTTTACAAAGTAGTCGCGGGTGTGATAGCCGATCTCGTCGAGGACCTTGCCGTGGGTGTAGGACACCTCGTCGATGTGCGGGGCGTAGATGATCAGCGTGCCGCCATCGGCGACCACCGGCTCGAGCTTGTACATGCACTTGCCGGCCGTCCAGATGTCGTCGTACATGGGCGGGGCGCAGGACAGGACCGTCTTATACGGCTTGTCGCGGTAGACGATGTGCACCTGGTCGGAGAGAGCCACAGCCGCCTTCCAGGCCTCGCGGACCGGGCCGGCAAACAGGCCGCGGACAGCCTTGGTATCCACCACGTAGGCGATCAGGCTGCGCTCCCCGGAAACCATGTCGGCGGCGGCCTCGATGGTGGCGCGGACGCGGGTATCACGCGTCCCGTTGACCACCGGGTTGGTCAGGAGGGCCCCCACCCAGTGGGTGAAGTTGATGATGCCGGGGGCGGCGATGCCGGGGAAGAGGTATTTGTGCCCGCCGGAGAAACCCATGACCTCGTGCGGGAAGACCGGCCCGCAGATGATCACGTGGTCGTAATCGAAAACGAGCTTGTTGACCTGCACCGGCACGGCCATGCTGAGCATGCCGGAGGTCAGCTCTTCGACCTGCTCGGTTGAGAGTTGGCCGACGAGCTTGAGGGCGGAGGGCTGATCCCAATGGTGGTTAAAGACGGTCACGTCGCCATACTGGGTCTTGCGTTCCTCGGCGGTCATGCCCAGCAACTGGTCGATCTTGTCCTCCGGCATCGGGGGGTGGGTGCCCAGGGCGATGAGGAAGTCGATCTTGCGGACCCGGCCGCGAAGGGCCTCGACGATGGCCCGGAACATCGTGCCGGTCGGGCCACTGCGGGTATGGTCAGGGATAATGGCCAGCACGCGCTTGCCGTTCACCGGGAGATTGGCGGTAGCGCGGGCAACGAAATCACGGATGTCCTGTTCTTTGAGGTCGGCCGTGGGTGAGCCGTGAGAGATAACCATAGTTTACAGATGCTCCAGTTCGGGATTGCTCCAAGGTGTCGGCATTGTAACCCGCTGAAGAACTCACGGCCAACCAGGGGCATCTCCCGAAAAAGGCCCTATCTCGATGTAACGTCATTGAACTGAGAGACTTAAGGAAACCACAAATCCGATTGGCGATCCAGCGTTCAGCCGTAGAGAGCATGGAGAACCCTTCGGCCACAGAGAATAGAAGAGCTTGCGGCCACCGAGGACACAGAGGTCACAGAGAGTGGGTGCTTGGAGCCCTGGCGCGGGGCGTGCCAGCAACCCAGGGAGCTTGTGCAGGAGTGTCAGTTGTTAGTTGTCAGTTGTTGGGTCAGTCGTCCTTTTGTCAGTTGTTTGCAGCGGCGGCGTACAACCTAAGCATGTCGCGAACAGGCGAATCGCGGGACAAGCCGCGATGGTCTACCCGCGTTTCCAGGCTTCTCCAGCGAGCTGAAGAAACCTTTGGTATCCGCACAGCCTTCCATGAGGTCCATGCAAGTGCCGCAAAACGCATTGTTTACGGAGCGCGCACAGATCGACCACCTTGTTCCGGCCATAACCAGCGGCCATGGCCAGCATACGCGAAGGCCTCGGGCTGGCATCAGCCTGCCGGTGGCTTGAACCCGCCGGAGTCTTGCTTAGAATCACGCGATTCCGGGCGGGGTGTGTTGCCGCGTCTGAAGCGCCTTGCGCCTCACGGTTCCGCCTGACGAGCAGTCGCTCCCCTCAGCCTGGAAAGGATGGGGCACGCACGGGCGAGATGACGGGGTCACAGGGGTCCCCCCCGAGGAGATGCCAGGGGCCACAGGGGTACCCACCGCCGGGACTACGCAGGGGGAAAGGGCGAACGCGGGCAAGCGGGCAAGTGGGAAGGTGGGAAAGCAGGAAGATGCACGGGCGTGGGCAAGCGGGGAAGTGCGCAAGTGCAAACGTGAGCCGGTAAGACAGTTTTCGGAGAAAACGCAGTTTCGGAGAAACGCTTCGATGGCCAAGCAGCAGTTCGGTTTGATCGGTCTGGACGTCATGGGCAGCAATCTCGCGCTCAATATCGAGAACCGCGGGTACAGCATGGCGGTCTATAACCGCACCTGGGAGAAGACCCAGAGGTTCATGGACGGCCCGGCCAAGGGCAGGAAATTCGTGGCCGGCAAGACGATGGAGGAGTTCGTCAACCTCCTGGAGACGCCCCGGCGGATCATGCTCATGGTCAAGGCCGGCGCGGCCACCGACGCGGTGATCGATCAGCTCGTGCCGCTGCTGTCCAAGGGTGACCTGGTGATCGACGGCGGCAACAGCTTTTTCCAGGACACCATCCGGCGGAATAAGGCCCTGAGCGAGAAGGGCCTGCTGTTCATCGGCACCGGCGTTTCCGGCGGGGAGGAAGGGGCCTTGAAGGGCCCGAGTATCATGCCCGGCGGCCAGCCGGAGGCGTACAAGCTCATCGAGCCGGTGTTCACCAAGATCGCCGCGCACGTGGATCCGCAGACCGGCAAGCCCATCGAAACCAAGGACGGCGTGCCCTGCTGCGCCTACATCGGGCCGGACGGCGCGGGCCACTACGTGAAGATGGTCCACAACGGCATCGAGTACGGCGACATGCAGCTCATCTCCGAGGCGTACTACATCCTCAGCAACGCCCTCGGCCTGGACGCCAAGGCGCTCCACGAGGTGTTCGCCCAGTGGAACTCCGGCGATCTGGACAGCTTCCTGATCGACATCACGACCAAGATTTTCAACAAGATCGATGCCGATACCGGCAAGCCGCTGGTGGAGATGATCCTGGACAAGGCCGGGCAGAAGGGAACCGGCAAGTGGACCAGCCAGTCGGCCCTGGATCTGGGCGTGGCCGCCCCCACCATCGCCGAGGCCGTGTTCGCCCGCTGCATCTCCGCGATCAAGGACGAGCGTGTGGCCGCCAGCAAGATCCTGAGCGGCCCGCCGGACAAGTACACCGGCAACCGCGAGCAGTTCATCGACGCGATCCGCGACGCGCTGTACGCCTCGAAGATCTGCTCGTACGCCCAGGGCTTCCAGCTCATGCGGGCGGCCGCCGCGGAATACAAGTGGGACCTCAATTACGGCGAGATCGCGATGATCTGGCGCGGCGGATGCATCATCCGGGCGCACTTCCTCAACCGCATCAAGCAGGCCTTCGACCGCGACCCGAAGCTGGCCAACCTGCTGCTGGACCCGTACTTCAAGGAGATCATCGATCGCAGCCAGGCCAACTGGCGCAAGGTGGTGGCGACGGCCGCGGAGCTGGGCATCCCGGTGCCAGCGTTCTCGTCGGCCCTGGCCTATTACGACAGCTACCGGCGCGGCCGGCTGCCGGCCAATCTCATCCAGGCCCAGCGCGATTTCTTCGGCGCCCACACGTATGAGCGGGTGGATAAGCCGGGTGTGTTCCATACCGAGTGGGCGGAGTGATTGCGGATTTGAGATTTCAGATTTGAAATCGCCAATTTCGGATTGAAGAAAAGCCTCGCGTGGCCCATGCGGTCGCGCGAGGCTTTTTTGTTGCTGACGTGAGAAAGTGAGAAGGTGGGAAGGTGGGAAAGTTGAAAAGTGGGAAAGTTGGAAAGGAGGAAAGAGGGGAAGGGGGAAAGCAGGCACGTGAAAACGGGACGGGGCAATCCAAGTGGGCTCGCACGCGGCATGGCAGCCAGTACATGCGGGTGCGAACGCAGGAAAACATCTACGAAGATCTTCGTTGGCTTTTACGAAATCTTTCGTAAGATGAAGCATCTAAGAAAGTGAACAAGTGTAGCGGCCGGGCTCCGTACCGGTGGTTCTCGACCAGGGAACCGGCCGGCATCCAGCTTTCGCCGGGGACCCGGCCCGGCCGCTGCAGGTTCAAGCACACCAGGAGATCCTGCCATGGGTGATACGAAGTTGCCCCGCCCTACCGACGCGGAGCTGGCCATCTTGCGGGTGCTCTGGAAGCGCGGGCCGAGTACCGTCCGGCAGGTCCACGACGAGCTGAGCCAGCGGCAACGCGTGGGCTATACCACCGTCCTGAAGCTTCTGCAAATCATGATGGAAAAAGGGCTTGTGACGCGCGACGAGTCGGCGCGGACACACGTCTATAACGCCCGCCTGGCCGAAGACCAGACCCAGCGGCAGCTTGTCCACGACCTGCTGGACCGGGCCTTCGCGGGCTCGGCGCGGAAGCTGATCATGCAAGCCCTGGCGATCAAAAAGGCGTCTCCCGAGGAACTGACGGCCATTCGCGAGCTGCTGGACGAGCTTGAGAGGGAGCAGTCATGAGTTCTCCGTTATCAGTTCTCAGTTTTCAGTTGGGGTCGGTGGCCGGGCTCCTCCCGGAGACGATCGTCTACCGGCTGGGGTGGACGCTAGTGCATTTCGTATGGCAAGGAGCGCTTGTTGCCCTACTTGTCGCAGCAGTGCTGGCGGCATTGCGACGGCATTCGGCGAATGCACGGTATGTGGCCGGCTGCGCGGGGTTGCTGCTGATGGTGGTTGCGGCCGGGGTGACGGTATTGATCGTGGGAAGCCCTGCGGACAAGCTCACGGTTGCGGCAGCCACAGTCGGGGCCGCCGGAGACGCGGGCGCTACTGCCTTCGAAACGTCACCTGATTCAGAACGAATCTCCGCAAAGCCTCCGCTTGTCAGGGGCGGGTCAGATGGCGGGCAGGAGGCTTATCAACTCGCTCACCAGCGAGATGCCGGTGCTACACAAGGCGGGCGAGACGCCCGCCCCCCACGGCCATGACCCGCAGCGGTTATCGCTCGCGTATTTTTTGGACCTTACGGCCGATGACGTTCTTGAGCCGGTCGGCCACCAGGCTGGCCGCGGCGTACATATCGGAGTTCACCTCGTCCACCACTACGGTGCCGCCGGCCCGCAGGTAAACGGTGGCGTGACAACGCTTATCGACCCCTCCCTTGGGACCGTTCACGTCTTCCAGCCGGACGGTAATTTCCTGGACCATGTGGTCAAGCTGGTCCAGGGCCGATTTGAAGCGTTCGGTAATGTGGGCGTCCAGCGCTTCGGAAACCTCAAGGTGGTGTCCGTGAATCCGCAGTACCATATGCACCTCCCTGCATCATCGGTCATATCATAATAGCGTCATCGGGTTCAAAATGCGCTAACCTTGATCTTTAATAGCCCGCCACTACAGTGAGTTTGGATTATTGGCCTCGCCGGCGGATTCCTCCGGCACGATGGAGGACGGCCCAATGACTTACCGGGGAATTGTTAGGGGCGGTGTTGTTGTGCTTGAAGGCGAACTCCGGCCGGCTGACGGGACACCTGTCGAGGTTACCCCCCTTGAAAGTAAGCCGGACAGCCTCTCAAGCCTGCCCGCCTTTGGAATCTGGCGTGATCGAAACGACATGGCCGATTCTGAGGAAGCCACTCGCAGGCTGAGGGAACGGTCAGAGCGACGATCAGATCGCTGAATCCAAGACGATGATCGGCAGCTCCATTCTCCTTGCCTGCCTGCGAGGCCGCCCCGAAGCGATGCCGTTCCTCATCGTCTGCCCCCCTAACACCGGCTGGCACGATTGTCTGATTGCCAGCTCGTGCCTTCGTCTGGGGCTGCCGGTTGCGACCCTTAACGACAAGCATTTCCGCCCTTTTCGATGCTTGACGGCCATCCGTCCGTACTAACCAGGACGGGTGGATAGTAAGCCCAGCCTTGATCTTCGTAAGCCCGAGCCCTACAGTTGAACCGGATTCGCCGGGGGTGGCCGGCACCTGGCCTTTGGCTGGGGATCCGGGCCGGCCTGAGATGGGCTGCATGGTCCGCAGCCCGACCCTTGGAACCTGATCAGTCGAACTGGCCGGGCAGCCCCCCTCGTACGGGGAGCAAGGCCGACGGCGGGGAGCTGCGTAGGGAAGGCGATGTCACCCCACCGATCCAGGCACGGCTGAAACAGCCGTGGCACACACGATCTGACCGTGACGACCTTCCCACCACCACAGGGCCGGGCGCAAGAGGGAATATCAATGGCACACAATGGACTGGATAAACCGCAGGGTAACGTGGTCCGCGACGAGGTTATCACGCGGGGGCCGCTGCCGGGGTCACGGAAGATTTACGTGGCGGGAACAATGCACCCGCAGATCCGGGTGCCCATGCGCGAGATTCCGCTGTCGCCAACGCGCTCGCCATTGCCCGGCGGGAAGGACGAACCCAACCCGCCGGTCACGGTTTATGACACCTCCGGACCGTATACCGATCCGGACGTTCGCATTGACGTGCACCAGGGGCTTTCCCCCATCCGCCGGGAGTGGATCCTGGCCCGCGGCGACGTGGAGGAACTGCCTGGGCCCAGTTCAGAATATGGGCGGGAACGACTGGCGGATTCCCGCCTTGACTCTCTGCGTTTCAAGCATCTGCGCAAGCCGCTGCGGGCCCGGGCCGGCCGGTGCGTCACCCAGATGCACTATGCCCGCCAGGGCATCATCACCCCGGAGATGGAATTTATCGCCATCCGCGAGAACTGCCGGCGGGAAATGTGGCACCGCAGTCTGGCCGGCGCAGGCGGGTCAGATGGCCGGTCCCACGACCCGCGGATGTTGGCCCAGCATCCGGGCCACTCCTGGGGTGCGGCCATCCCGGAGGTGATCACGCCCGAGTTCGTGCGCAGCGAGGTCGCCCGCGGACGAGCCATCATCCCCTGCAACATCAACCACCCCGAACTGGAGCCCATGATCATCGGGCGGAACTTCCTGGTGAAGATCAACGCCAACCTGGGCAACTCGGCCATCAGCTCCTCGATCGAAGAGGAGATCGAGAAGATGGTCTGGGCCATCCGCTGGGGCGCGGACACGGTGATGGATCTTTCGACGGGCCAGAACATCCATGAGACGCGCGAGTGGATCATCCGCAACTCGCCGGTGCCGGTGGGAACGGTGCCCATCTACCAGGCGCTCGAGAAAGTCGACGGCAAGGCTGAGGAGCTCACCTGGGAGATCTTCCGCGATACGCTGATCGAGCAGGCCGAGCAGGGGGTGGACTATTTCACGATCCACGCCGGCGTGCTGCTGCGCTATATCCCGCTGACGGCCAAGCGCGTCACCGGCATCGTCTCGCGCGGCGGGTCTATCCATGCGAAGTGGTGCCTGGCCCATCACCAGGAGAATTTCGCGTACACCCACTGGGACGAGATCTGCGAGATCATGGCCGCCTACGACGTGGCGTTCTCCATCGGCGACGGCCTGCGGCCGGGGTGCCTGGCCGACGCCAACGACGAGGCCCAGTTCGCGGAACTCAAGACGCAGGGCGAATTGACCAAGCGCGCATGGGAGCATGGCGTGCAGGTGATGAACGAGGGCCCCGGCCACATCCCCATGCACATGATCCACGAGAACATGACCAAACAGCTCGAGTGGTGCCACGAAGCCCCCTTCTACACGCTGGGGCCGCTGACCACGGACATTGCCCCGGGCTACGACCACATCACCAGCGCGATCGGCGCGGCCATGATCGGCTGGTACGGAACGGCCCTGTTGTGTTACGTGACGCCCAAGGAGCACCTCGGCCTGCCCAACAAGAAGGACGTGCGCGACGGCGTGATCGCCTACAAGATCGCCGCCCACGCGGCCGACCTGGCCAAGGGTCACCCGGGCGCGCAGTACCGCGACAACGTGCTGTCCAAGGCCCGCTTCGAGTTCCGCTGGCAGGACCAGTTCAACCTCTCGCTGGATCCCGAGACCGCTATTGAGTTCCACGACGAAACCCTGCCGCAGGAAGGGGCCAAGACGGCCCATTTCTGCAGTATGTGCGGGCCGCATTTCTGCGCGATGAAGATCACGCAGGACGTGCGCGATTATGCGGAGAAGAAAGGCCTCACCGAGGCCGAGGCGATCGCGAAAGGCATGCAGGAGCGAAGCGAGGAGTTCCGCAAGGCGGGAATGGAGATCTATCAGGCGAAGTAGTACAATGGGGGCGCATGTACGTGCCGCCGTTTACCGGCAGGAGGTGGCGTATGACCTGCAAAGGTGTCATCAAGGGAAGAACGATTGAGCTGGAAGAGCCCCTGCCGTTTCGCGAAGGTCAAGCGGTAACTGTTTCGGTTCAACCCAGTCTTGAAGACGCACCGCCTGGCTCGGCAGCGGCGATCTGTGCAGCTCTCGATGCGATGGGCCCGGTTGACCCTGACATTATCGATGAGTTCGAACGGGCAATTGAGGAGAGAAAGCATCCACCCCAGCGGAAGGGCGCTTTCGACGAAGAATGATCTACTTGCTGGACACGAATGCTTTCAGCGATCTTGCGAAAAAGCATCCGCGGGTCTCCGGCCGGGCAAGGACGCTTCCGATAGGGGACAGAGCGGTCATCTGTCCTGTTGTGGAAGGTGAGATTCGTTATGGCATGGAGCGGCTTCCGTCGGGAAAACGCCGACGGGATCTCGAGGCTGAGATAGCACAACTTCTCCGGGCGATTCCCTGCGAACCTCTCCCTTGTGCCGCAGGGGAGTTCTACGCACAGCTCAGGCTCGATTGCGAGCGACACGGACTGGCAGTAGACGATAACGATCTATGGATTGCTGCTGCGGCTCTCGCCTCCGGCACCACCGTGGTCTCCCGAGATACTGATTTTCAGCACATGCGGGGCCTCATGGTTGAGGACTGGAGCCAGTAGCAGCGATAAGAGGCAAACGGAAGGGATCATGTCAACGCCAGGGACGAGCGAACGTCAGGCCCCGTGGACGGTCGGGCGGCTGTTGGAGTGGACCACCCGGTGGTTTCAGGACCGCGGCGTCGAGGGCGGCCGGCTGGCAGCCGAGCTGCTCCTGGCCCGGGCCATGGGCTGCAAGAAGATCGAGCTCTACACCCGCTACGAGCAGGAGCCCACTGACGAGCAGCGGGCCACTTTTCGTGAACTGGTCCGCCAGGCCGGCGAGCATACCCCCATCGCCTATCTGCTGGGCTATCGCGAGTTCTTCTCGCTGGAATTCAAGGTCACGCCGGCCGTGCTGATCCCCCGCCCGGAGACCGAAGCCCTGGTCGAGCGGGTCATCGGCATCTGCCGGCAGGAACCCGACCGCACCTGGCGAATTCTTGACGTTGGCACCGGCAGCGGTTGCATCGCCGTCGCGGTTGCCAAGTACGCCAAGAACGCGCAACTTGTGGCCTCGGATGTATCCGAAGAGGCCCTCGCGGTTGCGGCTGAGAACATTCAAAAGCACCAGCTTGCCGAGCGGGTACGGACGGTGCACGCGGACCTTGCGGATCTGCCCGCCGACGCGATCCCGGAAGGCGGTTTCGACCTGGTCGTCTCCAATCCCCCCTACATCAGCGAAAAGGTCTTTGCCGAACTGCCGCCGAACGTCCGCAACCACGAGCCGCGGTCGGCGCTGGTCGGCCCCAACGGTGACGGGCTGGTCATGTACCGCCGGTTCGCCGCCGAAGCCCCGGCCATCCTGTCCGCCACGGGTCGCCTGCTGGTGGAGGTGGCTCACGATCAGCCTGAAGCGGCCAAGGCGATCTTCGCCGAGGCCGGCGGCTGGACCTTCGTCGCCGCCCACCGGGACCGAACCGACCCGTTTGACCGGGTGCTGGAATTTGTGCGGAGTTAGTGCCCTTTCCAGCACAACAATTTCGCGCCGAATCAAGCCGGCAAGATCCCCCCAGGAATCAGACAGGTGGGATGCCCCCCGGAAAAGTGGTCTATCGCTGTCGAACGCGTCCCCATTCAGTCCCCCACGGCAATGAACGGCTACAGGGTTGACCCATTCGAGGCCGCTCCTTATGTTCCGAGTCCAGGGACCGGTATCATGCCGCGCGAGGGAAGAACCACGAGGTAGCGATATGAGTCTACCAAACACAATCAGACGCCTTTCCGCCACCCTGTTTTGTTTTTTGACCGCAGTCGCAGGCTGTAATCGCCCCGGCATGCCCTTCGGTCGGGACAGTTCCGCCCCGACGGCAGACCGGCTGGTGGCCGCCTACGAGGACCTGCGCCCCGCAAAGTTCCAGATCATTGCCGATTTTGAGACCCCCATTCAGGGGTCGCTCTTTCGGCTGGAGCCTCAGCGCGGCCTCGGCGGGGTGGAAATCAGCACTCAGCAGGCCCGGCCGGAGACGGGTGTCGGCGCCCTGCGGATGACACTGACTGATTCGTGGCAACACGTGGTCGCTGAGGATCGCGCGGAGAGCGAATGGGCCCTCCCGCGGGACTGGACCCCCTATCACCTGCTGATCTTCAGCGTGTACAGCCCGCGCCCGCTGAGCGGTTTTCTCTTCAGCGTTCGCAGCGGCACGGATATTCCACTGGCCTACACGCATCCGCGTACAAGCCTGGCCCAAGGCTGGAACCTGATTCGCATCGACCTGGGCAATCTGGCCAACCAGGTGAACCTTGCCGATGTCCGTGAGATGCGCTTCTGGTGCGACCCGCTGGAGTCGCCGGTGGACCTTTATCTGGACGATCTCGTGCTGGTCAACAACGTCAAGCAGCTTTTCGGTCCGACCGAGCTGACGCCGGGCGATCTGTATGCGCGTTCGGAGGGCCGCCGGCTGGTGGTTGGCGCGGCCGAGCGTTTTGAATTGGTGTTCTCCCAGGGCCTGATCAGCCAATGGTTCGATCTGTCCAGCGATCCGGCCAAGACCCGGAGCCTGACCGGCGGGCTCGTTCTGGGGGCCGCGCCGGTCGTGCCGCCGCAATCTTCAGACCCGGCCGCGTGGATCGAGGAGGTACTGGCCCAGATGAGGCCCGGGCCGGGGCTTGAGGCCGTCCAGGAAATGGTCGACGCATCGCCCGCCCAGATCGTGGTCCGTTGCCAATGGCACCCGGGCAGCGGCTTGGACCCTGCCGGCGAACAGCCGCCGGTTCGACAGTGGCTTTATACCATCCGTCGAGACGGACGGGTCTATATTGAATGCACCGGCACGACTGGCGAGGTGGACGTCATCACCACCGCGGTGAGCTTCTGCCTTGACGGCGACGCGGGCTTCCAGCCGACCGTGGTGGCACGTTCCGCCGAAGCCGCCCCGGGCGGCGCCCATGACCCCTACGCCCTGTTCAGTCGTGAGGAACGGGGACGGGCGGACCTGCTGGTGGTGCCGTTCGGGCAAGTCATCGGGCAGATGCTGCGCCGCCCGGACGATCCGCGATTGTGCGTATTGTGGCGCCTGCCGCCGGGGGACACGCGGTTCAGCTTCGCGGCCATGATGCGGGTTTGGCCGACGGACATCGACTCCGCCGCCCAAGCGGCGCCCATGGCCGCCGATTACCGTCATCCCACACCGCTGCTCGTGGACGTCGGCAGTCTGGTCCGCACGGACCCCGGCGACTTCGACGGCGACGGCTTCAGCGAGGGCCGCGGCTACTATGTTCTGCAGCTCGACAACAAGGCGGCTGACGTGCGGATCAGCGGTCGACGCTACCTGCGGTTCTCGCCGGCCTTCAAGCTGGTGAACGCAAGAGACCGCGACGTTTGGGTTTACGTGGATGGCAAGCAGATTGAAACCTACCGCGACCGCGAGGGAGACATTCTCTTCGAGGTCAAGGGTATGATCTCTAATGAGGCGCTGGTTGAGGTGAGGTCAAGAGTCAGAGAAGCCCAGTAGTATCCACGGGTGATGGGTTGGGGGTGGCTGGTTGCAGGGTGGGAGGATCGGCAGCGCTTCCTGCTGCCCCGCCTGCAATCCACAAACACCTCGTTTGAAAGGCAACACCTATGTCGCTTGCTCACAAAGCCTGCATCATTACCGGGGCGGGACGCGGGATCGGGCGGGCCATCGCCCAGCGGTTGACCGGCGCGGGGGCCAACGTACTGGTGGCGGCACGGAGCGCCGTCGAACTGGAGGCCACGGTGGCCCTGTGCGGCAACGGCGGGCGGTGCGTAGCCCAACCGACGAACATGGCCCGCCCGGAGGACGTTGACGCCCTCATCGCCCGCTGCACCGAAGAATTCGGCGGGCTGGACGTGCTGATCAACAACGCCGGGGTGGCGCCGTTGAGCACCATCGAAGAGATGAATGATGCGATGTTCACCGACCTGGTGGCCGTGAACATCCATTCTGTGTTCTTCGCCTGCCGGGCGGCATGGCCCCTGCTGAAGCAATCGAAGGGCACCATCGTCAACATCTCGAGCCTGGCCGCGGTCGATCCGTTCCTCGGCTTTGCCGCGTATGGCGCGACCAAGGCCTGGGTCAACACTTTCACGCGCGGACTGGCCGATGAGGGGCGTCCGTTGGGCATCAAGGTGTTCGCCCTGGGTCCGGGCGCGGTGGAGACGCAGGCGTTGCGAACGCCGTTCCCCGATTTTCCCGCCGAGCAGGCTCTGCAGCCGGATGACGTGGCCGCCATGGTGGAATGGCTGCTGGATGAGCGTTGCCAGTATGCCAGCGGACAGACGATTTATATCAGGAAATAGGGTTCGGTGTTCAGGGCTCAGGGTTCAGCGTTCGGGTGCAAGAGTCAGAGCATGTACCTTGACGTCTCCGTGGGCCTTGCAGGAAGGAAAGAGGGATAAAGAGCTCGAGGAAGAGGGGTGGTTTTATGAAATCTTATCGTCAGGAGCTTTGGTTTCAGACTCCGCATCGGCGGGATTACATCAACATCACCGGCAAGGTGGAAGAGGCGCTGCGCGAAAGCGGCATCCGGGAGGGCCTGTGCCTGGTCAATGCCATGCACATCACCGCCAGCGTCTACATCAACGACGCCGAACCCGGGTTGATCGCCGACTATGACGAATGGCTCGAAAAGCTCGCCCCCCACGAGCCCATCTCACGATATCGCCACAACCAGACCGGCGAGGACAACGGCGACGCTCACCTGAAGCGGCAGATCATGGGCCGCGAGGTGGTGGTAGCGGTGACCGGCGGCAAGCTGGACCTGGGGCCCTGGGAACAGATTCACTACGCGGAGTTCGACGGCCGGCGTCGCAAGCGCGTGCTGGTCAAGATCATCGGGGAGTGAGCCGCTGCGCGGCGCGTCAACCCGCCTCAGCCAGCCGGCGGGCATCATCCCTGCTACAGTATTGCCATCGGGCAGATCGCCCACGCGCGAGACCAGCGCAGGCGGCCGGCAGCGATCACCTGGCTAACGACGCTCGAAATACGCCTCGCGCTGGTAGACGCGCACGTAATCGATGTCGTGGTACTGGGGGAAGACGGTCGTCTCGTCCGGATCGCCCGGCCAGTCCCCGCCGACGGCGGTGTTGAGAATCAGATAGTGCGGCGTGTGGGGAATGCCCAGGTTGGTCGAATGGATCAGCGTATCATCGACGAACCAGCGCAGCTCGTGAGGCTCCCATTCGAGCGTGTAAACGTGAAAGTCCTTGGTGAAATCGATGTCGCCCTTGAATGTGCCATAGGTTCTCTTTTTCTTGCCGTCGAACGTGTGGTAGTGCAGCGTGCCGTAGACCACGTTCGGCTCATGGCCGAGAAACTCCATGATGTCGATTTCGCTGTACCACGGGCGATGCTCAGGGATCGAGCGTTCCTGTCCGCGCTCGATAGCTTCCGTCATGAGCCGTTCCATCGCCCAATCGCGATTCTGCGGATACAGCCAGTGCGCCGGCCAGAGGCCCTTGCCCCCGGGGAGCCGGGCTCGAATTTCGAACCGCCCGTAAACCGGGGCGAACTTCCCGCTCGTATCCACGCGACCGCTCGTGTAACGCTGGGAGCCATAAGCGCGGGCCCGGCTGCGCAATCGCAGCCAGCCCTTCTCGACGTAGACTTCATCCGGCAGGTAATACTGCCGTTCGTTGTGTTTGCTCTGCTCGCGAAGCAGCACGTTCCATTTCTTCCTGGACAGCTCCGGGCCGTCAAACTCGTCAGACCAGACGAGTTTCCAGCCGTTGTCCGCCGGTTGAGTTGTCGTCTGGCCCCTGGTCGGGGCGGAGAGGATTGTGAGCGACGTGATGGTCAGTAGAATGTATCGCATGAAATTATTGTCTAGAATTGCAGCTCGCCGTCAATCTTCAAACCGTCCTGGATCCACCCAGCCCAATGCCTCCGCGGTGCCTGATGAACAAAAAGCGTTGTAACCCCCTTCCCGCGACCCAGCGGCGGTTTGGCGCGCATGTGTCCGTCAGCGGCGGGTTACATACCGCCTTCGAGCGGGCCGTCGCGGCCGGTTGCGACGTCATCCAGGTGTTCGTGAAGAATCAGCGGCAATGGCGGGCCAGGCCGCTCGGGGAGGTGGAGATCGAGGCCTGGCAGCAGGCCCGCAGGCAGGCCGGCATCGAGACCGTCTTCGCCCACGACACCTATCTGATCAACCTGGCGGCGCCGGGCGATACCATCTGGAGACAGAGCATCACGGCCTTTCACGATGAACTGCTCCGTTGTGAACAGCTTGGCATCGTCGGCCTGGTCGCCCACCCGGGGGCCCACATGGGCGCCGGGGAGGCGGCGGGCATCCGCCGGATCGCCATGGCCCTCGATCTGGTGCACAAACAGACGGAAGGATTCCGAGTCAAGACCCTCCTCGAAATCACCGCCGGCCAGGGGACCAGCATCGGCCATCGGTTCGAGCACATCGCAGCCATCATCGATCTGGTCCAGCACCCGGAGCGGATCGGCGTATGCTTCGACACCTGCCATGCCTTCGCGGCCGGCTATGAACTGCGTACGGCGGAAGGCTACGCACAGACGATGGAGACGTTCGCCCGAGTCATCGGGCTGGAACGCATCCGGTGTTTCCACATCAACGATTCACTCAAGCCGCTGGGCTCGCGCGTGGACCGGCACGCAGCCATCGGGAAAGGCTGCCTGGGCCGGGCCGCCTTTCGACACATCATCAACGACAGCCGTTTTTTCGGTCTGCCGATGCTGATCGAGACGCCGAAAGGCGTAGACGAACGCGGACGGGACCTCGACCGGCTGAACATCTCCACGCTGCGCCGGTTGGTGGCCGGAAAAAAGCCCACATCACGAAAACCACCGGCCGACCGGCCTCGGCGTCTTGACTGAACTCTCTACTCATACGGATCCCCAAATGAATCTTGTGCGTGGGGTGCCCCGCCTCTTATGACCTTTGATTCTCTAACCGGGTAATAAATGGCCTCAAGGCCCAGGCCAAGGGAAAGGGCGTTTATGACTTTTGAGAAACTATACCGGTGATGGTGAGCAAGCCCGGCTGGAGCCGGTTGAATCGGACAGAATGAGAAAAGGGCATTGAGCGCACCACAGACCGCCACCTTCAGGTGGACACACGCCCCGCAGGGGCGGCGAGAAAGTAGCCACGGGTGGAGCGAGGCGGAACCCGTGGTTCAGAGCCTGCCCCATCTTTCCTGCCGCCCCGGCAGGGGCGGCGTGAGCCCCCTCACCAGTCTCTCACTCCGCCCCGATCAGGGCGGGGACTTGTGTACCAGACACTCGCAACCACCAGTTCCGCTTCGCTCCACTGGTGGCCACTCTCACCTGGCCCCTCTCAGGGCCACTGGCGATTACCTGAGCGACAAACACATCTCCAGCCTTAGACTCACTCCGGCTTCAGCCGGGCTTGCGGTTGATGCCGTCGGCACCCTCATCGGTTGTCCAAATCGTGAGCCCACCTCTGGAAGAGGTGGGCCACCCGGCCCACCATCACCCGGTTAGAGAATCAAACGTCATCAGAGGCGGGGGGCGCAAAGATTCAGGCGCTCAGCAGCGCGGCGATCAACAACCAGGTTGGAACCTACCCAGGCTTGCAGCAGAATCCGTATCACTCGGCTGCTCGCTCCCCCGCCGCGTTCCCTGCCGCCACAGCGCTTCCAGCGTCAGCGGCAGCATCAGGATGTGGATCACCGCAAAAACCACCCACGACGCCTGCATCTCCCCAAAAATGAACTTGTTCACGAGCGCGGTGAGCCACTTCGAGGGGGGAAACAGGAAGTAGCACACGTGGGCGATGTTGAGCATCGAGGTGATCGAGACGAGCCCCGCCGACCACCACCATCTGCGATCCCACAGCGGCAGCAAAGCCATGAGCCCCACCGCCGGGATGGAATAGCGCTCGTGCATCTGCGTGGGCAAATTGAAGAACGCCCATCCCGCCGCCACCAGGGCCAGGGCCAGCGCGTAAGGCGTGTAGCGGGCCCTGTGTAATCGCCACAGAATCAGGCCCAGGACCGCGAAAAACAGGGTCACGCCAATCATCCGGTAGCTGATCAAACCCAGCAGCAACGTGTCGTCACGAGGAAAATCGTAGTGCTGCGGCGGCTTGTCCCAGGGCCGGGTCAAGAGCCACCAGAAGTTGTACGCGCGTACGGTCACCAGCGGATAGTACGACGCAAGGTGGGCGTAGCCGTGGTAGAACTGCCTCAGTTGCCCGGTCCACCAGGCCAGGCCAGCCACGATGGCAAGCGTCACCAAGCCGCCCAGCATGATTCGCGCCAGGCGCGGGCGCCAGGTGCTCCATTGTCCCAGAACCGCCATTCCCAGGACAGGGAGGGCAAAAACGGCCTGGGCTTTCATCAGCGGCGCGGCCACCAGCATCGCCCCCAGCCAGACGGGCCTTTGACGAATCCAGGCCCAGACCGCCGCCACCAGGAACATAACCAGGATCGTGTCGGTCTGGCCGTAATAGGCCCCGTCGTAGAGGATCCCCGGGCTCAGGCAGTGGAACGCCGCCAACCCAACCCCCAGCCAGAGCTGCCCGAAATGCCGGCCGATCAAAAACAGCAGGCAGGCCGTCACCATGTCCGCAAAGATGGGCGGGATCTTGAGGTACAGGATCAACGGCCGCCATTCATTCGGGTTGGGATGGAAATAGATCTGTAATGGCCGGGTGTAATCGCCCGGCAGGCCCAGGCCGCGATGCGCCCACCGCATGATCCGCAGGATGGACGGGTACATGGGCGGGTAGTTGTTGGCGATCCGCGGGGGGTATTCCGGCCGGCTGACGTACTCGCCAGGGTCCAGGCCCCAAAGCTGCCAGCACTCGATGTCACCAAGATGGCCCATCCACCAGCCCAGCCAGAGCCGCAGCGCCAGCCCCACGAAGCAAACCCCGATCAAGGCGGCAACGGCCCCGCGCGAACCACCAGGGCGGGAGGGCGGAAGCGATAGTGCGTGGGCAGCCATGGCCAGGATGTTAAGGTTTGCCTCGCCAGGTGACCAGTGCTCCGTTGCGCTGCAGTTCGCAGATTACGTGACTGGCTTGGAGCGCAAGCGACGGGTCAGGACGCTGCTGGTCTCACACCCCTCGCTTATGCTTGGAACTGGCACGACAGCGCGAATTCGCAGCAGCCGGGCCGGGTACCCGGCGAAAGCTGGGTGCCCGCCGTTTTGCGGGCAGAACGGCCGGTACGGAGCCCGGCCCCTGCAGAAAATGGCCCACTTTGCGCTGTGGTGCCAGTTCAACAGCCTGCTCAGTCGATCCCCCGTGAACCCGGGCAACTGCATCATTGCAGTCCGTTGCATCCCACCCCAAAATGGCGGCCATGCCGCGCTGGTCCACGCCACTGCGTCTGCTGGCCGACCTGTTGATGCCGCGGGCCTGCGCGGGCTGCGACCGGCCGCTGGTGGGAGAGCACGTCCCCTTCTGCCCGACCTGCATGGAGCGGATGCTGGCCGACTGCGGATCCGACTATTGCCCACGGTGCGGCCGGACCGCCGAACCGTATCTCGCCACCCCCGCAGGCTGTCCCAAGTGCCGACATACACGAGGGCCGCTGTCCGGCGTGGCTCGGGTGGGCACCTACGCCGGCATGGCGGGCGTGCTCGTCCGCCGCTTCAAGTTCGAGCATCAGCAACGGCTGGATGGCCTCCTGGGCACCCTGTTGGCGGATGCGGTGCGCCGCCAGCCCTGGTGCGACCAAATCGACGCGCTCGTGCCCGTGCCGACCGACTGGGGTGGGTGGTGGCGGTACCGGTTTCATCCGGCCGGAATGATCGCACAATGCGCGGGCGCGCGGCTCGGCGTACCCGCCCTGCCGTTGGTCCGCACGCACGGTAAGCGGCGCCGCCAGACCGGCCTGCCGGAATCTGAACGGCATCTCAACATCCGCGGAGCCTTCCGCCTGGCCCGGGCGGCCCGAGTCGAAGGCGCATCCTTGTGCGTCGTTGATGATGTTTCCACCAGCGGGGCGACCCTGCGGGAAGTGGCCCGGGTGCTGAAGACGGGCGGCGCCGGGCAGGTATTTGCGGCCATCGTGGCCAAAACTGAGCTCAGCCCCCTACCGTCGCCAATCGCGCCGCCGGGCATAACGCCAAGTTGACGCTGGATCCCGGAGAGCGTGCATTTTGCACCCCTTTGAGGCGGGCAGGATGCCCGCCCCCCTGATGCACCAGGTGGCCCACATCGTCAGAGGTGAGTTCACGATTTAGACAACCGATGGGAGTGCGATGGCATCAACCACAAGCCCGGCTCAAGCCAGCCTCCTGTCACCATTACCGATTTAGTCTCGCAAGAGTCATAAGCCAGCCACAGCATCAGGCGCAGTAGTCAGCGATCAGCGGGCGGCAGGCCGGAAGGTGAGAACGGAGCGACGAAAGCCCCCATCCACGCCTGATTCCTTTGCACATAGCCCGGCAAACGCCCCTCTACGCTCCATCTCTCTATCTCTCCATCTCTCACACTTCCCCGGGCCCCTCTCAAGCACTCAGTGTCCTGATAAGGCGGACAGGATGTCCGCCCCCCGTTTGGATTCAAGAAGGCGGGCAGGATGCCCGCCCCCCGGATGCGCCCGGCGGTTTCACCACAATCCTTTGCCAGCCCCCCGGACTCCACCAGCCTTGCCGGGCGCTCGCTGTCTGCCAGGGCCTCGTTATACAATGGCGAAGCTGAATTGAGGCAGAGCAGTAAGGCAAGGAGCGCTGATGAACGCAGCAGGCATGTCCCGGTTACGCTGGTTGATCGATGAGCCTGGCGACGGGCCGACCAACATGGCCCGAGACGAAGCCATCCTTCAGTGCGTGGGCCGAGGGATCTCTCCGCCCACCCTGCGGTTTTATCGCTGGTCGCCGCCGACCATTTCGCTGGGGTACTTTCAGGCCTACGCCGACTACGCGGCCCTGCCGCCGCCGGCCGGCCATTTGGCCGTTGTCCGCCGTCAGACCGGCGGCGGGGCCATCCTCCACGACCTGGAACTCACCTACGCACTGGTGCTGCCCCTCGACCATCCCTGGCTCAACCATCGGGGAACAACCGTTCTGTACGAGCGCGTCCATTCGGCCTTTGCCACCATCCTCAGCGACTACGGCGTGCCCATCACCCGCCCGGACAAAACGGCCCCCGCGGGATGCTCGCATGGCGGCCCCTTTTTCTGCTTCTCGGCCCACAGCCGGTTCGACCTGCTGGTTGACGGCCGGAAGCTGATGGGCAGCGCCCAGCGCAGGACCGCCACCGCCGTGCTTCAGCACGGCTCGCTGATTCTTCAGACGCGCTTCGATCAACAGGTCTGTGCGGCCGCGTCAGAGTATGCCGACATCGACATCATCTCGTGCCTGCCCCGTCTGGCCGAGGCGGTCGGGGACGGCCCGGTCGGAGAGCCCGGCCGGCTGAGCGAGGAAGAGCTCCAACTGGCCAACGAGCTGCGCGCCAAGTATGCCAGCCCTGAGTGGACGCGCCAGCGGTAACACGGATTCCGCTATACACTCAGGTAGGTTCCTACCTCTGGTTGTTCGCCGCTGCGCTGCTGATCGCGTGAATCCTCGTGTCCCCACCTCTGATGACGTTTGATTCTCTGACCGGGTAATGGCGGGCCGGGTGGCCGGCTTTCAGCTGGCCGGCGTTTGCCGCCACCTTCAGGTGGACACACGCCCCGAAGGAACGGCGAGAAAGTAGCCAGGGGTGGAGCGAAGCGGAACCCCTGGTAAAGCCCGCATCTCTCCTCGATAGCCGCCCCGGCAGGGGCGGCGTGAGACCACGCACCAGCATCTCACCCCGCCCCTGCCGGGGCGGGTGCTTGTGTACCAGGCACTCGCAACCACCAGTTCCGCTTCGCTCCACTGGTGGCTACTCTCACCTGACCCCTCTCGGGGCCACGGGCGATTACCCAAGCGACAAACACATCTCCAGCCTCAGACGCATTCCTGCTTCAGCCGGGCTTGCGGTTGATGCCATCGGCACCCTCATCGGTTGTCCAACTCGTGAGCCACCTCTGAGTACGTGTTTAGCGTGTGCGGAGTCCGCAGAGTGGGGCTGTTGAGGCCAAGAATGCAGTTGAGTCGGCAGTCTGGAGTGATTTCGAGGACAATATCGAGTTCCCAGCCGCCAGAATACCGCAGAAATCGCATATTTTACACGCTAAACACGTACACCTCTGAAGAGGTGGGCCACCCAACGCACAAGATTCATTGGGGATCGGCATGACACGTCCGGCCACGCGCAAAACACCCGGAAATATCTCTAATCCCCTCTCATTAGAGCTGAATCCGTGATATACTTCACAAGGGAGAAGGACGCTTTGTGGATGGGAGGTGTTCACATGCATCCTTCCCCAAATCGCCCGGTGCATGGGCATATCCGCGAGCGGACCAGGCAGTTCATCGGCGCGTGGATCTCGGCATTGTTCGTGAACCCCTTCGGATTCATCGCGGCGGTGATCGGCGTATGGATGACCATCATGGCCGTGGGACCGGCAGTTCGGCTCATAGCCGAAGGGACGGTATGGACCGTATTGGGCTACGGAATCGGCCTGCTGGCTCTGGCCCTGATCACCGTCCTGGCCACAGCCCATCTGCTACTGACGGCCATCGCCGGTTGGAACGGATTTCGTCATTGCTGATCCGGCTTCGGTTCCATCGCCAGCATTGCCGCGATCCGCGCATATTGCGCGATTGCCAGATCCAGCTCCAGCTTGGGATCGCGCCGCTTCTGGGTCTGGGCGCGGGCCAGCTCTTCCCAGTCCTGCATGTCCCGCACGTAATCAAAATGGCAGCGGACCAGCAGGTCCATCCGCCCGGCCGCACGTAAGAATGCCGACTCGGCGCCAAAGCATTCCGCCCGGGCTTCGATAAACCGTCCGTAATCGGGGACCTGGGCGGCCAGGGCCAGCGCCTTGTGCACCAGGTGCAGATCCCGGGCGCGTTTATCCATCCGCTCCCGGACGAGATCCACATGGCCCTGCGCCTCGGCGATCAGGGCCTCGGCCTCCAGCCGCTGCGCTTCGGCCGCGGCCAGATTTCGCCCGTACGCCTCCGTGTCCCTGCGTTTCTCAAAGACAGATTCGAGTTTGCGGGAGCGTTCCAGGTAGGCCCGCAGGGCTTCCATCCGCTGGGGGTCGTCATCCGCGGCGGCAAGTTGCGCCTGCATCCAGCGCCGCGACCACAGCAGGAGGTTGTTGAAGCCGGCCGGGTCGTAGCGTCCCCCCATCTCCTTCCCAGCCAGGTCATAAGCCTGCTGAGCAACCTGGACGCGCTCCACCGCTGGTTGCGCAGCGGGACCGGCCGGTTTCCGGCCATTGCCCACACGCCTCAGCTCCAGCTCGAAGCCAAGCCGCGTATAGCGAATTTCCAGGAGATCCAGCCGCGACGCGGCGCGTCCTTTCCCGCCCTGCTGCTCATAGGCACGTTCAAGATCGCGGAGCTGCCGAACCTGGCCGCTGAGCAACTCTTCCATTTCGGCCGGCGGCAGGACATCCCGGCTCGCCCATACGAGATAACGACGCGTAGCGACCCGGGCGCGAACGAACAAAGAATGGCTGTGGCCCGTCTGGGCGATCTGATCGGCAAGTTCGGCCGCCTTGCGTGCGGCGGCCAGGCGCTGTTGTTGGAGCTCAGCCGTCTCGGCGGCGGATTCCCCGGGTTGTGACTGGCCCCGCGATTCCAGTCCGGCGGCACTCACAAGAAGAGCGCAACCGACCACCCACCACCTCAGCCGGACTATCGCGCGCCCGCCGCCGCGCCGGTCCGGGCAGATTGGCCGTAAACGCCTCATGCCAGATCATACCCTGCCGGCGTGAAGCAAGGGCCACAGTTCCCCGAAAAAGGGCACGGCGGGCGAGGTTGATCGGCCGATCAACGACTGCGCCCGCCAGTGCCCGCTGGAGAAGACAGCTACTGAACAAACTCCTACTGGACAAACTCCCATTTGACGGCGTCGGATCGCCCGGCATTACCGCTTGGGCCGGAGCCGCCGCCGGTCGAGCCGTCCAACGTCACGGTGTACTGCGTGCCGGCGTTCAAGGTGTACTGGCCCAGCAGGAGCCACTTGTTGACTGCATTGGTTCCGCAGGTCGTATTCTGGCAGATGCCCACGCTGGCCGTGCCACCCGCGTGGGTGATCTTGTGGACCATGGGGTTACCGCTGTTTTGAGTGCTGCAGTTGGTGGTGTAGACCTTGTAGACGCCGGTAACCGTCGGGGTATACCGGAACACCGCAGTCTTGGCCGTGCCGTCGATCACGCACCACCGATGGCCGATGCCCGCCGTCGTGCCTGACGCGGTGCTCTTGGGGGTGCCGTTCGACCAGGTCCCGGTCTCCGAATACAGGTTGTAGTTGAGTCCACCCGAGCGGCTCTCCACGATATGCGGCGCCGGCGGCGGAGGATCGCCCGAATCGATCAGGGTCCACTTGATGGCGTCGGACCGGCCGGCGTTGCCACTCGGCCCCGACCCGGCCGCGGTGGAGCCGTCCAGCACCACGGTGTATTGCGTGCCCGCGTACAGGTAATACTGCCCCAGCGGGTACCAGACGTTCACCGCGTTCTGGCCGCAGGTGGTGTTCTGGCAGACCCCGACGCTGGTGGTCCCGCCCGCGTGACTGACCTTGTGGATCAGCGGATTGCCGCTGTTGCTGGTGGTGCAGTTAGTAGTGAAAATGGCGTAGGTACCGGTGGTCGAAGGCGTGAAGCGGAATGTCGCGGTAGCCGCTCCACCGAGCGTGCACCACCGGTGGCCGATGCCAGGCGTTGTGCCGGTGGCGCTGCTCTTGGACGCGCCGTTCGACCAAGTCCCGGTTTCCGAATACATGTTGTAGTTCTGGCCACCTGAGCGGCTCTCTACGATGTACGGCGGCGTGATCGTGCCACCCGGAATAATGTAGTTCTCCAGTTCGGCCAGGGTCCCGTTAAACACGTTCAGATCCGCATCGCCCGGGATGCCGGGAACTTTTCCGTGCGAGGTCCACTGCCAGAAGACCCAGTTGTTGAAGATCCCGATGTTCGGCTGACCGTTCTCCGGATCCGGATAGGTCCAGTACTGGGCAATCCAGAGGTCGCGATTGGCCAGCGAGGAATCAAGCTCGTAGGTGGCGTAGTTCGTGTTCGTGTAGATCAGCGGCTCGACACCAGTCAGGGCCTCGACCCGGTTCATGAAGGTATTGGCCCAGTTCGAAAGCGCGGCCGTGCTTAAGTTGGATCCCTGCTCCAGGTCCAGGACCGGCCGCAAGTGGCCGGGGGTCATGTAGGCGCCGGCCACGCTGACGAACCAATCCGCTTCGGCGGTCGCGCTGTAGTACTGGGGATACGCGAAGTGGTAGACCCCCATGACCAGACCGGCTTGAGCCGCCCGGCTCATGTTGTCAGCCAGCGTCGAATCCGCATAGTCGATGCCCGCACTGGCCCTGCAGAAACCAAACACTTTCCCCGAACCGGCGATCTGATTCCATTCGGCCTGCGTGATCTCCCCCTGCCAGTACGAAACATCCAGGCCGTCAGGACGATCGGCCCACGCGGTCGTCGTCACCGCCATCGCAACCAGGACACAACCAGAGAACTGCCATGCGCGCATAGACCTTCTCCTCTCCGAGCAGCCGGAGCTGCGCGGACATCAAGAGGGACCTTCGTTCCACTGACGTCGTGGAACGCTATACTCCGCAGGAGTCCAACCAGCCTTCCGTAGCGATCGGAGCCAAAGAAGAGATGCGCCGCCCACTGTGCCCGCCGTGGGAACAGCGGCCGGGCAGGAGCCGGACCTTCCAATGGTCGCGACAAGAACGATGGAAAACTAACAACGCCAACAAACGTCGAAAAGTGGTTAACAGAGACGCGTTAGAATTGTTGGCGCAAAGCAGTATATCCCGTGTGTCCGTGATTGCAATAAAAAAAAGATCTTTACCGGAGAAAGGCTGTGAGGAGTTGCTGCTGTTAGCAATAAGTCGCGGAATGCCTGACGATTACAGCGGACATGGAACGACCGTGCGAGCCGGCGATCGACAAGCGGCCGAGAGACTTGTCAACGTATCGCCTCGCGCACGAATTGGCGCAGCGGATACAACACCGACTCCCCGAGCTGGCCGGTGTCGACATGCGTATGCGGATCGAACGGCACGATCAGCGGAATCCGCATGCGGGCCAGCCGGCCGATCACTTCCGGGTTGGTCTCCTCGGCCAGGGTGGCCGAATCCGGCCGGTACTTGTTGATCACCACCGCGGCGACGGGCAATCCGCGCCCACGGGCCACCTCGATAGTCAGCAGCGTGTGGTTGATCGTTCCGAGTCCCGGCCGGGCCACGATCACCAGCGGCAGCCCCAGCTCCTTGGCCAGATCGGCCATGCTGTGCTCGCGGTCGATAGGCACGAGCAGCCCGCCGGCGCCCTCAACCACGACAACGTCCACCTGCCGGATCTGCTCCCAGCTTCGGCGGATGGCCGGCCAGTCAATCGGCCGGCGTTGCCGTTCCGCTGCAACCATGGGGGCCAGCTCGCCGCGATAGCGCACCGGATTGATGATTTCGAGGTTCTCGCGCGCGTCGGCGCAGTGGGCGAGGAACTCCGCGTCCGCGCACACCAGCCCCAGCCGGGGGTCCCGCCGGCAGCCGGTCGCCACCGGCTTGAACACGCCGACCCGCTTGCCGGCCTCCCGCGCCAAACGAGCAAGGGCGCCGGCGATCACTGTCTTGCCCACGCCGGTATCGGTTCCGGTAACAAACCATCCGTTCATGGCGTGCCCTCCCGCAGAAGTGCAGCACACCAGGCAGGCAGGCCCCGAACCCTGAACCCTGAACCCTCAACCCTCAACCGCGCGTTCTCACTGCTCACTTCTCACTTCTCACTTCTATTCAGCAGGCCCCATGGTCATAAGCGGTTCGTTGTCGGTCCCGCCCTCTTATGCTTATCATCACCTCATCCATTTGGGTAGTCCTCGTCTTGGAGGAAGCATGTCATCCAGCGATGAGACTATTCAGGCCTTGCGCGAGGCTCTCCGGCTATCGCCTGAGAACATTCCTCTGCGCCAACATCTTGCCGCCACCCTGCTGAGCCACGGCCGACCCGCCGAGGCCGAACAGGAATATCGTGAGGCCATCAACATCGCCCCGCACGACCTGAGACTCAAGGTCGGGCTCGCCAACGCCTACTACCAGCAGAACAAGAATAGCCACGCCCTGGTCGTTGTCGAGGAGCTGCTCCGCCTCGCCGACACTCCGCCGGCTGCTTACGTGCTGCATGCCCGTCTGCTCATCCGCAGCGGCCACATTGACCGGGCGGTCCGGCAGTATAAGAAGGCGATCGATCTCGACCCTTCAGTAGCCGATCCCACACTGGCCGATCAGCTTGGCATCGGGGCGGACGAGGACGCCTCTGACCTGATCGACGGCCGGCTGCGGACGGCCGCCGGTGAGCCTGGCGAACCGGCCGATACCACGCTGGAGCGCCCCAAGCTGACCTTCGCCGACGTCGGCGGGATGGACAACCTGAAGGATGAGATCCGGATGAAGATCATCCTTCCGCTGGCTCATCCGGAGCTCTACCAGGCCTACGGCAAGCAGATCGGCGGCGGCATTCTCATTTACGGGCCGCCCGGCTGCGGCAAGACCCATCTGGCCAGAGCCACCGCGGGCGAGATCCATGCGAGCTTCCTCTCGGTCGGCATCAACCAGGTGCTCGACATGTGGATCGGCAGCAGCGAGCGCAACCTGCACGAAATCTTCGAGCAGGCGCGCTGCAGCCGCCCCTGTGTGCTCTTCTTCGACGAGGTGGACGCACTGGGGGCCAGCCGCAGCGACATGCGCCAGAGCGCCGGCCGGCAGATCATCAACCAGTTCCTCGCCGAGTTGGACGGCGTTCAGAGTTCCAATGAGGGCGTCCTCATCCTGGCGGCCACAAACGCTCCCTGGCATCTCGATCCGGCCTTTCGCCGTCCTGGCCGGTTTGACCGCATCATCTTCGTCCCGCCGCCCGACGCCACGGCCCGCGCGGCGATTCTCCGCGTCCTCTGCCGCGGAAAGCCGACCAAAGATATCGACTATGACTACCTGGGCAAGAAGACGAGCGACTTCTCCGGCGCGGATCTCAAAGCCGTTGTGGATCAGGCCGTCGAGGCCAAACTCCGCGAGGCCATGAAGACCGGCGTGCCCGAGCCTCTGGCCACCAGGGATCTCATGGCCGCCGCCAAGGGCGTCAAACCATCCACCAAGGAGTGGTTCTCCACTGCCCGTAACTACACCGTGTATTCCAACCAGGCCGGCCTTTACGACGACATTCTCAAGTATCTGAAACTGATATGAGCCGAAACCTTGAACGCGCCATCCTCCTGTACCGGCAAGACCGCCTCGATCTGGCCGAAAAGGAACTGCGTCAGATTCTGGTCACCAATCCCCATCACCCTCCCGCACATGCCATACTGGCCATGTGTCTGTCTGATATGGAGCGGTTTGAAGAGGCGACCAGCGAGGCCCGCCACGCGATTCACCTGGCTCCCGACATGCCCTTGGGCCACTACGCCCTCGCCTATGTGCTCAACGACCGCGAGAGGCTCGAGGAGGCCCGCGAGGCCATCCAGGAAGCCATCCGCCTCGAACCCGGTGGCGCGGAGCACTTCGGCCTCCTGGCCACTATTGAGCTCAGTCGGCGCGACTGGTCCAAGGCGCTTGCGGCCGCTGAAAAGGGACTCGAGCTCGACCCTGAAGACCTCCAATGCACGAATGTCCGGGCTATGGCCCTGGTGAAGCTCGGCCGCAACTCGGAAGCGAACGCGACGATCGATGCCGCGCTGGAGCGAGATCCTGAGAACGCGATCACGCACGCCAACATGGGCTGGACCCTGTTGCACCGCGGTGATCCCAATAAGGCCATGGGACATTTCCGCGAGGCCCTGCGGCTCGATGCCAGCCTGGACTTCGCCCGGGCCGGCATCGTCGAGGCGATGAAGGCGCGCAATATCATTTACCGATGGCTGCTGGGCTACTTCCTGTGGATGGCACGTCTCAGCGGCAAGGCCCAGTGGGGCATCATCATAGGACTCTATGTTCTTGCCAAGGTGCTGAACGGCGTAGCCAAAGCCAACCCGGTTCTGGCCCCGTACGTCTTTCCGCTGCTGGGCTTGTACATGCTGTTCGTCCTGCTCATCTGGATCGGTTCGCCCCTGTTCAATCTGCTTTTGCGCTTCAACCGGTTCGGGCGGCTGGCCCTCTCGCAAGAGGAAATCACCGCGGCCAACTGGCTGGCGGTATGCCTGGGCGGCGGAGCCCTCTTCGCGGTCGTATACTTCCTAACCTACAACACGTTTTTCCTGCTTGTGGCGATATTCTCCGGCACTATGGCCATCCCCGTCTCGGTTACCTTGCGGTCTTCCGCCGGCTGGCCCCGAAAAGTCCTTTGGGCCTACACGCTGATTCTGGCAGGCCTGGGAACGGTGGCCTTCCTGACGCTGCTGCTCGACCCGGCCGATTCCAACACCAGCACAGGCGTACGCGTCTGCGGGATTTGCATTGTCGCTTACCTGATAGGCTTGATTCTCTTCCAGTGGGTGGCCAACGCGGTGGGCATGGCTCGCGTCAGGCGATGACGCCGGCGGCCCCGTTCACTTGATGTGCGCTCCCGTCGTGCTCGTGGACAGGCCCGCGTGCAGCACGCCCTTGTACTGCCGTAGACGACCCGCCAGCGTGGCGATTTCACTGGCCCGGCCCCTGACCAGGATCATCTCCACGCAGAGGGACTTGTCGAGGTGCACGTGGGTGGTGGTCAGGATGACCCGGTGATGGTGATGCTGCTCATCGGTGAGTTTCTCGCTCAACCCACTGACGTGATGATCGTAGACCAGCGTAATGGCCCCCACCACTTCGCGATCCTCGTCCCATTCCCGTTGCACCAGCCGCTCGCGGATCATATCGCGGACAAACTCTGAGCGATTGGTATAGCCGCTGCGTTTGACCAGCATCTCGAGCTGGTCCAGCAGCGGCTTTTCCAGCGACAAGCTCAATCTCACCAGGGCGGACATACACAGGCCTTTCCGTGCACAAAGGGTGCACCCATGGCGGAATTGTAGCGGATTGTCCGGCCATCTCGCACTCCCCCACAGCGCGATTTGCGGGCGGCGTCGATGGGCAGGCGCAGGCCTTGCAAAAAGCAACGCCCCGCCGGCAGGGGCAGGGCGCAGGGTACGATCTTTTTCCTGACATGCGACGGAATTTCCGCGGCGGACCCAACGGTCCGGAACCACCGGATCTTATCCGCGTCGGAACGTCGGGCGGATCAGGCCCAGGCACAGAAGAGCGACCATTCCGGCAACTCCGCCAACGCCCGCTCCACACCCGATAGGCACCCGATTGTGTTTACCTTCCTCGTTAGATCCACCCCCGGAGCGGTCGTCATCAACGCTC